>OIWS01001741.1_pt1 | contig 20264 bp, 13 predicted proteins | sample 1587611 | NCBI WGS metagenome assembly OIWS01 (sample SAMEA3888919, study PRJEB22519) | human gut metagenome | biome: human gut; feature: human-associated habitat; material: faeces | place: Denmark | collected 2010 | reverse complement strand
TGCGCAGGCCCTTTTCAACGGACGGGATGAAGTTCTTCGGCACGCAGCCGCCGACGGTCTCATCCGCAAAGATCATCTCTTCGGACTCAGACTGCGGCTCGAAGCGGATATAGACATCGCCGAACTGGCCGTGGCCGCCGGACTGCTTCTTGTGACGGCCGTGGATCTCGACCTTCTTCTTGATGGTCTCACGGTAGGCGATCTTGGCGGGCTTGAGCACGGCCTCGACCTTATACTTGCTCTGGAGCTTGGCCATCAGGACAGACAGCTGCATGTCGCCGGCGCCCGCAATGATGAGTTCCTTCGTTTCGGGGTCATTGCCATAGGTGAAGGAGGAGTCTTCCTCGTTCAGCTTGACCAGACCAGCCGCAATCTTATCCTCGGTGCCCTTGACCTTGGCGTAAATGGCCATCTTGTACATGGGCTCGTCGTAGCTCATGCCCTTGATCTGGACGGTCTTGCCCGGCATGCCGAGCGTGTCGCCGTTCTTGACGGAGGCAAGCTTGGTGAACACGCCGATGTCGCCGCAGCAGACCTTGGCGGTCTTGGTGTTGTCCTTGCCCTTCGGGAAGAACATGTTGCCGAGCTTTTCAGAGTCGCCGGTACGGACGTTCTGGACGGTCATGGTGTCCTCGATGTCGCCGGAGATGACCTTGAAGTAGGAGTTCTTGCCGTACTGGTCGGACATGGTGTGGAACACGAAGGCCATCGGGCTGCCCTTCGGGTCGAGCTTGAATTCCTTCTCCTCGCCGTCGACGATCTGGGTCATCGGCTGGCCCTCGAGGGGGTTCGGCGCAAACTTGACGAGGTTGGCCATCAGGTTCGTGGTGCCGAGGCCGGTGTAAGCGCAGCCGCAGAAGACAGGCGTGACGCTCCGCGTACGGATGCCGGCCTTGATGCCGGTGAGCAGCTCTTCCTCGGTGAAGGGCTCTTCCATGAAGAACTTCTCCATGAGGGCCTCGTCAGTTTCCGCAACCTGCTCGTTGAGCTCGGCCATGTATTCTTCGATCTTGTCGGCCGCGTCGGCAGGCAGGGCGATTTCCTTGCCGTTTTCGTCATAGGCCTTCTTCTCGATCAGGTCGACCACGCCGACAGCCTTCTCACCGTTCATGATCGGGAACGTGAAGGGAATGACGGACGCGCCGAACATCTCGCGCAGGGAGTCGAACACGTTGAAGAAGTTGGCATGCTCCTCGTCGAGCTTGGAGATGTAGAACATCGCAGGGAGATTCGCCTTGGCAAGGCTCTTCCAGCCCTTCTCAGTGCCGACGGCAATACCGCCCTTTGCGGTCAGGCAGATCAGGCCTGCGTCCGCCACGCGCAGCGACTGCGCGATCTGGCCCGCAAAATCAAAATAACCGGGGTTATCGATAAAATTCAGCTTGCACTTGTTATATTCCACCGGAATGATGGACGAGGAGATGGAATACTGTCTCTTCTTCTCTTCGTCGTCAAAGTCCGAAACGGTCGTGCCGTCGGCGCGCTTGCCGAGACGGGTGATCGCCTTGGTGGTAAACAGCATGCTCTCGCACAGCGCGGATTTGCCGTCGCCGCCGTGCCCCAGCAAGCTAATGTTGCGGATGTCATTGGCAGTATAGCCCATAGTAATTTTTCTCCTTTCTCCGGACGGAGCCCTGGTGTCTGGCAACCGTCCCTGCGGCAATTCTGAAAGCCACTCTTAGAGTCCATTATATACGAATTGCAAGCGGATTGCAATGAGAATCTTAGTCATTGCGGCAAAAATGCACAAATTTTTCCGTACTTACCGGCGCGTAGACAGACTTGTCACCAAAATTCCTGGAACCAACCAAAGCAGCGTGTACAAAAACAGGTTCCAGCAGGAGGCAGAAAGCGTCGCCCCGAGGAACGTCAGGAAAAACAACACCAGCATTCCCATCACTCCGCCCATTACCGCAATTGCAATACTGCCGAGTGCCGCGCCGCGCATCCCCCGCGCCCCGGAGATCACCGCGGCGAACGCTTCAAAGCTCTCGCGTGCGAGCATGGCGCCCTGCGCGCCGCCGCGTCCGGCATCCGGCTCCGAGAGCCGCGCGCGCTCTTCCACTGTCGGAAATTCGACGCGATCCGGCGCGATCTTATAGCGCAGCTTCAAAAACTGTGGCGTGATCATAAAATCGCGCGTGGCCAGCAGCGGGAGCAGCCCTGCCGTATGCGCTGCCGCAGAAAGGCCGCTTCGGATGCCCGCAGCCGGCGCATAGTTCAGCGCAAAAACAGCCGCAAGCTCGCCGTTCACAGAGAGATACACCGCCTGCTTCAGCCTTGTCCCCTCCGGCATCTGCACCTTCATCAGCTTCATAAAGCCGATAGAGCCCATCAAAATGACGTCGCCCTGGATCTCTGCGCCGAGGCCGCCGCCTTCGTAGCGTCGAAACGTGTCGACCCGGTAGTGCCGGCCGTTCTGGCTGTGCATCATTTCGTCGAAAAGCGGCGCAAGGCCGCTGCCGGCGGTCTGGACAACCGCGGAGGCGAAGCCGATGATCTGACTGGCGGAGCGGTCGGAGTAGATTTTCATGCCGTTGAGCGTGACATTTCCCGCCGGGAAAAGATCCTGATCCGTGATGGTTGCCGCACATTCGCCGCTCAGCACCCGCACTCCGGCCCAACCGGGCAGCGCGGCGCCATAGCGGTAGAGCCGGACGGACTGGCGCTGGAAGGTGCGGCTGTAGCTGAGGAACAGCCCCGCCGGGAAGCTGGCCAACAGCATGGCCGTCCAGGACCAGAGGAAGTTGTTTTCACTCTGAAAAGTTGTGAAAACAGACAGAATCATGGTTAATACCGCAATAATTGGTGCATAAATTCTGGCACAGCGCGCAGCAGCATCCGGCATTTCGAGCTGAGCCACAAACCGCGTACGGTCGCCGGGGGCACGGAAGATACAATCCATCCCGTGCCAGGCGGCCTCCTTCCGGACGGCGGCGACGGGGGTTGGCATACTACAAACAGCCTTTAAAGTTTTATATTTTGCAGATTTCAGGAGCAAACGGCTCCAAAGCGCAGTTGAAAGTTCGATTGAAACGACAGTGCAGAACGGAATCCGCCCGGCCATAAGGGCGAAAACCGTATCTGCCGCAGAAGCCAGGAATACCAAAACCAGCAAACTATTCAGATCAAATTTCAGGCGAATCGCCCTAAAAACTCCGTCTGCAAGAACATCCAGGCATAGAACGCCCTGTAGCAGGAGGCAAATCAGCATCAGGGCCGAAAAAAGCGGAATCCGGTCGGTCTGCGTCGAAATCAGGCCGGACGTGAGGATCAGAAAGACAGAAGAGGCCAGGGTGAGGAGCGCAGAGAGGAGCAGGCGGAGCCGAAGCGAGTCCGGCTTGCAGTAAAAGGCGTAGGCCTCCTCCGGGGACGCGAAGGTACGTTCCGGTTTTTCCTGCCGCTTTTCCTTGCGTTTTTCCCGTTTTTGCTGGCGATATTCCAATTTTTTCAGGCGTTGACGTTCACGCAGCTCCTCGCGGGAGAGGCGGGCGCGGGGATCCTTTTCCGACTGTTCCGGCGTAGGTTCCCCCTTATATGTCCAAATTATCGGCCGTTCTTCGGTCTCCTCCGCTTTTTGCTCCATGACGGGGGAAAAGCGCATGGTTTCGGCAGAAAGATCCGTTTTTTTCTGCGTTTCACCAGAATTTTTCGTCTTATCTTTGGAAGAATCTTCTGGAATTTCCGCATTTTCCGGTTTTGCGATACGAACATCCGGCTCCGGCGACGCTTGCGGGTCTGCCGCTATTTGCGCTGCGGGTGCGAGCGGCTGGGCGTTCAAATCTGCAGCGGGTGTCTGCGGCGCACGTTGCGGCTGGGGCAAATCCGGGTGCCCTTCGGTGGCTTCCGGTACGCTCTGCGGCGTGTCGGACGTCTCGGGACGCTTTGACCAGCCGCCGAACTCGTTCATGATGTCCTCGAGCGTATACTCCGCCGTGGGCTCCACCGGTGTGGGATCGATATGCAGTTTTACCGGCTCTCGCGCGGGCGGTTTTTGTTTTTTCATGGACGCATTCGGACTCCAGTTATGATCAGATTTTCAGAGGCTCATTCCGCGCGCTGGCGGACGGCTTCATACAATAAAATTGCGGCGGCGGCGGAAGCGTTGAGGGATGAAATGCTGCCGCGCATGGGAATACTGACCTTATAGTCGCAGCTCTCGGCGACAAGGCGGCTCATGCCGGCGCCCTCATTGCCGATGACAATGGCCGTGGGGCCTTTCAGGCCGGCGCGGTAGAGCGGCGTGTCGCCGTCGGCAGCGGTTCCGCAGACCCAGACGCCGCGGTCTTTGAGCTCTTTGATCGTGTTGACCAGATTCGCCACCCGGGCGACGGGCATATATTCCAGCGCGCCGGCAGACGCTTTGCCGACAACGGCGGTAAGTCCGACACTGCGGCGCTTGGGGATGATGACGCCGTGGGCGCCGGCACATTCGGCGGTACGGATGATGGCGCCGAGATTATGCGGGTCGGACAGCTCATCGCAGAGGACGATGAGCGGCGGCTCCCCTCTTTCGGCGGCGCGGGCAAAGATATCGTCGACGGAGGCATAGCTGTGCGCGGCGACAACGGCGATGACGCCCTGGTGCGCGCCGGTGGCGGAGAGCTGGTCGAGCTTGCGGCGGTCGGTTTCGACGACGACAGCGCCAGCCTGCTTCGCCATCGCGGCCAGGCGCGCAAGCGCGCGGTCGGTATTGCCCTCGGCAAGGTAGACCTTGTCGACGGCACGGCCCGCGGCAAGCGCTTCAGTCAGGGCGTTGCGCCCTTCGAGGAGGTTTTCCGCCGTCTCCGGGTCGGGGCGCGCTTCGCGCCGGGGCTGACGCGGGCGGCGGTCATAGGGTTTATTTTTTCGTTCTTCCATGATGGTGTCTCCATTTATATCAGAATCAATTTCTGCGCAGTCCTCGCAGAGACTGCCGGTGGTGTTCATTGGTTATGCCGACGTTGAGACGGCAATTGCCTGTATTGGTCAGGACGCAGCGGGTATATAAAGAAGCGTCTGTTTTGGTACGAAGGAAAGCTTGCATGCTTCCCGGCCCTCTCCGTCCCAGTGGACGCACTGGGGCACCTCCCCCAGTCAGCCGTCGGCTGACAGTCCCCTCTCGCAGAGGGGGCCTTGGGATGAGCCGCTCTCCTTTAGACTCCTGGAAGATTCACGGGATTGCCACGCCAGTGACATCGGTCACTTATCTCGCAATGACGCTTTTAATATTGAGTGCTGATATGCCAAATAATATTATAACAGTTTTGCCGGCGATGCACAACTGCAATCTTTGCAATTTCATTTCTGAAATTCACAGAAAATTTACGCTCTGTTTTTTACCTGTTCTTGTAAAGGGCGGGGAGTTGTGGTAAGATACAAGGCAACAATTGATATTCGCCCCTGTGGGACGGAAGGAAGGTGGCTCCATGAGCAACGACCCCAAAAAGAACGATCAGCGGCCCAACGGCAATAACAACAATAATGATGATGTCAAGGGGCGGCGGATCCTGTTTCTGGTGCTGGCGGCGCTGATCGCGACGCTGCTGATCAACACGCTCTACACGTCGATCTCCAAGTCCTATCTGACCGAGGTCCGGTACGACGAGTTTTTGACGATGCTGGATAACGGTGAGATCAGCGAGCTGGAATTCCAGAGCGACGACCGCGTCGTGTTCGCCAAAAAATCCGACACCGACGCCAGCGGCACGGCGAAAAAGCTCTACTATACCGGCCTGATCCCGAACCAGGATACATCTTCCCTGACAGAAAAGCTGGATGAGACGGGTGTGGAATACAACCGCGAGCTGCCGGAAGAAACCAGTCCGATCGTCACGTTCATTGTCACCTGGCTGCTGCCGGTCATGATCATGTATGGGCTGTTCTCGCTGCTGATGCGCTCGATGTCGAAGCGCATGCGCGGTATGGGCGGCCTCGGCGGGATCGGCGAGAGCAAGGCCAAGGTCTATATGGAAAAGCAGACCGGCGTGACGTTCGCGGATGTGGCCGGAGAGGACGAGGCGAAGGAATCGCTCGTCGAGATCATTGACTTTTTGCACAATCCGCAGAAATACGCCGCCATTGGCGCGAAGCTGCCGAAGGGCGCGCTGCTCGTCGGCCCTCCGGGCACGGGCAAGACTTTGCTTGCAAAGGCCGTTGCGGGCGAGGCGAACGTGCCGTTCTTCTCGATCTCCGGTTCGGACTTTGTGGAGATGTTCGTCGGCGTCGGCGCAAGCCGCGTGCGCGATTTGTTCCAGCAGGCGGCGAAGGTCGCCCCGGCCATCATCTTCATCGACGAGATCGACGCGATTGGCCGCACCCGTGATTCCAAATTCGGCGGCAACGACGAGCGCGAACAGACGCTCAACCAGCTGCTGGCCGAGATTGACGGCTTTGACTCGAGCAAGGGCGTTGTAATCCTCGCGGCGACGAACCGGCCCGAAATTCTTGACAAGGCGCTGCTGCGCGCGGGGCGGTTTGACCGGCGGATTATCGTCGACCGGCCGAACCTGCAGGGCCGGTATCAGACGCTGCGCGTGCACACAAAGAACATCAAGCTGGCCGAGGACGTCGATTTGCACAAGATTGCACAGGCGACCGCCGGCGCGGTCGGCGCGGATCTGGCCAACCTCGTGAACGAGGCGGCGCTGCGCGCGGTGCGCCTGGGGCGCAAGACCGTCAATCAGCAGGATCTGCTCGTCTCGTTTGAGACGGTCATCGCGGGCACCGAGAAGAAGGGCACCGTCCTGACCGACATGGAAAAGCGGATCGTGTCCTACCACGAGGTCGGGCACGCGCTGGTGGCGGCGCTGCAGAAGCACACGCAGCCGGTGTCCAAGATTACGATTGTTCCGCACACGTCCGGCGCGCTCGGCTATACGATGCAGATGCCGGAGGAGGAAAAGTTCCTCTCCAGCCGGGAAGAGCTGCTGGTCGAGCTGCAGACGCTGCTCGGCGGACGGGCGGCGGAGCAGGTCGTGTTCGGCATTTCGACGACCGGCGCGGCCAACGACATTGAGCGTGCGACGGATCTGGCGCGCAAGATGGTCACGCAGTACGGCATGAGCGACCGGTTTGGGCTGATGGCCCTGTCCACCGTGCAGAGCCAGTATCTCGACGGCGCGGCGACAATGAACTGCGCGGACTCCACAGCTTCGGAGGTCGATCAGGAGGTGCAGAAGCTGCTGTCTAGCTGCTTCGAGCAGGCGAAGGCGCTGCTGCGCGAGCACCGGGCGCTGCTCGATGAGATCGCGCTGTATCTGCTGCAGAAGGAGACAATTACGGGCGACGAGTTCATGGTCTATGTGAACGCGGAAAACCGCAAGCTCGAGGCCCCGAAGGACGAGGCCGAAGCATCCGGCGCAGAAGCGGCTCCGGCTGAGGACGCTGCGGACAAGACGGATGAAAATTCAAACCCGACGGAGGGCGCGTAAGTGCTGTTTTTGACGAATGATGCGCCGGACGCGGCGGCGGCCGTCAGCGAGGCGGCAAGCGCGGTGAGCGCGGCGCTGGAGGACGGGACGGCATCGACCGTGGGATTTTTCCAGAAGTTTTTTGGTGGATTTTCCTGGACGAAGCTGATTTCGGCGGCCATTTTGCTGGTGGTCTGCGGGGTGCTGATCAAGCTGCTCCTGAAGGCGACCGACCGGATGCTCGGCCGGTCGCGGCTGGACCGGGCGGTACATCCGTTTGTGCGGGCCATCGTAAAGATGGTGCTGCTGTTTGTGGCGATCATGCTGGTGGCAGGGACGCTGGGCGTGGATACGTCTTCCCTGCTGGCAATTTTGAGCGTGGTCGGCCTGGCGGTCTCGCTGGCGCTGCAGAATTTGCTGGGGAATATGGCCAGTGCCGTCATCCTGCTGACAACGAAGCCGTTTCAGATCGGGCATTTTATCGAGCTGGACGGCGTAAGCGGGACGGTGGTGAAGGTCGGGGCAATCTGCACGGATGTGATGACGTCGAACAACCAGCTTGTCCATGTGCCGAACAGCCAGATCACCAGCTCGAAGGTGACAAACTTCACGGCCAGCGACCGGCGGCGGCTGGAGTACCGGATCACGGCATCCTATGATGCGCCGGTGGAGGATGTGAAGGCGGCGCTGCTGCGCGCGGCGGAACATCCGCTGCGGCTGCAGGAGATTGCTCCCATCGCGCGCGTGAACGGGTACGGCGAGAGCGCGATTGAGTATGTGCTGTTCGTCTGGATCCATCCGGGGGACTATATGGACATCTATTACGACGTTCTGGAAAACGTGAAGCGGGAATTCGACGCGGCGGGGATCGAGATGACCTATCTGCATCTGAATGTCCACACGATTGCCTCATAAACGCAGGGCTTGCAACGAGACCCAACAAGGCAAATACAGAGAAACAGAAACCGGGGCCTGGCCCCGGTTTTTTTACCAAAATGAATCGATATTTTTGCATCGGTTTTAGTTGACATTCTCGCGCCGGCTTGTTAGAATAGATATAACCTGTATTCGGCGCATTTTGCTGTTTTTCGGTTTCAAAGCAGCTGGTGTGCCTTATCGGTCTGTCCTTCCCGGGGCAGCCAGCTATTCCCAGGCCGGAGGATCCCCCCTTCGGCACCATAGAACATTTTTAGGAGGATACATCATCGATGGATTGGGATCGCTTAATCACAATTGAACAGATGGAGGAAGCGACGAACGAATTGCTTGAAACCGGCAAGAAGGTCGGCGCAGACTCCTGGCAGCAACGAGTCAAGAACCAGACACCGCACTGCGGCTTTGGCGAGGCTGGCACCTGCTGCCGCATTTGCTCCATGGGCCCCTGCCGCATCACGCCGAAGGCACCGCGCGGCATCTGCGGCTGCGATGTGCACGGCATCGTTGGCCGTAACTACCTGCGTTTCACCGCAGGCGGCGCTGCCACACACTCCGACCATGGCCGTCAGATCTGTCACACGCTGTATCAGACGAAAGAGGGCGGCTCTTATCAGGTCAAGGATCCAGAAAAGCTGACGAAGATTGCCCACGAGTGGGGCATCGAGACCGAAGGCAAGGACCTCTATGATCTGGCGCACGAAGTCGCCGAGACCGGCCTGATGGAATACGGCAAGCCGTTCGGCGTGCAGCGCTACCTGAAGCGCGCACCGGAGCACACCCAGGAACTGTGGCACAAGGCCGGGATCGAGCCGCGCGCGATTGACCGCGAGGTTTCCCAGTCGATGCACATGACGCACATGGGCTGCTCTTCCCTGCCCGAAGCGCTCATTAAGCAGTCTCTGCGCGCTGGTCTGTCCGACGGCTGGGGCGGCTCGATGATGGGCACCGAGTTCTCCGACGTCCTGTTTGGCACGCCGAAGCCCGTTGACACCACCGCCAACATCGGCGTCATGGAAAAGGATATGGTCAACATCGTGGTTCACGGCCACGATCCGTCCCTGTCCGAGATGATCGTCATGTACTCGCAGGATCCCGAGATGGTCGCTCTTGCCAAGGAAAACGGCGCGAAGGGCATCAACATCTGCGGCGTCTGCTGCACCGGCAACGAAGTTGCGATGCGTCAGGGCATCCCGATGGCCGGTAACTTCCTGCAGCAGGAAAATGTCGTTCTGACGGGCGCGTGCGAAGCAATCGTCGTCGACGTGCAGTGCATCTTCCCGGCACTTGGCCCGCTTTCCAAGTGCTTCCATACCAAATTCATCACCACCTCCCCGATCGCCCGGATGCCGGATTCTGACTTCATCGAGTTCAACGAGGCCACCGCGGCGGACAACGCCAAGGCGATCATTAAGATGGCGGTTGAAAACTTCAAAAACCGCAAGCCCGAGCTGGTCAACATTCCCCAGCTCAAGACCAAGGCCCGCGTCGGCTACTCTGTCGAGGCCATCAAGAAAGAGCTCGACGGCGTCACGAACAGCCATGTCGACATCACCGGCACCACGAAGCCGCTGGTCGACGTTGTCAAGTCCGGCGTTCTGCGCGGCGCGGTCGCGATGGTTGGCTGCAACAACCCGAAGGTTCGCCCCGACACCGCGCACATTGAGCTGATGAAAAAGCTGCTCAAGAACGACATCATCGTCATCGTCTCCGGCTGCTCCGCGCAGGCTGCGGCGAAGGCCGGTCTGATGGATCCGGATGCCGGCGAGATGTGCGGCGAAGGCCTCAAGCGCGTCTGCAAGCTGGTCGGCATTCCGCCCGTGCTGCACATGGGCTCCTGCGTCGATATTTCCCGTATGATGATCCTCGCGTCCGACATTGCGAAGGACTGGGGCATCAACATTTCCCAGATTCCGCTGTGCGGCTGCGCGCCGGAATGGATGTCCGAAAAGGCCGTGTCCATCGGCAACTACGTTGTCGCCACCGGTATCGAGACCTACCTCGGCGTCGATCCGTACTCCAAGGGTTCCTCCGAGATCACGGAGCTCCTGCAGGGCGAGACCGGCTGCAAGGAATGGGTCGAGGCGAACTTCGTCGTCGAAAAGGACATCGAAAAGCTGGGCGACCGCATGATCGAGTCCATCGAGGCCAAGCGTAAGGCCCTTGGTATCTAATGTTTCGGCAGCATTTCAAAATGTTCAGCTTGCTGAAATTCTGAATTTCTGCCTGTGTAGATTTTTTGATATGTCTACATATTGATTACTGATTTTAGAAGGTTTTTCCCATGAAAGTAGCAATTACCGGCAAGGGAGGCGTCGGAAAGACGACGCTCTCCTCCACGCTCGCGCGGCTCTATGCCGACGAGGGGCGCACGGTTCTGGCCGCCGACGTCGACCCGGACGCCAATCTCGGATTGGCGCTGGGCATGACGGAGGAAGAGGTCAACTCCATCGTTCCCGTTTCCAAAATGAAGCAGCTGGCCAAGGAACGCACCGGCGCGAACGACATGAACTCGTTCTACAAGCTCAATCCGCAGGTCTCGGATCTGCCGGATAAGCTGGCGAAGGAGATCAACGGCGTCAAGCTGCTCGTGATGGGCACGGTCGACACCGGCGGAAGCGGCTGCGTCTGCCCGGAGCACGTGATGCTCAAGGCCATTTTGACAAGCCTCACGTTCCGCAAGGACGACGTCGTCATCATGGACATGGAGGCAGGCTTGGAGCATCTGGGCCGCGGCACGGCGAGCATGATGGATCAGTTCATCGTGGTCATCGAACCGGGCGCGCGAAGCGTACAGACCTATGAGCGCATCAAGCAGCTCGCGGCCGATATCGGCGTGACGAAGGTGCGCGTCGTGGCAAACAAGATCCGCGACGAGTCTGACCGCGCGTTCATCCGCTCCCGCATCCCGGAGGAGGATCTGCTGGGCTTCATCCGCTACAACGCCGACGTCATCGACGCCGACCGGAAGGGCCTTTCTCCCTACGATCAAAGCCCCGAGGCGCTGGAGGATATCCGCGCCATCAAGGCAAAGATCGACGCGCAAGAACGAAACTGAAAGGAATGATTACCTACAATGAAGACATTGTTTGAAAGAGTCTTCAACGGCTCGGACGAGATGTTCGCGAAGGCCGAAGAAGAAGTCAACAAGATCGTTGCAGAGGTTGGCCGCGACGCCGCGCTGACCATGCCCTCCACCGCCTACTTCCTGGCCTGTATCTATGCCTACATCGGCAAGAAGGTCACCAACGTCGGTGAGCTGCAGGACGCGCTGGCCGATGTGAAGGCCATGATGCTCCGCGAGCCGCGCACGAACTCCATCTTCCAGTCCGGCGTCGGCACCGCCATCGCCGCAGAGATGATCGAGGCGTGTAAGTACGTCAAGACCGAAGCTCCTTACGAAGGCACCAACTATCACGGCCATTTCACCGACGCGGAAGTCCGTGAGCTGGGCGTGCCGCTGGTCACCGGCGATATCCCCGGCTTCGTCGTCATGATCGGGCCGGCTCCTTCCACGGAAGAAGCCGTTGAGACCATCAAGGGCTATCAGAGCCGCGGCATTTTCGTGTTCCTGATCGGCGGCATTATTGAGCAGGCCGTCGAGGCGGGCCTGTCCATGGGCTTCCCCGTCCGTGTCGTCCCCGTCGGCGAAGAGATCTGGTCGGTCGGCCATGTCATCTCCCTCGTCGTGCGTGCCGCCATGATCTTCGGCGCGATCCAGCCGGGCGACGTGGAAGGCTTCCACAAGTACACCTTCGACCGCATCAATGCGTTTGTCAACGCCTATAAGCCGGTCAACGATATCACCGTGGCCTGCGGCGCGGGCGCGATCAAGCTGGGCTTCCCGGTCATCACGAACGACCACGACGACATGTGGGCCGTTCCGAAGTCCCTGATCATCTACGACGACACCAAGGACTGGATCGACACCTCCATCGAGGCACGCGGCATCAAGCTGAAGATCACGAAGATCGACATTCCTGTCTCCTACTCCTCCGCGTTCGAAGGCGAGATCATCCGCAAGGGCGACATGCAGATCGAAGTTGACGGCTCCCGCAAGGACTGCTTCGAGCTGGTCACCACGAAGGACGCCTCCGAGGTCGAGGATCACAAGATCGTCGTCGAGGGTCCCGAACTGGATGAGCTGGAATGCGGCTCCAAGATTTCCCTGAGCTACACCGTCGAGGTTGCGGGCAAGAACATGCAGCCCGACTTCGAGCCGGTCTTCGAGCGTAAGATCCACCAGTTCCTGAACTGCGTTGAGGGTCTGATGCACACCGGCCAGCGCGACATGATCCGTATCCGTATCAACAAGGCCGACTTTGAGGCCGGCTTCCGCTTCCGCCACATCGGCGAAGTCCTGTACGCGAAGATCAAGTCCGAATTCGACACTGTGGTCGACAAGTGCCAGGTCAAGATCGTCGTCGGCGACGAGCCGAACGCCGCGCTGCGCAAGCACGCGAACGAGGTCTTCGACAAGCGCGACGAGCGTCTGAAGTCCATGACTGACGAGTCCGTGCCGGTGTTCTATTCCTGCATCATGTGCCAGGCATTCTCCCCGAGCCACGTCTGCATCGTCACCCCGGAGCGTCTCGGCCTGTGCGGCGCCGTGTCCTGGCTGGACGCGAAGGCCACCAATGAGCTCGACCCGCAGGGCCCCTGCCAGGTCGTTACCAAGGAACGCTGCACCGACGAGCGCACCGGCCGGTATGAAGACGTCGATGAGGCCGTTGCGGAATACTCCCATGGCGCGCTGGAGCACGTCACGCTGTACTCCCTGCTCGAGGATCCGATGACCTCCTGCGGCTGCTTCGAGTGCATCTGCGGCATCGAGCCGTGCTCGATGGGCGTTGTCATCACCTGCCGTGAGTATGCCGGCATGACTCCGCTCGGCATGACGTTCTCCGAAATGGCTTCCATGACGGGCGGCGGCGTGCAGACCCCGGGCTTCATGGGCCACGGCAAGCACTACATCGCATCCCACAAGTTCCTGAAGGCCGAGGGCGGCGTTGCCCGTCTGGTCTGGCTGCCGAAGGAACTGAAGGATCAGATTCGCGACAAGCTGAATGAGACCGCGAAGGATCTGTACGGCATTGAGAACTTTGCCGACATGGTCGCTGACGAGACCAACTGCTCCTCCGGCGATCCCGAAGAGCTGCTGGCGTACCTCACCGAGGTTGGCCACCCGGTTCTCGGCATGGAGCCGCTGGATATGTAATGTTTCAAAAAGGGCATCGCTCCGGCGATGCCCTTTTTTGTGATTGGCGCGTTTGCGGTCCTCGACGCGCGTGTCGCGGGAGGACGCGGCGCACCTTGGCAAAACGGGAAAACGGTGAAACGGAATGAGGAAGCAGAGACGATTGTTTGCGGTGCTCCTGGCGCTGCTTTTGCTGTGCAGCTGCGCAAAAACGGGGCGCACGGCGGAGCAGCCCGATGCGTCCGCCAAGGCAGAACAGACGGAGCTTTCGCCGGAAGAAACCGCGCCGGAGACGGCGGAAGCAGATCCAAGCGATGATCATACTGCGGGGGATCCCACGGAGGCCATCTCCGCCGAGGATGAGATCGCGCTGATGCGTGAGCTGGAAGCGCGGACCGCCCTGCATCCGGCGCACCCGGCGCTGGATACGCAGTGGCTCGACCGGCGCGCCATGTCAAAGTGGGTGCTGCCGTTCCAGCAGCAGATCGAGGTCTATGGTCCGCGCCTGCGCGATGCCGACTGGGCGGCAGATCTGTACGCCCTGACGGAGATTGGGGATTATCTTGGTGCGCTGACATTTTCAGACGGGTCTGAGGCTGTGTATCTCAAAATTTTGCTTGCAGCAGATACCGTGGACGCACTGCCTGCCGCAGACGGCGCGCAGCTCGCAGCGGCAGCTGCGGCGGGATCGCCGGAGGACGAGCGTATTTTGCCGGAGACGCTGCCGGAGCTGTATTATGAGACATTTCTGTCGGATCTGGAGGCCGCATACTCAGGCGAACTTTCTTTTGAAAGCCCGGCGGAGCTGACGGAGGAGGCGCTTTACACCTCGTTCCAGATATTTGCGGAGGAACGCAATCTGCTCGATCGTTGGGACGCGGCGGCGGGCGCATATCTCTTTTCAGAGGTACAGATCTGTGAGGTCCTGGATCGGTACTACGAGGGCTATACGTTCCGGATCGAGGATGACCCGCAGTATGACCCGGCCCGTCAGGCCATCGCCGCGCAGGTGATCGGTGGATTTGGCGGCGGGACCCATGTACGTGTTTTGGAGATCCGCGCGGAGGGGAGCGTGTGCACCATCCGGGGGAGTGTTCTGGACGGGAACGACGCGCCGCTCGGTCAAAAGGAATATGTGCTCGATTTTTATGACGGCGGCTTTTACATCCGCGCAGTCCGAGCGCTGCCTGACAGGGATCATGGATAGCGGCAGGCACGGAGTCAAAGAATGTGCGTGTTATCCCGATAAAAGCGGCGATACCCGGTTTTGCAAGCGGGTATCGCCGTTTTTCAGTCTACATTTTTTGTCGCAACGATCTCCACGCCGGTCCCGGCGGCGTCGGCGAGCAGCACGTCGCCGATGCGGACGGGCGCAGGAACCGTCAGGCCGCGGAGCGCGTCGATGATGGCGAAGATCTTCTCCTTCGGGATATCGGACGCAGTTTTACAGCTAACAGTGCGGGCGCCGGTCTTGCTGCCGGTGAGCGCGACGGAGGTCGTGACGATACGGGTCGGATGCGTAACCTCGCGGGAGGCATACTGCGCGCCGCGCTTGCAGGTGTTGCCGGTGATGGACTGGACGGCGCCGCCGTCCAGCGTCACCTCGATCTGACAGCCGAGGGGGCAGTTGATACAAGTCAATGTTCGCTTTTCCATGGTTTACGCCTCCTCAATGCTGATTTTGATTGCTTGAACGTTCGGATGCGCAGCAAACATTGCGGGCGTCAGCACGACCTGCTCCATCTCGCCGGGGGCGAGGATGGGACGTTTTTTCTGCACGACCGGTTCGCCGTCAAACGTAACAACGACGCGGCGGTTTTGCATGACGCTGCCGACGCGGAAGCGGACGGTCAGGTCTTCGCGGATGCGCGACGGATCGAGTGTGGCGGGGACAGTATAGCGCGCGCCGCCGGAGACGGCGATGGCAAGTTCGTGCGCGGCTGTCTCCCCTTCCGCCGCGTAATTTGCGGCGGCGCGGCCCGCCGCGGCGGCCTCCTGACTGACGTAGTCAACCAGATCGTGGACGTGCAGGACGTTGCCGCAGGCGAAAACGCCGGGAACGCTGGTTTCAAAGCGTTCATTGACGGTGGGGCCGTTTGTCACGGGGCTGATAGCCGCGCCGAGGGCGCGTGTCAGCTCATTTTCCGGGATGAGGCCGCAGGAGAGCAGAAGCGTATCGCAGTCATAATGCTTTTCCGTGCCGGGGATGGGGCGGCGGTCGGCGCCGACCTCGGCGATGGTGACGCCGGTGACGCGCTCACGGCCCTCGATGTCGACAACGGTATGGCTGAGGTAGAGCGGAATGTCAAAATCCTGAAGGCACTGGACGATGTTGCGCTTGAGGCCGCCGGAATAGGGCATGAGCTCGGCGACGGCAAGTACCTTCGCGCCTTCAAGCGTCATGCGGCGGGCCATGATGAGGCCGATATCGCCGCTGCCGAGGATGACAACGCGGCGGCCCGGCATGCGGCCTTCGATATTGACAAGGCGCTGCGCCGTGCCGGCGGAATAGATGCCTGCGGGACGGAAGCCGGGGATATTCAGCGCGCCGCGCGGCCGCTCCCGGCAGCCCATGGCAAGGACAATGGATTGGGCGCGGACGGTGAAGAGGCCTTCGGTATCGTTCAGGGCCGTGACGGTCTTATCCGGCGCGATGCTGAGCACCATGGTGTTCAGTTGGAACGGGATGTTTCGCTGCGCGGCCTGATCGATGAAGCGCTGGGCATATTCCGGGCCGGTGAGCTCCTCCTGAAAGGTATGGAGGCCGAAGCCGTTGTGGATGCACTGATTGAGAATGCCGCCGAGCTGGGCGTCGCGCTCGAGAATGAGGATCTTTTGACAGCCGGCATCGTGCGCGGCGATTGCCGCGGCGAGGCCCGCCGGGCCGCCGCCGATGATGAGTACATCGACCTGTTTCATTTCGTTCCCTCCTTCGGATAGCCGGTCAAGAGACGGGACGCGCCGCCGGATTTTGTGATCTCCGCTTCATCCACACCGAGTTCCCGGGCCAGAATGGCCATGACCTTCGGCGAACAGAAGCCCGCCTGGCAGCGGCCCATGCCCGCACGGGTGCGGCGCTTGACGCCATCGAGGCTGCGCGCGCCGGGGGTACGGCGGATTGCGTCGACGATCTCCCCTTCCGTGATCTGCTCACAGCGGCATACGATGCGTCCGTAGGCCGGATCACGGGCGATGAGGGTGTTGTAGTCCTCGTGGGAGAGCGTTTTCGGATCGAGAATTCCGGTACGTTTTGCAACAAACTCTGTGTTTTCTGCAAGAGAAAGTTTTGCTTGCAGGAGCTGCGCGGTGTATTCGCCGATGGCGGGGGCGGAGCTGAGGCCGGGCGATTCGATGCCTGCGCAGTCGAAGAAGCCGGGCGCGTCCGGACACTCGCCGAGGACGAATTCGTGCCCGTCCTCATGGGCGCGAAGGCCGGCAAAGCTTGTAATGACCTGGCGGATGGGAAGGTTCTGCATGGTGGCCCCGGCCTTGGCGATCAGCTCGTCGAGACCGGCGGCAGTCGTATTTGTGCCGTCACGGTCTTCGATGTCGATGGCCGTGGGGCCGACGATGGTATTGCCGTGGACGGTCGGGCTGACGAGGACGCCCTTGCCGTATTTCCCGGGGAGTTGGAAGACCGTATGCCGGGCAAAATTGCCGGTGGCCTTGTCGAGCAGGCAATAGTCACCGCGGCGGGGCGTGATGTGCAGCTTGTGCGCGCTGACCTGATTGTGCAGCACGTCGGCGTAGACGCCGGCGGCATTGACGACGGCGCGGGTTTCAAACGTGCCGCGGTCGGTTTCGACGACCCAGTGGCCGTTTTCCGGGCGGATGGAGGCGACCTTTGTGTCGAACCGGAAACGGACGCCATTGGCCGCCGCGTTTTCCGCCAGCGCGATGGTCAGGCCGAAGGGGCAGACGATTGCGCCGGTCGGGGCGTAAAGCGCCGCGACCGCATCTTGGGAGACATTCGGCTCGAGTTCACGCAGCCGGTCACGCCCGACAATTTCGAGGCCGGGGACGCCGTTTTGCAGGCCGTTTTCATAGAGGTCCTCGAGCTTTGGGCGGTCGGACTCGGAAAGACAGATGACAAGGCTGCCGTTGCGGCGATATGGGAAATCCAATTCCCGGGACAGCGGCTCCATCAGCTCGCTGCCGCGCAGGTTGAATTTGGCCATCAGGCTGCCGCGCGCGGCGTCGAAGCCCGCGTGGACGATGGCGCTGTTGGCCTTACTGGTGCCGCAGCAGACGTCCTCCTCACGCTCGAGCACAAGGAAGCTGCCGCGGCAGCGGCTCAAGAAACGGGCGACGGCGCAGCCGGTCACGCCCGCGCCGACGATAATCACATCATACATAAAATCACCTCAAAAGGTTCGGTATTACAAATCAAAATCAAAACGTGCAGATCACACAGGCCGTTTTCAAAGACTCGCGGTGGAATATGCGGTTTTGGGGGCCTTGGGCGGGATGGGATGGTTAGTCCTCTTTGGCCCAGGCGTAGGCGTGTTGGACGGCTTTATGCCAGCCGCGGAGGCGGGCAGCGCGCCGCGCTTCGTCAAGCAGCGGCTCGAAAGTGCGGTCTACTGCCCAGATCTTGCGAATTTCCGCTTGGTCGCGCCAGAAGCCGACTGCGAGGCCTGCGAGGTAGGCCGCGCCCATGGCGGTGGACTCCACACAGGTGGGGCGCAGGACCGGGGCGGCAATGACATCGGCTTGCGTCTGCATGAGATAATTGTTGGCACTCGCGCCGCCGTCCACCTTGAGCGCGGCGAGGGCGATGCCGGAATCGGCGCGCATGGCGGCAAGGACGTCGGCAGTTTGGTAGGCCAGGGAGTCCAGCGTGGCGCGGACGATATGCGCCCGGCTGCAGCCGCGCGTCAGGCCGACGATTGCGCCGCGCGCGTACTGATCCCAATAGGGCGCGCCGAGGCCGGTGAAGGCCGGGACGACGTAGCAGCCGTTGGTATCCGCCACCTCCCGGGCGACCGACTCGGACTCTGCGGCGCTGGAAATCAGCTTCATCTCGTCGCGCAGCCACTGGATGGCCGCACCGGCGACGAAGATCGAGCCTTCGAGCGCATAGGTGACCTTGCCGCCGAGGCCCCAGGCGATGGTGGTGACGAGGCCGTTTTGAGAGAAAACCGGGGTTTCACCGGTATTCATGAGGAGGAAGCAGCCGGTTCCATAGGTGTTTTTTGCCTCGCCGGGGATAAAGCAGGTCTGGCCGAAGAGGGCAGATTGCTGGTCCCCTGCCGCGCCGGTGATGGGAATCTCACCGCCGAGGAGCGACGGGTCGGTTTTGCCGAACAGGCCGCTGGAGGGCAGGGCCTGGGGCAGCATGCAGCGCGGGATATTCAGCTCCTGCAGGATTTCGTCATCCCAGTCGAGGGTATGGATATTGAAGAGCATGGTACGCGAGGCGTTGGAATAGTCGGTAACGTGGGCGCGGCCGCCGGTCAGCTTCCAGATGAGCCAGGTTTCGACCGTGCCGAACAGGAGCTCCCCGCGCTCGGCCCGGGCCTGCGCGCCAGGGACGTTTTGCAGGAGCCAGTGGAGCTTGGTGGCAGAAAAATAGGCGTCGAGGACGAGGCCGGTTTTTTCGCGGAACTGGGCCGTGAGGCCGCGCGCGCGGAGCGAATCGCAATATTCACTGGTTCGGCGGCACTGCCAGACGATGGCAGGATGGATGGGCTCACCGGTGACCTTGTCCCAGACAATGGTGGTCTCACGCTGGTTGGTGATGCCGATGGCGGCAATATCCGCCGCCGTGGCGCCAGCCATCTGCATGGCCTCGACCGTGACGCCGAGGAGCGTCGCCCAGATTTCGCCTGCGTCATGCTCCACCCAGCCGGGCTGCGGGAAATGCTGTGAAAATTCGCGCTGGGCGAGCGAAACGATCGCACCGGAATGGTCGAAGAGGATGCAGCGGTTGGAGGTGGTGCCCGAGTCGAGAGCCATCATATACTTTGGCATGGAAGTTCCCCTTTCTGCGCAGCAAGGCGCTGGCATGGACGTTTGGATGGTGTACGCCGGTCACATGGACCAGACGGCGGGATTGGTCGTGGAAATGGCGAGGGCCCCGGCCTCGAGCGCCTGCAGGATCTCCTGTTTTTGGGTGATAAGGCCACCGGTCATGACCGGCAGGCCCGTTTCCCGCACGACGCGGCGGATCATGGACGGCATGAGGCCGGGCAGGATATCCAGCGCGTCGGGATGGATTTTGCTGGCGGCGAGGAGATTGTCCAGGGCAATGGAATCGATCAGGAAGGCGCGGAGAACCGTAAAAAGGCCCTGCGCCTTTGCGCGCTGGATGAGGTTGGGGTGCGTAGAGATGACGCCGTCGGCACGGGTGGCCGAGCGCACGAAGTCCACGGCGACCTCTTTTGCCGCGAGGCCGGTGATGCGGTCGAGATGGACGACGGCGAGCTTGCCGGCGGAATGGATCCGGTCGACCATCGGGGCGATGGAGCAAATGTCGCCGCAGAGCGTAAAAACCATGCGCACGTCGGAGCGCAGGCAGGCCGCAAGGCCGGCTTCGTCCCGGACGGCGGCGATGATGGGGCTATCTTGCAGGGCGTTATAGATATGCTGTTCCATAGAACCTCCCAGGCGCATGCGGAGCGGATGGCGCCGGTTTCCGGTGCAGTCGGGCCGTGCGCAAATCTCTCTGCATAGGGTGTATTCTTCCAACTCCCAACGCACCCGGACAGCGGGTCTTTTTGCGGTGCGCCGCGTCATTTTTC
>OIWS01001736.1_pt1 | contig 20323 bp, 23 predicted proteins | sample 1587611 | NCBI WGS metagenome assembly OIWS01 (sample SAMEA3888919, study PRJEB22519) | human gut metagenome | biome: human gut; feature: human-associated habitat; material: faeces | place: Denmark | collected 2010 | reverse complement strand
CAAGCCTTGCAGGCACTTTATTTTGAGTCGTTAAGAAGAATGCTTTATCTGAATCACTTGCCAAGTAGACAGATATTTACAATGTCTCCCCTTCCACCTTTTTGAATGGGAGATAACGAAAAATAAGAAGACCTCGAAAGAGCTAAGAACTAGTTTATCAACTTTAAGGTCTGCTCAATAAAGTTATATGTCCTAACACTTCTTTTTCCAAAAAAAACTGTTAGTCAAGGGCTAACCATTGTTCGAGGAAGCTATGACACTTACCAAATTAACAATCTCATCAAGTATTTCAGAAAAAGAAATCCCTTTTGTGTAACTATATTTATTTGAATAGTTTTGCCATTGTTGTTGTTGAATAGGGTCAGTTTTGAAAGATTCCATAAGTTGAACGATTTCATTATAGTCAAGTTCTGTTTCACGATAAGAGAAGGTTCTTTGACAAGCAACATTTAATTGTCTAAAGTCAATGTCGTTTTTCTTCAACTTAGAAAGGATATAGACATCGTAGAAATCTTTGCTGCGGCTATTCAAAAAGTTTCTTGAGTAAATAGTTTGTAACTTTTCAGCCAAGATGGTTTCAATTGTGTAAGCTATGATTGAAAAGCTTTCATCGTTAAAAATAGCTTTATAAGCATAGGTTACAGGGTGAGGTGTGACACTATCACCGGTCGCAATATCTAAATGAATAATTTGTTTAATATTTTCCAGTTGACATAATATGGTTGCTCTATAACCGCCATAATTATCACTTTCTTTGATAGATGATATAGATTGAATAGAAAATTGAATATCATCTTTCGATTCGGTTAAAATTTCTTCTAGTTGCTGTTGAACATTTTCTTCAGATAAAGTCTGCTTATGAAATAAAAAGTCAATATCTACCGTACTACGAGACTCAACACCTATGACATTCGAAAGTAAAAACCCACCCTTAAAAATATAGTGATCTGCATAAGAACTTTGACTTAGTTTTTTCAAAATAATTTCGAGAAAATAATAGGTCATTACTGAATTAAAAGTTAACCCTGTTTGTTTTGAAATTTTATGACAGAGAGCTGTTAACTTTGCTTTGTTCATAGTAGCACCTCCAAGGTTCGTTTAACTTCATCCGATATATTTAATTTTTGAGCATATTCATAGAGATTTACAAGATTTTTTTTAGGGAAGCTACTATACGTTTGAAGTGTTTTAACAAAGAGCTCGGTATCAATCTTATCTCTATTACGGATAAAATCACACAAAACACGTTCAAAATCATAAATATTAACAGTATTTCCCATGGAAGTTTTTACTCTAGTGATACCAAGGTTGAAATTCTCTTTTGAAACACTGTGAATATTGATATTTAAGGGTGCATTCCTAAAACGGTATCCCTTGGGAACTGTTACTTCAAAATATTGTGGAATTTCATCTGTAAGTCCCTGTAAATAAAGGGAAGAGATGTATGAAAAGACAGTTCTAGGATAACGATATTGAAAGAAATAGTATTCATCATAGTCTCCATTAGCAGATAAATAGATCCCTTTTGCAATCCTAAAAATAACTCCCTCGTTCTCTAATCTTGATAGATATATGGTAGGAATACCAATTTTTTTACAATCCTTGTAGGTAATCATGCCATTGTTCCTATCTAGATAGTCAAGTAACAGTTCTTTTTTTGACATACCTGTCCCCCCTTTTGTTGCTTTTGTACTACAATTTTAGCAATTTAGAAGTACAAAAGCAACATTTTAAATGGTATCCAACATCATTTATTATTCTCTTACTATAAATAATGCCAAAAATCTAACATTTCATTTTCTGAATGGGAAAAGCTACCGTACTTTTTGTACGGTAGCTTCTATAACCATGATGCCGTTTCCCCATAAGAGAGTAATGCACATAGGCAATCAGACAAATAATGTACATATACCCCGCTATAATGTGTATCCGGTATCTTTAAAAATTGGTGTGATAATAGTCCTACATCACAAATCACTCAAGGCTTCCTTAGTTGTCTCTGCAGCTACGTGTGCATAAACTTCTACCATTGCAGTTCCTTTGTGTCCTAATTGTTGGGAGACTAAGAGACTGTCTTTTGTTTGCTCATATAGACGTGTCGCAAGTGTGTGTCGCAATTTGTGAGGAGTAGTAGGTTTACCATAAGCGGTAGATAACTTCTTCACCAATAGCTCGACAGAACGTGTTCCAAGCCTTGCAGGCACTTTATTTTGAGTCGTTAAGAAGAATGCTTTATCTGAATCGCTTGCTGCGTAGCGTCCCTTCCTAATTTCTAAATAACGCTCAATATAAGGGATACCAAATGGAGCGATATTTACAACGTCCTTTTTCCCACCTTTTCGGATAACTGTAATCGTCCTTGTGGCCAGATTGACATCTTGCATATCTAGGTTGACTAATTCAGATAAACGGACTCCAGTTGAGAGTAGAAGTGCTATAACCGCAAGATCACGCTCTTTATTTTTGACAAACGATACCTGGGCACGTTTTGAGATTTTCTTTTCATGCTCATTGTCAATATAATCTAGGAAAGACTGTGTATCGTTTAGAAAGAGTTTTTCTTTCATGTTATCTGCACGACTAGCCAAGGTATCTTTGGGCTTCTTGATCTTCACCTTAACCATGACATTTCGATAGAAATAAGGTTCACCCTCATCATCCTCAGTTTCTTGGGTAAGATACTTAAACAAACTAGAGAGGGCATCTTTAGTTCGAATAATGCTGACTTCAGAGATTGAACGACGCTCAGTATTTTCCCGAAGGTAAACAAAGTAGCCTTCGATAACAGACTTTGGTAAATGGGCCAGCTCATTAATATGAACATCAGCAATCGTATTATAGTCTGCATAACGTACAGTTTTACCTAATTCCTCATGATCACTAATCAACCATTCAAAAAATCGTCTATATTCCTTTAAGTACTCATACAGCGTCTTGTAGCTATATGGAATAACGAGCTTTGCTTGATAATATTCCTTAACATACCAAGGCATAATCTCGAGCAACTCGTTTATATTTTTCATAAGTGTTTCTTGTTTCATATTAGCCTCAAATCTAACAATTTTCTTGTTAGTAGTAGTTTATCATAACTAATATGTGTGTTCAACAAATACTTATTTTCCGAACACATATTTTGTTCCTTAAATTTTTTCCAAAGTGATAAAAAGGATAACATCTTCTAAAAAAATGTTATCCTTTTAGTGAAAATTAATTACTTTTGTGGCTCATTCTATTTAAATTTTCTATCAGATCGTTTAAAATTAATATCTTTATCAAGAAGTTGGAGCAATGGAGTCACATGCTCTGGATTGGAAAATTTAGGTCCGAAAATAACTTGTTTTAATTGAACGGGCATATCACGTTCTAAATAAAGCTTCGCAACAGGACCACTATTATCAATTTTTATCTCCTTATTATCTGGAGTTAAGTCAGCATATCTTAAAATACGTAGCTCGGATTCATAGCTGTAGTCTGATACTTTAAAAAGATAACGTATTTCCTCGAGGCATTCCTCTACAGCACTGTACAGTAGTGTATTTTCCTTTATATCTCTCACAAGGGACTTAATAATTTTTAGGCAATAATTTATAATTTTTATTTCTGCTCCATTTAACATCTTATTATTATCTTTTTTTACCGCTTTTAATCTACCGTTGTTTAATGATTTTTCATCAAGGTAACAAATTCGATAAAGTAAGTCTTTTTTTGTAGAATCTATATCATTTTTTAATTCTTGAATATCTTTTTTCTCTTTCATCCACTCTGCTTCAGCCATTGACTTAACAACTTTAAAACTATCTGGTTTAAACACCAGACAGACACCTTCCGCTCTAGCACCATATTGCGACCACATTGCTAAATCATCAATTGCTGTTGTTAAACTCATCAAAAACCAAGGGCTAGGTTTTAAAGAAACTTCAAAATTATTAGATCTTCTTAATTTTAAATATCTATCTAGGACACTTCCTTCTTCTGGATCATTCATATACTTAACATTACCTAAGCGTGTCCTCCCTTTAATAGAATAAAGTTTTTGATTATCCCTACTTTTTTCGTTATCACTACTTTCTTCGTTATCACTACTTTGTTTTAAAAGTATCTGTAAAACTTCTCCTGAAGTATAGTGTCCAAAGTCTTCTTTTGAAAGATCCTTCAAAGATAATTGAAACTTAATTGTTTGTACCATACAGTATGCCTTTATGAATGGTTCAATATCATAACCTTTTTCTTCTAGACTATTTATTAGATTCATCAGTACAGAATATTTAGTTTCTCCTAAAGATACTATGTCCCCAAATTTGCTAAGCAATTTGCTCATAATTTGGGATTTATTGTTTGTAAAAGAACTAAAATTATCAGAGGAAGAAAAGATTTGGTCTATAATTGTAACAATAAGATCTGTTTTAGGTTCCGTTTTAGAATCTGTTTTAGGTTTTATTTTAACATTGGATAGTTCACTGAGTAGAATATCAAACCTATCTTCAGTCTTGTCTTTTTCTTCTTCAAGTGAACTTATAAGAAAATAGTTTATGTATTCCGAAACAAAATATGAAGATGACTCTCTGATAGATATCATGTCGTAATCATAATCTTCAGACGACTCCTCGGTAGGTATCCTTTCACAAAAACTGCGAAAAATTTCCAACACTTTCTTAACAGTCCTCTGTAGCTCTTCTAGGTTATCTTGCTTTTTAGCCAATTGCAACATAGTAAATATATATTCACCCGCTATATGCTCGAAATTTGGAAAACATTCGTAAACTTCTTCAGCTTTAGTAATGGTTTCCTCTAATTCGTTAAGAACTTCTTGTTTTTTGGCTAGCTCTCGGAGGAAAATAATATAATTGAAAGCTATAATATCATCATCTGAAAAATCTTGATAAATACTATAGGCTTTATCTGTAATTTCCCGTAATTCATCAAGATTTTTTTGTTTCACAGTAAAGTCCCATATAATTCCCAAAAAACTAAAGGCTATTCCTTTTATTTTTGAAAACTGTTGGTAAACACTCTGAGCTTCAGCAACAATATTCTGTGATTCTTCATTCAATAATAGGTACACAGAGGATATGACCTTCAGAAAGTCAACATAACTTTCTGCGATTTTTTCCGAATTTGGGAACTGTTGGTAAACACTCTGAGCTTTGGCAATAATGTCATGTGTTATTCCAATATCCATCTGGAATAAAACTAAGTTCCCCATAATGGACAAATATCTATTAGCTATAGAATAAGATTTTGGAAACTGTTGGTAGATACTATAGACTTTGTCAGTAATATCTTGTAGTACCTTAGTACAATCCTGCTGTTTAACGAATGTAATGATTCCCAAATATCCAGATAGTTTCTCTAGAATTTGAACACATTGTTCTGCTAATTCTAAATTATGATACTCCTGATAAATATCATAAACTTTAGTAGTATAAGCAATAACTTTATTTTTATCACAAAAATTCACATTATTGATTTCATGTAAGAAAACATTTATATCCCTTGGTATCACATCGGTAAGGTTATTTGTCTGCTCGTCATTCATGTTTTTTCTCCAAACTTTTTTAACAAAAATATAAAACAGCGTAAAAATGTAGCTTCAAAAAGTCGAACCAACTTATTATATCAAATTATATATCTAATAATTACCAGATTTAATTATTCAATAAAGAAACTCATAAAATATTTAAACCATATCAACTAAGAAGTAAACTCATCTAATACTAGTTTTTTTACAACTACTTTATGTTCCAAAATCATTACACTCAAAAAAGCTGATTCCTCAGCTTTTCAATCAATCATGGAGCTTAGTTACTTTTGAATCGCATCGCTTCATCGCTCTGCACAAATTCTCGTTGAGCATCTGTTAATTCCTCAAGTTCATCACAACCAATAAGTCCAAAGACTTCCATACCATCTTTTGTACTTACGATGTATGCCTCAAGTTCCCTAGCTTTGTCAACGTCTGACACTAAGTAAATGTTTTTTTTAGTCATTACTTCATCGGCCATTTTTATCTCCTTCAACCCTTTATTAGTGTTTAATCTTCCCCCAATTTATCATGTTGGGCCCTGAAGGCGTATAATGGATCAAAATCTGAATCAAGTTTATTGTTGTTGTCAGCTTGTTCAGCCATCTTAGCATTTAAACTATTTTCCATCCTCCCAATACAATCCATTACCTTCCTTATCATTGTAAGGGTTTCAGAAGTAATTTTCAAGACCTCGCTTGCATTTTCATTGTCTTTAATTGTATCTGAGCTTTTCATTCTCTTCTTTAGACGTTCTTCAATTTCGTCTAAACGTAGCTCTTTCATGCTTTGTTGAGGTTCTGCAGTGGCTGATACTGGCTCTAAAGGTTTTATGCTTTCAACCGTCAAATCTTCAATTTTTGTGACGTTCATAATGACCTTAGCACGTGATTCTTCTTTTCTATTATGACCTGGTATATAGATATAGTTGTTGCTACCAAAAAATGCTTGTTGGGTAATATCATTCTTAGCTAAACTTTCAAATAAAGGATCGTGACCCTCTACTAAACTGTTCGCAAAATAAATATTTCTCGTATCTCGGAAAAGTTGGGTGTTGAAAATAAATGGCCTGTTCTTAGGGAAATTATTGACGTGAGGAGAATGGAAAAAATGCTCTGTTGATAGATAATGTACGTAAGGGACCTTGCTGAGTAGCTGAGACAAAGTGTTCGTATCCATTTGAGCCTGCTCATCAAAGAGGAAGATATCTGTAATATGGCTTGTTGGAGACGTTACTAACTCAATACCCTTTTTTAAATAGCCAGCTAACAGAACGGCATGTTTTTTCTCATCCTCTAGGTCTGCTTGATTGTGGGTAATAGTAATCTTAGCTTTATCTTCTAAATACGATAAAGCATTCCAAGATATATGTGACTTAAACCCCATAATAGCTACTCTATGATCTTTAGATTTTGCAAAGTTAGTCAGCTTGTGAAAAAAGGGAGAGGCTTCAAAAGGAGATAGGACGTAGGGATCAATATAGATATTAAGCATCAGTATCACCTTCTTCTTGATTTAACTCTTCTAGTTCGGCATCTTTGATTAGTGGACGCTCATTAAACGCTTCATTCATTCTAAAAGGCATGTATTTGGCCACACGACCACCATCAGTTGTATTTTGACTTCTGATAACAACAAGAGACTTATCAATCCCTTCTTCTGCAGCAAGTTCTAGGTTGAGGAAAATAATGTTATTGAGGTTCTTGTAGCCACCATTTTCAATAAGCATATACTTATCTTCAATTTCTTGAATGTCGTCAAAATTATCAACGATAATCAATAGATAACGTTTGTTGCCTTCTTCATCTAAACCATCCTCGAAACGTCCAAAGTGTTTAAAGACATTGAGCAATTTATCAAGATCACTGGTATCACCTACATTGGTTATATAAGGATACACATCAAAAAGATTTTTTGTACCGTCATCTTCCTTTTTATTGAGAGCTAACTGACCGATAAAGAGATATCTAGGAACATGGACTGTATACGTACGCTCTTTCTTCTTCGCCTTTTTAGCTTGTAATTCTGATTTTCGTTTCTCCATACCAGAAAGAGGACTTGTCCCCTCACTCTTTTCTTGTGTCTTTGTCACTGTATACGTGAACTTCTCCAGTTTTGACGTAGGAACAAAATAGGCATAGTTTTGATTAAATTTGAAGTTCTGATAGGCATCTACGACCTTCCAGTATCGAATAGGAGAGTAGTTATCTTCTTCCCGAAGAATATCTTTCCATTTATAAGTGAAGTTTCTGCTGATCTTATTTGCGAGTAAGAGCAGCATTGTTCCATGACTGTAAATAGAGTAACTTGTCGCAAGAGCCCCTGGAGTGTCTTCACGTTCGAACTCCCACTCTTGAATTAAGTAAAACTCTCTGAGTCGTTTGAGATGAGGTTTGATTTTAGGAATCGGTAAACCAAACTCCCTAGAAATTTGAAGTAGTTGAACATTTCGGAAAGTAGCTATAAATAGTAGGATATCCATATCTAACTGGTTTAGTTGCTTACTAATTAACTCATAGTCCGTTTCTTGACTATAGTTGATTTGAATGATGTAATCCTCTTGAAGTTGCAAATGGAAAGGAAAGTCATTGTTTGGGTATACTTGTTTTAGTAATGGTATCGAGGCATACTTATTATAATAGTCGTCCGAAAATCGAGAAACAGTATTCAATGTTGCTTTTCCATCGATTGTTCTTACCCCAAAACGACGTAGTCTTTCATTGAATTTTTTAACGAAGTCTTGATAGGCTTCCAGTGCTTCATCAGAAGGCTTTTCTCCTGTTTCAGATAATCGAACTGTCCCATCAGGCATGAGAGTGACTTCTTCCCCATTAAATTTTTTCTTCGGATAAAGTGGAAGATTGATTTTCTTAGCAATATTTTGTAACCATTTTTTATTACCTGGTGTTCTTGTCATTTGTCTAGTCCTTCTCTTCAATTTTTTGGAACCATTATACTAAACCTCATATACCTTTTTTAACCCAGTGACACCCACACACAAATTAGAACTCAAAACCAAGAGCCATATTGATATACTTCTCTAATAATGTATACTTGATAAATTGCAAGAATAAGTGCAACATTTACTCGAACTCTTCTATTAGGGCTTCACAAGCAGTTCTGTAAGGTAAACATTTTCGTGGTCGGTGATTGATATCATATAACGCCTTGTTCAAAGCCTCATCAGAGATAGTCGCTAAATCTGTTTTCTTTGGGAAATTGGCGTACCAAGCCTAAATCTTCCAAGTGTTTCTTTGGGTTGTCGAGTTTTTCCTTTATGGCGAAGGACGCTCAAATCCAGATCAATCAAACCAGCATAGAGCCAGTTATAAATAGTTTTAAAAGCTACCATTGGCTTTTGTTCAAGCTGATAGCGGACCACAAATCTGTTCAGGCGACCAAGAGAATTTTAAACCGTTCTCAATTTCCTTTTTCAACTTTGGTGTCAAACAAGAATTTTGACCTTTTTGCTTAGCCCTACGGTTGCACTGTTCCTCTGCTGGGACTACTCTGTTTCCATTCATAAAATGCAGAACACGTAATTCCGAGCAGATTGCACATTCAGCTAATGCTTCAACCTTATTTCTGTTAAAGCATTCAATCGCTAAGCATTTTGATTCGTGGCGCTGTTTGCCTAGCCTCACATCCTTCCGAATTCTTTCACTTTTTTTAAGAGTTCAACAGCCATATCCTTTTCTTCTAACTGACGTTTTAAGCGCACATTTTCTCTTCGTAAACGTTCTAATTCATCAACCTCATCATCTAGTTTGTGATGACCCCTTTTGTCAACTAAACCTTCTTCACCATCACTATCATACTTCTTTACCCACGAGTATACTTGGCTATAAGAAACATCATAAAGCACCGCCGTTTCCTTATAATTGCGATTGTGTTCAATACAATAATTGACAATCTCTTTGCGCTCATCAATAGTAGTTTTACGTCTTGCTTTTGCCATATAGACCTCCCGTTTTGGATTGTAATCCTTAAGTTCTATATTGGCATTATACATCCTAATCCACTTTCTTAAAAGTCCTGAAGAAATATCATACTGATGACCTAAATCAATAGATGAAGCCTCACCACTAATACATTTTTCTACAAGTTCCATTTTAAATTCTTTTGAATAGGAACGGTTTTTTGTTTTCTTTGTGAATCCTAAAATCCCATATTTTTTATAGATGGCAGCCCAATCTTGAATCGTCCTTGTGGAAATATGGAGACAGTTACGTATTTCAGATCTGGAACAATTACCATTAATATAATCGATACAAGCTTGTTCTTTCTCGAATGGAGTGAAATTTTCTCATCTAGACATAAAAATACCTCTTAAGTAGATTTTAGGTATTTACCTTGTCTACTTAAGAGGTATCATATCAGTTTACCTCATGGGTGCTTTTTTGTATAGATTTCTGAAAATTGTTCAAAATCTTACTAGAGTTTTGTCTTCATCTTGAAATTCTTATAACAATGTGATATATTTATAACAGATAAGGTGTGATGTATTTATAACATGACGAAAAGAGGTGACGAAAATGAAAATGTCGAAGAACTTAAAGATAATTCTTTATATCGCTAGCGTGCTTATTGTTGTATGTTTAGTTTTATTGCTGGGGAATCACCTACCGATTCTAGCAAAAGGTGCTATTATGACGATGTCTTGGCTTCCTACGTATTTGGCTTGTACGATGCAATCGGTCCTCTCAAAATCAACCTATCAAAAGAAAGAGAAAAATATGTTTGGGATTACTGCAAAATTATATACAGTGCTTGTATTTCTCTCGTCATCAATCTATACTATTGGAGTTTGGCTTCTAACTCCTGGTTCTTTGATTAAGAATATAATGTTAGGAATTGGATTAAGTGTTCAATTGTTATTAATGTTTTACTTCTTATTCAAGAGAATTAATGAAGAACCTGATGAACGATTTTATAGAAATATTGCAAAGTCCTCTTCCATTTTGTTTACAATAGCAATCTTTATATTATTGGGAATTGCAACCTTGATAGCCGTCTGTAAAGTTTTCGTTTTGAATGCTGGATTTCTTTATATTTTGGTGGCTTTTTTACTCTTATTATTTGCCATTACTTACTTTATCACTGAAAAAAGGGGATGAAATATGGCGAAAGAAAGTAAAATAAAGACTAACTTGAAAGAAGTAAGGGAAGCTTATGGTATGACTCAACAAGATTTAGCAGATCAAGTAGGAATACGGAGAGAAACGATTGTTCACTTAGAAAATAACCGCTACAACCCTTCGTTGGAAATGGCTTTAAAAATAGCACAAGTCTTTAATAAACAAGTGGAAGAACTATTTCGTCTGAAATAAGAGAAGTAAAACAATCCAATTGATTTGTGTATTAGTTTTTTGGAGACTTGTTTTTCTGAGAAGAGGTTTTGGTAAGAGGGAGTGTTTTCAAAGGAATTTTCTTGACTTCACCTTAGTTGAAACGCATTCAAAAATAAGATAATAGTTTATTTTTCAAGCATTTTAACCCAATAATAGAACTTTTTAGGCCGAAATACTTTCAAAAATGCTAATGTTTCTCTAATCTATTCAATTTTGAGGTCTTGCATATTATGTAGTTATCATACAAAAGCGCTCAGAGTGAATGAGTACATTCATTTGAAAGATGATATTGTTATATACTTCAAACATATTATCAGTAAAGGGTTTTATGCGTCTATTGAATATCTCTTGATTTTTGGCCAAAAAACTTCATATAATAATGAATGTATATTTTACAAATTATGCTTTTATATATGATTTAAATTTGTATTTAAACTTAGCAGAGGACATAATAAATTACCTAAAATAACATTAAAATTAAAAATGATTAATTATTACTATTTGGTAACAGACTTCAAAACCCCTTTGTTTGTAGGAATTGTAGGATATATTAAAAATTTAAAAAAGTTTTTAAAAATTGTTGACATATCTCTAGATAGTGTTATAATCTATAGATGTCAGGGAGGTCCTGATACTAAATATATAATAATCCATTAGAGGAGAAACAATTATGAAAAAAGTATTGCTTACATCAGCTGCAGTTCTTGCAGTATTCGCTTCATCAGCAGCGGTTTTCGCTAACGACGGTAACGTTCACACTGGAAACCTTGATAACAAAACTGAAGCAACTGGTGGTGACTTCTTCACAAACAACGAAGGTGGTCTTACTCAAGCTGCTAAAGATGGTCTTAACAACGTTGATGCAGATTCAACTAAACAAAAATTTGAAGATGCTGGTGAACACATCGAACCAAAACGTGATGCTAACGGAAACATCATCAAAGATGAATTTGTAGTTACTGATAAAGCTAACGCTAACAAAGACGCTAAAGAAGAAGCTAAAGCTGTTAAAGCTGCAGAAAAGAAAGCTCCAGCAGCAGCTAAAGCTGACGCTAAAGCTCTTCCAAACACAGCAGCAGTTAAATAATTAACTGTTATTGCTAAAAAAGAATATCACTGGAGCTTATGCTTCGGTGATATTTTTCTATGGATAAAGAAAAGGATTTGACATTTCATGAGTAATCACAATCGTAAATCTAATGGATCTCGCAATAAACTGATTGCTGGAATTTCTGCCGTAGTAATTGCTGCTTTGGCTATCTTCCTTGGCTTCCAGTTTATGTCTCCAACAGCATCATCCTCTAATGGTGTTAAGAGTGTTTTAACGACTAAAAAAGCAAACACTTATAAAGTTTCAGATGAGGAGAAAGCCTACCTCAAAAATAAATTTGATGGTCTTGAGGCGACAAACCCTGATACTATCGCTTATGTCTATGCGCCAGGAACTAAATTGGATGAGCCAGTTGTTCAAACAACGGACAATTCAACCTATTTAGATAAAACATTTGATGGAGGAAACGTTCCATATTTGGGAACTGTCTTCATGGATACAGACAATAAGAAAGATTTCAGTGATCGTTTGACTTGGCTCTTCGGCCATGCTCGAGGCAGTAAGGTTGCTGATAGTCGTATGTTCAACGATGTTAACTACTATAGTGATCAGTCGTTCTTTGATAAACACAAATATGTTGTTATTGAGACGCCTCAACGTAAGTACTATTATGAAGCGCTTGCTATGGTGATTGTGCCTGAAGACACAGCTTTCTATCGTACATCATTTGAAAGCGATAAAGACTTTAAACAACAGTTGGATATTATCTATGATCAAGCAAGTGTTAAAAACAAGGACTTGAAGGTTAGTGCTTCAGATAAATACCTCGTTCTTTCTACTTGTCGTGAGGAAGATGAAACGATTCGTGCCAATCTCTACTTACGTCAAATTCCAGATTCTGAAATGTCTGATTTTGTAGCTAAACACGGTAAAGATTTGGAATACACACCAACACGCTAATCATTAACAAAAACTCTACTTCAGTATGAAGTAGAGTTTTTATCTTGTCTAAGAAAACTGATTTTTTCAATCGTCGTGGAATTGAGATGTAACCGTTTATTAATCTTTTTTATCATCAATCGATAAGTTTTTTTGGTACACTAGAAGTATGAAAAAGGAGAGTATTATGAAACAGAGCCAGGCTAAAAAGCGTGACAATGCGATGACTAATAAGATTTTGATGGGGTTAATTGCTCTTGTCTTAGGTTTGCTTTTTCTTGAGATTTTAATTGTTCATAGTAAGAACGAACAGCAAAAGAATGCCTCGAACCAGGTACAGACAGCACGTATCATGGCTAATGGGGACTTGCTCTATCATGACGGTCTCTATATGAGTGCCCTGCAGGCAGATGGTAGCTATGATTTCACGGAGAATTTTACTTATGTGAAGCCGTGGTTAAAGCAGGCTGATTTGGTTTTGGGTGATTTTGAGGGAACTATCAATCCTGATTATCCTTTGTCAGGCTATCCTCTGTTTAATGCTCCTCAATCAGTGACCGCAGCTATTAAGGATGCTGGCTATGATGTTATGGATTTGGCTCATAATCATATCTTGGATTCTGGTTTAGAGGGAGCTTTTACAACAGCTGATGCTTTTAAAAAAGTAGGAATTGATCCTGTTGGTGTTTATGAAAAGCCGGTGCGTGACAAGGCGCCACTCCTCATCAAGAATGTTAATGGTATCAAGGTTGCAATACTTTCCTATGCTTATGGTTACAATGGTCTAGAGTCGAACTTAACGGATAAAGAGGTTACAGACCACTTATCGAATTTGGATGAAAAGCGTATGAAAGCTGAGATTCAGCGTGCAGAAAAAGAAGCAGATATCACGGTTATCATGCCTCAGATGGGTGTTGAGTATCGTTTGGAACCGACAGATGAACAGGTTAAACTCTATCATAAGATGATTGATTGGGGTGCCGATATTATCTTTGGAGGTCATCCTCATGTGGTTGAGCCTTCAGAGGTGGTTAAAAAGGATGGGCAGCAAAAACTTATTATTTACTCAATGGGGAATTTTATCTCTAACCAGCGCATAGAGACTATGGATGGTGTGGATAGTGCAGAGTGGACAGAGAGAGGTGTCTTAATGGATGTGACCCTTGAGAAAAAGAATGGTCAAACCACGATTAAGACGGCTCAAGCACATCCGACTTGGGTTAACCGTACGCCTAAAGGAACAACTTCGCCAGAGGGGTATCCTTTGTATACTTACCAAACTTATATTTTAGAGGATTTCATTAAAGGTGGTAAATATAGAAATAAACTAGATGAAGAGACTAAAGAACGTATCGATACTGCCTATAAAGAAATGAATGCCCATGTTAATTTAAAATGGAAATAAAGCTAAGATATCGCCTAAATTTGGCGGTATTTTTTGTTTATCGACAAGTTACCCACAGACTTATCCACAGGTGTGGATAAGTCTGTTAACTGTGTTGAATATTGATTTTTCAAGGTTTTAAAAGAAGGAAATTATTTAGGTTGTGAACAAGTTTATCCACAAGTAGTTGAGTCAAAGAGAGGATGTTCTCATAAACGATATTGGTTAAATTTCTCGGAAATATTCGTTTTTTTCGAGAAAAAAGATGCAAATTTCATAAAAAATAGCATTTTTAATCAAAATATGCTAAAATTATACAAAATAAAATGATGGAGGCTTCTCATGAAAGCGATTATTACAGTTGTAGGTAAGGACAAAGCAGGTATTGTTGCGGGTGTTGCGACTAAGGTAGCAGAACTTGGTTTGAATATTGATGATATTTCTCAAACAGTCCTTGATGAATTCTTTACCATGATGGCGGTTGTATCATCGGAAGACAAACAAGATTTTACACACCTACGTGCTGAATTGGAAGCCTTTGGTGAGTCATTGAACGTTAAAATCAACATCCAAAGTTCAGCAATTTTTGATGCTATGCACAACTTGTAAGATAGGAGTAGCTTAAAATGGATATTAAACAGGTCACAGAAACCATTGCCATGATTGAGGAGCAGAACTTTGATGTTCGTACCATTACCATGGGGATTTCACTCCTAGACTGTATCGATTCAGATATCGATAAGGCGGCGGAAAAAGTCTATAACAAGATTGTATCTAAGGCTAAGAATTTGGTAGCTGTTGGTGACGAAATTGCAGCTGAACTTGGTATTCCGATTGTTAATAAACGTGTGTCTGTTACTCCGATCTCAATCATCGGTGCGGCAACAGATGCAACAGACTATGTACCTTTTGCGAAGGCATTAGACCGAGCAGCTAAGGAAATCGGCGTTAACTTTATTGGTGGTTTCTCTGCACTCGTTCAAAAGGGCTATCAAAAAGGTGATGAGATTCTTATTAATTCTATTCCACGTGCGCTTGCAGAGACTGATTTTGTCTGCTCATCTGTCAACATTGGTTCAACAAAGACTGGTATTAACATGACAGCAGTACGTGACATGGGACGTATCATCAAAGAGGCTTCTGAGGCAGATCCAATGGGCCCAGGTAAATTGGTGGTCTTTGCTAATGCGGTTGAAGATAATCCATTTATGGCGGGTGCCTTCCATGGTGTTGGTGAGGCTGATGTTGTAATCAATGTTGGGGTTTCAGGTCCTGGTGTTGTGCAACGTGCAGTTGAGAAAGTTCCAGGCGAAAGTTTCGATGTTCTAGCTGAAACAGTTAAGAAGACCGCCTTCAAAATCACACGTGTTGGTCAGTTAGTTGGTCAAATGGCCAGCGAACGTCTTGGTGTCGAGTTTGGTATTGTAGATTTGTCTCTTGCGCCAACACCAGCAGTTGGTGATTCAGTAGCCCGTGTACTTGAAGCGATGGGTCTTGAAGTTGTTGGTACGCATGGTACTACTGCAGCTCTAGCCCTTCTTAACGACCAAGTTAAAAAAGGTGGTATTATGGCATGTAACCAAGTTGGTGGTTTGTCAGGTGCCTTTATTCCAGTTTCTGAAGATGAAGGTATGATTGCTGCGGTTCAATCTGGTCATATCAACCTTGAAAAATTGGAAGCCATGACAGCTATCTGTTCTGTTGGTCTAGACATGATTGCTATTCCTGCTGATACGCCAGATACAACAATCGCGGCCATGATTGCTGACGAAGCAGCTATCGGTGTCATTAACCAGAAAACAACAGCTGTTCGTATCATTCCTTATGGTAAGGAAGGTGACATGCTGGAACTTGGAGGTCTTCTTGGTTATGCACCAGTAATGAAGGTAAACAAAGCTTCATCGGCTGACTTCATTGCGCGTGGTGGTCAAATCCCAGCTCCTGTTCACAGCTTTAAAAACTAAGCGGATGATAAATGCTTTGCCAATTGGTAAGGCATTTTCTGATGGTCTCGCTGGCTAGATAGTCGAGGGGATTTGTGCTATAATGAATTCAAAAAATGACGGAAAGAAGGGGTGCTATGAGTAAGGTTAAGTTGTATATTGCGAGACACGGCAAAACGATGTTTAACACCATTGGTCGTGCACAAGGTTGGTCTGATAGCCCTTTGACCCCGTTCGGTGAAGAAGGTATTCGTGAATTGGGGGTAGGTCTGAAAGCAGCAGGTATTCCTTTCAAGGCCGCATATTCTAGTGATTCAGGTCGAACGATTCAAACTATGGATATCATTTTACGTGAGACGGGTTTAGAAACTATTCCTTATAAACGTGACAAACGTATTCGTGAGTGGTGTTTTGGTAGTTTAGATGGTGGCTATGATGGTGAACTTTTCTACGGTGTGCTACCGAGAACAGATGCTTTTCAAGGTAAGGATTTGCATGAGGTAACTTATCCTGAGCTTGCACAAGGTATTCTTGATGTGGATACGGCTGGTTGGGCAGAGCCTTGGGAAGTGCTCAGAAAACGTATTTTAGAGGGGTTCACAGCTATTGCAGAAAATCTTGAGAGGTCTGGTGGCGGTAATGCTATCGTCGTTAGTCACGGTATGACCATTGCAACCTTTGCTTGGTTAATTGATCCTTCTGTCGAGCATCCTTCATTGGACAACGGTTCGGTTACTGTTGTTGCTTATGAAAATGGTAAATTTACATTAGAAGCACTTGGCGATATGACCTATCGTCAGGTTGGGCGAGAGATAATAGAAAAAGAAAATGGTAAAAAATAACTATCCAAGTCGCCGTCAGGCGAAAAAGCAAACCAACTGGTTTTTGGTTATCAGTAGTGTCTTGATTGCAGTTCTTTTAGTTGTAGCAGGACTTTATTCAGTATTTGGTGTCAGCCGTACAGTCCAACAAACCAATGGATCGTCAGTAACAAAAAGTAGTAAACAAGCTACCGATGCGACTCAAAGCAAGGATACAAAGGGACTACCTGATGTATCGCCTAAAGACTGGCAATTGCTTTTGGTAAATCGAGATAATAAGTCTAAAGAACTTAACCCTGAGATTGCTGACGTTGATGGTGTTTCTGTAGATGCAAGAATTGCTAAGAACGTTAAGGAGTTTTTAGCAGCTGCTCAAGAAATTGATCCAAGTTACCACTTGATATCAGGTTATCGTAGTGTTGCTTATCAGACAGAACTTTATAACAGTTATGTTCAGCAGGAAATGGCTGCTGACCCAAGTTTGACGGAGTCTCAGGCGGAGAAAAAGGTTCAAACCTATTCACAACCACCAGGAGCGAGTGAACACCAAACAGGTCTTGCGATTGATATGAGTACTGTAGATAGCTTAAATGAAGCAGATCCAGATACAGTAGCTAAAGTCAAAGAGTTGGCGCCGAAATATGGCTTTGTTCTTCGTTTTCCAGATGGTAAAACATCGTCAACGGGTGTAGGCTACGAGGATTGGCATTTCCGCTATGTTGGTAAAGAGTCAGCAGAGTATATGACTGAACATAATCTTACTTTGGAGGAATATTTGGCATTATTAAAGGAGAAAGCTAAGTGAGACGACGTTTTAAACTAAAAGCCTTCATTACCTTAGTTGTTGTTTTTGCTTTAGGTATTCTCTTACCTTTGATTCTTCATGCCTCTACAGATGATAATGCTCGTTCGGTAAAGGTTGCTTACACACAGCAAGAATTTATTGAGACCTTAGCTCCAACAGCTCAAAAGATGTCTAAAAACTATGGTGTACCTGCGTCTATTCTCCTTAGTCAAGCTGCATATGAGTCGAATTATGGTAGCAGTCTTTTATCTGTTAAATACCATAACATCTACAGTCTCCCTGCTCAGCCAGGTCAAGAACGTATTCGTTTAAAGGATAGTATCTACAGTAAAGGGAAATGGCAATACCAAAAGGTGGATTTTGCAGTTTTTAAGGATTGGTCAAGTTCTATGATGACTTATTTAGAAGAACTTCGCCAAGGAACATGGGGCGAGTCGACCTATAAAGAGGTGGCAGGAACGACTAGTTATAAAGTTGCGGCAGAAAAACTACAAGCTGCGGGTTTTAGCAGTGATCCAGATTATGCCAAACACCTCATATCTATTATTGAGACCTATCATTTGTCAAAATATGATTGATAAGATTAGAGTACCTCTGAGGTGCTCTTTTTTTGCTTTTCTAGGTCTTAAGATGTATTTTTAGCACTCTCGCAAAAAGAGTGCTAATTTTTTTGGTTTTTTGGGTTGACATGTTCAAGTTTAGGTGTATAATAGAATCATAAGTTAGCAGTCGATGTATTAGAGTGCTAATGAATAGAAATGAGGTGACATCGTGATTACGCAAAGGCAAAACACTATTTTGAATTTGATAGTTGAGATGTTCACTCGTACACATGAACCGGTTGGTTCTAAAGCATTACAAGAATCAATTGATTCGAGTTCAGCGACCATTCGTAATGACATGGCCAAGCTTGAAAAGATGGGCTATCTTGAAAAAGCTCATACTTCTAGTGGGCGTATGCCAAGCCGAGCAGGTTTCCAGTATTTCGTCGCTAATTCTTTGAATCTTGATACGATTGATGAACAAGATGTTTACCAAGTGGTCAAGGCCTTTGATTTTGAAGCCTTTAAACTTGAAGATATCTTGGATGCAGCGGCGAAGCTGCTGGCAGAAATGACAGGATGCACAGCAGTGATTCAAGATGTGGAACCGACACGACAACGTCTGACTGGATTTGACATTGTTCATCTATCCAATCACGACGCTTTAGCGGTTCTTACTCTAGATGAATCTAAGCCTGTGACAGTTCAGTTTGCTATTCCAAAAAATTTCTTGTCTAGTGATTTGGAAATTCTTCATAAGCTTGTTCAAGAACGTTTTTTGGGAAACACTGTCTTAGATATCCATTACCGATTGAGAACTGAGATTCCTCAGATTGTGCAAAAGTATTTCAAGATAACAGATAATGTTCTAGATTTGTTTGATTATATCTTTTCACAACTTTTTAAGGAATTGATTTTCATCGAAGGTAAGGTTGCATCACTGACTTATGCCGACTTAAAAACTTATCAATTTTTGGACAATCCACAACATGTGGCACTTGAGCTTCGATCAGCTATCTCCGATGATGAAGTGACCAAGATTTCGGTTGCAGAATCAACTGAAGAAGCGCTTGAAAATGTCACAGTTATGAGTCATAAATTCCTGATTCCTTATCGTGGGATGGCGCTCATGCATGTGATTGGCCCAGTTGAAATGGATTATCGTCGCATGGTTAGTTTGGTCAATGTTATTAGTAGAGTTTTGGTTATGAAGTTGACGGATTATTACCGTTACCTCAATAGTAACCATTATGAAGTTAGCTAAGATATAACATTTAAAAAGTATAGAAAGAGGTGTATGCCTTGACTGAAGATATTAAAAAAGAAGAAGTGAAAGAAGAGGAAGCTACGGAGACAACTGAAGAAGTTGTAGAGGAAGTAAGCGAACCTTCTGAACTTGAAGAAGCCCAAGCGCGTGCCGAAGAATTTGAAAACAAATACCTTCGTGCCCATGCAGAAATGCAAAACATTCAGCGCCGTGCAAATGAAGAACGTCAACAATTACAAAAGTATCGTAGCCAAGATTTGGCAAAAGCAATTTTGCCATCACTTGATAACCTTGAACGTGCTCTTGCCGTTGAGGGCTTGACTGATGATGTCAAAAAAGGTTTGGAAATGGTGCAAGAAAGTTTAGTGCATGCTCTTAAAGAGGAAGGAATTGAAGAAATTCCAGCAGATGGTGATTTCGATCATAACTTCCACATGGCAATTCAAACAATGCCTGCAGATGATGAACATCCAGCAGACACGATTGCACAAGTTTTCCAAAAAGGGTATAAACTCCACGAACGCGTCTTACGCCCAGCTATGGTAGTTGTATACAACTAGGATACAAAGTCCGTAAAAGCTCACAGTAAAAATAGGAGATTGACGAAGTGTTCGATGAACACAAGGAAATCTATCTTTTTTACCCAGAGCTTAGGGCGTGTTCAACTAGGCAATTCTGACGGTTGCTGAAGCAACTCGT
>OIWS01001733.1_pt1 | contig 20329 bp, 25 predicted proteins | sample 1587611 | NCBI WGS metagenome assembly OIWS01 (sample SAMEA3888919, study PRJEB22519) | human gut metagenome | biome: human gut; feature: human-associated habitat; material: faeces | place: Denmark | collected 2010 | reverse complement strand
CAAGACATTTTTTCGCAGGAATCCTGACGTATTTCAAGGAAAAATGACGCGGCGCGGCGTGAAAAGACCCGCTGTCCGGGTGCGTTGGGAGTTTTCAAATACACCCTAGGGGACGAAGCGCTCTCCCCGGCCGCTCCCGGCCAGGATCGCCGTTCCGTCGGCCCGCAGCACGACGTTTGTCGCGCCCGCGTCATTGTCGGTCTGTGCATAAAGGTGCATTGTGCTGTCATAAATTCTGAGCTGTCCTGCCGTCAGGACCGCCACATACTTTCCCGCCGCAGAAAAATCCAAAATCTGCTCCTCAAAATCGAGCGATCCCAATTCAGCCCCGTCGGGTCCCACCGTTACCACCTGGTAACGGTTGCCTGCTTGATACATATTCAGCACCAGCGTCAGAAATCCACTGCCGCCGAAATCAAAATCCTTCAGATAGAACTCGGAATAATCATAACTGCCCAGCCGCTCGCCCGTCTGGGAGAACCAGCGCGCATGCTGCTCGCCCACGGCCAGAACCGTCTTCTCGTCGGTAAACGCCAGATCATAGATGAGCTCATTGCCGAACGAAATTTCCCCTGCCAGATCCTCCGAATCCGTGCGGAACAGCTGGATGCTCGTCTCATAGCTCCCCTCCGCCTGTCCCAGCGCCGCCGCAGCTACATATTCCGCACCGCGGCTTACCGCGCAGACCGGCAGATACTGGCTGGCCGAAAGGCGGCGGTAGATCAGCGTCTGGTTGGCGTTGTAGACGCAGAGCACACTTTTATAGCCGCTCTCGCTGGTGGAATAGCAGAGGCTTCCGTCCTCGGCCAAATCCGCATCCAGAACCGGCCGCTGGCTCGTCACATCCAGCACGCTTCCCTTTGATGTTGAAATCTCATGCAGCGCATATCCGCCCACATCAAAGGCCAGAACGAACTTTCCGGCCTGTCGGATGGCCGGCGTCGCCATCTTTTCCTGCACCAGCACCGTCTCGCTTCCGCCGGCCTCATAGGCCGAAAGCCCCGTGCCGGACGCCACCGCCAGCCCGCCGTCAAAATCGGCATACTGGTTGGAGTTTCCCGCGTCAAAGACAAATTGTCCCCCCTCCTGTGCGCCGGATACATTGAGATAGCGCACAAACCGCCGCACCGCGTCAAGGTTCAGGCTGTCACGGAACACATATCCCGCCACGCCCGCGCATACCAAAAGCACCAGCAGCGAAAACACGATGATGCGCCGGAGGGGCCACTTTTTTGTTTTTTCACCGAACTTAGAAACTTGATCCGACATGAAACGAAACCTCACCGTCGTCATACCACAGCTGCGTCATATAAAGTCCGCCGGGCGGAACCGTGGGGCCCGCAGCCTTGCGGTCGCCGTGTTCCAAAATCTCCGCCACGCTCTCCGGTGGGAACTTCCCTTCCGCCGCGTAGACCACCGTCCCGGCCATGGCCCGCGCCATATTGTAGAGGAAGCCGTTGGCACACACGCGCAGCGAAATGATGTCCCCCTTGCGCGCGACCTCATAATAATAGACCGTCCGCACCGTGGATTTGACCTCCGTGCCGACTGAGCGGACAGCCGCAAAGTCATGCGTTCCCACAAACTGACTGCCGGCCAGCTGCATCACCTTCTCATCGAGATGCTTCGGATAAAACCACGCGCGGTTTACATAAAACGGATCCTTGATCGCCGAGTTATAGATCAGATAGGTATATTCTTTTTTCACACACGAGCCGATGGCGTTGAAGCCCTCCGGCACTTCACGCGCGCCCGTCACCACAATGTCAAGCGGCAGATGCGTGTTGAGTGCGTAGGGCAGACGGTCGACCGGGATGCGCGACGTGGTGCGGAAGTTGGCAATGTACACGCGCGCATGGACGCCCGCATCCGTCCGCCCACAGCCCGTCACATGCACCGCATGGCCCACCACCATCGCCACAGCCTTTTCCACCGTCTCGCCGACCGTCACCTGCGTTTTCTGCACCTGCCAGCCGTGATACGCTGTGCCGAGATATCTTAACGTGATCGCGATATTCCGCATTTTTCAAACATCCTTACAGTCCAAACTGCCGCAAAACGATCATCGCGGCCAAGAAAACCACGCCGACACCAAATGCGAGATAGTCCCGCTTTTCGTACTTCAGCTGATGCAGGCGGGTGCGGCCCTCGCCGCCGTGATAGCAGCGGCACTCCATCGCCGTCGCAAGCTCGTCGGCGCGGCGGAATGCGCTGATAAACAGCGGCACCAGAATCGGCACCAGCGCCTTCGCGCGGGAAATCAGATTGCCGGACTCAAAATCCGCGCCGCGCGCTTTTTGCGCCGACATGATCTTGTCTGTCTCCTCGATGAGCGTCGGGATAAAGCGCAGCGCGATACACATCATCATCGCCAGCTCATGCACCGGCAATTTGACCTTCTTCAGCGGTCCGAGCAGGCTTTCCAGCCCGTCCGTCAGGGCGATAGGCGAGGTGGTATAGGTTAACATAAATGTCCCTGCCACCAGCAGCATAATCCGCAGCGCCATAAAAATGGCATTGTAAATACCCTCTTTGGTGATCTTGAAAATCCAGAATTTCACGATCGGTTCGCCGCTGGAATAGAACAGATTCAAAACCGCCGTCAGAATAATAATAAGCAGCAGCGGCTTGAGTCCCTTGAAGATGACCGAGAGGTGGATTTTTGAGATCCGGATGACCGCGCCCAAAAATGCCGCCACCAGCAGATAGCCCCACACGCCCTTTGCCAAAAACAGCACGACGATATAGAGGATTACAAACACCAGCTTCGTCCGGGGATCGAGCTTGTGGATGGGCGTCTGCCCGGGGAAATACTGGCCCAGCGTCACATCCTTCAGCATGCCGCTCCCCCCTTTCGAAGCAGCCCCCGCAGCGACGCGGCCGCCTGCTCCACGGTAAATACCGACGTTTCCACCGGCAGCCCCCGCCGCTTCAGCTCCAAAAACAGCTGCGTCATCTTCGGGATGGCCAGCCCCATCTCTACCAGCGCCTCTGCCTGCGAGAAAACGTCCTCCGGCGTTCCGTCCAGCACGTTTCTCCCGTGGTTCATGACCAGCAGCCGGTCGACGTTCGACGCAATTTCTTCCATCGAGTGGCTCACCATCACAACGGCGGCATGCTGCGCGGCCTGATAGTCGCGGATGTTCTGCAGGATGCTCTCCCGCCCGCGCGGGTCGAGCCCCGCCGTCGGCTCGTCCAGGATGAGCACATCCGGCTCCATCGCGATCACGCCCGCGATGGCCGCGCGGCGCTTCTGCCCGCCGGACAGGTCAAACGGCGATTTTTGCAGCTCAGCATCCGTAATGCCGACAAACTGCGCCGCCCGTTCCACCCGCGTGCGGATCTCCTCCTCCGAAAGGCCCATATTCTTCGGCCCGAAGGAGATGTCCTGATAGACGGTCTCCTCAAAGAGCTGATGTTCCGGATACTGGAAGACGAGGCCGACCTTGAAACGGATCTCGCGCGTGAATTTGGCGTCCTTCCAGATATCCTCGCCGTCGAAGAGCACCCGCCCCGTCGTCGGCTTCAGCAAACCGTTAAAATGCTGGATCAGGGTCGATTTGCCCGACCCGGTATGTCCGATCAGTCCCACAAATTCTCCGCGCGCAATGGAAAAGTTCACGTCCTGTAAGGCGGCCCGCTCAAACGGCGTGTCTGCGCTGTAAACGTGGGACAGGTTCTGTATCTCTAAGATAGGGGTCAACGTTGTTTCCTCCAGGTTCTGGGTCAGGCCTCTGCCAGAGTGCAGAGTGCCTGCGCACATTGATCAATGGAAAGCGCGTCCAGCGGCAGGTCAAAGCCCTCCGCCCGCAGCGTATAAAGCAGTTCCGTCGTCTCCGGGACGCTGAGGCCCACGCGCCGCAGCAGCTCCACCTGAGAGAAGACCGCCTCCGGTGTCCCGTCCGCGACAATCTCGCCGTCGTTCATCGCGATCACACGCCCGGCATGTGTCGCCTCGTCCATGTGGTGCGTAATGAGTACAACGGTCATGCCCTCCTCGCGGTTGAGCCGCTCGACGGTTTCAATCACCTCGCGCCGCCCTCTGGGGTCGAGCATCGCGGTCGGCTCGTCGAGCACGATGCACTTCGGGCGCATCGCCAGCACACCCGCGATGGCCACGCGCTGCTTCTGTCCGCCGGAGAGCAGCTGCGGCGCATGCGCCCGGTATTCATACATCCCAACGGTCTTCAGCGCTTCGTCCACCCGCCGCCGGATCTCTTCACTCGGCACACCGAGGTTTTCCGGTGCAAAGGCGACGTCTTCCTCCACAACGTTCGAGACGATCTGGTTATCGGGATTCTGAAACACCATGCCCACCGCCTGCCGGATGGCCAGAAGCAGGTCCTCGTCCTTCGTGTCCATCCCATAGACTGTGACGCTGCCGCCCGCAGGCAGCAAAATCGCGTTAAAATGCTTCGCCAGCGTGGACTTTCCACACCCGTTATGGCCGAGCACCGCGACAAAGCTTCCCTGTTTGATTTCCAGGTTCAGCCCGTCGAAGACGACATACTCCTGCCCTTCCTCATGATCCTGATAGCTGTAATGCAGGTCTTTGACCTGAATGGCATCGTTCATTGCTTACTTCCTCGTCCACCGGCCTGTGCTCCCGCAGGGCAGAACGAGGCCGGAATCCGTCACCGGCAGCCCCAGCTCACCGCATTCGCTGTGGCCGCCGTATTTTTTCGTAAAAATGGAATCCATGATGTACCCTACCACCGACGGTGCCAGGCCCGTGGTGTAGGAATTGATGATCACAAACAGCGGCTCATCTGAGAGCACCTGGCTCACCAGCTCCACAAACGGCCAGAGATTCTCCTCCAGCTTCCAGATCTCGCCTGACGGCCCGCGGCCATAGCTCGGCGGATCCATGATGATGGCGTCATAGCGCCGGCCCCGGCGGATTTCCCGCTCGACGAACTTGGCGCAGTCATCCACAATCCATCGGATCGGCTTTTCCGCAAGGCCGGAGGACTTCGCATTTTCCTTGGCCCAGGCGACCATGCCCTTCGCCGCGTCGACATGGCAGACGCTCGCGCCCGCCGCCGCACAGGCCAGTGTGGCCCCGCCTGTGTAGGCAAAGAGGTTCAGGGCGTTGATGGGCCGCCCGGCATCCCGGATGCTTTGCATGATAAAATCCCAGTTTGCCGCCTGCTCCGGAAAGACGCCCGTGTGCTTGAAGTTCATCGGCTTGACGTTGAACGTCAGCTCCTTATACCGAACCTGCCAATGCTCCGGCAGCCGCAGATTCGACCACTTTCCGCCCCCGGTCGACGACCGGGCATAGCGCGCGTCATATTTCCGCCACAGCGGGTCGTCTTTCGGTGTATTCCAGATCACCTGCGGATCCGGACGCACCAGGACATACCTGTCCCAGCGCTCCAGCTTTTCCCCGCCGGACGTGTCCAATACCTCATAGTCCTTCCATTCATCAGCCAGCCACATACCATTCTCCTACGTTCTGGGGTTCAGTCCGGAGGCCTCGTTCCAGTCCTCCGTCCCGGTCGTATCTTCGTCGTCCGGGTCGGACTGCTCGTCCTCATCCGGCTCCGGTTCTTCTTTTTTTGGCAGATCGTCCGCGTCATGCACATAGCAGAGCACATTGATCGCATCCACATCCGGCGCAACCGCCGCGTAATAGCCCGCCGGCCGGCTGTCGTTCGGCACGACATAGGACTGATCCAGCACCACGATCCCCGCCGTCGGGAACGCGCGGGAAATGTTCAAAAGTCCCACCTTGTGCGTCGTGTTTCCGTCCACCAGCGCGCAGTATTCATTTGCCGCATGGCCCGAGGCGTCGCAGATCTCGACCTCCGTATGGACGTCACAGTTTTCCGTCGGCACGTCGTAGAGGCTGAGCTGAACCTTTACCGCGCGGCTCCCGCGCGGGTCTTCTTTGCAGGCGTCCGTGACCAGCTTGCCGCTGTCGCGGCAGACCGTACACTCCACCACATTCGTCGGCTTTGCAAATTCCTGATTGGCCAGCCCTTTGTGCAGCGTGCTCATCACCTTCTGCCAGAGCACCACGGCGGGATTCGTCTCCGAATTGGTCAGCACGACCTCCTCCGGATCGTCATATCCGCACCACACGACACCCGTATAATATGGCGTATACCCTGCGAACCAGCGGTCAAAGTCGCTCGTGGTCGTGCCGGTCTTGCCGGCGACAGTCATGTTCTCGAGCTTTGCGCCGTAGCCCGTGCCGTAATTCACGGTATTCTCCAGCATGTCCGTGATATACCAGGCCGTCATGTCCTTCATGGCCGGGTAGGATTCCTGCGTGTTGTCGAGGATGATGTTCTTACCGCTCGCGTCTGTCACCTTCGTATACGTCCGCGCCTCGCGGTAGACGCCCTCGTCGGCAAACGTGGCATAGGCCGCCGCCATCGCACGCACGGTCACGCCGTTGGTCAGGCCGCCGAGCGCCATCGGCGCAAGGTTCACGTCCGAGCGCACCTCGCCGCTGCTTGTCACATAGTCCGAAACCAGCGTGGAAAGGCCCATCTTCTCCTTGGCAAACCGATAGCAGTATTCCGGCGTCATCTCCGCCACCAGCTTGACCGGGACGGTGTTGAGCGATTCCATCATCGCTTCGTTGATCGAGACGAGGCCGCGGAACGTCGAGTCCGAGTTCTTCGGCCAGAAGGAATTGTCGGTAAACGAATACGGCGTGTCATCATAGACCGTTGCGGGCGTGATGAGCCCGAGCTCAATGGCCGGCGCATAGACCGACACGGGCTTGATCGTAGAGCCCGGCGAGAGCAGACTCTGCGCCGCGCGGTTGAGCGTCAGGCTGCCGGTCTTTTTGCCGGCGCCGCCCGACATCGCGACAATATCGCCCGTCTCATTATCAATGATGACGATGCCGGACTGCAGCTGCTGTGAGCTGGCCGTCTCGGGGATCTGGCTCAGATCCTCATACACCGCGTCCACCGCCGCCTGGGCGTCGGGGTTATAGGTGCTGTAGATCTGATAGCCGCCGGTCATGACCATTTTATAGACGATCTCATAATCATAGCCCGTCTTGTCACAGAGGTCGTTGACCACGTCACGAATGACCTGATCCTCAAAATAAGAATAGTATTCTCCGTCGCCGTCATCCGTACTCTTGCGCACGAAGACCAGCTCCTCCGCCTTCGCCTCGTCATACTGCTTCTGCGTGATATAGCCCTGACTCAGCATCTCGCCGAGGATGATCTCCTGGCGCTCCTTATTTTTATCCGGGTTCAGATAGGGGTCGTAGATGGAGGGATTGTTGGTAATGCCGATCAGAGACGCGCACTGCGCCAGATCCAGTTCCTCCACATTTTTTCCGAAATACACCTGTGCCGCCGCCTGCACGCCTTCGCAGTTCTGCCCGAGCGCAATGACGTTCAGATACCATTCCATGATCTCTTCCTTGGTGTATTCCTTCTCAAGCTTCAGCGCAGAGTAAATTTCCGCCAGCTTCCGGCGGACCGTCACCTCGCGGTTGCCCGTCACGTTTTTCACCAGCTGCTGCGTGATGGTCGAGCCGCCCGCGCTTCCGCTTCCGACAAACATCTTCACACAGGCCTTCATCGTCGTAAACCAGTCGACACCCTGATGTTCCATGAAGCGTTTATCCTCAATGGCGATGCAGGCATGGACGAGGTTTTTGGGGATGTCCTCATACTTCACCCACGTCCGGTTTGCGCCGCCGTAGAGCTTTTGCAGCACCACGTCCTGCCCTGTCTTCGGATCTTCATAATAGATGACCGAAGTCTGGTCGAGCGCAAAGCCCTCCAGCGAAAAATCATTCTGCGCCGCAAGATCATTTTTCACATACAGCGCGAACAAACATGCAAACACCAGCACCGCCAGCACGCCGACGAGCACAATCGTCCCGATCACGCGCCCAAAGACACGCCATCCGCTTGTCCTGGTTCGATATTCTCCCTGCGAAGCCGGTTTTTCCTGTTTTTTTGCCATAGTTTTCCCCCATCAAAGCAGGCGTTTTGCCTCAGGCAGAATCCATCTAGTCTAACTCGGTTATACATTATAGCACACCTGTCAATTAGTTTGGAAACAATTTGTGAATATCATGCCCCGCGTTTCGCCACACTAGCAAAAAGGAGCTGATTGTCATGAACCTGCGCCATCGCCTTGTGCCTTTGCTTGCCAGCCTGCTGCTTTCTTCCGCCTTCTGGATGCAGACGCGCGGCGGCAAAATCCAGTATTATGACCGCGCTGCCGGCCTCTGGCACGAAACTGACGTCTCCGTTGCCTCCCTGCCTAACGCCGCTGACCGCGCCCTGCTCGCCCGTGGTCTCCCGCTGGACGACGCCGCTGCGCTTGCCCATGCGTTGGAAGATTTTTGCTCTTGATATTCCTCCGTGCATTTTCCTCTTGATTTTGCATCCGTCAGCGAGTAGAATAGAAATAGAAATAAACGGAGGAACGATCACATGAGTCAGGAATTCGGAGACGATTTCATCTCCATCACCGATGAAGACGGAAAAGAATATGAACTGGAAGTGCTCGCAGAGCTGGAATATGAGGGCAGCCGCTATCTTGCGCTCGTCCCCGCCGACACCGATGAAGCTGAAGAGCTTGAGGTCAGCATTCTGAAATCGGTCGAGGAAAACGGCGAGGACATTCTCGTCACCATCGACGACGATGAAGAGCTCGAAAACGTCTATCAGGCCCTGATGGACCTCATCTACGAGGACGAGGAAGAAGAATCGTAACACAAATTTGTCAACAAGTCTCCCTGCGGGGTGCGTGACGGATCCACTTAAACCCACATTATAACTCAGGGACGCTGTACTTCATCTGCCGATTGCAGGCCTCCCGCCCAAAGCAACGACTTTGCGTGGACGTTGGAAGCAGTGAATCAGATGAGAGGCGACCCACCTGCCGTTTCGTGCAGGTTATAATTGGGTCCGCACGGCCGCTGCGGGGAGATTTTTTGCATTTTTGCACCATTCCTCCGCGCCAAAATCGCTTTTTTCTTATTTTTCCCTTCAGAATAATTTCCCCTTGCAACCCGCGTGCTTTTTTTGTATAATACCGTTTGTATCGCAAAATAGCGAAAATCCCGAACAAATGAGAGGAATGATTCCGAATGAGCGCATCCCGCAAAAAGAAAGAGCGCAAAGAGCTCGCCTCCGAAGCGCCTGTCACGCAGGGCCAGCCGGTCAAAAAAGGTATGAGCCGCGGCCTGAAGACCACGCTGATCGTTGTCTGTGCCATCGTCGTCATCGCCGCTGTGGTGTTTTTCAGCATGGTGACGGGCGGCTATTTCGCTTCCCATACGACCGCCGCGACCGTCGGTTCCCACAACCTGACGCCCGCCATGGTCAACTATTTCTACAATGCTCAGGTCTACGAATTTAAAAAATCCTACGGCTCCTATCTCGGCATCGACGCCGCCTCGCTGTCCACGCAGGTCTACAACGAAGAGACCGGCGAGACCTGGGCCGACCTTCTGATGGAGCAGGCCCTGAACACTGCCGCGCAGACCTACGCCATCTATGACGAGGCCATCGCGAACGGCGCCGCCCTCACCGAAGAAGACCAGAGCCAGATCGACTCGACCATTTCTTCGTATGAACTGGTCGCCACGCAGCAGGGCTATGCCAACGCGAACGCCTACCTCGCCGCCGGCTTCGGCGCGGGCTGCAACACAAAGAGCTACACGGAATACCTGACGGTCACCATGATCGCCGAAAACTACTGCCAGCAGGTCAACGACGGCTTCACCTACACCGCCGAGGATCTTGCCGCCGAGTACGAAGCAAATCCCGCGAATTATAACACCTACACCTACCGCCAGTTCCTGATCGGCGACTCCCTCTTCTCCTCGGAGACGGAGCTGAGCGACGAGGAGATTGCCGAGCGGAAGGAAACCATGGCCACCGAGATGGCAGCCGCCGCACAGGGCGACGAGCAGGCCTTCATCGACGCTGCGTATGAAAACGCCGCCGAGTCCAATAAGGACAGCTATTTGGATGCGGACGCTACGCTCCGCTCCTACACCGGCGCATCCATCCCCGAGGCACTTCGCACCTGGTTTGCCGACAGTGCCCGCCAGGAGGGTGATGCCACGGCTGTCGAGGTCGAGGGCACCTGGTACGTTGTGTACTACATCTCTTACAGCACCAACGATTATCCCCTGCCCAACATCCGAGAGATCCCCTTCGCCGCGACTGACACCTCCGATGAAGACGCTATGGCCGAGGCCAAGTCGAACGCCGATGCCGCTCTCGCCGAGTATGAAGCAGGCGAGCGTACTGCCGACGCTTTCATTTCCCTCGTCCAGAAATACACCGGTAACGAAACCGCCGACGGCCTGACCGAAAATGTCACTCCGAACTCCGGCAGCGACGAATATAACACCTGGTGCTTCGACGCATCCCGCGCCGTAGGCGACGCCGCCGTCGTAGAGACCTCCACGGGTTACAGCCTCGTCTTCTTCGACAGCTATGGTGATACCTATCGCAACACCCTCGTCGAAAACACCCTGCGTACCAACGCCTATAACGCCTGGTACACCGGCCTGACCGCAGACGCCGCCTATACCGAGCAGTCCTTCGGCATGCGCTTCGTCAGCAAATAATCAAAAATCCGCATAAAAATCACCTCCGCAGCCCAAACTGGACTGCGGAGGTATTTTTATATGGAACGATCCAAAATCTCCCTCTGGAAATGTCTGCTCACTGGGCTTGCCGCGGGCTTTGTCAACGGCTTTTTCGGTGCGGGCGGCGGCATGGTGCTCGTGCCGCTGCTCATCTGGCTGGTCGGTCTGGAGGAAAAACTGGCCTTCTCCTCCTCCATCAGCATCATCCTGCCGCTCTGCATCGTGTCGCTCGTCATCTACGGGCGGCATGATATGCTGCCGCTCTCTGACGCGCTCCCGTATCTGCTCGGCGGCGCGGGCGGCGGCGTGCTTGCGGGGCTGCTTTTTCAAAAAATTCCGGTCAAATGGCTCCATATCGCCCTCGGTGCGCTGATTTTACTGGGAGGGGTGCGGCTTCTCGTATGCTGAATTTTATCATCGCCATTCTGGCCGGTCTGGTCTGCGGCGTGCTCTCCGGCCTCGGCATCGGCGGCGGAAGTCTGCTCATGGTCTGGATGACCGCTGTGCAGTCCCTCGCGCAGCAGGCCGCCCAGGGCATCAACCTGCTCTACTTCCTGCCCACCGCCGCCTGCGCCCTGATCTTCCACGCCAAAAACCGGCAGATTGCCTGGCGGGCCGTCATCCCGGCCGCCCTCGCCGGCTGCGCCGCCGCCGTCCCCGGCTCCCTCCTGGCCGCCAGCCTCGAGATGGAGCTCCTGCGCAAACTATTCGGCGCCTTCCTCATCGCCGCCGGCCTTGTGGAAATTTTCTGCAAGGGCTTGAAGAAAAAAAACGCCTGAAACGGCCCACTCTTCCAAGAGGGGGCTTTCCGCCGCGGCGGAGTCAGTCCGCCATGCGGTATACCTTATCAAAATACTGATAATACGGAACCATGAAGCGGAAGCCGTCCTCCGCGAACGTCAGCAGCTCCCGCGAGGCGGAAACGGCGTCGTAGGGCCGGATGCAGCGGAAGCCGAGCCAGCGCTTGTTGTACCACGGGCCGAGGAGGTCGTCCGTGTGCCCCTTGGGCTTGGCATATTCCTCTCCGGTGAGTGAAAAGTCCTTCTGTGCCGCAAACTGCCGCGCCAGCTTTTCCATCAACTGGGGATCCTGATCGATGAACTTGCGCATTCGTGCCGCGTCCGCCGCGCGCATCCAATAGCCGAAGCCCAGGCCATAGCCCTCGGCCCCGACCTCGAACCAGAAATTCGGCGCGCCGTCCCGGTGCTCGATTTCGTTCTGGAACGAGAACCAGATCTCGTCCTTCAGCGGTCCGCGCCCAAACAGCCGCCGTGCGTCGCGGTAGATGCGCGAGATATGCAGATTCAGCCCCAGCGCCGGGTACTGCCCCTGAAACCAGTCATAAAGCTCATTGGCCAGCGCCTTCGTCGGCTGCATGATGAGCTGGTTGAATTCCTCCTTGCGCGGATTGAACCATTCGCGCGAATTGTTAAACCGGAGCTCCCAGAAGAAATCTCCGACCTTTTCCGAATACCCTGTGAACATTGCCCTTGCATTTACTCCTTGTGCAATTTAAGATAATTGAGATAGCCCTCCAGAATCAGTGACGCCGCCACCGCGTCCACTGTATTCTTGCGCTTTTTTCCGTGATAGCCGCCGTCTGACAGGATCTGATGCGCCTCGATCGTCGTCCGCCGCTCATCCCATAACGCGACCGGCTGGCCCAAACGTTCCTCCAGCTGCGAGGCAAACGCGCGGTAAATCTCCGCCCGCGGTCCCTCTGTACCATCCATATTTTTCGGAAATCCCATCACGATCCGCTCCGGCCGGTGCGTTTTCACCAGCGCCGCGATCTCCTCCGCCGTCTTTGCTGCATTCCTGGAATGAATGACCGTCGTAAACCCGGTCAGCCACCCCATCGCGTCCGAAACCGCAATTCCCGTCCGCGCGTCGCCATAATCAATCGCCATAACCTTCATATCAAAACTCCCTTGCATTTTTCCGCGCAATAGTATACCATATCCTGTGCCGAAAAGGCAAACGGAACACAAAAAAATTCGATTTTTTCTGATTTTTTTATTGACGCAGCCTGTCCGATATGCTATGATGAGCATACCTGTGAAAAGGGGCTTATTTTTTTGCGCCTTTTCGGCTGCGGGACGCCGTGGTAGTTCCGGCGTCATCAAATTTATCCTGACCGCAGTTCCCAGCAGGGAGGCAAAGTTAAGGAGGTGCCGACAATGCGAGTGAAGATCACGCTCAGATGCAACGAATGCAAGCAGAGAAACTACAACACCATGAAGAACAAGAAGAATGACCCCGATCGTCTGGAAATGAAGAAGTATTGCAGATTCTGCAAGAAGCACACTGTCCATTCCGAGACGAAGTAACAGTGCTCAAACCACTGTAGAAAGGGTGAACATCATGGCAGAAGCAAAAAAGGAAAACTTCTTTGTCCGTACCGGCAAGCGCCTTTCCCGCTGGTTCCGCGAAATGAAGAGTGAGCTGAAGAAGGTTGTCTGGCCGACCAAGAGCCAGATGATCAACAACACACTCATCGTTCTGGCCTGCGTGCTGGTCGTCGGTATCTTCATCTGGATCTTTGATGCTGTGGGCGGCGTCGTCGTCAACGGTATCATCTCTCTGGTCAAGGGGTAAGCCATGGCGGACGAAGCAAAATGGTATGTTGTGCATACCTATTCCGGCTACGAAAACACCGTCAAGGCAACCATCGAAAAAACCATTGAGACCCGCCATCTAGAAGATCTCATCCACACCGTCTCCATCCCGATGGAAACCGTGACCGAGATCACCGACAACGGGCCCAAAACCTACGACCGCAAGGTCTTCCCCGGCTATGTGCTGGTCAAGATGATCATGTCCGACGAGGCATGGTACATCATCAAAAACGTCCGCGGTGTCACGGGCTTCGTCGGCTCGGGCACCAAGCCCACCCCCCTCACCGAGGAAGAGGTGCAGCAGCTCGGCGTGGAAAAGCACGAAGTCGTCGTGGCCTACGGCGAGGGCGACAGTGTCCGCGTGGCGGACGGCCCGCTGACCGGCTTCATCGGCGTTGTCGATCTGGTGGATATCGAAAAGAACAAGGTCCGCGTCATCGTGTCCATGTTTGGCCGCGAGACGCCCGTCGAGCTGGAGCTCGACCAGGTTGAGGTCATCAACCAGTAACTTCTGACGAACGGCTTCGTCAGAACGTGGGAGGGGTTCGCCCCGCCAAACATACGCCAAACGGGCGTATCACCACATCTATTCAGGAGGTGCTTACAATGGCACAGAAAGTAACAGGTTATATCAAGCTGCAGATTCCGGCCGCCAAGGCCACCGCTTCGCCCCCTGTCGGCCCGGCTCTGGGTCAGCACGGCGTCAACATCTCCCAGTTCATCAAAGAGTTCAACGAGCGTACCAAGGATCAGGCCGGTTTTAAGATCCCCGTCGTGATCACGGTCTACGCCGACCGCAGCTTCTCTTTCATCACCAAAACCCCCCCGACCCCGACCCTCATTCTCAAGGCGCTCGGCATCGAGAAGGGTTCCGGCGTCCCCAATAAGGACAAGGTTGCTACCATCACCAAGGCGCAGGTCAAGGAGATCGCCGAGCGGAAAATGCCCGACCTGACCGCCAACACCATCGAGGCCGCCATGAGCCAGGTTGCCGGTACTTGCCGCAGCATGGGCATCACAGTCGTCGACTGATTCATTTGACCTGACCCGAGGTATTCCGGCAGACAGCCGGGCCTCATAAATCTGTGGGAGGAGTATTCCGAATCACCACTAAGGAGGATAATTACATTGTTCAGAGGTAAAAAATATAAAGACAGCAGCAAGCTGTACGACCGCAGCGCGCAGTACGACGTGAACGAGGCTATGGATCTCGTCGTCAAGACCGCCACCGCCAAGTTCGATGAAACCATCGAAGCGCACATCAAGCTCGGCGTCGACTCCCGTCACGCTGACCAGCAGGTTCGCGGCGCCATCGTTCTCCCGAACGGCACCGGCAAGACCCGTAAGGTTCTCGTCTTCGCGAAGGACGCCAAACTCCAGGAAGCTCTGGACGCGGGCGCTGATTTCGCCGGCGGTCTGGACATGGTCGAAAAGATCACCAAGGAAAACTGGTTCGGTTTCGACGTTGTCGTCGCCACGCCCGACATGATGGGTGTTGTCGGCCGTCTCGGTAAGGTTCTCGGCCCGAAGGGTCTTATGCCCTCCCCCAAGGCCGGCACCGTCACCCCGAACGTCACCGCTGCCGTCAAGGAAATCAAAGCCGGTAAGATCGAGTACCGTCTCGACAAGACCAACATCATCCACTGCCCGATCGGCAAGGCGTCCTTCGGCGCCGAGAAGCTGACCGAGAACTTCAACGCCCTCATGGGTGCCATCGTCAAGGCGAAGCCCGCCGCTGCCAAGGGCCAGTACGTCCGCAGCTGCACCCTCGCTTCCACCATGGGCCCCGGCGTCAAGGTTGTGGCTTCCAAGTTCTAATTTGTATCAGCTCTACCGCAGGATGCCGCCTCGCGGCCTCTTGCGGAACGGCTGTTCGTTCCGAAGAAACAATTTCTTCGAAAAAATGCGATTTGTGCTTGACTTTGCAGCACGATCTGCTATAATGATTAGGCTGCCAAAGACAGCAGGAGGTTTTCTACCGTAATGGCTCGTCCATCCTGCCGAGGTTTCGCACAAATGGTACACCATTTCTGTGTCCTCACGTCTTTCGGCGTGAGGACATTTTATTTTTCGGAGGTGACATTCATGCCCAACGCAAAGGTACTGGAAAGCAAAAAAACCATCGTTGATGCTCTGTCTGAGAAAATCCAGAACTCCACTTCTGCCGTTTTTGTAGACTACAAGGGCATCACCGTCGCACAGGATACCGCTCTGCGCAATCAGTTCCGTGAGGCAAATGTCGAGTACGCGGTCGTCAAGAACACGCTCACCCGCTTCGCCGCCAACAAGGCCGGCTACACCGAGTTTGATGCGCTGCTCAACGGCACCACGTCCATGGCATACACCACGGAGGATCCGATCGCTCCCGCGCGTGTCATTTGCGAGTTTGCAAAGAAGAACAAGAACATCATTAAGATCAAGGGCGGCATGGTGGAAGGCAAGGTTCTGTCGGTTGAAGAACTGATGTCCTTCGGCGAACTGCCCTCCAAGAACGCGCTCGTCGCGCAGGTTCTTGGCACGTTCCTCGCTCCCATCTCTTCTCTCGCGGTCGTTCTCAATCAGATCCTCGAGCAGAAGGGCGGCGCCCCCGCAGAGGCCGCCGAGGCCCCCGCAGAAGCGTAATTTCCATTCACCAAACACATTTTTAACTGAAATATTTACTGGAGGTAACTATTATGGCATCCGAAAAGATTACTGCTATGATCGAAGAAGTTAAGACCCTCACCGTCCTCGAGCTGGCCGAGCTGGTTCATGCTCTGGAAGAGGAGTTCGGCGTTTCCGCCGCTGCCGCCGCTGTCGCCGCTCCCGCTGCCGGCGCTGCCGCCGCTGAGGAAGAGAAGACCGAGTTCGACGTCGTCCTGAAGGCCGCTGGCGCCAACAAGATCGGTGTCATCAAGGTTGTCCGTGCCCTGACTGGCCTGGGCCTGAAGGAAGCCAAGGAAATGGTCGACGGCGCTCCCAAGACCCTCAAGGAAGCTGTCTCCAAGGACGAGGCCGAGAAGATCGCTGCCGAGCTCAAGGAAGCTGGCGCCGAGGTCGAGGTCAAGTAATTTTACTTCTCCATACCTGCAAAAGGACCGCACATCCGTGCGGTCCTTTTTTGACCATTTGAAAGGAGTCCCCCTATGAAAAAGCTTCGCATCACCGTCATGAAAATCACAACCTATCCGGAACTCAGTGAACGCTACGAAACCCCGCAGCCCTTCCCCTGCTCCATGCACGTCGGCGACGTCTTCTACGCCAACGGCTGGCAGAAACCAGACGGCTTTTGTGACAGCGCGTGGCAGACCCTCTCTCCCTTTGCCCTCGCGCTCTCCCATGGCGCGGAGGGCTTTTACAACGGCTGGATGAAAGACCCGCGCTCCGCCATGCTCTCCTGCAATGATGGCTTCCGCCCCGTCACCTTTCTCCTCGAAGCACTGGACGAAGACGCCATCTAAATCAAACCACCGCGACAAGGCGGCAGAGCAGCAGCCCGATCCCCGTCGGCAGCAACACCGCCAGCAGCGTCCATCTCCAGCTCCCACTCTCCCTGCGGAGCGTGAGCACCGTCGTGCTGCACGGCCAGTGGAACAGACAAAATATCATCGTACAAAGCGCCATCCGATACGTCCAGCCGTTTGCCGCCATCCAGGCCGTCATCGCTTCCGCCTCTCCGGCCGCGCCGCCTGCTCCGGTAATCATCACCAGCAGCGGAAAAATCAGCTCGTTCGCCGGACAGGCAAGGAGAAAGGCCAGCAGGATCGCCCCGCTCATCCCGAAAAACCGTCCAATCGGTTCCAGTCCCCCGGCCATTGCCTGCAGCAGGGAGCCTCCTCCCGCCCGCACGTTCGCAAGCGCCCAGATTACCGCCCCTGCCGGGGCCGCAACCATTGCTGCGCGCCCCAGCACAGACCGGACACGCTCCGTCCACGACCGCAGGATCACCACCCCCAGTCTCGGGCGCCTGTAGGGCGGCAGCTCCATCACAAAGCTGCTCTCCTCCCCGCGAAATACCGTCCGGCTAAGCGCCCAGCCCGCCGCCATTGTCATCCAAATCGACAGCAGCAGACATCCCGACAGACAGATCGCCGCCTCCAACGTCCTGCCCCGCCCGGAAAACAGATAGCTTCCCAGGGCGATGAGCAGCGGAAACCGCCCGTTGCACGGCGTCAGCGCGTTTGTGATCATCGCAATCCCGCGCTCCCGCCTGCCTCCAATAATCCGGCACCCCATCACCCCCGCCGCGTTGCACCCCAGGCCCATGCAGATTGTCAGCGCCTGCCTGCCACACCCTCCGACGCGGGACAGCGGGGCATCCAACAAATAGGCCGCCCGCGGAAGATATCCGATTTCCTCCATCCCCGAAAACAGCGGAAAGAAAATACTCACCGGCGGCAGCATCACGGCAATGACCTTCGCCGTCGTACCAATCACCCCGTCCAGCAGCAGCCCGCCAAGCGTCTCTGGCCACTGCGCGCCCCGCCATGCCCGCCAAAGCGCATCACAGATCGCGCCAAACCCCGCCTCCAGCCACCCAGAGAGTATATTTGCCCCCGAAACGGTCAGCCACAATACTCCAAACAGCAGCGCCGCCATCACCAGTGGCCCGCCAAGCCGTCCTGTCAGCACCCGGTCAATCCGCTGCGTTTTGTCCTCTACCTCGCCGTTTTGCACGCAGCGCCGCGTGATCTCCTCCGCCCGCGCAACCAGCCTTTGCACATTGCGCTCTGCCTCGCGCGGCGTTCGGGCACGCGGCAGACCAAGCCGCTTGGGCCGCGGACGTTCAAAGCTGTCGCAAACCGTCCGGATCCGCTCGCGCAGCGCCTCCAGCCCCTGTCCACGCGCCGCCGAAATTCCCACAACCGGCACCCCCAGCTCCGCCTCCAGCTGCCGCAGCGCGACTGTGACGCCCGCCGCCGCAGCCTCATCCATCAGATTCACGCAGAGCAAAACGCGCTCCGCCCGCTCCATCACCTCAAGCGCCAGCAGCAAACTGCGCTCCAGATTCGTCGCATCGCAGACAGCCAGCACACACGCGCTCTCGTCGCTCTCCAGATATTCGGCCGCAATCTGCTCTTCCGGCGAGCAGGTCTGGAGGGAATAAAGTCCCGGCAAATCCGTCAGCGCATACGTCTCCGCCTTGTAAATATACCGCCCCTCTGCCAGCGCTACAGTCTTTCCCGGCCAGTTTCCGGTGTGCTGTCGCTGACCGGTCAGCGCGTTAAACAGCGTGCTCTTCCCGACGTTTGGATTCCCCACCAGCGCAATCCTCCGCGCGCCGTCCTCCCCCGGTCTCACTCCCATGGCCCCGTCAAAATCTTCGCCGCGTCGCTCTTTCGTATTGCAATCACCGCGCCGCGCACCAAATAGGCAGCCGGGCTTCCCGCCGGCGCGCGGTGCATGCAGCGCACCTGTGTCCCCGGCACAAATCCGAGCTCCAACAGCCGCAGCCGCATGCGCGCATCCAGCACAATCTGTTCCAAAACCGCCGTCCTTCCGACCGGCAGCTCCGCCAAACTCCATCGTCTCATGCAGTATCGCACTCCTGTCTGATTCTCTGTCTTTTCAGCATATACGGCAGATTGCATAAATGTGCCTGTTTCGGAGGGTGTGATCTTTTTTCTTACTTTTCTTGACTTCATGATGAAATATGGGTATAATTCAATCGTAATATCGGCTTTGTGGGCTCTGCCCATCCGCCCTGAATTATTCTCTGAAAGGAAGAACGATATGATTTATACTGCGGAAGTTCAGCATATGTGTCCGGTCGCCAAGGGCGCATATCATGGCCCGGCTCCCATCCCCGAAGAGGGCAAATGGGTTCAGGCCAAAGAGATCAAGGACATCTCCGGCTTCACCCACGGCGTGGGCTGGTGCGCTCCCCAGCAGGGCGCCTGCAAGCTGTCCCTGAACATCAAAAACGGCGTCATCGAAGAGGCCCTGGTCGAGACCATCGGCTGCTCCGGCATGACCCACTCCGCAGCCATGGCTTCCGAGATCCTCATCGGCAAGACCATCCTCGAGGCCCTCAACACCGACCTCGTCTGCGACGCCATCAACACCGCCATGCGCGAGCTGTTCCTCCAGATCGTCTATGGCCGCAGCCAGTCTGCGTTCTCCGAAGACGGTCTTGCCGTCGGCGCTTCGATGGAAGACCTCGGCAAGGGCCTGAGAAGCCAGGTTGGCACCATGTTCGCCACCAAGGCGAAGGGTCCGCGCTACCTCGAGATGGCCGAAGGTTACTGCACGAAGATCGCCCTGAACAAGGACGACGAGATCATCGGTTATGAATTCATCAACTTTGGCAAGATGATGGACTTCATCAAGGCCGGCGACGAGCCCGCCGAAGCCCTCAAGAAGGCACAGGGCCACTATGGTCAGTGGGACAACGCGGCGAAGTATATCGACCCGCGCAAGGACTGAGAAAAGGAGGACACGAAAATGGCATTGTTTGAAAGCTACGAAAGAAGAATCGACAAGATCAACGGCGTCCTCGCGCAGTATGGCATCGAGTCCATCGAAGCCTGCCGCGAAATGTGCCAGGCCAAGGGCTTCGACCCCTATGAGATCGTCAAGGGCATCCAGCCCATCTGCTTTGAAAACGCCTGCTGGGCATACACCGTCGGCGCGGCCATCGCCATGAAGAAGGGCGTCAAGACCGCGGCAGAGGCCGCCACCGCCATCGGCGAGGGCCTGCAGGCCTTCTGCCTCGACGGCTCCGTTGCCGACGACCGCAAGGTCGGCCTCGGCCACGGCAACCTCGGCGCCATGCTCCTGAGCGAAGAGTCGCAGTGCTTCTGCTTCCTCGCCGGCCACGAGTCCTTCGCGGCTGCCGAAGGCGCCATCGGCATCGTCAAAAACGCCAATAAGGCCCGTAAGACCCCGCTGCGCGTCATCCTGAACGGCCTCGGCAAAGACGCCGCCCAGATCATCTCCCGCATCAACGGCTTCACCTATGTCCAGACGCAGTTTGACTACGCCACCGGCGAGCTGAAGATCGTCCGCGAGATCCGCTACTCCGAGGGCGAGCGTGCCAACGTCCGCTGCTACGGCGCGGATGACGTCCGCGAGGGCGTCGCCATCATGCACAAGGAAGGCGTCGACGTCTCCATCACCGGCAACTCCACCAACC
>OIWS01001724.1_pt1 | contig 20440 bp, 13 predicted proteins | sample 1587611 | NCBI WGS metagenome assembly OIWS01 (sample SAMEA3888919, study PRJEB22519) | human gut metagenome | biome: human gut; feature: human-associated habitat; material: faeces | place: Denmark | collected 2010 | reverse complement strand
CTGGAACATTGGAGCATACTTAAAATCTGGAGTTTTTGCCATAATGTTTTTTGTTCTTTAAAAACTGTTGAAATATTCTATATATTCTTTTTCCTATTAATATCCGAAGATTTCTTCCTGGCTCAATCGCTTGATTGGCGCAATCTTCTCCAGGCTCTTCATATCGAGATTCTTCTCATCACCGAGGATCACCATGCGGTATGGCTTGCCTACGATATTCTGCTTCTCGAAGTTGGTGATGTCCTGCAGGGTGAGTGAAGGAATCTGCTCGTAATAGAGCTTGGTTACATCATAGTCGATGCCTCTGAGCTTGGCATTGAAGTAGGCGTTGATGACGCCAGCCTTGGTAACGCGACGGCTCTGGATAGACTTCATCAGGTTCTGCTTGGCAAGATTGAAGGAAGCCTCGTTCTGTGGGAGATTGTTGGTAATCTCGTCAAATACGTGGATGCAGTCCATCATCTTGTCATTCTGGGTGATGATGTGACGCATGAAGTAATCCTTCTCGTCCTTGCGAACTGGAGTGTAGTAGGCAGCACCGGCATTGTAAGCCAGACCGCGGGTCTCACGAAGCTCCTGGAAGACGATGGTATTCATGCCGCCACCATAATACTCATTGAAGAGAGAAATCAGGGCACCGTCCTTCACATCGCTCTTCTTTCCGGTGTTCTGGTAAGAACGCAGATAGATGTTCTTGGCATCGTAAGGAGCGATATAAATCTCGTTCTGCTTGATTTCTTCCATCTTGTACTCCTTGCCCTCAGGAACGGCAGCAAGCTTCTTGGCTGTCTTGTGCTCCTTGGCGAGCAGGGCGTTGAGCTGCTTCTCGCTGTAAGGACCGTAGTAAGCCACGGTATGCTCGATGTTGTTCAGTCCACCTAGAAGATTGACGAGCTCCTGAGGATCCATCTTGCGCAGGTCGGCGGTCTTGATGGCGTTGCGGGTTGGGTTGTAGGCACCGTAGGTGCTGTAGTCCCAGAGATAGCTGAAATTTGACATCTGGTTGGTCTTGGCATCCTGCTGTTGCTTCTCGATGAGGTCGATGAACTGGTTCCATGAGGTCTTGTCTGCCTTGGCATGGTGCAGGATTTCCTCCGTCAGCCGGAGAGCTGCAGGAAGGTTCTCGTTCAGACCGTTGAGGCTGATCTGTAGAGTCTTGGAACTCTGGGCGATGCTGAAGTTGCAAGCCAGCTTGTAGAAAGCCTGCTTGATGGCAGAAACGCTCTTCTTGTCGGTTCCGATATAGTCGAGATACTGGGCTGCATAGCTGTAGCGGATATCATCCTCATCGCCGAACTCGTAGCGGAATACGAGGTTGAAGAGGTCGTCCTGGGTGTTCTGCTTGTATACGAGAGGCAGCTTCCTGCTGGTCTTGCCTACGGTAAGGTCCTTCTTGAAATCGAGGAACTGAGGCTGGATTTCAGGCACCTGGGCGTTCTTGATTTCCTTGACGAAAGCACTCTCATACTCGCGGTTTGCCGGAATAGGAGTGATGGCAGGCTTCTCAATCTTCTTCAGGGTAGTATCCTCGCCCATTTGCTTGTAGACGCAGATGAAGTTGTCATCGCGCAGGTATTTGTTGGCGAAATCCACGATGTCCTGCTTGGTCAGCTTGCTCTGACGCTCCAGCTTGCCGGCTATGTCTTCCCATTTCTCGTCGTTGATGAAGGCATCTACCATGATGTTGGCACGATTGTCGTTGCTGTCGAGACCTCTGTAGAAGTTCAGCTTCTTGTTGGCGATGACCGAAGGCAGGAGGTCGTTGTCGAATTCTCCACGGCGCAGCTTCGCCATCTCCTGGAGCATGAGGCCGCGGACCTCTTCCAGCTTCTGACCCTTGTTAGGATTACCGGCAAGGATGAAGGCAGAATAGTCGTGCAGACCGTAGACGAAGGCTCCGGCAGAAGCCAGCTTCATCTGCTGCTCCAGGTCAACCTCCATCAGTCCAGCCTTACCGTTGGAAAGCATGTCTTCGATGACATCGAGCACATCGCTCTCCTTGTCGTTGGCGCCCTTGAATTTCCATGCGAGCATCACGTTTTCAGCTTCCTTGCCCACTACGGCAGTATCCTTGACGGCAGTAATGTCCGGCTGCAGTCTGAACTCAGGACGGGTGAGGTTGTCGCTCTTCTTCCATGAACCGAAGTATTTGTCGATGATGGCAATGGTCTGGTCTGGGTCGAAATCACCTGCCAGACAGATAGCCACATTGTTAGGTACATAGTAGCGGTGGAAGTAGTTCTGGATGTTGATGATGCTAGGGTTCTTGAGATGTTCCTGCTCACCGATGGTGGTCTGGGTACCGTAAGGATGGGTAGGGGTGAGAAGCTTCCAGAGGGCAGCAAACTCCTTGTCGTTGTCGCTAGCCATAGAGATGTTCTTCTCCTCGTATACAGCCTCCAGCTCGGTATGGAAACCGCGGATCACCATGTTTTGGAATCGGTCGCTCTGTACCTTTGCCCAGTTCTCAATCTCGTTGTTCGGGATGTTCTCCACATAGCAGGTCACGTCGTTGGAAGTATAGGCGTTGGTGCCCTGGCTTCCGATGCTCGCCATCAGCTTGTCGTACTCGTTCGGGATGTTGTATTTGGCAGCCAGCTGCGAAACCGAATCGATTTCGTGGTAAGCCTGCTTGCGCTGTGCAGGGTCGGTCAGCTTGCGGTAGCTCTCATATCGGCGTGTGATTTCGTCGAGATAAGGCTTCTCCTTGGCGTGGTCGATGGTGCCGAACTTCTGGGTTCCCTTGAACATCAGGTGCTCCAGATAGTGGGCAAGACCGGTTGTCTCGGCAGGGTCGTTTCTGGAACCTGTCTTGACGGCGATATTAGCCTGCAGACGAGGCTTTTCCTTGTTGACTGACATGTACACCGTCAGACCGTTGTCGAGGGTGTAGATGCGGGTTTTCATGGCATCACCGGGGATGGTGGTGTAATGATAATCCTTAGCTGTGGCGCTGAGGCTGCCCATCAGGACAGCTGCCAGCAAAACGTGCTTGATCTTCATTTTAAATTATAAATTGTTAATTCTTCATTATGAATTAATTCTCGTAATCCACTTCCTGGTCCAGACTGTTGACGAAGTTTCTGTAAACCTCTTCCTCCACATCGCCCATGGCATACTCCTTCTCGGCATCCTTCTTGATTTCCGCAATCCAGGAGCGGCGTGCCTTGATGTAGTCCTCGTGGATGCGGTTGGCATCCTCCAGGGTAATCTCGGAGATGTGGTAGTAGTCGCAGATCATCTTGTAGGTCCATGCCCACTGATATTCGCGATAGTTGGCATCAATCTCCTCGAAGCGGCTGATGAGCTCCTGGATGGTTTCTATGGTGCCATCCTTCAGGTCGGCGATGATGCGGTCTTCCTCGCTAACCGGAAGCAGGAGTCCTGAGAGGTCATCCCAGTCGCCCACGCCTGTCTGGGTAGATGGAGGGGTGATGGCAGGATCCCGTTTCAGCACTCGCTTCAGCACGGCACCCATATAGATTCTCAGGGCGATGTCGTAGTACTTGATGCCCTTGTGGAGTGATGTGGCTGGGATGATGTACTCGTGATAGAGATACTGTGATACGTTGTCGCCCGTTACCTCGCGGAGACTCTCCAGGATCTTCTTGCCCTTCAGGATTTCGCCTACGGAGAAAGGAGAGAGCCAGTCGAAGTTGACAATGCTCTTGCGGTTTTCCTGTGCACGGAGGTCGCGCTTAGGCCATTTCTTGATGTCGCGGTACAAGCCCACGGTGGTGATGTTTCTGCCTGGGATGAGGAACATCTTGTCGCCATCGGCTATCAGATAGGCGAATGGCAGGTTGCGGGTGTTAGGATGGTGCATCAGCTTGCCGAAGCATACTGAGAACGACCCCAGGGTGGCTGGCATCAGCAGGTAGGCACCACTGGCTGTCTTCGAACCGCGCTCCAGGATGCCCCAGTGCATAGGACCCATCTTGTAGGCATGGTTGCTGAAGTTGGTGGCTGAACCGGCATTATAGAATGAGAACATTCCGCCGATAAGCAGACTGCTCTTGTGATGCGATGCAGTGAATGGTCCACAGAAGGCGGCGCACGCCTCACCGTTGCTCATATAGCTGTTGGCGAAGAATACGGAGGCTGAGGCTGTGAAACCGTTGCTCAGCTGGCAGGCTTCTCCCACGAAGCAGTCCTGTATCTTCACGCTGTTGATAACGCTGGAACCCTCGGCGATGATGGAGTTCTCAATAATGACTCCCGTGCCGATATATACGTTGCCGTGAACCGAACCGAGCAGCGTACAGTCGCTGAGTCGTGAGGCACCGTTTACCTCGCAGAGGTCGTTGATTACGCAGTTGGTAATCTCCTTGGTGTTCACAATCTTCACGTTGCTGCCAATCTGTCCTCTTTCCGGCGCCTTGTTTTCGATGTCGGTCTTGATGAGCTGTCGGATGTTCTCCTTCAGTTCCTTGTCGGAGAAATGCTTCACCATGAAGGCAGCCAGCTGACTGTTGAGGTCGGAGAAGAGAATCACGTTTCCTTCGCCCACCTCGTTGAGCACGCTTACCAGATTCCCCTCGCCGAAGGTAGCGCCCTCGGTGGTTTCCATCGTAGAGATGTTGGAGATGTAGCAGTCATCACCAATGGTGTAGTTATTGATGAAGTTGCCCACGTTCTCGATGAGACAGTCGTCTCCGATGGTTACGTTTCTCAGGGTGGCATTGTTGATGCCGGAATGCTTTACGAAGCCTTGGCTCACCTCCACATTCTTGTTGAAGGCACCGATGTTTACCTCGCCATAGAGCATCACACGATGCATGTAGTTGGGCTTGAAGTCTTCTGAAACATTGATTGAAGTCCAGTCTTCAGCCCAGCAGTCGTTGCTCTTGAGTACCTCGATTTCCTCGGAGGTCAGAGGTCTGTAGTCATTCATTGTTGATATGTTTTTAGGGAATTATTCATAATCCTGGTACAGGAAGTCGTTGTATGGATACTTCTGTACGTGCAGTTCTCTTACCTTTTTATATAGCACCTCTCGGAACTCGTCGATGTTCTCCTTGTTTTTTGCAGAGATGAAGAGACAGTCGTCGTTGAGCTTTGCCATCCAGGTTTTCTTGAGATCTTCCAGCGGGATGTTCTCCTTCTCCATCGGAGTGAGGTCGTCTTCCTCTTTCTCCACCCAGGAGTAGTTGTCTATCTTGTTGAAGATGATCATCGAAGGCTTGTCGGAGCATCCTATTTCCTCCAGGGTCTTTTCCACTACCTGGATCTGCTCCTCGAAGTCTGGGTGGGAGATATCTACCACGTGCAGCAGGAGGTCTGCCTCGCGGGTCTCATCCAGGGTGCTCTTGAAGGAATCTACCAGGTCGGTAGGCAACTTGCGTATGAATCCTACGGTGTCGGCAAGGAGGAATGGCAGGTTATCTACCACCACCTTTCTCACGGTGGTATCGAGGGTAGCAAAGAGCTTGTTCTCTGCAAACACTTCGCTCTTGCTGAGCAGGTTCATGATGGTGGATTTTCCCACGTTGGTATAGCCCACGAGAGCCACGCGGATCATTCTTCCGCGGTTCTTGCGCTGGGTAGTCTTCTGCTTGTCTATTTCTGCGAGTCGCTCCTTGAGCAGGCTCATTCTGCCGAGGATGATACGGCGGTCCATCTCGAGCTGGGTCTCACCCGGTCCACGCAGACCTACCGATCCCTTTCCGCCACCGGAACCTGAACCACCACCCTGGCGCTCCAGGTGAGTCCAGAGTCGCTGCAGTCTTGGCAGCATGTATCGGTATTGTGCCAGCTCTACCTGCGTCTTGGCAGCAGCAGTCTGGGCACGCATGGCGAAGATGTCGAGGATGAGCGAAGTACGATCGAGAATCTTCACCTGCAATTCCTGCTCGATATTTCGGATTTGCTTGGCAGAGAGTTCATCATCGAAGATTACCATACCTACTTCTCTGTCTTCTTCTTCCTCGTCCTTGATGTATTGCTTGATTTCCTCCAGCTTACCCTTTCCCACATAGGTGGTCTGGTTAGGCGACACCACCTTCTGCGTGAATCGCTTCACGGTGACGGCGCCTGCGGTATCTGCAAGAAATTCCAACTCGTCGAGATATTCCTTGGTCTTGGCTTCGTCCTGTGTCTTGGTAATAAGACCCACCAGCACAGCGGTTTCCGCCTTGACTTCTGATATTACAAATTCTTTCATTCTTTACGTACGTATTATTATAGGTGCAAAGATAATAAAAAAAATGCTCTTATTATATATATAAGGTGAAAATTATGTTTTTTTTATGAAAGCGGCTGCAAGGCTACGGGGCGGAATTCGGAATTTGCGAACGCAGGAATCGGCATGTCTGAATGCTGAAACATTCAAAAACCTCGACGTGATGTCGGGGCTTTTTGGCATTAAATCCCTTTAAATTAGCGAAAAATATCTATTTTTAAATGATTATTTCTCCTCTTTCTTCAAGATTTTGCTTATCTTTGCAGGCATTAAAATAAATCAAACCTAAGAAGAAAATAATATGGAGCAAAAAATGAGTATCGCTGGTATTTTGTTGCTTGCTGCTTTGGGTATGCAGGCTAACAACTATACAGTGAAGTCGCCAGACGGTAAATTGGTGGTGAATGTTGCTTGTGAGGGAGGCAAGGCTTCCTACACGGTAGATTACAATGGCAAGCAGATGCTGGGAACTTCGGCGCTCGGTCTGGTTGCCAATTATGGTGATTTCTCAAAGGATCTCACCATGGGCATCCTAAAGGGTGGGGAAGTGAAGCCGCTTTCTTACAAGATGACCCGCATCAAGAAGAGTGACATCAAGAAGGATGTGGTGGATGCTACCATCGGTTTCCTCAACAGCAAGAAGGATTCCATGACCCTCCATCTTCATGTAAGCAACAACGACATCGCCTACAAGTATGAGATGAGCCGTCCTAAGAAGGATAATCCTAAGTCGGTGATTATATATAACGAGGTGAGCGGATTCAATTTTCCGGAGAAGACCACTACCTTCCTCTGTCCTCAGATTACTCCGATGACCGGTTGGGAGCGCACCAAGCCATCTTATGAGGAGGAATATACTCCGGATGCTCCGATGAACGTGAAGTCACAGTTCGGTGTAGGCTATACTTTTCCTTGTCTCTTCAAGGTAGGAAACGATGGATGGGTACTGGTCAGCGAAACCGGTGTGTCGAGCGCTTATCCAGGCAGTCGTCTTTCTGATTACGAGCCAGGCAAGGGCTATACCGTAGCCTTCCCTCAGAAGGGTGAGAACAATGGCATCGGTTCTGAATTTGCCGGCATCCCATTGCCGGGCGAGACTCCTTGGCGGACCATTACCGTAGGTTCTTCGCTGGCTCCTGTCGTAGAAACTACCATCCCTTACGATGTGGTGGAGCCTTTGTATGAGGCATCCCAGACCTACAAGCCTTCCCGCTATACCTGGAGCTGGCTCATCTGGCAGGATAACTCTGTCAACTATGATGATCAGGTGAAGATGATAGATGTTGCTGCTGCTCAGGAGTATGAAGCCGTATTGGTGGATGCCTTGTGGGACAAGCAGATTGGCAGAAAGCGCATCGAAGAGTTGAGCAAGTATGCCAAGAACAAGAAGGTAAGCCTGATGCTCTGGTACAATTCCAACGGTTTCGAGAATGATGCTCCTCAGACTCCTCGTCAGATTATGAACAATTCCATCGCCCGCAAGAAGGAGATGGCTTGGATGAAGAAGATTGGCGTGGTAGGTATCAAGGTGGATTTTTTCGGTGGCGACAAGCAGGAGACGATGAAGCTCTATGAGGATATCCTCAGCGATGCCAACGATTATGGCTTGGAGGTAATCTTCCATGGTTGCACCATGCCACGTGGCTGGGAGCGTATGTATCCTAACTATGTATCGAGCGAGGCTGCCCTGGCTTCTGAGAACGTATATTTCACGGATTATCATGCCAAGAAAGAGGCCTTCGAGATGACGATGCATCCGTTCTCAAGAAATGCCGTAGCTAGTTTCGACTGGGGTGGTGTGATGATGAACAAGTATTTTTCTAAGGACAACAAGAGCCGCCACCAGCGTTATACCAGCGATGTGTTCGAGATGGCTACTGCCATCACCAACCAGAGCAGCGTAAACTGCATCTGTCTCTATCCTAACAATTTGCAGGATGTACCACAGTGGGAGTTAGATTGGCTCAAGAATGTACCAACTGCATGGGAGGATACCAAGTTTATTGCCGGTTATCCTACCAAGTATGCGGTGGTGGCTCGCAAGTCGAGCGTAGAGAATGGTTCCGGTGCTGCGCTTACAGCCGGCAGATGGTTTGTGGGCGGCTTGAATGCTACAGACAAGCCTCTTGCCCTGACCTTGGATTTGCCGATGTTTGCGGGTAAGACCGTTACTTATATCACCGACCAGCCAAAGAAGAAGGGCGAGAAGTTCTTCACTTCTGTCAAGAAGACCTTGAAGGTTGGAAAGGATGGTAAGGCAAAGGTTGTGATTCAGCCTAATGGTGGTATCATCATCGAATAATCTTCAAGTTTTATAGGCATCGATTGCCTACGTGAAAATTTTACGGGCATCGATTGCCTACGTGAAAAAGTTTTTTTCGAAAAAAGTATCAAAGTCTCATTTTTGTTTGGAAAATAAGCTTTAAATACTTGATATATAAGATAATAATAAAAATGAGACTTCTCGGATTTTGAGCCGAGAAGTCTCATAGATGTATCATGGAAGTCTCATAAAACTATCTGTGCGAGGCGCAAGTTAGTTATTGATTCTGTTTCAAACCTTTTCTCCGAATAAATCGTCCAATCCCACTTCGCTCTGAATCATGCCTTCCTGGGCATTCTTCTTTAATCCTGCAGCTGTAACGAAAGTTAGATGCAGTGCCTTGCTGGTATTTGACGCTTGGCGGAAGATTTCTCTTCTGTCCAGCAGTTTTTGCAGATAAGCAGGGGTGATGTCGTATGCCTTGAGAGAATACTTCATCTCGCAGAGATTGATAATCTGGTCTCTGCGGTCTAATATAAGGTCAATCTGTGCACCTTCAATTCCTTTTTCCTTGTTGGCTTTCTGCTGCCAGGAATATACATTCGTCTGTACTCCCAGAATGCCTAGTTTTTTCTTAATCTGTGAGATATGGTGAAGGCAAAGCTGTTCAAAGGCATAGCCGCTCCAGGCACGATGGGATGGTGAGTCTATCATATTGCTCCAAAGATGTTCGTCAGTCTCCTCTTTACCTCTGATATAATGTAAATAGAACAAGGTGTAGAGATCGGTTAACTGATACATGGCACCATTCGACTTGTTTCCGAATGAGTTGTATTTTCTGATGAAGTCGCAGCTGATGAGATCATTAAATGCTTCTGTCAGTTTTCCGCCCGATGTGAGATGTAACGCCTTCATCACATCTTCTCTCGTCATACCCATCTTTTTCTTGGCAAGAAGTTCCACAATTCTTCGGTAAAGTATTGAATCCTTGAAGAGTGAACGGAACAGGAACTCGTATTCATTGGATAGTTCTGCGCCTTCTGCGAAAAAAAGCATGTCAATATTTTGAGGCAAGCTATATTGCTTGTCTATCATGTTGAGGTAAAACGGCGTACCTCCCATAATCATGTAGCATTCTGCTATCTGGTGGCGGGTCCATATGATACCTTTTGATTGTAAGAAAAGTTCAGTCTCGTTAAGATCAAAGGGGGCGAGGTAAATCTTTCTGGTTACCCGATTATGCAAGCCGCCTTTGTCGCCCAGAAGTTTGTTGGTCATCCAGGTAGTAGCTGAACCGCAGACGATGAACTTGATATTAGGCTGGTCTGAAGCCCATCCGTTCCAAAACAAATCTAAGGCACGGATAAAATTAGACTTTGGGGTATCCAGCCATGGCAGTTCGTCAATGAAGATGATGATTTGCTCTCTTTCTTCCAATAGGGTAGAGAGGTAGGCACGCAGTTGAGAGAATGCCTCGAACCAGGTTTTGGGTCTTGCCTGTTTCTTTCCGGAATACAATGCCAACTGCTCGCTGAAGTAAGCGAGCATCTCGTTCTTGGAGCATTGGTACACCCCCGTCATATAGAAACTAAACTTCTCGCCCAAGAGTTGTTTGACGAGATATGTTTTGCCGATTCGTCTTCTGCCATAGATGGCGATGAATTCGGGCTTGTTGGAATTGATGCAATTTTCTATCAGCTCAATTTCCCTTTTTCTTCCAATGATATTTTGCTGCATATCTTCTTTAATTTTGATTTTTTGCAAAGATAATGCTAAATCATGAAAAAACGATGGAAAATTGGAAAAAAGTGCCGATAGTGGTGCCAAAAGTTGCTTTTTGGGGCACTTTTGGCACCACTATCGGCACTTTTCGCTGTGTTTATGCTGTTTTTTGCTGTGCGTAGATGTTCTATGGTTATGTCAATATAATCAGGATAAGTTACGGTAATGTGTCTACTTTTTCAGTTCATCAGTTGGTCTCTTTATGCCCTCCGGTTGGTCTGCTTGTGCCCGTCATACGGGCATCCGTAGCCCACCACGTGGGCATCAGTAGCCCGTGCACTGGGCAACTATTGCCCATAGTGTGGGCAACGAGTGCCCAAATATAGAACTTATTTTTGGGCAATATTCTTTTGACTCTTTGCGATGTTTAAACTATCTTTTTGCGATGTTTAAACTGTTTTTTCTCGTGCATCGTGCAGTCTTTAATGATACTTCTATAGCATTTAATGATACTTCCATGATACTTCTTTCTGCTTTTTCCGAGAAGTCTCATTGATTGTAAATATCGATATATCAGTAATATAATATGGATTTTCAAGCGAAAAATGAGACTATGATACTTTTTTGTAGAAAAAACTTTTATGTGCGCGTAATCGGATAGATGCTATTTCTTTGTTTTTTGCGTATCTTCTCGAAAGTTCAGAGTGAGTCGGAAAAATGCCGTATCTTTGCAGCGCGATTCTGGAGGACAAAAAACTGGGTGAAAACTTGGTATATTCAGATTTTCTTTGTAATTTAGCAGCGCAAAACGTAAAGTAGATAAGATTATGGCAGAAATAGTGCATAAATATCCTGTAGGCATACAGACTTTCGAAATAATTCGAGAGGAAGGCTACCTCTACGTGGATAAGACGAAATACATCGTGGATTTCAGAAAGAAAGGCATGAGGAATATCTTTCTGAGTCGCCCTCGGCGATTCGGAAAGTCGCTTTTTGCCTCTACTTTGCAAGCCTATTTCGAGGGCAAAAAGGAACTCTTCGAAGGACTTGCCATCGCTGATTACGAGAAGGATTGGGTGAAGTACCCAGTGCTTCATTTCGATATGAGCGGTGCTAAGCATGTTGACGGTGAGGGCTTGAAGCATTATCTCGACTTGCAGCTGAAGCCATTTGAGGAACTCTATGGCAGTGATGAGGATGAGTTATACCCCAACGACCGACTGGATGGACTCGTAAAACGTGCTCACAAGCAGGCTGGCAGGAAGGTGGTGGTTATCATCGACGAATATGATGCCCCTCTGCTCGACGTGGTACATGAGAAGGAAAACCTGGCAGAACTTCGTCTCATCATGCAGAACTTCTACAGTCCGCTGAAGAAGCTGGGTCCTCATTTGGAATTTCTCTTTATCACGGGCATTACTAAGTTCTCCCAGCTCAGTATCTTCAGCGAGTTGAACAACCTCGACAATATCAGCATGTTTGACCAGTACTCCGCCATCTGTGGTATCAGCAAGACCGAACTTACTACTGTAATGAAGCCGGATGTTGAGGCTTTGGGTAAGGCGTTAGGAGTATCTTACGAGGAGTGTCTGGAGGAATTGCGTCAATATTATGACGGTTACCATTTCAGCGAGCATTCTGAGGATGTGTTCAATCCGTTCAGTCTGATAAGGGCTTTGTCTGGACAGAAGATTGGTGCCTACTGGTTTGGTTCCGGTACGCCAAGCTATCTCATCAAGGGTTTGCAGAAATATCATGTAAACGTAACAGATATTGAACAGAAGAGCGTGAGTGTGGATGATTTCGATGTGTCGCCCGAGCAGATGACTTCAGCCCTGCCTCTACTTTATCAGAGTGGTTATCTCACTATCAAGCAGTATAAGCCATTTACCAAAAGTTATAAGTTGGGCTATCCTAATCAGGAGGTGAAGATTGGTATGCTGAAGAGTCTTGCCCCCAATTATCTTTCGCCAGTATCGGTAGATAACAACGGACTGGTGAATGAGTTTGTGGAGTTGGTCTATGATGGGGATATTGAACAGGCGATGGTTCGTTTGAAGGCATATCTCTCTAGTATATCGAATCGTCTGAGCAATAAGAATGAACGTGATTTTCAGACAGTTTTCTATCTGATCTTTAATCTGATGGGTGCTCTCATCAAGGTGGAGGAGGATAGTGCCATAGGCAGGGCTGACGCTGTGCTCCATCTTCCTACAACCATCTATGTGTTCGAATTGAAATATGATGGCTCTGCCGAGGAGGCCCTGAAGCAGATAGATGACAAGGGTTATCTTATCCCGTATTCCGCCGATGGCAAGAGATTATATAAGGTGGGTGTGAATTACGATAGTACTCAGCGTACTATCAGCGACTGGATAATTAAGGAGGGGTGTATTTCTTAGGTTTATTTGTATTTTAAACATATCTTCAATTTGTGCAGCCAGTGGCTGCACAAATTCAGCATCAAGATACTTATTTACTATCGTAGTGAAAGTTTCCGTAGAATATTCATCATAGAACATCACCATATTATATATGTTTCTTCTACTTATACTTTTTTGTCTTTTATGGATGGTTTCTCAACTTTTTTGATAAATCTCTTGTTGGTTTCAAAAGAAAATCGTAACTTTGCTGCTAGAATAGAAACATTAATAACATTGGGATTATGAAGCAGGTAGAAGAAAGATATATCAGTTTGTTGACCGATTTCGGTTTCAAGCGAATTTTCGGATCAGCTCCCAACAAGGATTTGCTGATCTGTTTCCTCAACAGCTTGTTCAACGGAAGACAGGTTGTTAAGGACGTGAAGTATCTGAATCCGGAGAACGTGGGTGATATCTACACCGACCGCAAGGCCATCTTCGACGTATATTGCGAAGGAGAAAACGGCGAGAAGTTTATCGTGGAAATGCAGAATGCATACCAGACCTACTTCAAGGACCGTGCCCTGTTCTATTCCACCTTCCCTATCCGTGAGCAGGCTCCTAAGGGTAGTGAATGGGATTTCAAACTCAACCATATCTACACCATTGCCCTGCTCAACTTCAATATGAACGAGGAAGCCTTCAATAAGGAAGAAATCCGCCATCATGTGCAGTTGTGCGATACTGCCACGCACAAGATTTTTTACGATAAGCTGGAGTTTATCTACGTGGAAATCGCCAAGTTCAACAAATCGCTGGACGAGTTGGAAACGCTCTACGACAAGTGGCTCTATGCCCTAAAGAATCTCTACAAGCTTACCCAGCGCCCTAAGGCGTTATGCGACAAGGTCTTCGACCGCCTATTCGAAGAAGCCGAGATTGCAAAATTCACTCCACAGGAGCAGCGGGAGTATGAAGCCAGCAAGATGGCATATCGTGATATTAAGAATTCGATAGATACCGCCAAGCGAGAAGGTAAAGAAGAGGGCCTGGCTGAAGGCATGGAGAAGGGCCTGGCTGAAGGCATGGAGAAGGGCCTGGCTGAAGGAATGAAAAAGGGCTTGGCAGAAGGAGTGGAAAAGGGCTTGGCTGAAGGCATGGAAAAGGGCATGAACAAGCGAAGCCTTGAGATTGCCAGAAAGATGCTGGCGAATGGTATGGATGGTGCCACGGTGATGAAAATAACAGGATTGTCGGAGAGTCAGTTACAGCAGCTGAAAGGATAAGTTATTCAAAAGTGTACGAGTTCGTACACAATTTGAATTGGCACATATTAGGTGACTGTTGTCTGTGGTTTTTAATATTGATATCAATGTTCTGAGCCCATAGCTCATCATTGGGCTATGGGAGAGAGCAGTTGCAATAATGTGAGGTCAGCCATATCAACCTCCCATCTTATTTTACTGATAATGAGTTTATCGTGCTCAGAAAAATTCTCGGCTCTTTCTAGCGCATTTGCCAGAATTCCTTCTGCCATCCTTAGTTGGTCAACGAACCATCTCATGTCATTTGATACTTTCTTCATAATTCTTTTCTTTTGATTCTATTTCGCGAAGATACAAAAGAATCCGAATAATCGGATACCATTTCATCTTTCTTATATTTTTCGCGCACTTATAAACATTCTCCCTTTGCCAGCAACTTTTTCTAAACTTTTCCCCGATTTTCTTGCATGTTTCGAAATAATAATGTACCTTTGCTCTCAATTTAGTATATAACACGTAAAGATATAGCTAGCAGCTTGATATTTGTATCGCAGGCTAAGACTCTTGCTGCTTTATGTAGATTTATATAGTTGTGCAATTATAATAAAGAATAATGTAATAATGAATATATTCTCATTCTTCTCAGGAGCCGGCTTTCTTGATTTAGGCTTTGAAACTCAGGGACATTTTAATGTGGTATTCGTCAATGAATTCCACAAGGCCTTTAATGATGTATATAAGTATGCACGCAAAAACATGAATTTGCCAATGCCTATTTACGGACATCATGTAGAAGATATTACTTTATATCTTGACGCAGAGCATCAGGAACGACTTGCGGCACTGAAAGCAATGGTTGAAGAATCAAAAGCTCATCAATTAACCGGATTCATTGGAGGACCACCATGTCCAGACTTTTCTGTTGCCGGTAAAAATCGAGGTAGAAATGGTGATAATGGTCGTCTTTCCGGTACGTATGCTAGTTTGATATGTGAAGCTATGCCTGATTTCTTCTTGTTCGAGAATGTGAAAGGGCTTTATCGCACAGCAAGACACCGTGAATTTTTTGAAGAACTCAAACAGCAGTTTAGAGATCACGGATATTATTTGACAGAAAGACTGATTAATTCTTTGGAATATGGAGCTCCGCAAGATAGAGACCGAATTATCTTGATAGGTTTTCATCAGAGTGCAGTTAATAGGCTGCACTTGCCGGTTCAAGACAACATGCTTATGGATTTTCCTTGGGATAATCATAAGTTGTACAATCTGGAGGATATTAAAAAACTTCCATGGCCAGGCGTTGAACCATATCATGAAGGTATAATGACAAATATGCCTGAAGGAATTATTGAGCAGTTGACAGTGCAGTATTGGTGGAACCGAAACGATGTTATGCATCACCCTAATGCTGATATGTATTTCCAGCCGAGAGCAGGAATATACCGTTTTCAGACCAAAGATGAGGGGGATGTTGCTCGTAAATGTTATAAAAGGCTTCATAGATGGAGATATTCACCAACAGCAGCTTATGGCAATAATGAGGTTCATGTGCATCCTTATCTTCCAAGAAGAATATCTGCTGCAGAGGCATTGGCTATTCAGTCACTCCCACCGGAGTTTGTCTTGCCGCCAACTATTTCGCTGACAGATGCCTTCAAGACAATAGGCAATGGTGTTCCCTATGTTGCAGCATATGGTATAGCAAATACAATTTATGATTACATTCATCAACATAATCCGGAATTATGAAACTGACAATAGAACATGTTATAGATTTAGTTGACCAGCTACCAAAAAATAATCTCTATGATTATGTTAGTGGTGGTAAAAACAAGGCCAAACTTATAGGAGTAAACAGAGATGATCAAAAATTAGAAATAGTTAGAGTCAACTCTGATAATTCAGAATCGGGTGCCAATATGTCAAAAGATGTCTTGGAGAAACTGTGCTCCAAGGTTAATTCTAACCAACCTTTCAAATTTGATAGTGTTCTTGACGGAAGCGGCAATACACGTTCTACATTTGAGGCTATATTTGCACATACAACAGAGTTCTATGCATGTAAAGTTGATAATGTCAAGCACTTGATTTGGGTTCCACAGATTAAGCATGAAATAGGTAAAATCTGTTATTATGATACGATTAAGGATAAAATTAAAGAATTGGGATTGGATTTCTCAACAAGTATAAATATGGCTTATCGAAATTATATAACAGCTATCAAGAGTAAACCATTCCTGCTTCTTGCCGGTATCTCAGGTACTGGCAAGAGTCGCATTGTGCGTGAATTGGCACGTGCTTGCTGGGATGTTGGTTCCAATGAGTATGAGGCGCAAAAGCCAAGAAACTTTGAAATGATTCAGGTAAAACCAAATTGGCATGATTCAAGTGAATTGATAGGCTATGTTAGTCGTATTGGCGCAGATCAGGATGGTAATGGTATTTCATTTGTTGTTGGTGATTTTTTGAAGTTTATAGCGAAAGCTTGGGGAGAACCTGACGTTCCTTATTTCCTATGCTTGGACGAAATGAATCTTGCCCCAGTAGAGCAGTATTTTGCAGAATATCTGAGCGTAATAGAGTCAAGAAAAGTTGATATGGAAGGGAACGTTGTAACTGATCCTATATTAAAGCAGAATGCTCAATCTTGGTATTGGAACCTTTGCACAGAACTTACTGATGATGAAAAATTGAGAGCACAATTCCGCGACAAGGGTATATCTATTCCTCAGAACTTGATTGTAGTAGGAACAGTGAATATGGATGAAACGACCTTCTCTTTCAGCCGTAAGGTACTTGACCGTGCAATGACAATAGAAATGAATGATGTCGATCTTTATGGTGGCTTAACTCATCGTTACGAACAAATCGGTAAACTCTCTTCAGAACATCTTGTTGGAAATGCTGTAGAAGGAGTTGATGTTTACGAATCGAATAAAGATGTTTGTGATGTGGTAATCAACTATTTGCAAGATATTAATAAGAAACTTGAAGGAACACCTTTCAAGGTAGCTTATCGTACGAGAAATGAGTTCTTGCTCTATATAGTTAATAATCTCCCATACAATAAGGATGATTCTGGAGAAGAGTTATCTTTAGATTTTGTTATAGCTCGTGCATTGGATGAAATCACTAATATGAAGATTCTTTCCCGAATAGAAGGCGATGAAACAAAGGTTAGTGTAGAATTCCTTACAGAACTAGAAAATACAATAAAAAGGAGTTTAGAGGCTATAAGTCATGAAAGTTTCGCTAAAGAGCAGACGGAAAATACGCACAAGTCTATTTCGTTGGCAAAATTGAGTGAAATGAAGAAACGTCTTTCATCGGGTTATACAAGTTTTTGGAGCTAATATATGGAACTTCTGACGATTAAACATCAAGATTTCACAATGAGCATCGAATGTAGTAAGTTCGATGCCATTTGGCAGAAGGCTGCGAGTAATATAGGTGTTGAGAATCTTACATCTTCTTACTCGTGGTCTGAAGGTGTGTTGTCTGTAGTCAGAATGGATGAAGAAGGCCATAAAATCGCCCTTTCTCTTGGGGATGATGCGCCAGCAATATTCTTTGATAATGCAGAATACCCAATATGGGTAGAGTTCGAAGATTATGTAACAAGCGCAGATTTTGGCAGCACTCTTCAGAGCGACAATGAGAATTTTAGCTTCAGAAGAGGAATACTTGCTGGTTTCCTAAATTATAAAAACGATATTGGCAAAAGTGAAATTCTTATCAACTATACTGTTGGAAAAGAGATTCGCCATTTCTCTTTTGGCTTTGAAGTGTTGAGTTCAAAACTGAACTATCATGAGCACTGGAGACAGATAGTAGAAGATATAGAAAAAGAATACCGCATGTTGTCTCTTGATTATCTGAGACGAACTTTTCATGGTTTCACTCCAGATGAAGAAGGGGAAACGCCAGAACTTATATGGTGGAATATATTTGCAGGCGAACAGAAGAAGTTTATCAATGCAGTCAAGAGTATTATTGAGCGCCCTCGTCATAGGCTGCATAGTATTGAAACCTATGTCAGGGCAGATAAGCTAATTCACATACCAACTTCTATTGAAAATGAATTGGCAGAACATCGCAAAGAACAAGCCCACCTTTATCGTGTAGAACGACAAATACAGAGTAATGATACGCAAGAAAACCGTTTTTTGAAGTATGCTCTTCAGCAGATAACTGCAAGATATGAGTCATTGAAAAAACGGATTGAAGCTACTAAAGGGGTATCAGATGCTTTTAAAGGTGAAATGGATTCTGTTCTAACAACGTTGAAATATCTTGGTAGAAATCCTTTTTTCCGCACCATAGGGCGATACAAGGGCTTGAATCAGGAAAGTATGGTGCTGCAAAAAGCAACCGGTTATAGTCAGATATATCGAATCTGGAACCTTCTTCGCCGTGCATATTCTTTGTACGACGGCATCTATCGTCTTCAAACCAAAGATATAGCAACACTTTATGAAATTTGGTGTTTTATAGAGGTTAGCCATATTGTAAAGGAACTTCTTGGTGACGATGTGGATATGGATCACCACAACCGAGGTGAAATGAACGGTTTATTCACCTGGAATCTTAAAAAGGGAGAACATTCGTGCATCTTGTTTAAGAAAGACGGGGTGGAGCTTGCTGAACTTGTCTATAATCCCAAGCATACTGATCAGGAAAATGACTCTATCAGCATGGAGAATCTTGTTGTTCCAACTGTTGCTCAAAAGCCGGATATTGTCTTGCAGCTTACAAAGAATGACCTTCAGAAAAATATGAAGATGACTTATCTCTTTGATGCAAAGTATCGTATTGACGGCAAAGTGAATGGTGTTGATACACCACCAGAGGATGCTATTAATCAGATGCACCGCTATAGGGATGCCATTTATTATAAGGACCATTCATCTGCAGAACTTAAAAAAGAAGTCATAGGCGGTTATATTTTGTTTCCTGGTGGTGGAGAAAAGGTCGATGTCGAAGTCTCAAAATTTTACAAGACAATAGACGAGGTTAACATAGGTGCTTTCCCACTTCGTCCAAAGGATGTAGAGAATAGGGATTTATTGGTTAAATTCATTGAATCTTTGATAGGAAGAGCTTCTATAGAGATACTTGATGAGAGTATTCCTCAAAAGGGCTTATACTATACCTCAGATGAGCCAAAGGATGCAGAATACATGATTTTGACCATTGATAAAGAAGTTAATGATGATTTGGATGCTGTTCTTAATGGTTATGCCAACACAATAGTTATGGGCAAGAAGGGTATAGAAGAAACGAAGGATATTCAAACAATCCGATACATTGCTCCTATCACTTTTGGCAGTCATATTAAGGGCTATTATAGGGTGTCTAAGGCAAATCTGATTCGGGTAGAAGACGAAGAGTATCCTATCCGTATTAAGTTTGATGTTGGCGACTGGGTATCGTTGGAGCATCCTGCTAAATTCGGTATGCCTAAGTGGGCTCTTCGGGGTGTTTGTAAGACTAAAGAAGAATTCTTTAGACATTGCAAAGAACAGGCTATTTATTATAAAGAGAACGAATAATATATATTAAATCATTAGTGTCCAATTTTTATTGGACACTAATGTTGATAAATAATATAAATATGAAAGAGCAAATTAAAAGAATACCTTTAAGTGACTTCCAATTGGACAAAAAGCCGACAATGGATGACTATGATTATATTTCCAATTGGATGAAAGAAGCTTTTGAAAATGAGCTTGATGGGTATAGCCTTTATCGTAATATAAATGGTTTTATATATGATGCTTTTGTAGAAAATTCTGTTTTTGTACTTAGGTATAAAGGCGATGCTATTGCTTTCTTGACTTTTAGCCCGCCAGCTGAAGATTCTATAATTATAATTTTTAGAATAGTATGTGTTCATCCAAATTTTTTAAGAATGGGGTTAGCTGCATATTTGCATAAAATGGCAATTGAACATTTCAAAAAACAGGGATGTTTGGTTGCGGAATTATGGGATGTGAGCCCTAAAACGCACAGAATGGGCAAATCAATGGGGTTCATTGAGAAAAAAAAGATGAATGAGAATGGAATCATTGATATGTTAAAAATATTAATTAAAGCAAGAAAGCAAAATCGTAGGGCTAATATAAGATTTGCTGTATGGGATAACTGTTGTTATGATACTAGTGCTGAACCTATTTTTAGCTGGTCGTTGAACTTTCAAAGAGACAAGAAGCCTATTGTCCACTATTGCTATGGTGATTGGACTGTGGGGATTATTAAAGACGGTCTATCTCTTGGTGGCGGACGTGCGAAACATTTTTGTGACATATTAAGAGAGGGAAATATCATATATATAAATGAAAAAAAAGCAAAAGATATACTAGAAATATTAAGTCAGTATCTAAATATTAAATCTTAATATTGTTTAATATATGTTCGTTATTGGTTACTGATTTATTGCATAAATGTTTTTACTAGTATTCATTTAAAATGTAGATTTGGTGATATTTTACTTAAAAATTTTTGGAGATTTAAGATTTTTGTTATACCTTTGTATTTGAAAGATAAATGAATGTCCCGCCTCTGACGAGTTTTCACTTGTTGGAGACGTGATAATATCACTCAAATGATACCACCTGTAGCACTCAAATGATACCACTTGCGT
>OIWS01001722.1_pt1 | contig 20483 bp, 9 predicted proteins | sample 1587611 | NCBI WGS metagenome assembly OIWS01 (sample SAMEA3888919, study PRJEB22519) | human gut metagenome | biome: human gut; feature: human-associated habitat; material: faeces | place: Denmark | collected 2010 | reverse complement strand
GCCGTCCGCGCCGTAGACCTTGTAGCCGTTATATTGCGCGGGGTTGTGGCTCGCGGTGACGTTGATGCCCGCGCCACAGCCATAATACCGCACGGCAAAGCTCAGAGCCGGTGTCGGCTCGAGTCTCGGATAGAGATAGACCGTAATACCGTTTGCCGCCAGAACACGCGCCGCCGTCTGCGAAAACAAAACGCTGTTGATGCGGCTGTCATAGGCAATCGCGACCTTCTGGGGAAGCTCGCTTCCGGCGAGCCATGTGGCCAAACCCTGTGTGGCTCTTGCCACGGTGTAGATATTCATGCGGTTCGTGCCCGCGCCGAGCACACCGCGCAGCCCCGCCGTACCGAAGGCAAGGTCGCAGCCAAAGCTGTCCGTAATTTTTTCCGCATCGCCCTCCATCGCGAGAAGCTCTTTTGCGAGCGTCTCGTCAAGGCTGGGTTGCACGCGCCACGCCTCGTAGCGCTGCATTGCAAGATTCATGCAAATACCTCCTGTCTGTCCGTTTCATATCCGAATTATAAGGAAGATACAACGTGCCCGTCAAGTCAGATTTCCGGGCATTTTTTGTGAAAATTTCGCTTTTTACAGAACGCCGAGTCCCCGCGCCAGGATCGTGATGAAGTCCTGCACGTTCGTGACGATCGTCGTCGCAGCCAGGCTCCCCCGGTCGAGCAGCTTATTGACCACAAACTCGTCTGCGTCCACGCTATATAAATACACGGGCCGAATGGTTCCATCCGGGAGCACCCGGAACGACGGGGTCATATTCCCGGCGGCAATCGTGTGGAGCATGGTGGCAAGACAAATGATCGTCGTGCATTTTTTCACAAGCTTTCGCATTTCACTCTGGCCTTGGTAAGCATCTCCGATGACCTCGGGAAGCGGCCCATCGTCGCGGATAGAGCCGGTGAGGACAAACGGGACGTGATTTTTGACCATGCTGTACATAATGCCGCCTTCGATCTTGTAGTCGTTGATAAACTGCGGGATCGAGCCGCTGGCGCGTACCTTGTTGATCACGTCCAAATGGTTATAGTGCCCGTTGGGCTGGGACTTCTGCGTGTAGATATCCTGCCCGAGCGCGGTGTGAAGGAGCGAGCCCTCCAGGTCGTGCGTGGCCAGGGCATTTCCAGCCAGCAACCCGTGCGCGTAGCCGTTTTCGATAAGACTCTGCATCGCGCGTCTTGCATCGTAGTCAAAGGCAAACGCGGGACCCATGACCCAGAGAATATTTCCGTGCTCTTTTTCGTAGCGCAGAAGTTCCATCAAATGGTCATAGTCACGCGCATAAGACGTTTCGCGGCTCCGGCCCTGGCGGAAGACAAACTGATCGTCATATGTCTGTTCGGGATTTTCAAACCCCTTTGTATGAAGATAAATGCCGTCCGCGCCCTTTTCCGTCCGGCCCAAAATGACACGGTCGCCCTTTTTAAGATTGCGGTTTTCTACGACGTCGAGCCAACCGTCCGCGCGCCAAACGACGCTCGAGTCCATGCGGCTCTCTTCGGCAAGCCGCCACTGCCCGCCTAGCTTAAAATATTCCGGGTACATGGACGTGCTATGATAGCCCTCGGGTGCCACACCGTCTTTGGGTGCGTAAGCCCAGGCAGCGTCCGGCGCGTCTTTCAGCCCCAGCGCTTCAAAATCCGGTGCGTGATAACGCGGTAACTCAAATGCCATAAAAACTCCTTTCCAGCGTTTATTTTAAGGTCGCGTACATAACGGCCTTGATCGTGTGCATGCGGTTTTCCGCCTCGTCAAAGACGACCGACTGCGGCCCCAGGAACACCTCGTCCGTGACCTCCATTTCGGTGATGCCGAATTTCTCGGAAATCTCCTTGCCGATGCTGGTGTTCGTGTCGTGGAACGACGGAAGGCAGTGCATAAAAATGGCATCCGGTTTGGCAAGGGCCATCTTTTCGGTGTTCACCTGATACTTTTTCAGTAACTGGATGCGCTCTTCCCACACGGAGTCGGGTTCCCCCATTGAGACCCAGATATCCGTATAAAGAACATCCGCATTTTTCGCGCCTTCCACGATATCCTCCGTAAGCATCACGGAGCCGCCGCTTTGCGACGCATATTCCTTCGCAAGCGCTACGAGCTCCTGCGCCGGAAACAGCTCCTTCGGTGCGCAGGCGGTAAAGTGCAGGCCCATCTTCGCGCAGGCGATCATGAGGGAATTGCCCATGTTGTTCCGCGCGTCGCCGAAATAGGTGAACTTGAGGCCCTTGAGGGAGCCCTTCTTTTCCTCAATGGTCAGAAGATCGGCCAGCATCTGTGTTGGGTGGAATTCATCCGTCAGGCCGTTCCAGACCGGAACGCCGGCGTTGGCGGCCAGCTCCTCGACGATTTTCTGGCTGAAGCCGCGGTACTCAATGCCGTCATACATCCGGCCCAACACCTTTGCGGTGTCGGCGATAGACTCTTTCTTTCCCATCTGGCTGCTGCCGGGGTCTAAATACGTCACGCCCATGCCGAGGTCGCGGCCCGCAACTTCGAACGCGCAGCGTGTGCGCGTCGACGTTTTCTCAAACAGCAAAACAACATTTTTGCCCTCCAGGTACCGGTGGGGCGTGCCGGTGCGCTTGAGATTTTTAAAATCTCGCGACAGATCGAGCAGATACCGGATTTCCGCCGGCGTATAGTCGATGAGCCTCAAAAAGTGTCTTCCTCGGATGTTGACGGACATAAAAACGATCTCCTTTATAAATGAAATTGCAAATGCAAAACAGTATCGCGCAGACTGCCGCCCCTACAGGGGTTACCGCATTGCACGTTATAGGTTATCGCGCACGAGCGGCATGCTCATGCACCGCGGGCCGCCTCTTCCGCGCGAGAGCTCTGAGCTCGGCATCTCCAGGGTCTTGACGCCGCTGTCATTTAAAATCTGATTGGTCATGTAATTGCGATCGTAGACGAGCACCACGCCGGGGCGGATGCAGAGCGTATTGGACCCGTCGCTCCACTGCTCGCGCTCGGCCGCAATCGGACTTCCGCCGCCGCAGCGGATGAGCCGGACCCGGTCCAGGTGCAGATAGCGCTTTAAAATATCTTCCAAGGCCGCTTCCAGCTTCCGCGTCTTGCATGTCTTTTCTCCTTTCCCGGTAAGCTCATACACACTGAGTGTGCCGAGAATGCCGGGATGGACGGTAAAGGTGCCGCGGTCGACCTGGGTAAATACCGTGTCCAGGTGCATGAACGCGCGCGTTCTCGGAATTTCAAAGGCGAGAATGGTCGTAATGCCGCATTCCTCGTCACCAAAAATATGCTGCGCCAGACGCTCAATGGCCTCCGGCTGCGTCCTCTGGGACATGCCGACGGCAAGGACGTGCTCACTTAAATTTAGAATGTCGCCGCCCTCGATGGAAAAATGTTCCTGCGGCGTGTAGTAAAGCGGGACCTTTCCCGCAAAATCCGGGTGATACCTCAATATATAGCTTCCATAAATCGTCTCGCGGTTTCGCGTCGCGGAGTACATATGGTTTAAGCTCACGCCGCGGCCGATGCAGGCAAAGGGATCGCGTGTAAAATAGAGGTTCGGAATCGGCGGCATGAGAAATCTGGTTTTTTCCCGCACCAGTCCTGCAAGGCCCGCCGTGTGGTCTTCAAAAACCTCTCCATATGTCACGCCAGCCATCGTCTTGCGCACCAGCTTCTTCGCGTCCGCAATTGTGCCCAGATACTCTGTCAAAGCCTCCCGATAGCCGCGCGCGCTGCCGCCGGCTCTTTCGATCACATCCTGAATAAAAGGCTCCCGCAAAGACGGCTCGCGCGACAATACTTCCGCTGTTAGATCATCGAGGTAAACGACCTGCGCACCGTTTTCCCGCAGAATCTCCGCAAACCGGTCATGCTCTTCCTGCGCGCGGTGAAGAAACGGAATGTCGTCAAACAGAAGCTGCTCCATCGTCTCGGGGCTTAGGTGTTCGAGTTCGCGGCCAGGCCGCTGCAAAAGGACCTTTGTAAGTGGTCCGATTTCACTTGAAACAAAAATTCCCATGATGTGTTCCTCCGTTTTCTTTGTTATTAGTTTAGCAAATGGCACGCAGAAATGTCGGACTGGAAGTTGTCATCCATAGGTATTTTAACAGGAAACAAATATGTCCACCAGATGGATAAGGACCAATATTTCAACAAAAACTGTCGCAGAAATATGTGTTATAATACAAGAAATTATTTGGATTCTGTCTGATACAGGAAACAAAGCATAGCTTACTTCCAGAAAATATGGTATAATGATTTCGGGATTTTTTCAGGAGGAAGTTATGGAACAGACAATTGCAATGCAGTCAATCACAAGATCACGTTTCGACCACAGTAAAATTTGTACAGTTTATCAGGAAACAGCTCAATTTCCAACGAGGGCGCTGATTCATCCAGACGCAAGATTCCTGCATATTTGCAGTGGGAAGGGAGAACTGCGATTACAGGGACAATGCTATGAATTGCAGCCTGACCAACTGCTTGCAATTCTTCCTTGGCAGATTAGTGAGATTACGCAGGTCAGAGAGACACTTCAATATGATGTGATTGTTTACCATTTTGATACGCTTTGCGCAGCAATTCATCTATTCCCGGATACAAAAGGAAACCCCTATGCGATGCAGGGACAGATTACAAAAAAACCATCTGTGCAGCTGGGCATGCAAGGAAAACGCGAAATTGCCTATTTGATGGACATGCTCAGGCAAGAACTCGGTATGATGGATGTCATGCAATCTAAAGAAGAAAAACCGTATGCCAGTATCCGAACGCTGAGTCTTCTGACACAGCTGATGGTACTTTTTTTACGACAGGATGCGCAGAGCGCGCCAGCGCAGGCACAGATGGATTACCGAGAAGTTCTTCGCTACATGTATTTGCATTGCAATGAAAAGATTACATTACAGGAGCTAGCCAGTCAATTTTATTGCAGTAAGTCAACCATCAGTGCACATATTACGGCGATGACCGGTTTGTCCTTTTTCGATCTGCTCAACGAGATGCGGATTGGCAAAACGGCAAATTATCTTTTATACACGGACATGACGCTCAAAGAGATGGCGGAGGTCCTTGGATATGTGGACGAGTCGCACATTTCCAAGGTTTTTGCGGCTCGGCTCGGAACGAAAATTGGAGAATATCGAAAGACATATCAAAAGGTGGAAAATATCTGCCGGATAGAAGAGACACGGCTGGCTTATACAATTGTCAATTATATTTATCGCAATTACAGCAGTGACCTGAGCGCGAAAAACGTTGCGCAGGCGTTTGGCGTCAGCGCTGTGAGACTCAACGAACTGCTGATATATCAGGTAGAGCGAAACTTTGAAGAATATTTGAATTATATCCGTGTGAATCGGGCTTGCGAATTGCTGATTGAAACGAAGTTGACGGTGTTGGAGATTGCGCTGGAGGTTGGATACCACACCTCCAAGACGCTAACGAGAAGCTTTCTCAAGCAGCGGCAAATTACCCCGAGTGCTTTTCGGGCATTGAGACAAACAAAAAACTGACCGTGCCCAGCACGGTCAGTTTTTTGCTTGCAGTTGGATCCTTATTCCTGTGTATTGCATCATTTCAATCCAATTGCCTTCAGGGGTTTCCACACCCGTGGAGAGAGAGCCGCATAAATCGACGTTTGTGATTTCGGCTTGTAAACGTACGGAATCTGTCGCGAAAAGGCGCGCACCACCTTCTAAAAGTGTGCAATTATGCTGGATTGGAATATGGGCGGTTTTGACAATATCCGGTGTCAAAAGAGTAGTGGCGAATACTGGAGTAAGACTTCTCGTGAACAGAAGAGGTCTCGGAGGAAAAAAGCTCGATTGTATGAAATGATGGTAGATGTCCGAAAGGGACACGCAGAGACGCTTTGGGCTTCGAGCAATTCTTCCCCGGACGCCAAGCGGCAGCAACAGATTTTGCAGGATTGTGGGGCAGAGGATTGGCTCATAGAGAGCTGCAGAAAGATATAATATCTGTTTCCACGCGCACACGCAGCGGCTGTCTCTGCAAATTTGATCAGAATTATGTGTAGTGTATTCATGAACCGGAGTGTGCTGCGCAAATTATGAAAGAACTGTAGGTTTGTCAAACATATTGGACAGTGACTTCAGCAGGAGACAGCCAGCTGGAATTGCAGGCGGTAGTGTCTGCCGCGTGTTTTGAGCAGACCCACTTGATTACGCCGCTTCGCACCTTCCAGTGATCGAAAGAGCCGCACTCGGAACACCGAATGCGGCTTGTAAGAGGGGATTCTGATTGAGACATTTTTCTTCCAAACTTTCCACATCTGCTCTGAAGTAGTGTTTGTACAGCCTGAAACACTCCCTGTGGTAAAATAGGCAAGCTGTATCAGGGAGGATCGTGTTCCAAAGACAAAAGGCCTTCCGGTTATCCGGAAGGCCTTCGTATTTTGTTATGCAGGGGCAGGTCAGAAGCAAGCGTCAGCCATTATTCTGATGGAACCGCTTGCGGAACTCGGTGGGTGGGATGCCGATGATCTGCGTGAAGACGCGGGAGAAGTAATTCGGGTCGCCGAAGCCGACGGAGGCGGCGATCTCCGCAATGCTTTCATTGGAGAGGCAGAGCGGACTTTTGGCGAACTCCATGCGCACCTTGTTGACGTAGACGTTGATGTTGACGCCGGTGCGCCGCTTGAAGATGCGGCTGAGGTAGGAATCGCTGCAATGGCAGAACTCGGCCAGCGCGGTGACGGTGATGCGGCTTTTATAGTTGATGCGGATGTATTCCAGCGCGTGGGCGAGGATGGTATCCTCGCTCGAATCATGATAGCGGCCCGCGGCGTCGGAATGCGGCTGCGCGCTGTGGAGCAGGTGATAGGTCTGGCCGAGATATTCGGCCAGCAGCTCCAGACCGGCGAGCATTTGCTCCACATTTGCGGTGGGCGTGCGGATGGCGCTGCGGTAGAGACGCTGCGCCGTGTCCGGATCGAGCGGCGGCTCCTGCCGGCAGGCGCGGCAGATGCGGCGGGTGGTCTTGCCCTCATTGGTCTGGAAAAATCCGGCGTTGATGGAGCCAAGCAGCACGTCGCCGTCGAAGATCGGGACAACGTATTCACCAAGTCCTGCGTGGCACATGCCAAAGTAGGTGCGGCCAAGCCGCTCACATTTGTGGTACATCCTGCGGATCATGGTGAGGCAGGTGTGATAGTGCTCCTGATCGGACTTCATGTACATGCAGAATGGATTTGTGTGCGCGAGAAAGGGGCGAAGCGTCTCGTCGAGCTGCTTGTTGATGGCGACGAAGCCGCAGAAATCCTTGATGCAGAACTGGACGCCGTGTACCTCGGACAGATAGTGCAGGTATTGCCCGATTTTTTCGAACGAGATCGGCATATAACCACCCCATTTTATCATCTTTCTGAAGTGTAGCATAGAACGGGAGCAGGGTCAAGTTACAGTGCGGATTTATCCAGAAATCATGCAGAAAATTCAATGCGGAAGGAAGAAAAACTTGCTATGATAGGCACAACGATAAGAAATATCGCAGGAAAAAAGATATTTGATAGTAAAAACGCACAATCTTTGATGTCGTGATTTGTAGATATCTTACAAAAGCTGAACTGCAAAAAGTATGTGCAATCGAGGTACAGGTGGTATCATGCAGACGATGAGAACACAGTTGGCGGTGATCGGCGGCGGCCCGGCGGGCGTCTGCGCGGCGATCGCGGCGGCGCGGCACGGCATTCAGACGATGCTGGTGACGGACAGACCGGTTCTGGGCGGGAACTCGAGCAGTGAGATTCGCGTCTGGACGCGCGGCGCGACCGGCGCGGGCAATCTCTGGGCGGAGGAAATGGGCGTGTGGGGCGAGCTGAAGCTCGAAAACCTCTATCGCAATTCCGATGCGAACCCGGTCTTCTGGGACGAGACGCTTCTGGATGCGGTGCTGCGCGAGAAAAATCTGACGCTCCTGCTCAACACAGAGATCTACGAGGTGGAGCTGGACGGGGGGCGCGTCGCGGCACTGCGCGGCGTGCAGCAGAGCAGCGAGCGGCAGTTTCATATTGAAGCGGACTATTTCATCGACGCGACCGGCGACGGAACGGTCAGCGCAAAGGCGGGCGTTCCGTTTTCGGTCGGAAACGGAAACCATGAAACGCTCGGTAACTCCATTCTTTATTACACAAAAAAAGAAGACCATCCCGTGCCGTTCATTGCACCGGACTATGCCTACGACATGGCGCACATTGAGAGGATCCTTGGCTGCGGCGGGCGCATCATCAACGAACGGATGAGCGGCAGCGATTGCTGGTGGTTTGAATACGGCGGACTGCGCGATACGATCTCGAACGCACAGGATATTGCACTGGAGCTGCGGCGGCTGGTGCTCGGTGTCTGGAACTATGTGAAAAACAGCGGGAAATTTGACGCGGACTGCTATACGCTCGACTGGATCGGCTCGATCCCCGGCAAACGGGAGAGCCGCCGGATGCAGACGGAATACTGTCTGACGGAACAGGATATTCTCGCGCAGCGGACATTCCCGGATGGGGCATTTTACGGCGGCTGGTATGTCGATGCGCATCCGTCGGGCGGGATGTATGATTCCAGCGAAGAAAACTGCGTGCAGACACCTGTGAACGTTTACCAGATCCCGCTGCGCTGCCTGCACAATCGGCAGTTTCCCAATCTGCTGTTCGCCGGGCGCATCATCGGTGTGGAACGAAGTGTGTTCTTTTCCAGCCGCGTGATGAATACCTGCGCCCTGTCCGGGCAGGCGGCAGGAACGCTGGCCGCTGAATGCCTGCGGACCGGGAAGACCCTGGAGGAGCTGGACGCGCGGGAGATCGAGACGGTCCGCCGGACACTGATGCGGGACGATATGTTCATTCCCGGCGCGGCCATCGACGACCCGGAAGACCTTGCAAAACAAGCGGCCGTTTCTGCCAGCAGCGTACATAACGGCCGCTCCAGCGAGACGATCGGACGGATTTCTCTGAAAGACGGCGGCTTTGTGGCGTTCCTGGCAGCCCCCGGCAAGCGTATCCAGATCGAGATGCACGCCGAGCGGGCGACGACGCTTCGCGCACGCTGCGGAAGTGCAAAGCTGCCAAATCGGCTGAACATTGGTACACAAACAACGCAGCGGCAATGGGAGCTTCAACAGGGCATCCAGATGATCGAGGCGGAAATTACAGAAGATAATACATTCTGTATCTGGGAATTTGAGCCCGCGCCGGGTGTGGAACTGGCTGTTTGCGACCGGATACGAACCGGCTTTCTCTGTGGACGCAGCGGATTGCCGGAGCTCTATGAGCCGCGTGCATGGTATCAGGACGCGGCGCTCTATGGCGCGGAGCAGCTCACTTCCGGCGAGAACCGTCCGTGGGGCGGTGTGAACGCATGGATCGCCGCGCCAGAGGATGAGGATCCGTGGGCAGAGCTTCGCTGGGATGCGCCGGTATCGGCGCGCGAGGTGCGGCTCTATCTCGACCCGGATCTGACGATGGAGCTGGCAAGCAGCTGCGCCCGGCACTGGGAAAAGAGTCATCTGTTTGCCGCGCGGCAGGGCATGCCCGTCAGTCTGGCGAAGGAACTGGCACTGACGGCGGAACTGGAAACCGGCGAGTCCGTACAGCTCGCAGAGCTGCACGACCAGCACCAGCGGCTCGTCACTGTGCCGCTCCCCCAGGAGGCGCGGATCCGCGCGCTGTGCGTGGAGATCCGGGAGACCTGGGGCGGGAGACCGCCTGTGATCTACGGGATCCGCGTGTATTGAGGAATCAGAGCAGAAATGCTATGATAAATAAGGGCAACACCGCATAATTGCGCCAGCGCGCTTTGACGGCCCTTTTTCGCCAGCTCTGCGGTTTGAAAAGTTTGAAATACATACAGTATTCCTGCACTTTCCAAAACCTTGATCTGACGAAAAAATTCTCGCCAAATCTGCTTGCCGAATTGTGTGGTGCTGCCTAAAAAGAAAGGAAAATGACACCATGAAAAAATTTCTTGCATTGCTTCTGGCGGTCGTGCTGTGCCTGAGCCTTGCGGCCTGTGCAACGACCCCGAAGGACACTGCGACGGACACTACGCCCGCCGACACTGCAGCCGACACCGCGAAAGACGACGCTGCGGACAACACTGCAGATGACTCCAATGCATCCGAACCCGCTGCCGAGGGCGGCAAGAACATCGTCTGGGCCGGTTGGTCCGGCGAGGAAGAGGCCAGCAAGGACATCTTCCAGCGCATGATGAAGGCATACGAAGATGCTTCCGGCAACACCGTGACGTGGGTCGGCTGGACTTGGGCCGACACCGCGCAGCAGCTCCTCATCCGGACGCAGGGCGGCGAGCAGCTCGACCTGGCGCAGGCCGATATCGGCATCTTCAACACCATCGCGGCCGCGGGCGTGCTGGCCGACTGGAACGAGATCCTCGGCGAGGATTATCTGAAGGAAAACTTTGAGCAGTCTGCGCTCGACGTCGGCAACATCGACGGCAAGCAGCTCGGCCTGCCGTGGAGCATGGCGTCCATCACCATGGTCTACAACCCCGAGATCCTGGCCGCCGCCGGTTGGGACACCGTGCCCACCACGATTGAAGAGTTCGAGCAGTGCATGGCCGACATCAAGGCCTATGACGCCAACATCATCCCCTACGCTGTCTCCACCAAGGACGCCACCTGCGCGGGCGACTTTATGCCCTGGCTGTGGACGTTCGGCGGCGCGATCTTCAACGAGGACGGCACCGTTGCGATCGACTCTGACGCGGCTGTGAAGTGCGTCGAGTGGTACCAGAAGCTTATGAACGAGGGCTACATCGCGATGGACACCGGCCGCGGCGAAGCGCGCCAGATGTTCGCGCAGGGGCAGGTCGCGTTCTATGACGACGCGGTCGTTGCGAAGGGACAGGCCGTCAACAACGGCGTTGCGCCGGAAGACGTTGTCAAGGTCTGCTCTGCAATGTCTCGCCCGGTTCTGAACGCAGGCGATCAGCCGCAGTCCACCATGTGGGGCCACATGCTCGTCACGTTCCAGAACTCCGAGTATCAGCAGGAAGCTGCCGAACTGGCGAAGACCCTTGTCAGCGACGAGGTCGCCATGGACTACTTCGAGAACAACGGTATGCCTCCTGTCACCAAGAGCATGGCTGCGAAGGATGAGGTCAAGAACGACGCCTATCTGAACGGCTTCCTGCAGGCCACGGCCACGGCCCGTCTCGAGGAGACCGCCCGCATGGCCAACGCCAGCGAGATCAAGACCATCATCACCGAAGAACTGCAGTACGCGCTGCTCGGTCAGAAGACCGCAGAGCAGGCTGTCACCGATATGGCTGCCCGCTTAAACGCACTGTAATTTGCAATTCCTTTTCCCTCGCTCCTCCCGGCTCATAAGCGCCGGGAGGAGCGGCAAGCGACCCGGCGGAAAGCCGCAGAACGGAGGTTCCAGCATGAAACAACTGAAAAACGGACGCGGGCTGACAGACTCCCAGATGGGCTTTTTGCTGATCGTGCCGGGTCTGGCGGTATTCCTCGCCATTATCCTGTATCCCTTTGTCGACGCGGTCATCACCAGCTTTACCGACCGCTCCCTGATATATCCCGATTATAAATTTGTCGCCTTCGCGAATTATGCCAAGGTATTCAAAGACCCTTACTTTGGCAAGACACTCATCACGACACTGCTGTTCGTACTTGGCAGCACAGTTTTACCCTATACGCTCGGCATGATTTGGGCCATCGACCTGAATCAGGGGTTCAAGGGCGCAGAATTCCTGCGCGGCGTGACCTTAGTCAACTGGATTATTCCCGGCACGGCCATCGGCTTCCTCTGGAGCTGGATCTTTAATGGCCAGTACGGTATTCTAAATAGCATTTTGAAGGCACTTGGAATCTTGGAAACCGGGATTCCGTGGCTCGGCCAGACGAACACGGCGCTGCTCTGCGTGATCATTGCGCGCACGTGGCAGATGCTGCCGTGGTACATGGCGTTCCTGCTCGGCGGTTTGCAGAGCGTGTCCCTTGACCAGATCGAGGCCGCGCACATCGACGGCGCGAACAACTGGACGACGTTCTGGCACATCATTCTGCCCGGCATGAAGCAGACGGCGGTGCTGGTGTTCATTCTGGGACTCATTGGAAATTTACAGCACTTCGACCTGCCGTGGACGATGGCGCAGGGCGGCCCCGCGCGGGCGACGACGACGCTCTCTATCGAGGTCTACACAACGGCATTCAAAAACTGGAACATGGGCAAGGCCGCCACGGTCGGCACGATCTGGGCAATTTTGCTTGCGATTTTCAGCATCGTCTATCTGCGGCAGCAGAACAAACAGGACGGCTAAGGAGGGGAGAATATGTTTCAAAAAACAACGGCGTTTCGCATCTTCTTCTGGGTCAGCCTGATCTTGATCGGCTTTTTCATCTTCTTCCCGCTGCTCTGGCTCATCAACACGGCGCTCAAGCCGACGAGCGAGACGTTCAGCAGCTATTTCTTCGTCGGGCCGCTGACGCTTGACAACATCATCCACATCGTGACGGACCCGAAGATCATGGGCTACCTGAAAAACAGCCTGATCGTGTCCTTCGGCTCCAGCTTGATGGCGACGATCGTCTGCGCGTTCGCGGGATACAGCTTCGCAAAGTTCCGCTATCGCGGCCGGAAGTTCGTCATGGGGATGTTCATGATGAGCCAGGCATTCCCGCAGGCAATTTTGCTGCTGTCCATCTATTCTCTGATGAATAAGACGGGGCTGCTCGGCAGCTATTGGGCGCTGCTGATCAGCTATGTGGTGTTTACGCTGCCGGTCGGCACGTGGACGCTGAAGAGCTATTTTGACAACATTCCGGATTCGCTCATCGAGAGCGCGAAGATCGACGGCGCGGGCCATTGGCGCATCATGACGAAGATCGTCTTCCCGATGGCGGTGCCCGGCATGATCTCCATTGCGATCTACGGCTTTGTCTGGAGCTGGAACGACCTGCTCTACTCCATGACGCTGGTCACGGACACGGCAAAGCGGACGCTGGCCTCCGGCCTCGTGATGACGTTCCTCGGCGAGGCGTCGACGAACTGGGGCTACATGATGGCGGCCTCCATCGTTGCGGCCGTCCCGGTCACGGTCATCTTCGTCTTCCTGCAGCGGTACTTCATCCAGGGCCTCACGGCGGGCGCGGTGAAGGGATAAAAATTTGGATTCCCCGACGGGCAATACGAGGCGAGTCTCGTGCTCGTCGGGGATTTTTATACATTTTTTCGGTGCGCGTGCACCGTCTTGTTTGCTGCGCAAACAAGAGTGTCCCTGTTATGTTGGGGCGACGGATGTCCCATGAAATATAACTGGAAATAAAGATCAAGGAGGAAACGGAATGAAAAAAACACAGAGATGGCTCTGCCTGCTGCTCGTGCTCTGCATGATGGTCTCCGTTTTGCCGGTCACGGCTGCGGGGGCAGAGGCACTGGCAGACGTCATCATCGAGGCGGAAAGTTGCGAGCAGACAACAGACAAGAGTTCTTGGACGGGAGGAGAGTATACAAAGCTGAAAGTCGCGAATCAAGCGGCTGGACATGGGCAATTCACGTTTGTGCAGACGATGACAATGAATCGCCAGAGCGTCAGCTTCACGCTCGCGCCCGCGGCGGGAACATATGAGATCTATGTGACGTCGAAGGACAACCCCGACCGCGCAATCTTCCAGTTCAGTCTGGGCGGCACGAACATCGGTGATCCGGTCGACCAGTACAATGCAAACACGAGCGGCGTATTTGTGGAGCACAAGATCGGCACGGCCACGTTCTCCGGCGGAGCCATGCAGCTGACGGCAACGCTGACGGGGCGAAATGCGTTGAATACGACCCGATACGGCGGGACGTTCGACTATTTCCGGCTGGTGCCGGTGAACGGCGGCACGCAGGAACCTGCGAACCAGGTTCTCTATGCAGAGAACTTTGATACCGCGATGCCGGATGGACTTGGCGACGGCTGGGAGCGTGTGAAGCTGAAGAATGGTTATGGGCTGCAGGGAACCAGCGCCGCTGGCGCGGGACTGCTGACGGCGCTTCCGTCCGGCGAACTTCCGGAGGAGTATACCATTGTGGCCGACATGACGCTGATACAGGGGCTCAACGGCAGCGGATACAGTGCTGGCGTGACGTTCCAGCACAAGGATGCGAAGAATTTCTATCATTTCCGGTTGGACAACGGAACGGGAATCCACGCGCAGCTCTATCAGTGGGCAAACGGAATCTGCAATAAGAAGATCGTAAGTGAAACCGGCTATCCGACAACGGAGACCAATGGCGAAGCACGGCGGCTGCGCGTGACGGTATCCGCAGATGAGATCAACTGCTACATCGATGGCCAGCTGGCTGCGACCTATGCCAAGAGCGCGGCGGGCGGCGCAGTCGGCCTGCGCGTCTACAACGCGGTGGCGCTGTTTGACAACGTCACGGCCTATTCCGGCGTGGTCGGCCCGGAGGAAAACGAGCGGGCAAACCCCTTCGAATTCGAAGAAGCCGCCACAGTCTGGAATAACGAGGACGAAACGTATCAGGAATCGACTGGAACGTGGAGCGATGTGACCGGTAAGGGCTGGAACGACTCCAATGCGCGGACGGCGGAGAGCGGAAGCGCCGGCTGGTCGAGCTATCCGCCGGAGACCGGCAATTTCAAGCTGGAATACTATCTTCCAGCGGCAGACTGCGCGGCGATCAACATCACGGTGCAGACGCTGAATGGGATGTGGAAATACACCATTCCGGCCGGGACGGCGAGTGGCTGGCATCTGCTCGGCGTGGTCAGCGCGACGGCGGGAACGGCCTTCACGCTGACGGCGGAATCGTCTGGGCGGATCTATGCCGACGCGGTGCGCCTGACGACGACCAGACAGGCAGCGGATGCTGTTTATACGCCGACGGGCGGCGGCTCCGAGGAACCGGCGATCCTCGTCAATCAGATCGGCTATGACAATGGGACAGCCATGCGGGCCAGCTGCCCGAATGTGGCGGACGGCGCAGAATTCCAGGTCGTGAACGCGGCGACCAAAGCGGTCGTCAGGACCGGGACGGTGGAGAAGGGCATTGCCGATTTCACCGGTCTGGAGACGCAGGCGGACACGGACTTCTATCTCACCTGCGCGGGCAAGCAGTCCTACACGTTTACGGTCGGCACGAATCTCATCCAGCGGCGGAGCGTGAAAAATGCGTTGGCATTTATGTCTGAGACACGCTCGGACGGTTTTAAGCGCGGCGGTGGCAGCGGCAATGCGGGCAATGGCTCCGGAGTTGGCTGGCGCGACAGCCATCAGTTCTCGTTTGAGCTGAATGGGCTGGTGCTGCAATACATGGCGAATCCGTCGGTCTATGACAATATGCCGCACAGTATCGTGGGGCTTGATTCGTGTGACTATGCAGACTTGCAGACGCAGAACGAGCCGGACATTGTATGGCTCATCAAATTTGCTGCGCGTCGGTATTACGACGTGGGCACCAAGATGGGGCAAAAGCTCCATATGCTGCTCAAAGAGCAACTGGCATACTATCTCTACCTCGCGCCGGAGCTGATCGCGCGCGGTTGGGAGAGTGCGGAATTTTATCAGAAGGTACGCGATTACACGATCTCGGTCTGGGGTGAGAATGCCTGCAACGTGCAATGGTATCCGGTCAACGGAACAAATCATGACCTTTACAGCGTTCAGAATGTGTTCGGCGGTCTGAAGGGCTCGCAGCCTATGGGACATTCCATCGTGCCGAACCTGATGATGTATGAGGTTGCGAAGCGGGACGGACTCGGCGATGAGACCACAAACAAGTTCCTCAAGGCGGCAATCGAAAATTGCAAGTATACGATCGGAAACGATGACGGCAACGACATCTGCGACCCGTTTTTCTGCAAGGGGCAACGCATGAGCGAGTATATCACGATCCCCGCACTCGGCTATTTCATTGAGATGTGCCCCGGCGAGGAGTCGCTGAAGGCGCAGGTTAAGGAGAAGATCACGCAGTGGGCTACGGTGAATATCGCGCGCGGCAGCAACCTGTGGGACATTCGTATGGCCGTCAGCAAACAGGCGGGCGACCTGACGAGCTATCAGTTCCACAACCCGAATTTCACGGCGGATCAGAAGAAAATCACGAAGGAATACTGGACTGGTGCGGCCTATGCCGCCGCTGACAAACAGGGATCGATCACCGGGGATTCGCAGTCCGGATATCTGGCTGGCGGCGCGCCGAAGAACGAACCGGGCAACCAGGCGGGTCTGCAGGCCGTGATGTACGCGGCTGCGCGTGTGCTGGACGATAATACGGTAAACACGCGGCTGCATGAGCTTGGCGTTGCGGCAATCGATGATCTTTACGGGCGTAATCCCTCCGGTCGAGCAGCGTTCTATCACTTTACGCGCGACTTCGAGGGTGCAGATCTCGGATGGTACAAGCAATATCAGGGCGGTTATGGTCTGCTTGGCGGCTGCACGGCGGTCATTGACGCAAACGTACCGGAGGCGGGATATCCCTATGCTCCGCAAAACGGAAATACCGGCTATACTGAGGGTTGGGTCGCGTACAACACGGCGTGGAACGCTTCGCTGGCCTACAGTCAGGCGGAAAATGTTGCGCTGTCCGTCGATAAAACGAGCGGCAAGGTGGGCGACACGGTGAACGTGACGCTGACCGCGCCGATCGACATGGACACCGCAAAGGCCGAGACCGGTACGGTCTGGGTCACGAATGAGACGACCGGCGAACGCATGGCAGTCGCGGTGACGGAATACGGCGCGAGCAGCACGACGTTCAAGGGCAGCTTCAAGCTTCCAAACGCGCAGAGCGTTATGGTAAGTTACGGCTCAGGTCTGTTTGCGCACAAGGAGACGATCACGGTCACGGACTTTACCCCTACTGCGACAGCGGGATTGAAACTGACGGCGGACAGAACGGAGGCAAAAACCGGAGAGACCGTGAAGCTGGCGCTGGTGTTCGAGCCGGCGGGCGCGACGGATAGAATTGTGGACTTCGTGTCCAGCAATGAGGATGTCGCAACCGTTGACGCAAACGGCAATGTGACGCTTCTTGCCGCGGGCAAGACGACGATCACGGCGAAGCTGCACTCAAACCAGAACATTGCGGCCAGCGTGACACTGACCGTGATGGAGGCGCAGAAGGAGCGGTATGACTTTGACCTGCGCGGCCTGTTTGATGCAAAGAAATATAGCTACACCGGAGATAAGGCACCGGCTGCGATCACAGATCCTTCGGTTGGGAGCGCGTCGCGCGTAAAGCTGAACGGTGGAACGGTCACGTTCCAGCTTGGCACAGTGCAGGCTGGAACCTACAAGGTGACGCTCCACTCGAAATACGTCGGAACGTATTCTAACTGGTCGTACGGGATTTGGAGCTTCCAGATGAATGGACAGTCGGTCGGAACCGCAGTGGATTTCAGCGATGTGAATGCCGACATCTATCAGAATCGGGAAATTGGTACGGTGACGCTGCCCAGCGGCGAGACGACGTTCACGTTCGTTTCGGAAAATGGAAAGCCTCTGGTGCCGGTGAGCCTGACGCTGACGCGTGTGGGCGGCGAGACACCGGAGCAGCCGGATGAGCCGCTGACCCCGATCACAAAGCTCGACGAGCTTTACAAGAAGACCTATACCGACAGCACCGGTTCGTTGAACTACCGGATGTACGTCCCGGCGGACTATGACAAGGAAAAGACCTATCCGGTTCTGATCTATCTCAACGGCGCGGGTTCGCGCGGCACGGATAACGAGAAACAGCTGAAAAATCTTTCTCCGCTGATCACGCCGCTGATCGGGGACACGAAGCACGAGTGTATCATAATTGTTCCGCAGCTCCCAACAACCGACAAGTGGGTCAATGTGGACTGGGCGAATGGCTGCTATGATGCAAGCGTGGAAGAATCGAAGAGCGCCAAGCTCCTGATGGGTCTGATCGGCGAGCTGAAGCAGAAATTCAGCGTGAATGCCGACCGCATCTATCTGATGGGTCAGTCGTTCGGCGGTTATGGCACGTGGGATCTCATCACGCGCCACCCGGATACCTTTGCGGCGGCGATCCCGATGGCGGGTGCGGGCTGCACTGCGCGAGCTGCGGCGGTCAAGGATATGCCGATTCTGGTTCTGCACGGCGAGAAGGATCCGACGGTTCCGGTCAGCGGCTCGCGCGAGATGGTCGCGGCGGTCAAGGACGCGGGCAGCACGAGCATCACATATCTGGAATATGAGGCGGATGACCACTATGTCCAGCGGCGCGTGTTTGAGCAGCCGGAGCTGTGGCTCGATTGGCTGTTTGCACAGTCGAAAGACAAGGCCACCTCTGCGGACGATACCTCGGACTGCTATTTCCCGGTGGTGACGGTCAATGCGCTCGATGCTGAGCAGAAAAACAATTTTACCGTGAGCGGCGGTACGCTGGCGGCGACCAGCGGCGGCGGGGGCAAGCTTACGCTGACCCCGGCGAGCGGCAATTCTTCGATTCTGGCGCTCTGGAACAAAGACAAAAAGTTGGCGGACGGGCAACTGACCGTACACCTGACGATGGAGGCGCTGAACGGTTCTGGCGGCGCGGGTCTGGTGTTCCGCGCGCAGGATGCAAGCAATTATATCCATGTGCGGTTCACGAAAGACGGCGTACAGTATCTGGAATTTGCAGGCGGCATCTCAAAAAACACGGTCACGGTGCCGTACGCACTGACCGGAAACCGCATCACCTGCATGAAGGCGGTCCTGGAAGGGAGGTACGTCAAGATCTATGTGGACAATGTGCTGCTGATCGAGCGGGATATCCAGACAACTGCGCTGCAGGAGAGCGGCATGATCGGCCTGCGCAGCTACGCAGTCCCGGCGACGGCAGATGACCTTATCTGGGCGGAAAAGGATGTTTCCGCGCCCAGCATCTGCCTGACCTCTCCGGCCGAGCGGCAGGTTATTCAGAGAGATCTGCGCACAAAGGCCGCCGAAGTGACGATCACCGGCGAGGTGAAGAACGCCGAGAAGGTGCGGGTGCGCGTTGTGGACGGCGAAGAAGTTATAGCGGACTGGACTGATGCCGTTGTGGACGCAGGTGTGTTTACGAAAACGCTGAACCTGCCGCAGGGCGGCTGGTACACGGTCGAGGCAAAGGCCGTGGATGCAAACGGCGCGAAACTGACGTCGGCGCAGGTCGAGCGTTTTGGCGTTGGCATGAATATCCTCTGCATTGGGCAGTCCAACATGGTCGGCATTGGGCAGGGCGGCACGGCGACGGTTGCGGACGACCGCGTTTCGAACTTCATGAACGAGACGTGGAGCCATCTGGTTGATCCCTATGCCAAGGGCGACAACGCCCCCAACCTGAAGGGGCAGACCTGCGGCAATTCGATGGTGCCTGCGCTGGCCAATGCGTTGGTCGCGGCATATAACATTCCGGTCGGCATCATCCCGGCGGCCATGGGCGGCTCGAACCTGCTGACGAGCTCCGGCGGATATCCGCATTGGCTGAACCGCAATGCAGAAAATCTTTACGATCGCAGCACACTCTATGGCAACTCGCTCTACCGCGCACACGAAGCGGGCGGCATTGAGCTGATCGTCATGAATCAGGGCGAAAACAACGTTTCGACCAGCACAACGCAGGAAGACTATCGGAACGGGCTGAAACAGCTGCTTGCGAGCTATCGCAAAGACCTGAAAAACAGCAGTTTGCCGCTGTTCTACTGCCAGCTCGGCCCGGCAAAGCCCGGAAGCTGGACCGCGGAAGCGAAGGATGACGTGATGGACGGCATCCGCGCGGCGCAGCTTCTGGCGAACGACCCGGCGGACGGCCTGATCCTGGCGGCGATGGAGATGGATCTTGCGCGCAACAGCGATAACCTCCATTATACGACCGACAGCCAGAAAATCATCGGTGCGCGCGTAGCCAATGCGATCCGGTGGTATTATGATCAGACGGCGGACAAGGCGGACTACTACATGGGGCCGCGTATCACGGGTGCACAGTTCGCGGACGCACGAAGTACGATGATCGATGTGACGATCGCACATACGGGCGGTACGGACTTTACACCGACCAGCGGCATCACGGGCTTTGTTGTGCGCGATGGCGCGGAAACGATCGCGGTCACGGATGCGGTGCGGAGGGATGCTTCGACGATCCGGCTGACGCTGGAGAAGGCGGTTTCCTCCGCTGCCCAGCTGCGGTACTGCAAGGGTCTGCTCCCCGATGTCAGCTGCATTGTGAAGGACAACTCGGCGATGCAGTTGCCACTGAACATCACGCCGGACTGGCTGAACGTACAGAGTGCGGAGCATCGGCATACAATGGAATTCCATCTGGCTAAGGCTTCGACGGAAACGGCTGAGGGCAACATCGCGTATTGGAAGTGCACCGGCTGCGGCAGAATGTTTACGGACGAGGCTGGCGTGAATGAGGTTTTCAACGTCACGATCCCGAAGCTGACGCCGGTCATTCCGGTCACGCCGAGCGAACCTGCGCAGCTCCCGTTCAACCCGAACGCTGGCAGCAACGTAAGCAAGTTCCC
>OIWS01001706.1_pt1 | contig 20816 bp, 15 predicted proteins | sample 1587611 | NCBI WGS metagenome assembly OIWS01 (sample SAMEA3888919, study PRJEB22519) | human gut metagenome | biome: human gut; feature: human-associated habitat; material: faeces | place: Denmark | collected 2010 | reverse complement strand
CGTCCGCAGACGCGCCTCCAAGCTGCTCTTCCCCCAAGATTCCGTGAAGAACCATAAAAAATCCATGCTTCTAAACAGCCTGAAGCATGGATTTTCTTTATTTTCCGCGCAGCTCTTCCAGCACTTCATCCAGTGGACGATAGTCCTCCTCGTCCTCCGGCAGCGTCGTCTGCGGCGGAATCACGTCGGTTTCGAGGGCGGTTTTGCGCGGTTTCTTCTCCTGCACGCGCTGCGGCGGCAGCTGATGCGCCCAGTCCTCCGGCAGCTCCACAGCCTTCTTCTTGCCTAACTTTTCGTCCACCATCGTCAGCACGTCGTTCCACTTTGCCAGCAGAATCGGCACGGACAGCTTCATCCACCAAGGCGGCGAATACAGCAGCATCAGCCGCTTGTCCGTCCATAGCTGCACGCGGGCAATGTCCTTCCACGCGAGATCTTTTTCGCTGAGGATGACGCGCCCGTTTGTGTCCGCCGTGTCCATCAATGCGGCGGATTTGCCGTGCATCCACAGCTTCACGCGATTTGCCCCCGGCAGCGCCGTCCGCACATGGAAGCCGCGGCTGTCTACCACGCAGTACACCTCGTCCGCCCCGCCGAGCGCGAAGACGAGGAGCGTGACCGCCGCGACAAAGAGGAGCAGCATCCCCATCACCCACAAAAATCCGCTGTTCAATAATTGCCGAACGCCCGCGCCGCCGCCGAGCAGCAGCTCCAGCACCAGCCCCAGCGCAGTCGCCGCGGCCAGCACCGGTACGGCAATGCGCATCACAGCGTTCCAGCTCATCCAGTCCAGTGCGCGCTGCCGGGCGTACATCCACGCGACGCGCATGGAGCTGGCGGGCGGCGTTTTGCCGCACACGGGACACGCTTCGCCCTCCGGCACGTCCATGTTGCACTTCTTGCAATACAGTGTTTTTGCCAAGTTGTTCACCTCGCGTCTATTGTACCACACGGGCGCGGGGGACGCAAGCGAACACGGCAAAAGTCATCCTTCTTCGACGATCTTCCCGCCTTGCAGGGTAAGCCGGCGTTCAGCGCGCGCGGCGACGGTCGGGTTGTGGGTGATGAGCAGAATTGTCTGCCCGGCGCGGTGCAGATCCTCCAGCAGGGAAAGGATTTCCTGCGTCGCGTCGGGGTCAAGGCTGCCGGTCGGTTCGTCGGCGAGGATGAGCGCGGGACGGCGGATGAGTGCGCGGGCGATGGCGACACGCTGCTGCTGGCCGCCGGAGAGCGCCGCGGGCAGGTGGTGCATCCGCGAATGCAGCCCAACCCGCAGGAGCAGCTGCTCCGCACGGGCGCGGCGCTCCGGCTCGCTGACGCCTTGCAGTATCAGCGGAAGCATTACGTTTTCGATGGCTGTCAACCGCGGAATCAGCTGAAAGCCCTGAAACACGAACCCGATTTCCTCGCCGCGAACCTTCGCCAATTCGTCAGGCGGCAAGGCTGAAACGTCCCGCCCGTGCAGACGATATACCCCGGAGGTCGGGCGATCAAGGCAGCCGAGGATGTTCATCAGCGTCGATTTTCCTGACCCGCTTGCCCCAACCATGGCAGCATACTGCCCCGGCGGAATGCGCAGCGTAATGTCGGACAGCACGGGCAGCGGCGGCGATTTTCGCTCTTGCGCGGGGAAAGTGCGGGTGATGCGGCGCAGGTCAATCATGCGAATGTTCCTCCATGGGGGACAAAAAAGCCCCTGCACGGGTAGGATGCCCGGACAGGGGAGAATTTATACGATTTCCAAATGAAAAGGCGCAAGCAGATGGTGCAGGTGAATTTGAAAATAGTATCAGACAGGAATCCCCTTGGCGCGCCCCTCAGCCGAAGCCGAAGAGCGCGCCAGAGGGAAGTGGTGCAGGATTACTCCGCCAGACCGGAGACCGTGAAGGTGAAGACCGTCGTGGTGTTCGGGGCGGGCGCGGTCAGCACAACGCCGTCCGCCTTGATGTTGTTGTAGTTGTCCTCGACAATCAGCTTCACCCAATCGCCGGAGGTATCCACCACAACACCGGACTGCGTCTTGCCTTCGCCAATCTTGATGGTCACATCAGAAATGGTGACGTAGCCTTCCTTGACCAGCTTGGACGGAATGTCGGTGGAGACGCGGAAGAAGTGGAACGCCGTATCCTCGCCGAAGCCCATTTCGCCCGTGGTCATGGAGCAGGTGTAGGTGCCGTTGCCGGAGATGACCGCATCCTCGAACGTCGCGCCGTAATCGGTAATCGTGCCGTCGTTGTTGGTCTTCGCCAGCTTGGTGAACACATCGTTGTCCGCGTCGCGGCCGTAGGAGGGTTCCTCCCAGTCGTTGCGGAAGATGTAGTTCGGGTCAGACTGCACGGCGATGTACGCGCCGTAGGTCTTGGAGATCAGTTCCTTCACTTCATCTTCGGTCAGGGGCTGTTCGGTTTCCACAACCGGCGGCACACCGTAGATGTAGTCGAAGGTCACGTCGATGGTCTTGATGCCGGAGAGCGCTTCCGCCGTCGCGATCTTCGCGGTCACGCCTTCGAGGTCGCCGTCCGCCACGCGGGCTTCCGCCGGGATGTCCGTCACCCATTCATTCCAGATGTTGGAGCGGGTCACGATGCCGTCGTCGGTCGTGGTGAAGTCCTTGCCGAGTTCGATTGCTTCGCCGTTGACCTTGACTTCGGTGATGTCGATGAAGTAGCCGGGGAAGGTCGCTTCGCCGTTCGCAATGCCGACCGCCATGAACGCAACACCGGGGATTTCGCCGCCCTTAACGCCGGAGAAATCAAGGGACAGGGTGTAGGTGCCGGGGCCGTCCACGGTCACAGCGTTACCCTCTGCAAATTCGCCGGGATTCCACGCGGAGGTCGCCCAATCGCTGTCGGCGAACATCAGGAACGCCGTGTCCGTCTTGGGCACGAGGGTGAAGTCGATTTCGTAGGTCTTGACGGATTCAAACGCCGCCTTGTCCACGATGACAGGAGACACGCCCGTCAGATCCTTGTCGTAGGAGCGGACAGAAGCGTCAGTGGGAACTTCGGCAACCCATTCGTTCATGATGTTCATGCGGGTTTCCACCTCATCGTCAGAGGAGGTGTAGCCCTTGGTGAACGCAACGGATTCGCCGTTGATACGGATATCGTTGAGCTTGATGGACATGCCGGGGAAGAGCTTTTCGCCGTGCTTGATGCCCAGCGCGGTAAAGGCAACGCCGGAAGCCGCGCCCGCTTCAGTCGCGGTGAAGTCCAGGCCCACGGTGTAGTCGCCCGCGCCGGTCACGGTCGCGTTGGTCGCCTTCACAGCGGAATCGTCCGTGCCCCAGTACTGGCTCGTCCAGGAGGGGTCGGCGAACATGATGTACGCCATGTCAGCGCCGTAGCGGAAGAGCGTGAAATCAACCTCGACGTTTTCCACGCGCTCGAATGCCGCCTTGTCCACGGTTATCCAGTTCGCGTCCTCGGTCACGCCGTCCCAGGAACGCGCGTCGTCGGGCAGCTCGCTGACCCATTCGTTGTAGATGTTGGAGCGGGTAATGATGCCGTCGTCGGAAGAGGTGTAGCCCTTCTTCGCTTCGATGGGCTGACCGTTCACGCGAATTTCATCCACGCGAATCGTCCAGCCGGGCAGCGCCTTTTCGCCGTTCTCCAGACCGATGGCCGCGAACGCAATGCCGCTCGCCGCGCCTTCGGGCGTACCGGTGAAGTCAAGGCCTACGGTGTAGGAGCCCTCGCCGGTAATCGCCGCCTCGGTCACCTTCATGCCCTCCGCCGGCTCAGAGCCGTCGTGCCACCACTGGTAGTGCCAGTTGGCGTCGGCATACATCAGGAATGCCGTAGAGAGCGGTTCGACTTCGCCCGCCACGGGAGATGCCACGGGAGACGCCACCGGAGATTCCGCCACAGCGGTCATGCCCAGCGCCATCGCCAGCACCATCAGCAGTGCAAGAAACTTCTTGGTGCAATTCATGATGATTCCTCCTTAGAGAAGCTGATTGTGCCTGATGCCTGTCGGCGAAACATTTTCGTAAGTCTCCGAGGTTTACGAAAGCGTTTTCGTCTTTGCCCGGATTAAGGGCAGACATTTCCGCACTTGTAAATTCATTATAGCTTTTGGCGCGTCATTTGTCAAGTTCAAACCATATGATTTACAAGATTTGTGCAAGTTTTTGCCGCACTTCTTTATTGAAACTGCCTAAATCAATCAGAAATTGATCTGTAAGTTCCTTACACGGATTTTTTCGTCAGACAACGTTTTCGTTGGTGTATTCGGTCTGTTGCCGCTCTTTTTCCGACATGAAAACAGTTGTTTCCCTTTGATATTGTCTGTTTTAGATGCAGATTTACGGAATTTCCCGATTTTTCAGCATTTTCAGCAGGTTCCAGCGTCGCCGCGCAGCTTCTTCCGCCATTTTGCAGAGGGTTTCGCTCTTCGTCGGATCGCTCCGGCGCAATGCCGCAAACCGCCCCTGCCGCATCAGGAACGCCTGAAAATCCCCGTCCGGCGCTTTGCTGTCCAGCATCAGCCCATTCGCCGGATGATAGCGGTACAGCGGGAAATACCCGCATTTCACGGCGTCCTTCTCGATTTCCTGCACGTCACGCATGTCAATCCCGTGCGCAATGCAGGGCGCATAGGCAATGATGAGCGCCGCGCCGTCCCACGCTTCTGCCTCGCGCATGGCCTTCAGCAGCTGATTCGGATTCGCGCCCATCGCCACCTGCGCAACGTACACATGCCCGTAGGTCATTGCCATCAGCCCCAAATCCTTCTCCGCGCCGGATTTCCCGCCGGACATGAGCCGTGCCGCCGCACCCGCCGGGGTCGCCTTCGATGCCTGTCCGCCCGTGTTGGAGTACACCTGCGTGTTCAGCACAAGCACCCGCACCTTCTCGCCCGATGCCAGCACATGGTCAAGCCCGCCGAAGCCAATATCAAACGCCCATCCATCGCCGCCGATAAGCCATACACTCTTGGCCGCCAGCAAGTCCGCCGAATCCGCAATTTCCTTCACCAGCGGATGTGAAAGCGTCTCGCACGCCGCCAGCAGCGCTTCCCCCGCCTGTGCCGAAAGCGCCGTATCTTCGCGACTGCCCAGCCACGCGCGGCACGATTCCGCCAATTCCGGACACTGTACCGCCAGCGTCTCGACCTGCTCCGCCAGATGCGCCCGGCGGTGCTTCATCGCCAGATACAGCCCGAAGCCAAATTCCGCGTTATCCTCAAACAGGCTGTTGCCCCACGCCACGCCCTGCCCTTTCTGATTGACGGTATAGGGGCAGCTGGGCGCGCTCCCGGCGTAGATGGACGAGCAGCCCGTGGCATTGGCGATCATCAAATGCGAACCGAACAATTGTGTCAGCAGCTTGATATACGGCGTTTCGCCGCACCCCGCACACGCGCCGGAGAACTCAAACAGCGGCGTTTTTGCCTGCGCGAGCGGGATGGTGTCCGCCTCCCCGATCGCCGTTTCCGGCAGCGACACGGCGAAATTCCAGTTTTCCTGCTCCTGCGCCATTTCCGCCGCGGGGCGCATCACCAACGCCTTTTCCTTCGCAGGGCACGTCCGCGCGCAGTTTTCGCATCCCGTGCAGTCCAGCGGCGACACCTGCACGCGGAAATTCCGCCCGGAAAACGCCTTGCCCTTCGCCCGAACCGTGTGAAAATCCACAGGAAACGCCGTTTCCGCCAGCGGGTAGAACGTGCGGATGCACCCATGCGGGCAGACAAGGCTGCACAGCCCGCACTGGATGCACGCTTTCGCCCGCCACTGCGGAATCTGCCGCGCAATGCCGCGCTTTTCGAGCCGACTCGTGCCCAGCGGCGCGAACCCGCGCGCGTCCATGGCGGACACCGGCAGCATATCCCCTTGCTGGCGCAGCATCGGGCGCATGAAGGCTTCGACTGCTGATTGCGGCGCATCATCCGGCGTATCAGGCAGTTCCGCCCATTCCGGCGGCACATCCACTCGTCGCAGCGCATCCGCCGTCTTCGCAATTGCATTCAGATTCGCCGCGACGACCTGCTCGCCCTTCTTCGCATATGCCGCCTGAACCGATTCGGTCAGCAGCTGCTGCCGCTGCTCTTCCGGCAAAAAGGCATTTAATTGGAAGAAAGCCGTCTGCATGACCGTATTGATGCGCCCGCCTAAGCCGCACTGCGCCGCGATTGCGTCCGCGTCGATGGTGTAAAGCAGCGCATGGCGCATCGCAATGCTCCGGCGCAGCTTCGCGGGAATCTCCATGCCGTCCGGGAGATTCAGCAGCACCGTGCCGCCCGCCTTGACGCTCTGCGCCACCACATCCAAATTCATCAGCGTCGGCTGATGGCACGCGAGAAAGTCCGCCTGCCCAATCAGGTACGGTGCGCGAATCGGCGCTGCCCCTATCCGCAGATGACTGACCGTGTACCCGCCGGATTTCTTGGAGTCATACGCAAAATACGCCTGCACCTGCCGATCCGTCTGCGCGCTCATCATTTTTATGGCGCTCTTGTTTGCTCCAACCGTGCCATCCGCGCCCAGCCCAAAGAACTTGCAGCTGATAACGCCCTCGTCCGGCAAGGCAAAATGCGCGTCTATCGGCAGGGACAGGTGCGTCACGTCGTCGTCGATACCGACGGTGAAGTGCTGCCCAGCTTCCATCGTGTCCAGCGCGTCGAACACAGCCTTGACCATTGCGGGTGTGAACTCCTTGCTGCCCAGCCCATACCGTCCGCCGCAGACCTTTGCCGTCCGCCCGGCGGCAAACAGCGCCGCGCTCACGTCCAAATACAACGGTTCACCGAGTGCGCCTGCCTCCTTCGTGCGGTCAAGCACAGCGATCCGCTCCGCGCTCTCCGGGATAGCCATCAGCAGCGCTTCTGCCGAGAACGGACGGAACAGCCGAACCCGCACCACGCCGACCTTCTCCCCCGTCCGCATGAGTGCCCGCGCGGTTTCCTCCGCCGTCTCCGCGACTGACCCCATCAGCACCAGCACCTTCTTCGCGTCCGGCACGCCCGTGTAGGAGAACAGCCGCAGCGGGCGCCCCGTCAGCGTCGCGACGCGGTTCATCGTGTCCTGCACGATTTCCGGCAGGGCGAAGTAGTATGGGTTCGCTGCTTCCCGCCCCTGAAAATACACGTCCGGATTCTGGCTCGTCCCCTGCTGATGCGGATGCTCCGGGTTCATGGCGCGCGCCCGGAACTGCCGGATTTGCGTCTGCGGCAGCAGTCCGCGTAATTCATCCTCGTCAAGCGCCTCGAAGCGCTGGATTTCATGGCTCGTGCGGAAACCGTCAAAGAAATGCAGCATTGGCACGCTGCCCGCCATTGCGCTCAGATGCGCCACGACCGCCAAATCCGCCGCTTCCTGTACCGATGCCGCGCAGAGCATCCCCCAGCCCGCACTGCGCACCGCCATCACATCGCTGTGGTCGCCGAAAATGGACAATGCGTGGTACGCCAGCGCCCGCGCCGCGACGTGCATCACCCCCGGCAGCAGCTCGCCCGAAATTTTGCACATATCCGGCAGCATCAGCAGCAGCCCCTGCGACGCGGTGAAGGTCGTCGCCAGCGCGCCCGTCGAGAGCATCCCGTGCAGCGCGCCCGCCGCGCCGCCCTCGCTCTGCATCTCCGTCAGCCGCATTTTCTGCCCGAACACGTTGCGTTTGCCCATGTGCGCCCACTCGTCACAGTTCTCTGCCATCGGCGTAGACGGCGTAATCGGGTAAACCGCTGCCGTTTCGCTGAGCGCGTATGCCACCTGTGCCGCTGCCAAATTGCCGTCGCCCACCATCGTTTTCATCCGCTTTTTGCACCTCCATGCGCCTGTTTCCGCGTATTGTATCCGCGCGGATGCGTTTCCATGCAAAAGCACGCAGAAATTGCGAAAAAAAGTGAATTTCCCTCTTGACAGGTGGGGTAAAGCGTGGTATAATCATTTTCGCAGTCAGCGAGTGGCGCAAGTCAATCGTTGAAGTGCCAATGGGGAATGGTGTAATGGCAGCACCTACGACTCTGACTCGTATTGTCTAGGTTCAAATCCTAGTTCCCCAGCGTTTGCCTCCGTTGTCTAGTGGCCTAGGACGCCGCCCTCTCAAGGCGAAAACACGGGTTCGAATCCCGTCGGAGGTGCATCATCCTTCGCTCTTACAGCGGAGGATTTTTTTGTGTTTCTTTATACGATTTCCAGATTTGCGGCGCATCTTGGCGCATTCTTGTATTGCATTTTTCGTCGTCTTCTTGCCTGTTCCCTGCTTTTATGGTATACTGAAGAAAATGACGTAGGAGGGCACCCGACGATGAACACAGACGTGCTGTTTGACCGCGCATTTGCCATCCGTGCCGCAAAGCCATGGCAACATTTGTTTGATACGCATATTTTTGCAGTTCGCTTTTCTGATGGTGAAATTGCGTGCTGCTCCGTCATGGGGCGCAACGGCACGCATCTGGCGCTGGCGCTTTATTCCCTCACGGACGGTCTGTACGCGCTTGACAAACTCATGACCACAGACATGCGCGTTCTGCCGCGCCATCGAGCGGAGGAATGTATGCTCGGGCAGGACTGCATTCAGGTATCCTTCGAGAATGCGCAGGAAATCCTCGCGAAGGAGGCAAAGACCGTCCGCGCCTACGCCAAGGCACACGGCATTTCCCTGCGCGGGCAGCACAATTTTCCGGTTTTCCATCGCTATCGTCCAACGCGCATGCCGTGGGCGCTGACTGACGAAACCGAGCAGCAGCATCTATTGGAAGCAATGGATGCCCTGCTGGAAATATCGCGTCGCCTCAGCACAGAAGAGCCTCTTGCCTTGGGGTTGATTGAGGGCGACCCATTCACGCACCCGATTCCCCTGCTGACCGCGACCCCCGACGGCTATCGCTGGGATTCCTACACGCTGCAAAAGCCCGACGCGCCGACACTCCCGGCGGGCAAAATTGAGGATGAACTGGCGCTGGCGCGGCTGAAGAAGCGCAAGAAGCCCTGTGCACCGTGGGCGCTGGCGGTGTTTATGTCCCCCACCCCTGTTCAGGCCAAACCAGCCCAAGTGCCATATTTTCCTTATTTGCTCTGTGTTGTCGATACCGGCAGCGGCAAAGTGCTGACGCTCACACCGCCGCGCAAAATCGACGAATACGCTCCCCACTTCTCCGCTGATTTCCTTCCCCTGCTCCAGCAGCACGGTCTTCCCCGTGAGTTTTGGTCAGCGGATGACCGCACAACGGCATTCATTACACCGATTGCCAAGCAATTGGGTATTCCCGTTAATGTGCAGGCGGACATGACGCCGATGGATGAACTGCTGGGCGAACTTTACGACCATCTGGACGATGCTTCATTCGAAGGTGCAGATGAAATGGGCAATGCGCCGGATGATGCCGAGGTGCTTCGGCTTCTTGCCGCACACATTGCCGACGCGCCGGAAACACTCCGCGCCATACCGGATTACATGCTGACCGAGATACGCGCCGCAATTTCCGCACTCCCTAACTCGCGGAACGCCTTGTGCGCACTGGACGAAGAAATAAAGCGCCGCCGTCTCCCGCCGCATCAATGAGGTGAAGCATGTCGCAGACCACAAAACGCGCCTTAGCGCAAAGCCTGAAAAAGCTCCTGCAAACGAAGCCGCTGAGCAAAATCACCATCAACGATATTGCTGAGGACTGCGGTGTCAGCCGGATGACGTTCTACTACCATTTTGCAGATATATACGACTTGGTGGAGTGGACGTGTCAAGAGGATGCGAGCGTCGCGCTTGCCGGCAACAAGACGTACAGCACATGGCAGCAAGGCTTCCTGAACATCTTCCATCTTGTCTTGGAAAACAAAACGTTCGTCCTGAACGTCTACCACTCTATCAGCCGTGAGCACTTGGAGCGCTATCTCTATCAGCTGACGTACGACCTGCTGATTGGCGTGGTTGAGGAAAAAGCCGTCGGGCTGTCCGTCAGTGACCATGACAAGGCGTTCATTGCCGACTTCTACAAATACGCGTTTGTCGGCTTGATGCTGAACTGGATTCGCGAGGGCATGAAGGAAGATCCAACGACGATTATTGACCGGCTCAGCGTGCTGATTCACGGTGATATCACCCGTGCGCTGCACAAATACAGCGCAAGCTGACATATAAACAGGCATCCGAAGCGAAAGCACATGCTTCAGATGCCTGTTTTTGCTTGATGAAAACTATTCGTCCCCTGCTGCATCCAGCTCATCCAGAAACGAGCAGAGGTTTTCCTCCGAGTATTCGATTTCTGATGAGTACATCCGCGCCGCTTCGTTTTCGCCCAGCAGCGTCGACAGGCGCAGAAACAGCATCCCCGATACCGCACAAAACAGCACCCGCCCCGGCAGATCGTCATCCAGCAGCGCCCCCGGCACATGCCGATGCAGCAGGTACACCGTAAACTGCTCCACCGCCAGCGGGGAAAAATCCGGCAAATCGTCCGGCGCATTCGTCAGCCGCGTCAGCACCGCGTCCCACGTCGGGTCAAGGCGCTCCAGCGTCCGCAGGAAGTCCGCCCATTCCGCTGCCGTACGCGTTGGCATAACCGTGCCTACCGCTTCACACAAGGCATTCAGCCGGGTAGGAATGCCGCGTGTCCTGTCCTGCATGATGCGGATGAGCGCCGCCCGCGCCTGCAGCAGCGCTTCTTCCTCCGGCGACCCCTGCGGGCGTGTGCCGCCGCCCTGCGTATGCCACGTCATCGGCTGTGGCCAATGCAGGGTCAAATCCGCCGCCGCTTCGCAGCAAAGCCCGAAGCCGACCTCGGTGAATGTCGAAAACTCGTTGCGGTAGCGCGGATGGTCGGCGCAGATTTGGCACAGCGTCCCTTCGCCGCAAGCGGTGATGATGTCGCATAAGCCGCTGTCATTCAGCATCGGGCAACGTTCATCCTCCCGCAGGCGGAAAGAAGCACCGTCCGGCGTGTCCGCAATCGCGTCGCGCAGCCGCTGCCCGATTTCACCCGTCATGGCAGCATACTTCGCCCGCGTGTTCGGGTCAATGTCGATTTCCCAGCCCTTGCAGCAGGTGTGGCGGCAAGCGTCCGCAATGCAGCGGAACGCATCCGCCGTCGCGGGGTAAATCAGCGTCATTTCAGCGCCTCCCACAGCGACCACGCCAGCGCGCGCACCGCCGGGTCATTCGGCTTTTCCCACAAGCGCGCCGTCAAGTGCCACACGCCGTCCTGCTGATAGAGGATGCCCAGCCGCGCACAGCGTTCCGTATTGTCAATCATCTGCACCGCGGGGCGAATGTCCGCCGGAAGGCGCTGCACATGCGCCGTTTGCAGGATAGCGTACCACACGGGGGTGGTGTAATCCTCCTGCGCGAACCGCTTCAGCAGCGGCGACGCGGTGTCGATGGACAGCCCCATCGTCCCGACCGGCACAGGCTTGCCCATGCTCTCGCTGATTGAACGGAACATCGGGTAGCACCAGAAATCCGTGCAGTATTCCGCCGGAAGCTGCCCTTCCGCGCTCGGCACAACAATCGCCGCGCCGTCCGCCTTCTCTTCTGCGGATACAAACGCCACCATCCGCCCGTCCTTCTCGATGCCCTCGCGGGTAATGCGGATGTCAACGGGCGGAATCAGCCAAATCGGGTAATGATTGCGCGTGCCGTCCTCCAGTGTCAGCACGACGGTCAAGCCCGTGATGCGCTCCTGCATGGCGTCCCGATAGCACTCCGCCGGGAACGTGACGGACACTGCGTCCGTCAGCCGCCCCTGCCGTGCACCCGGCGTCACGTCGCAAGCGTACAATTCGCGCTCACCGTCCATAAGGGTACAGCGGATGCAGGTATGCTGCTTTTCCGGGTCGCATTCGCTGATTTGCACATCAAAACGGATGTCCTCGCCCATCATGCCCGTGAACGACGCAAATTCGCCCAGCACAACCGTTCCGGCGCAGAACTCGCGCCACTCCTCGGCGGAAATCAGCCCCTTGTTCTCCATCATTGCGTTCAGCACGCCGACAAGCGCCGTCCCCTGCCCGGTGTAGTCCTGCAAGTCCAGCAGCTGGAAACCGGACACCTCCCGCGACCGCAGTAGTGTTTCGATTTCCCGCTTGTAGCATTCCACCGCCAGATGCCCCGTCTGCCGGAAAAAGGCTTCATGCTCGCCGTACAGCCCCGCCCGTTCCAAATTCTCGCGCATGGCTTCGATGTTGCGCGGCTTCAGCGGCCCGGTGTAGTGCGGAATCTCCGAGAAATCAGGATAGAACACATACTGCCCGACCTCGTGGCTGATGACGGGCACATCCGGGATGAGGGCGTCCGCGGACTGCGCGTCCACTTCCTTCACGCCCGTGCCATACTGAATCTGCACCTTGCCGGCTTCACCCGACTGCCCCAGCGTTTCCGGAACGATGCTGGCATCATAATTGCTGACGGACTCCGGCGCGGTCGTCTGCACGATGCCCTGCGGTGCGTCACACATGGCGTAGCTACCGCGAATCAGCCGTTCGCGCCCCAGCCTGACGCCGACGAACACATTTTCCTCGTCCAGCACGTCCGGCACAAACTGGTAGTTGTTCGCGCCGCTGCTGTACAACTTGGTGTCGTCCGCCTCGCGGTAGGCGCGCATCATGCGGTTCAGCACGTCCTTGCTGCCCCACAGCTCATTGCCCAGCGAAAGCCACAGGAACGACGGATGATGCCCGTATTCGCGCAGGATACGGAAGCCCTCTTGGAAGAGGAAATCGCGTTCGCGCTCGTCGTAGCCTTCTTCGCCTTCTTCCGCGACCGTCCCCCAGAACGGCAGCTCCGGCGCCATATACACGCCAAGCAGATCCGCCGCCGTGAACGCCGCATCCGGCGGACAGGCGGTATGGTAGCGGTAATGGTTGATGCCATATTCCTTGGCAATGCCCAAAATCGTCATCCACGACGCGACGTCAGTTGGCGTGTACCCGGTTTTGGGGTACAGCAGATTATCAACCTTGCCGCGCAGGAAGGTTTCGCGCCCGTTGATGAGCAGCCGCCGACCGAGCGTCCGCACATCGCGCAAGCCGAATGTCGTTTCATACACATCGCCGTCGAGGTCAATGGAGATGGTGTGGATTTCGGGGTGCGCTTCGTCCCAGAAGGCTTCATTGCCCTTGAGCGGGCATTCCCCGTCCAGCACGCCCCGGCGGTACGGCAGCAGATGCTCCATCTGCCCCGGCAGCACGATGCCCGCCACACCGTCGGGCACGCCGATGATATGCCCATGCACGCGCAGGCAGCCGCGCCGCAAGTCCGGGCGCACGGTGAGGTCGGTCAGCAGTGTATGGGCGACGGTCAAGCTGATTTCACCGGTGATGCCATTCCAGTTGCTCTGCGTATCAGGGCTGGTCAAATGCCCGCCGCGCGTGGGATAATCGGTATTATCCACGCGGATGACAAGGGTATGCTCGCCAGCGTGCACAGGCGGCAGGAAGTAGCGGTGCGGCGTGCAGAGGCTCTCCTGATGCCCGATGGGGCGACCGTCGAGGTAGACGGTGGTTTTGCGGGTGCGTTCCAGCGTGAGCATCGTCTGCTCGCCCGTCCAGTCGCCCGCGGTGAACGTGCGCATGAACCACGCCGCGCCCTCAAAGCGATATGCGTCGGTCAGGCAGCCCGTTTCCTTGGCGGGATTCGGCATTCCAAGCCCCGCCGCCGATGTTGTCCCCGGCAGCGTCATCGTCTCCGGGTACGCTTGCGGCATGATCTCCTGTTTTTCCGCGTCCAGCTTCACCTGCCACTGTCCGCTCAAGTCGATTTTCATCATGGGTGTTGCAGCCTCCTTTCAAGGGCTTTGCCCTTTGAACCCACCAGAGGCTCTGCCTCTGGACTCCGCAAGGGGCATTGCCCCTTGACCCTTTCGCGCGATTGAGTTGGTGACTTCTTCATGCAATTTCCGCGTGTTTCGCTGGGATTTCGCCTCTGCGGAGGCGATTCCCCCTGTTCCAATCAAATTCAGCCAGAAAAAGAAAGACAAGTATTCCAAAACCCAAAATTTCCTTTACCCAAGGATTCCCTTCCAAGCGAAATCCTTCCCCCACCTTGTAAGGGGCGCGCCTGCCCCAACGCAAATCGTCCCGAAGCCTGACGCGCCAATCGAACGTGCGGGATTCTCCGTGCAGATGCGAGCGGCATTCTCCGGCGTCTGCCCGTAGCGCGCCATCAGGTTCTGGAACGCCTGCCGCATCAGCAGCACCGAACCTGCCAGCGTGCCGTCATGCAAACGTGCCTCGTGTCCGCGCACCGTGACCGCTTGCCCGCCTAAGGCGTATTCGCCGTCCGGCAAGCCCGCTGCTTCCATGCTGTCCGTAATCGCAACGGCTTTGTCCGCCCCCTTGCAGCGCAGAAGCACCTTCACTGCGTCGTCGTGCAGGTGAACACCGTCGCCAATGAACTCCGCGAACAGGCGGTCATCCGTCAATGCTGCGCCGGGAACGCCGGGCGCGCGGTGCGTGAACGGCGTCTGTGCGTTGTAGGTGTGGGTGACGCGGGTCGCGCCCCAGTCCGCCGCCTGATGCACCTGTTCGTCGGTCGCTGCCGTGTGACCGATGGAAACGCGGATGCCGTTCTCCGCCGCCTTACGGATGAATTCTTCCGCGCCGGGCAGCTCCGGCGCCATCGTGATGACGCGCACTGCCTGAATGTCGCCGCCCGTCAGATCAAGGAACGCCTCCCAGTTCGGATGCAGAAAGAACTCCTTCCGCTGCGCCCCTGCCTTCTCCGGCGATAGGAACGGCGCTTCCATATGCGCCCCCAGCACCCGTGCGGCGCGCTGCTCCGGCGTATCCATCACGCGGCGGACGGCGGCAATCACCCGGCGCGTATCCTCCACGCTGGCGGACATGGTCGTCGGCAGGAACGCCGCAACGCCCTCCTGATACAACTCCCGTGCCATCTGGCGAATCGCGTCCTCGCCCTGCATCGTGTCATGCCCGCGGAAGGCGTGGATGTGTGCATCGACAAACCCCGGCAGGACAAAATCCCCCTGTAGGTCTATCACAGCCTCGCCAGCCAACGGCGCTAAGCCCTCGCCCATCGCTGTCACGCGCCCGGTTTCCAGCCGGACGCACAGATTTTCCCAAAAATGGCCATCCGCAAAGAACAGCCCATTCCGCAGCAGCACCGTCAACGCACCTCGCATTCATTTTCTCATGAAACTCTCATGCAATTATCATACCACAAAGAAGGGTTTTTTTCAATCGGCGCAGAATTTCTTATAGGTTGAAACCATGCGATTTTCGGATGAAAATGCGCCAAGACGCAGGCAGCGGGCGCAGGTGAATCCGAAAATTGCAAAAATGCGGGTATCCGCCGAATTTGTTGCGGTTTCTTCTTCATTTGTTCACATTAGGCTCAAATTCGGGGTGTATACTATGCTCCGAAAGCAAAGGAGGAAATCACCGATGTCCTTTTTCTCGAAGATGCAGAACGCCCTCGCGAACTGGATGCAGGGGCGCAACGGCCCGGATAATCTCGGCTTCACAGCGCTCATCGCCGCTATCGTTTTCAGTTTGCTTTCGCTGTTCCGCCTGCCGCTGGCGAGTTTCCTGTCCATGCTGTGCTATGTGTATGCTCTGTGGCGGATGCTGAGCCGCAACGTCGCCAAGCGGCAGGAGGAAAATCGCCAGTTCATGGACAAGACGGGACACGCGCAGACGGAAATCCGGCAGTTTTTCCTGCGGCTCAGGGGCATAAAGACCTACAAGTATTTCCGCTGCCCGCAGTGCAAAACACGCCTGCGCCTCAAGCGCGGCTGCGGTGAAAAGCACGTCACCTGCCCCAAATGCCAGCACAAGTTCGACGAAAGGGCGTAAACAATGTTCGGCTATGTCAGACCCTGTCTGGAATCGCTCGATGAGGCGCAGAAAAAGCGCTATCGGGCATGGTACTGCGGATTATGCCAATCACTGGGCGACCGCCACGGCTTCCGCGGCCGCATGACGCTCACCTACGACATGACGTTTCTGGCGATTTTCCTCTCTGCGCTCTATGAGCCGGCGGAAGCGCACGGGCAGATGCGCTGTCTGCCGCACCCGAAGGAAGCACACGATTTCGTCCGCACGTCGATGACGGATTACGCTGCCGATATGACCATCGCGCTGGCGTATTTCAAGGCGCTGGACGACTGGCAGGACGACCGCTCCCTGCCGGGCGGGCTGACCGCGCAGTTGCTGAAAAAGCGTTACGAGGCGGTCAGCGCGGATTATCCCCGCCAGTGCGCCGATTTGGAGAAGAACCTGCGGGCGCTGAGCGAGGTGGAAGCGGCGCACAGCGATTCCCCCGATGCGGCGGCAAACTGCTTCGGGGCGCTGATGGCGTCGCTGTTCGTGCGCGAGGAGGATTACTGGTCGCGCACACTGCGGCTGTTCGGCGCGTCGCTGGGGCGGTTCATCTACATGGTGGATGCCGCCTGTGATTACGATGCCGACACGCGCAAGCACAGCTACAATCCCGTGCTGCTGATGGGGCGTCAGCCAGAGGACATGCGCGACGTGCTGACGCTGCTGCTTGGCGACGCCTCAGCGGCGTTTGAGTCGCTGCCTATCGTCTCCGATGCGGATATTCTGCGCAACATCCTTTACGAGGGGGTTTGGCAAAGCTACAACGAATCCCTCCACCGCCGCGCCGAAAAGCAGAAGAAGCACAGCGGCAACACAACCAAAGAGAATGGGGACGATTCCCCGGTGAAAGGAGGCTGACGAGCATGGTCACAGACCCGCGGAAAGTGCTGGGTGTATCCGAAACCGCCAGCCAAGATGAAATCAAGCGCGCGTATCGCCGCAAAGCCAAGGAGTGTCATCCGGATTTGCATCCGAACGACCCCGACGCGGCGAAAAAGATGAACGAACTCAACGAAGCCTACGACATGCTGATGAACCCGGAGAAGTACGCCAACCGCCAGCAGCAGCAGAATCCGTATAGCGGGAATCCGTATGGCGGGAATCCGTATAGCGGGAATCCGTATGGCGGGAATCCGTATGGCGGCAGCAGTTACGGCGGAAATCCATACGGCTCTTATGGCGGCAATTCCTACGGCGGACAGCAGCAGGGCAATCCGTATGGTCAGCAGGGCGGATATGACCCGTTCAGCGACTTCTTCGGCGGATTCGGTTACGGCAGCTACGGCGGCTATCAGACGCAGGTCAACCCGCCGCAGGAGCAGGCGGGTGATTCCGAGCCAGTTCGCGCTGCCATCCGCGATATTCTCGCCGGACGGTACGCGTCGGCGTGTTCCATTTTGCAGAACGTCCCCAGCACGGGGCGGAATGCGCGCTGGTACTACCTGTCCGGCGTGGCGAACCACGGCGCGGGAAATCAGATTCAGGCGCTGGAACACATGAAGCGCGCGGTGCAGCTCAGCCCGAACAATGCGACCTATCAGGCGCTTTTGCGGCAGTATCAGCAGGCAGGGCAGACGTATCAAACGAATGCATCCGGGTACAACACTTGGGCGATGGATCCGTCGAAGCTGTGCATGAGTTTGTGCTTTTTGCAGATGTTCTGTCCGCTTTGCTGCCGGTGCTAAGGCGCTGGCAAGCCCTTTAACTCGGCGGAATTTTCCTATGCTGCTTGATTTGTTTTGTTGCAGGGGTTTCGCCTCTGCGGAGGCGACCAAAGGGCTTTCCGATCGCCCTTTGGAAACCTTCGGTCGCACCCATGTTTATTGAGCTTTAGCGGAAGTTTTTTAGTTAGCGTACCTTTCGTCTTCCCTAAGCAATACCAAAACATCCTCAATGCAACCCATCCGCCAAGGAGGTTCCCTTTATGCAATGCACCCTCTGCCCGCGCGCCTGCCGCGCTGAGCGCAATGAATCCACGGGCAACGGCTTCTGCCAGCTGCCGACCACCATGCGCATCGCCCGAATCGCGCCGCACCTCTGGGAAGAACCGCCGATTTCCGGCAAGAACGGCACGGGCGCGGTGTTCTTCTCCGGCTGTACGCTCCGCTGCGCCTACTGCCAGAACGCCGACATCAGCCACCGCAACGCCGGACGCCCCTTCACGCCGCGCGAATTGGCGGATTCCCTGCGGCGGCTGGAGGATATGGGGATGCACACCATCTCCTTTATCACCGCGACGCCTTATGTTCCGCAGATATTGGAGACGCTGGATATTTACCGGCCGCATGTGCCGCTGGTGTGGAATACGTCGGGGTATGAGACGGTCGAAACATTGCGGATGCTGGATGGCGTGATGGACGTGTACCTGCCCGACCTCAAGCACCGGAGCGAAAAGATGGGGCAGCTCTGCGCGAAAGCGTCGAACTACTTTGCCGCCACATCCGCCGCCATCACCGAGATGGTGCGCCAGACAGGAACGCCTGTCTACGATGAGAACGGCATCATGACGCGCGGCACACTCATCCGTCACCTGATTCTCCCCGGTCTGACGAGCGAAAGCTGCCAGCTGCTGGATTGGGTGAAGGAGAATCTGCCGGAGGGTGTGCCGGTCAGCCTGATGCGGCAGTACATCCCGTGCAACAACGTGTCAATTCCGGGATTGACGCGGACGATTACGAACCGCGAATATATCCGCGTGCGCGACCATATGCTGGATTTGGGACTGCCGGGGTATTTGCAGGAGCCGGAAAGCGCATCGGAGGATTTTGTGCCCGTTTTCTGCAAGGACGAGAGCTTTGTGTGAAAAATGCGCCCTAAATGGAAGGAAAATGTTGCGCAGAGCCGCTAAAATGCTTGTATTCCGGGAGAAACTGTGGTATACTGACAAGTGTGAATCCATGAACCGCTGCCCTGGTTTTCAGGGAAGCGATTTTTCAGCCGGGTCTGTCCGGTGTTTCGGGTTGCAGAAAGAAGGGCTTGACATCTGAGAGTGGACATGGCTTGGCGGCATCGGGACAGTGTTACGGGCAGAGGTATGCCCGCTGTGCTGTCGTGGTGCTGACGGGTGATGGGAGCCACTCTTTTTGATTGCCTGCACATTGCAGGCGAAAGTCCTCCCAAAAAACGAACCCGCAGTGAAAGAGGTGAGGAGTTATGGCAAAAGCGGAATTGACGACCGTTGTCACGCCCAAATGTCAGCGTCTGGCGGATGAAATGGGCTATGAACTGGTGGATGTGTGCCTTGATAAGGAGAACACGGGCAAGTTCCTGCGCATCTATGTTGATCGTCCCGAAGGCATGTCGCTGGATGACTGCGAACGGTATCACCGCGCCATTATGCCGCTGGTGGAATCATACGATTTCGATTTCCTCGAAGTATCCTCGCCGGGCATTGACCGTCCGCTGAAGAAGGATCGAGATTTTGAGCGCGCGCTTGGCGAAGAGGTGGAGGTTCACCTGTTCAAGGCCGTGGACGGTCAGAAGGTCTTTACGGGCATTCTGTCGGACTTTGACGCGCAGGACATGGTGCTGACCATCGCGGGCGAAGAGAAGCGTTTCGCGCGCAAAGCGGCTTCGCTGGTGAAGCCGGTGGTTGACATGGAAGGCGTCGAAGACGTCGATTTGGGCGAGGAATAACCCGGCAAGCCGATTCCCCGCAAGAAAGCAATTTTCATCGGAAATGAAAACCATTGCGGAAGCAGCTTCCGCATCAGAAACAGCATAAATTATTGAAGGGTGACACAGTCATGAGAAAGACCAAGACAACTGCTGCGCCGAAAGCAGATCCACAGAACAAAGAACTCGTGGAAGCCATCCGCGCGCTGTGCCAAGAGAAGGATTTGAGCGAGGATATGCTTTTCGCCACGGTCGAGGATGCGCTGAAAAAGGCGTATGCCAAGAACCGCGCCAAGGGCGAGGCAGAACCCTCCGCCAACAACATTTCCGCGACCATTGACCGCGCGACGGGTGAAATTCATGTGTATACCCGTCGCCTGATTGTGGAAGAGGTGGAGAAGCCCGCCGACCAGATTTCGCTGGAGGAAGCCCGCGCGATTAAGGACTCCTACCAGATGGGCGACATCGTGGAGACGGACGTGACGCCGCGCAATTTCCTGCGCGTCGCCGCACAAACCGCCAAGGGCGTCATTATGCAGCGCCTGCGCGACGCAGAACGCGGCCGTGTGTATGAAGAGTACGCCGACAAGGAAAACGAAATCCTGACGGCCGTCGTTACGCGCGTGGATGATAAGGGCGCTGTGGTGGAGCTGATGGGCCGCACCGAGGGCTACCTCGAACGCGATCAGATGATTCCCGGCGAGGTCATCAACATGGGTGACCACCTGAAAGTCTATGTGCTGGAAGTGCAGCGCGGCGACGACACGACCCGCCGCGGCCCGCAGGTGCGCGTCAGCCGTACCCATCCGAATCTGGTCAAGCGCCTGTTTGAGATGGAAGTGCCGGAAATCGCCGGCGGCAAGGTGCTGATTAAGGGCATCGCCCGTGAAGCGGGCAGCCGCACGAAGATGGCGGTGCATTCCACTGAGGTGCTGATTGACCCGGTGGGCGCGTGCGTCGGTCAGCGCGGCGACCGCGTGACCCGTGTGGTGGATGAACTGCGCGGCGAGAAGATTGACATCATCAAGTGGAGCGAGAATCCGGCGGAATTCATTGCCAACGCGCTGAATCCGGCGAACGTCCGCGAAGTATACACCGAGGCGAGCGGTCAGCGCTCCTGCATCGTTGTCGTGCCGGACAATCAGCTGTCTTTGGCCATCGGCAAGGAAGGTCAGAATGCGCGTCTGGCGGCAAAGCTGACGGGCTGGAAGATTGACATCAAGAGTCAAAGCCAGTACGCCGAGCAGATGGCGGCGGCCGTCCCGCAGGTGGAGGATGAAGAACAGCCGGCGCAGGAGCTGCCGGAGGATTTCCAGCCCTACGAGGGTGTGGAAGCGCCGGAAACGCCCGCCGACGGGGACGACACGCTGTAAGTTAGGGCACCACCGCACAATTCGGCGGCGCGTCTGGCGATGTCTTTTCCGCCATC
>OIWS01001697.1_pt1 | contig 20868 bp, 25 predicted proteins | sample 1587611 | NCBI WGS metagenome assembly OIWS01 (sample SAMEA3888919, study PRJEB22519) | human gut metagenome | biome: human gut; feature: human-associated habitat; material: faeces | place: Denmark | collected 2010 | reverse complement strand
ACACGATAAACATGAATGCTAACTGGTGAAAATCGGTTAGTGGTATATAGCTCAGTGGGGATTATTTGAAAAACAGATATGGAGGAGGGTGGCACATATGATCGTAACAAAGCATGCCAAATATCGTATGAAGCAGAGATGCGGTATTGGGAAGAACTCAATCAACAAAATGGCAAAGAAAGTGTATCAGTTAGGTGTGCGGCATGCAGAGACATCAGGAAATCTGCAAAAGTGGGTTGACAGTTTGTATTTTTACAATAAATCTGCCAATCAGATCCGGCTATATGGAGATATGGCATACATATTTCACAACCAGAAGTTGATTACGGTTATTAAGGTGCCGGAGAACCTTGTTCCTGACATCGTTGCAATTAGAAGATTCAAAGAAGAGAAAGGCAGGAGAAAACATGAATCAGATCGAAGAACACAAAAAATTGGTTGAATTTCTGCATGATGTATATGTGCGGAAGAATCATGACTACGGAGACAGCTTTTCAAGATCATTTGGTAAATATGGGGTTACGGCAGCACTGGTCTGCATGGAAGATAAATGGAATCGATTGGAAAATCTTGCTGGCGGCGCAAAACAGAGAGTACTGGATGAGGGCCTCCGAGATACCTGTCTTGATCTGGCAAACTATTGTTTGATGACGGTAATGGAATTGGATCGAAGGAATGGGGCAGAAAAACAGAGTATATTTGAGGAACAGGCGAAGAGTGAGACTGCAAAAGATCACATTATTGTTGATGATCTGATGGATGGGATTAATGAAGCCATTGAAAAGGGCACCGTTGAGCTCGTAATACCTGATAAGTTGGAAAGAGAAAAGAAATCAATTGATGAGGGTAAGGTGATGGCTCTTTATAAAGCAAAGTGGTCACAGAAAAAGATTGCTGATGAGATGGGATGCTCACAGTCGAAGATTTCACAGATCATTCGGGCACATAAATAGATTGATAGGGGTGACAACAATGAATAAAGAACTATTAAACAAAGCAAATAATTTGATGCATGACATTGAAACAATAGAGAAGGTTATTGATGAGAGAGAAAATAGTCATCATTGGATTACAGTAATAGCACCGAATCATAAAGATAGTTATTATTCATGCAGGTTTATGGATGAATTAGCTGAGTGGATGAAAAAGAAAAGAGAAGAATATCAAAAAGAATTTGAACAGTTGAAATGAAATTGATGTGTCGAATTTTGTCGAATGAAAATAGTTCTTTGATAATTGAATATGGGTGGTTGGTGATGATATGCTTTTCTTATCAAATTACGAGAGGAGAAGAAATATGCCAAAAGTAAGTATTGTAGAGAAACGAATTTTTGAAATTGAAGGTTTTCAAGTTGATATTGTAAAAGACGGAAAAAATGTTCGCGGTGATATGCAATTGCCTAAGCAATATGAAGCTGAAAGGATGACTAGAAATTCAATGACAGTTGGAGATTGGAAAAATAAATTTCAATCGCAGTTTCCCGGATACGATACCATTGTCTATAAAAATGATGGCAGTATAGCTAATGGTCAAACTAAATTAGCTACAGTACGAGATACATATTTATAGAATTAATGTGGATGATACCAACCATCAAGATTCAATAACGAATAGGTGGTTGGTATTTTTTTTGCCTAAAACCGTTGGTGTGATACTTCCGACAGATAAGCCATTGCAGATTGTGCAATCCCCTGTCGTGTCAGAAACTCCTTAATTAGCTGATAAAGTCGATGAAGCACAGCAGCCAACAGACGGAGGTTACCTAGCCGTGATGAAATAGGTTCCAAGCATATGGACGATGGTAACTTGGGTAAAATGCCATCGCAAGCAGAGTTTCCATAATGGCATTGGAGCAGATTGCTAATCTGTCGGTCGTTAATTCGGCTTGTGGGTTCGAGTCCCGCACTCTGCGTTGTGTCAACACTTGTGCAGAAACCAATGTCGGCAAAGGAAGAACAGAAACTAGCTGTTGACATTATCAATTTACTCTCGGCAAACGTCATTAGGGGACGGTTCGAGAACGGTATAAAGAGTCCGTATGAACTGTACAAATACAGCAACAAAAGCAGTTCAAACCGTAAGTAGATGCTGTGAACTTGCGGTATCGGATAGTAGTTCAGTTGGGAGAATACTTAGTTCGCTAAGAGGTCATGGGTTCAAATCCTGTCTATCCGATTTATTTGGTCAATGGTACGCGGCAGATTTTAAGGAGGATGTATGTGCATGACAATTATCGAATATGCAGAAAAATTAGAATATAAACTTAATTCAGCGCAAATGATGCTTTTGAATAAAATGCAAGAAGCGAAAGAACATGATCTGCAATTGTTTATCTGTTGTCCACCTCGTATGGGAAAAATGAAGATTGCAGATATAGTTGAAAAATACAATAAATAATACATTACCGGCTACAAACGGTTGTAGTCGCTAACCTGAAACAATTACAGGCAGATTTGCGAAGGCATCTCTGCTTTGATGGAGGTGTCTTTTTTATGTCAGAACAAAACAAGAAAATTATAGCAGGCCTGCATCGAAAAGACCTGACCAATATAAAATTTGCTAGCGCATTGCTTGATATGGCGATCGAGGAAAAGAAAGATGATCTGAATTTTGCATTGCAGCAGGCAAAGGAAGTACAGCAGATTGCGGCAAAGGAGAGTCGAAAGAAGAATAGCATTGAGTTCGCAACCCTGTATTGGAAAGCTACGCTGATGCTGGCACCGTATTTCTTTGAAGATTTTCTGTATTACATGGAAAAGGATCGGGCACCGGACAAGAGATTTTATATGCCACGCCGACGAACACTGAAAGTGGTAGTTGATGATTTGCAGGACTTGGAAGATGGCAAGTTGGATTTTTATGGGTTATCCATGCCCCCTCGTGTCGGCAAGTCCACAATATGCATTTTCTTCATGGCATGGGTCATGGGAAAGCGTCCCAATAGCCATAATGCGATGTCTGGACACAGTGGTATCTTGGCAGATGGATTTTATGGTGAAGCACTTAATCTTATGGAATTGGATGTACCGGAAGAAAAAAGACAGTATCATTTTCTGGATATATTCCCACAGACATTTTTGCAAAAGAAGTCAGCGGAAAAGAAAGAAGTGACTTTGAATGATCCGGATCGTTTTGCCACATTAACCTGTCGTGGTATTGATGGTACATGGACGGGTGCAGTTGATATTTCTTGGGACGGTTATCTGTATGTCGATGATATGGTCCGTGACAGGCAGGAGAGTTTGTCTCCGTCACGATTAGAGGGCAGATACCAGGATTATCTTAACTTGCTTGTTGATCGTAAGAATGACGGTACAAGAGAATTGATGGTAGGTACTAGATGGAATATTCTGGATCCGCTTGGCAAAGTAGAGAAACAGTACAAGGATAACCCACGATACCGTTTCAGAAAGATTCCAGCACTTAATGAGAATGGGGAGTCCAATTTTGTTTACGACTATGGCAAGGGATTTTCAACGGAATATTTCCTGAATGTGAAGAGTCGTTTGGATAAGAACGAATGGGAGGCGAAATATCAGCAACGCCCATTTGTGCGTGAGGGATTGCTTTTTGCAGAGGATGAATTGCAGACGTACAATGGCGTGTTACCGCCTGAGAGTAGTTTGATCCGTGTATTGGCTGCCTGTGATGTGGCTTGGGGCGGCGGTGACAGTCTGTCGATGCCGTTTGGGTACGAATATGATGACGGCTATATTTACATTCCAGATTGGATTTTTAACCGGGGGGATAAGACGGTAACACAGCCGATTGTGGTTGGAAAAACATTGTATCATAAACCGCAGATGGAACATTTTGAGGGAAATAACGGCGGTGATGAGTATGCGGACAAGATTGACGACATGCTCCAAAAGGAGGGATACAAATGCAGCATATCTTCCAGCAAGGCACCAAATACCATGAGCAAGCTGGCAAAGATCATTCAGTATGCACCGGACATAAAGAGAAGATGTAAATTCCTTGCGGCCAATAAGAGGGACAAAGAATACCATGATGCGATGGATGAGTTAAATATGTTTGTGCAGATTGGGAAGAACGATCATGATGATGCAGCAGATGGAATTACACAGTTAGTAATGCTTGCAAATGGGGCTACCATTTGTAAAGCGAATGTATCACAGAGAACATTTTAGGAGGGGTTCAGATGACGAAGGACATTTTGAAACAGTATAGATTTTTATCGGAAGTGATCCGTAAGGACGAAGAGAAGCTGCAGCATTATAAAGATAATCCACCGGAGGCATATCTTGGAAAGGTGCAGTCTTCCAATAAGCAGTTTCCATATCAGAGAACCATGGTGACGGTGTGTGGCAGTGAGGTAAAGGACAGGAAATATTGGAAAGATAAACAGTATGAGTTGATCGTGAAACTGCATAATGAGCGAATCGAGCTGGAGAAGTTGCAGTTAGAGGTTGATATCTTCCTGACAACTATTTTTGATAGCAGGGATCGCTTGATCTTCGAGTATCTGTACCGGGATGGTATGACACAGCAGGAGGTGGCTGACAAGCTGTATTTGGATCGGAGTACAGTATCGAAGGTGGTAGATCGGTATATTAAGTAGAGTTTGAATTTTATATTGTTGTGGAAATTTATTTTTTATTGTATAATTTAATAAAATAATTAAGGAGGAATTATAATGGGAGTATACAGTAATAGAAATAATGGAAATAATGGAAATCGATCTAGAAATGACGGAAATAGCAGACCATTAACAGAAAGTACAAATAATGGACAAAGCGGACATTTTGGACATTCCGAAGTAAATAATGATGGAAATGGAAGAGTTGTAACTACAGGCCAAGAAACGAATGGAACTCCACCTAAACAGGGAGAGTAAAATGTATGATAATATATTTAAAATGATTGACGAAATTCCAAATTATATATCATTTATATATCCTGGATTTATAACAATATGGTTGTTTTGCTTTTTTAGAGGGAATAAATTCAAGATGACTAAATATATAATGATGTTATCAATAGGAATAAGCTTCATTTACATATTTTGTACGCAAAATTTTATTGTAGATTTTATAAACAACAAATTAAATATTTCATATATCGCATCAAATGTAAGGGATTTTAGATTTAATATTATTTTGTTTGTTATTGCGGTCATAATTCCGTATATTTTAAGCCAGATTGTTGCTTGGGATAAATTTGATAGTTTTTTACAAGAGATGAATATCTATACTTCTGCACAGCAAAATGAGTTTGATGCATTGCAATGTAATTATAATAATGCAATTTTTATAACTGTTTATTTAAAAGATATGAATATTGCGTATTCGGGATATCTTAAGCAAAAGGATATGGACAATGATTCGAGAAGATTTATCTGTTTGTGGCAGTACAGGAAGTTTAGGGTAATGCACAATGGTAAATTAAAAAAGATGGAGGATCATATAGGTGATGACAAAGAACGAGTGGTAGTGTATTATGATGAAATATCATATTTTGAGGTTGCAAATATAGATAAATGACATTTTTCACACAATTCACACTCAAATAATGCTAATTTAATAGTGTGAAACAGTATCAGAGAGCCAGGCGGTCTACAAACCGCCGCGGCTCTTTTTCTATGCATTTACATAATGCAATGCAGAAAGAGGTGGATTGTCGTGCAGTTTGGAAGAAAACAGATATTTACAGATGTAACGCAGATCACGAAGGATAATGTCATAAAAGTGCTTCAGGATGCCTTGATTGTACATGAGCAAAACCGCACAGCAATTAAGTTTCTGTTGGATTATGAGCGTGGTATTCAACCGATTGATGATCGAATCAAAGAGATCCGGCCGGAAATCAATATTAAGGTGAAGGACAATATGGCTGCGGAGATCACAGAGTTTAAGTTGGGGTACGAATGGGGATCGCCAATCCGATATGTACAGCGAGCCAACAAGGGAATCCGGGAAAATAACAAAGATGCGGACAATGTCGGTATCGCAATGCTCAATGAGATGATGGAGGAAGAAAACAAGCCATCTGCAGATCAGGAGCTGGCGAGGTTTATTGAAATCTGTGGAGTTGGATATCGGCTGATCAAGGCAAAGCCGGATCAGTATCGGTTTGGAAGTTCGGTTGTGGATATTCTGACGTTAAATCCAATGAATACTTTTATCGTGTATTCCAATGATGTGTATCGCAGACCAATTATGGGCGTGTCATACATCACCGATCAGAATGGAAATTCTACCTATGGTTGTTATACAGAGGACACCTATTATGAGGTCGAAAATATTATCAAGATGACTAAAGAAAAGAAGCGTGCAAAGTGGTTTGTGTCCAATGGAAATGGGAGAAAGAATATACCGGCGGCAATCCCTATTGTTGAGTATATCAACGATTATGACCGAATGGGATGTTTTGAGCGTGTAATTTCGGAGATTGACGCCTTAAATGTCGTAACATCGGACAGAGTGAATGATATTGTCCAGTGTGTGCAGTCATTGCTGTGGGTGCATAACGCGGAATTGCCAAAGGATGAGAATGGTAATTCCACCGTAAGAAACGGAGCATTAATCGAAACAAAGTCTACCGGCAATGGACATGATCCGAAAATGGCATATTTGTCGAAAGAAATGTCACAGGACGGGATCCAAACACTTATACAGAATTTTATTGATCGCATCCACGAGAAAACGAATGTGCCGGGACGGCAGGAGCAGGGCGGTGGTTCTACCGGATCGGCAATGAATTTATCAAACGGATGGCAGGCAGCGGAGCTTTCTGCATTGAAAAAGTCACAGTTGACTAAGAAGTCAGAGAAAGAATGTATTCGCATTATGTTGGAGATTTTCAACAATGATGTGGATGTGCCGGAAGAGGTGCGAAATTTGAAACTCGCAGATATTGAACCGAAGTTTGATAGAAACAGGACCTACGATCTGGCAACGAAAGTCAATTCCTGGGCAACTTTGATTCAGAACGGCGCTGATCTGCTCAAGGCAACAGAGCTGGCAGGCTTTACGACCGATGCACAGCAGTTTGTGCTGGACAGCGAGGAAATGGTCAATAAGCTTTTGGAAAGTAAATTGAAAGGATCAGAGCCTGTGGATACAGCATCGGAAGGTAAGGTTAATGATTCGGACGAACAGACAACAATGGATGGAAAGAATATGCCGGATATGTCAGATCAGCCGCAGGCAACTCCATTTGCCAATGCGTAGAGTGGAGGGATGAACGATGGGATTAACAAATTTTGATGAGTTAAATACTCTTTCAACGACCGAAACAACCAAGGACGATCGACACAAAGCTACCCGGAAGAAAATACCGATTCATGATTATTTTGAAAATATGCAGATCAGTGAGGAAGAGAAAGAAAAGCGTGTCCGTTTAGCAAATTTGCTGCTGGCGGATGTGCTTTTTTTATTTGCCTTGTCAAAACGAAACCAGGATAAACAGTATCTTTCAGAAGCATTTCAAAAGAGATACTTATCATCGGTGCAAAAGGTGACAGAGCCGGATCAGAAAATGCAGCGATATATCCGGAAGGTGTGTGACAGTATTGTAGACACAACCTTAAAAGGTGGATCATTGACTACCAGCAAAGCGAATAAACCACAGGATCCCTATGTGGTTTCTGTGGATCGAGCCACCAATGTAGCGGAGAATGAAGCTAATGCTATTTTGAATGGGGATGAATACATTACTGCTGTGAAAAATGGCTGTACTAAGAAGAGGTGGAAGTCCTACCGGGATGAGAGAGTCAGGGCAGATCATGCGGATGTAGATGGACAGGTTGTCGATATCAGCCGCCCGTTTCGTGTTGGAAAATATATGATGATGTATCCGAAGGACGATTCTTTGGGAGCGGGTTTGGAAGAGATTGTGAACTGCCGGTGTTCGGTGGAGTATTTGTATTTAACGGGTGGATTTTTTGAAAAATATGAAAAAAGAATTCAGTCTGCAGAACAATATTATGATTCGATACGGAACAGAATCGATGATATAGAAAAAATATCGAATAATACGCATATATCATATACGGATGTTGAGATTGTAAAGAGACATGTTTTTTTAGAAAATCATATTTTGGATGATAATGTAGCTGTATTTGATGCAGATTACGATATGGCTGTTGCTTGGCAACGCTTAATTAACGGAACATATGAAGATAGAGATATTGTGCTTTTGAAGCATGAATTGCTTGAAAGTCAGGTGGAGAAAGAGTATAATTTAAATTATAGAGATGCACATAATATTGCACAGAAAAAATATCCTTGGAGTGATATAATTGACCAGATGTTTGGAGGTGAGGGTGAAGATGTGGACCTCGATAGAATTATTCAAGAAGAGCGAAGATAAAGTGGTGTATGCATTTGGAATTGATGAATTAGATGGAATTATGGAAATTGATTTGGTAAACATAGAAAATTCAAAGATCGTTTGTATGCCGTCAAATGGATTGGTAGATAGGAGAACCGCCAATAATGCATTTGGGCTTATGTTGAATTTGTCACAGCGAGGAGAATTCCCAGCCAAGAAAACATATGCAACCGGTTGAAGGGTTATATACGCAAAGAAAGGATAGTAGTTATGAGATTATATAACGTATATTATTTATGTAAGATATCTATTGAAGGAATAAAAAAAATACAATATACCGGTAATAATTATGCTAATAGAAATCATGATTATACGATAGAGGGGTGGACAGGATGTAGCGACACCTGTAGATTTATGGAAAATTTCGGGATATTTTTTTGATGATGCAAAGGTAGTTGCAGAAACCATTACTGATATGGTGGGAGATGCGGAGGAACTGTTGAATCAAGCACTTTAACAAGACTTTTGGAAAGCAACAACGCTGATGGAAGCGTAGGAATATTGGAGTGATACAAAAGAGGAGTAGATGGCCTCGCCCAAATATGGGGGCAAGGTATCCACTCCTCAAAGATATCTTTTAGATATACTATCATTATATGGAGTAGATGTCAAATATATGTATGGCAAAAACAGACTTTCACACAATTCACATTTCCAATGTGTTATATTTTGTATAAGGAGAAATCCGAAAATTTAATATGATCAATGAAAGGCGTTTACCTCACAACTGAGATAAGCGTCTTTTTGTTGTGCGCTAGAGAAAGCGCAATACAAATTTCGCGGACAATCAGAAATCAGAGAAGATTTTAAAACGCAATGATGATCAGAGAAGATCTGAAAACGCAGAAATGAGGTAGTGATATGAGAAAGAAAGAGTTTATCCCGATGAATTTACAGTTATTTGCAGAGCCTCCTGCAGGCGGTGACGGTGATGCCGGAGATACATCTGCGACAGGCGGAAAGTCTGGCGAAGGATCAAACAAAGATGATCCGGATGCTGGCGATGACGATGTCAGTCTTGCAGAACAGGTGGCACAGCTTAAGGTGCAGAATGCAAAACTGAAAAAGGCAAATGATAAGGCAACCAGCGAAGCGGCAAGCTACAAAAAGCAGTTGCGTGAGAAGCAGACTGCAGAGGAGATTGCTTTGCAGGAAAAGGCAGAGAAAGAAGCCGAGAGGGAGGAACAGTTCCAGAAGCTGCTTCGTGAAAATACAATTACAAAGTTTGAGAAGAATTTCCTTGCACTTGGATATCCTGCGGATCTGGCTGCAAAGGCAGCGACAGCACAGTGTGATAACGACACTGATGAGCTTTTCAGCATTCAGCAGACTTTTATCGAGGAAAAGGAAAAAACAATGAAAGCTGATTGGATGAAGTCTATGCCGAATCCACCAGCTGGGAACTCAGATGATGATGAAGATGCTTTTTTGAAAGGTTTCAACATGTAAACAAAGATTTGAAAAGTGAGGTATGATTATGGCAGTAAATTATGCAAGCAAATATTCACAGAATGTAGATGAGAGATTTTCTACAGGCTCCTTGACTAATGGAATTGTAAACGGTGAGTTTGACTGGATCGGAGTGTCCACGGTTAATGTGTATTCCATTCCAACATCAGCAATGAATGATTATTCATTGTCTGGTACAAATCGTTATGGTACGCCGGAGGAACTTGGTAACGAGACTCAGGAAATGACTCTTAAACAGGATCGATCTTTTACTTTTACGATCGATCGCAAGAATTATGATGACACAATGATGGTGATGGAAGCTGGAAAGGCTTTACGCCGTCAGATTGATGAGGTTGTCATTCCGGAAGTAGATACATATCGTATTTCAACATTGGTTGCTGGTGCACCGGTAGCAAATGTAAAAACGCTTGTGACTACTAAGGAAAACGCTTATGAAGAGTTTTTGGCAGTGCAGGGCATTTTGGATGATAATGAAGCTCCACAGTTTGGACGAGTGGTATTGTGCACACCTGCATACTACAATAAGATCAAGCTGGATGAGTCGTTCACCAAAAAAGGTGATATGGCTACACAAATTGCAATTACCGGCATTGTAGGTGATATTGATGGGGTACCTGCTATTAAGGCTCCTACGAATAGATTCCCTAAAAATGTTGATTTTATCATTACGAATGCGATCGTTATGCCATCGCCGGTTAAATTGCAAGAGTACAAGATCCATACAGATGCACCTGGTATCTCTGGTTGGCTTGTAGAAGGTCGTGTCAGATATGATGCTTTTGTATTAAAAGAGAAGGCATGTGCAATTGGTGTTCATAAGAGTGCAGAGTAAGAGGCGGAAATATGTACAAAGTTGAAAAAGATGGAATGACCAATGAGGTTGAAAGTAAGGTGCAGTTAGAGGCATTTATCAACAGCGGATGGAAACAGCTGAAAGAGGAAAATGTGGTTGCTGAGAATGTGGCAGAGGATAAGAAGCCGGGCAGAAAGCCAAAGGCTGCCACAGAGGAAAAGGAGTAGGTTATGGCTGAGGAAGAGAAAGATGTTCTGACAGAAGAAATGCTGATTAATGAGATTTTGTCGGAATTGAAAATTGAATTGGAAGTAGAATCTGAGCAGGATATTCTTCTCTTGCAGTCAAAGATCAAGGGAGCAGTGCGGGAGGTAAAGCAGAAACGCAATTATGCAGGACGCTACACGGAGGAATATGTGATCAACGACCTGCAGAACTACTTTTCCAATATCAAGAATCTAGCCATGTATGATTATGGCATGATTGGCGGTGAATTTCAGAAATCCAATTCGGACAATGGAATTTCCGTCAGCATGGAAAGTAGAGAAAATGTTTTTGCAGGAGTAGTACCAATCGCGCAGGTCTATTAGAGAATCAAGTGGTACGCTTGGCGATTCCTTAGAATCTCTCCTTATGTCAAGCAGGGCGGTATCTATGTGGAGGCTGGGAGCGATACCAATTATGGGGAGAGATGTTTATGCGAAAGCAGTTAAAGAGAAATAAGCGCAGAATGTATTATGCGCTGTATGATAAGCAAATGCCGGTAGGCGATGACGTGTTGGAGTGTAAAGCCGGATACAAGAAGCCAGTGGCATTCCGGGCAAGCCTTAGTACGGGACAGAGCAATGCACAAGAGAATCCATTTGGAACATCGGTGGATTATGATCGCATTATCTGTAGTACAGATATGGGGTTGCCGATCACGGAAACAACGCTTTTATGGATTGGAAAGGAGCCGTTATATCTTGATGATGGTTCTGTTGATCCGTCCAGTGCAAATTATAAGGTGGCGGCACATCCGTTGGATGGAATGCAAAGTCTGCGTATTGCCGTGAAGCTGATTGCACAGAGTGTTGTGGAAGATATGGAACAGGAGACAGAGAACACTACAGAAGAGCCGGGGCGGGATTCGCGTAGTGATTTAGAGGATTGGTAAAGGAGAGATTTATGGTGAAACAGTATATTGGTACAAAGATGATTAAAGCAAGACCCATGAACAGAGGAGATTACAATAAATACCGTGGTTGGACTATCCCAAAAGATGAAAATCCGGCGGATGAGGGATATTTGGTAATGTATTCCGATGGGTATGAAAGCTGGTCACCTAAGAAACAGTTTGAGGAAGCTTATAGAGAGTATGACAGTACAAAACTTCCATCAACAGCAATCCTTATGAACAGCAACGATTATAAGGATAGATTCAAGGCTGAATATAATCAGCTTGCGATCAGATATAAGGGACTGAAAACAATGCTTGATCAGTGGGATAATGAAACATTATCATTTGAACCTACTTGTCCTAGAAGTACCTACAATATGCAGATTAAGGCAATGACAGATTATCTTGCAGTTCTTGAAGCGAGGGCAGTTATGGAAAGCATTGAGTTAAATGTTGCAAAATAATATTTCAATGAATCTCTTTTTTCTGTATAATGGTAATGAAAGGAGAGAATAGCATAATGTATAAACAATTTTTAGATTTTCTGAATAGTAATTGCCTTTCATCCATGTTTGGTACTTTTATGGGTGCATTTTTATCTTTGATTTTTACATTTAAGTTAAATAAATTTTCAAAGAAAATGGAACTAAGAGTAACTGTGTGGAATAGCATTTCTACTTATTTGACTAAAATGGGGAATAGGGCAGAAGATTTTAGAAATGAAATCCGATTAGCTAACTCCGCGTTAGAATTGATAGAACCATATCAGAAATTTATAATTGATATAGGTGTTGATGCATACAAAGTTGTAGCTATTATAAATAACTGATATGTAATGACCTCTTGTCAAGTACAAATTAACAGAAATCACCACAAACTTTATTTAATTGTTGCTGAAGGCACCCAGAAAGAGCCTCGGAGTATCAGTTCTCGGCCTTGGCCACTCTGATATACGTGGATTGGTTACCTACAGGTCAATGGTCCGCCGTGAGCTCTACCGTCTAAAAGCGTGGATCACAGATCTCTCTGTACCGACATAGTTGAATCGTAGATAGCTCGAACCTTGAAATGGCCGAAGCCCTTTCAAGATGTCTTCAGTTGTTACTTTGTATTGGCCAGATGTATGTGGCGTAAGCCATCTTACATCTGCTTAATTACCCACCATAACAGCGGGATGATGATGTCAAGGCTGCGCAAGCACCGCCATAGGCGGCTTGGTCTTGACAGTAGCAGCACGATGTTATACCCACGTCAGGCAATGTTATCTGTCATCATGCCCCACATGAAGCATGCAAGTTCCCTTGCGATTGCTGTTTTGGCTACATTATGTTTCTTCTACTTATTAAGCACCATCTTGTAGTATCGGCGTCTTAGACGCTCGTTAGCTTTGTCAGCATAAGCGATGACTGCAGGTGTATTCCCTGACTGACGGGACTTCAGTTCTTTGGATTTGAAACCAACCTGTCCTCTTGCATAGCATTGTGACGCTTCTGTTAGGAGTAGCCGTACATGCCTGTTTCCTGCTTTGGTAATTCCTAGTCTGTTCTGATCATCGCCGCTGGAATCTTCACCAGGTACAAGACCGAGGTAAGAAGCAAAGTGCTGGGCAGAAGCAAAGCGCTTGAAATCACCGACTTCAACCAGAACAGAAAGTGCAGTATGTGTCTTCACACCGATGAAGCAGCAAAGTTTTTTCACTGCTTCCTTGTATTCATCCTGTGTTGCAAGCTCCTCAATACGCTTATCCAATCGTTCAATCTTGTCTGATAGTGTCTGGTATGTCAGCAGGTATTCGTCGAGGATCTCCTTGTACAGAGCCTCAGGAGTTAAGGCCTTAAGCCATTTAAGATGAGCTGCTGTCCAATGACTTTTTCCGTCATAGCGATAGTTATGGCGTAAACAGAACGCAAGAATCTGCTGCTTCACTTTTTTCAGTGCTAGTTTGTGATCGTCCCTCATGCGCAGGAATTCTTTTGTTTCTTCATCCTTTGCAGTTGGGATATGAACAGGGCTGTAGTTATGCTGTGCAAGACATTTGGCAATGATTTCAGCATCACGTCTGTCTGTTTTTATACGCTTTTTACTACGCTGTTCAAGCATTGTAGTAGGAGCGAGAATAATGCATTTTACATTGTTCGCCGTTAATTGGTGATACAAAGTATAACCGAAGCAGCCAGCCTCATAACCGCATATGAAGTTAGCATCGTCTCCGTAGATGGTTCTAAGAAACTCCAGATAGTTCAGAACTTTTTTGTAATCAGCTTCTGTCCTCTGGTAGTGAGAAGCCTTTTCGGCTTCAATTGTGTAAGCACAAAGTGAAAAACTTTCCTTGTGAACATCCATTCCTACGTAAACTGTGTTATAATTCATTTGATGACCTCCCTTTGTATGCGGTAATCCCTGTTACTATTTGCTTTTGACAATCATTAGTATACAGGTAAATCCACGAAGTTACAAAGTGGAGGTCATTACATATTGTCTATATATTAGTATTTCCGCAATTAAATCAATATTCAGAATTTACTAAATATTTAATGGAGGCAGTTAAAAGGAATTACAATACAAAGGAGGAATTTACGGAAGAGTTAGATTATTTAGTGAATTTTCATGTGCGTTTGTCTTTGGAAATTCAAAAATATTTATTAAATGATTTTTGGGGAAGAAAACAGATGAAAATTCTCAAAGAGAATGGGAAAGATATAGGAGAAATATCATGCCAACACAAATAAATTTCACCTACGACAGCCCATCGTCCATTGACGCTGCCATAAAACAAATGCAGGCATATCAGGAACAGCTTACACATAAATGCCGTATTCTTGCCCAGCGTGTGGCGGAGATTGGTGTGGAGATTGCCAGAGTGAACATTGCGGACTTTGACGCAATCTACAGCGGTGAGCTGTTATCAAGTATTCGTGCAGAGTACAGTGGTTCTGTGCCGGATGGTGCAAGCTGGCTTGTGATCACGGATTGTCCGTGGGCGGCATATGTGGAGTTTGGTACAGGCGTCGTAGGTCAGGAATCCCCACATCCGGATACTTCCATTGTGGGGTGGAAATATGATATGAATCAGCATGGCGATATGGGTTGGTATTATTTTAAGGATGGCGAATGGCATTGGACAAAGGGAATGCCAAGCCGTCCTTTTTTGTACCAGACCGGTATGGATCTGCGGGAAAGAATAGAGGAGATAGCGAGGGAGGTGTTTGCCGGTGCTTAGCGTATGGAACAAGGTTAATAAGCGTATGATGCAGAGGCTGAAAACAGATCCGGATGCACCGTATCCGAAGTTGTATCTGACTTCTACGGATTCATCCAGTGCACCGACACAGTTTCCGTGTTTGTATATCAAATCGCTTGGAGAACCCACAGCAGGCAGAGACTTCCAGAATACGCAGTGCTACATCACATCCACGATCGAGTTACATGCGTATTCGGCAGCATCGCCAAATGGATCGCAGACAGAAGCGAGAAAGATCATGGATGCGGCAGGAAATGTGATGCTTAGCATGGGGTATGATCTGATTGCTGGTCCGTACCCAGATAACCGGGAGTATTTCCGGATCATTGCAAGATTTCGCAGGATTGTAGGGGACGGCGATGAGTTGTAAAAAATAAATATGGAATAAGAAGATCATTGATCTTTTTATGATAGAAACAGTAAATGAAAGGACTTCGAGATTTCGGGGTTCTTTTTGTTTTCCAAAAAGGAGGAAAAGCAGATGGATTTATCTACGATAGGAGTGAAATTTGGATGGGCTGTTGAGGAGACAGCTGGAACCAAGCCAAAGGCATTTACTTGGATCAAGCGATGCAGCAAGATTGCCGGGATCAATGTCACTAAAGATAAGATCGATGTATCCTGTTTTGAGGATAAGATCAAACAGTACATTGCTGGTGTTGGTGATACTGGTGGAGACTGGAATCTTAACTTCAACGGATCGAAAGATTTTGTTACGGCTTGGGATGCATTACTGGATGCATCTTTGGAAGGTAAGGCGGCAGGAAAAGCTACATGGGCAGACATTTACATCCCTGGCTTTGGTTCTTATTTTCTTAAGTTTGAACCGGGAGAGATTCCTATGCCGGATTTAGAACCTGGTAGTAAATTGGATATCCAGATTTCCAATGTCATCAATGAGTACGATGGACTTGGGGAATCTATTGAGCCAGTGGCAGCCTAAGCAGTTGCTAGAGCAACATGATATTTTTTTGAGGGGGGACAAATCAGTGTCCCCTTTCATGAGAAAGAAAAGGAGAGATTTGATATGAACATTACAGTGAATGGTAAAGAGTATATTTTGGAATATACATTTGAAGCAGCAGAGTGTCATGAGTGTATTGATGCGGCAATGGATATTTTTGGCGGCATGATGACGGCAAAGATTGACAGTAAACATTCGGAAGAGATGCAGGTGAGAGATTTTCTGATGAGTCTTTCAGATCTACCAAGAATGGCAATGGACATGTTTTATGCTGGTTTACTGGAAAATCACGGAACGGGCCCAGATGGAGACGGAACAATTACAAGTCGTGCAGATGCGAGATGTTTGTATAAACAGTTTTGCAAGGAAAATCCTGAAGATGAAAGAGCAACATCTTACTATGCTCTTTGTACTTCTATTGCAGAGCAGATGGAGAAAGATGGTTTTTTCAAGCGAACCGGAATGGAAGACATTCTGGAGAATATGGAGAGTCTGGTCAAGAGCAAACAGAAGAAACAGCCGAAGAAACCGATGGATCATCAGCGGAAGAAGCCAACCAAAGCGCAGAAAGCAGCAATGGAAGCGAGAGCGGAGGGCAAAGAAAACGATTTTCAGAGCTGATTTGGGAAGAATTTCTGCCAAAAGCTTTGCTGTATGGCTGTCCGTATGATCTGTTTTGGCACCTGAATCCTACCAAGCTGACGGCATTTCGTAAAGCATACGAAGAGAGATTGCAGCAGAAGGAAGATGCAATGTGGCGAAATGGTCTGTACACAATGCGTGCCATCAATGCTTGCTTTGGAGGGGAATACCCTGAGAAGCCGCTTTTTGAAGTTGGAGAAAGCAAGGAATCCACCGAACGACAAGAGCATGATGGTTATACTGAACAAGAAATTAAAGAAGCTAGAGAAGCGTTGGTCATGCAATTACAAATCATGGAAGGACAGCAGCGGAGAGCAAAGCGTAAAAAAGAGTTATTTGATCATTAAGTGGAGAGCAGCCCAATGTGGGTTGCTCTCTTTTCTTTTACCGTAGGAGGTGCAGAATGGCAGCAATAGACAGTTTGAACATTAAGGTAGATGCGTCTGCTCGAAGTGCCAACGAACAGTTGGATAAGCTTGTAAAGAAGATGATGGAGTTACGCCGTACATTGGGCGGTCTTAATGCCAATGAACTTAACGCATTTGCGAGCGGTATGAGCCATTTTACCAAAGCAGCACAGGCATTGAGTGGCGTGAAAACTTCCGATTTTACGAAACTTGCAAAAGGCTTGGATAAGTTGGCAGATGCTAGAAAGTTGGAGAATACAGCACAATCTGTGGAAAAGTCAGCGGGCTCTTTGCAGGAATCTGTATCAATGGCACAAAAGGCACTGGGCTCCGGACTAAAATTTGATAGTAAGGGTATTCAGAATGTAAAGAAATCTGTCCAGTCCTTGGCAAATGAATTTTCTAGTGCAGGTACCGGTAATGCATTATCTAACAATTTGTCAGAAATTGAGAAAGAGGCAGATAAACTACGCAACAAACTGGATCAATTAAGTGAAAAAGAGCAGAAAGCGTTAGCAGTTGGAAATTCGTCACCAGAGAATAAAACATTCCGTAGTTTACAGTATGATATAGCTGTTTCTTTGAATAAATTATCAGAATTGGAACAGAAGATCTCACAGATGAAAACTCACAAGGTGCAGGATTTAGCATCCATTCCTATCATTCGCTCGGATGCTGGAAACGGATTTTCTGAAACAAAAGCTGTGGCCAAAACAATGCTAAATACGGGACGTGTGCCAAAAAGTGCTAAATATTCGGTAGATGCTTCGGCAGAGTCTTTGAAAGAGTCGCTAGAACAGGTGAATCGTGCAGAAAGTGCAGTACAAGGCTTTGCGGGAAAAATAGCAGAGGCGAAAGCTCAGCTTGCAAGTATTGAAAAAAGTGGGAAGAGTTTAGGAACTGATGAGTGGGATGAGGCATATATTGTATTACAGAAAGTAGTTAAAGAAGCCAAAGTATACAAAGCTGCCTTAAATGAGAGGGCAAATGGATTAGAGACAGATATTAAATCAACGGACAGCTTAGATGTAAAACTCCAAAAATTAAAAGTAGATCTCAAACAACTTAAAGCAGATGGTTTTGGATTTGGTGACAAGGCTTTTGATAATACTTACAAGGAAATCTTAAAGACCGATGGTGCTTTGAAAAAGTATAAGGCAGATTTGAAAGAATCTGTTGGAGGTGAACAGAGTCTTAGTACATTCGATAGAGTGAAACAGGGGTTTCATTCTATTTGGACAGAATCTCAACAGGCAGGAAATTCTGCATCTAGTTTTGGTAGTAAGTTGAGAAATCTTATGTCCTCATTGCGTGGAAATGCTGTGTCTGCGTTTGGAAGTCGTCTCAAAGCGTTGATCCCAATCTTTCATGGGACTACTAGCTCTACGGGAAATCTGATCAGCAAATTGGCTAAGCTGTATGTTGGATTCCGCTCTCTTCGAGGGATTGGTGAATATTTGCGTGGTGCCGTAGAATCATCCATGGATTACATTGAAGAATTTAATTATTTTGATACCACAATGGGGAAGATTGCTTCTGAATGGGGCAAGGAATACAAGAAATATGGTTACCAAAATGCAGAGGAATACGGAGAATCCTTTAAAAATCGTTTGACGCAAACAATGGGGAAAATGACCGGGTTTCAGATTGAAAACGATGGAACTTTGTCTGATCTTGGAAAAAAGAATCTTGGACTGGATCCGACACAAATGACCAACTATGCTGCCAGTGTAGCGCAGGTGACAAATTCAGTTGGAATGACAGGAGAAGCATCTGTGGTAACATCCGAAGCTTTATCTATGCTTGCCGGAGATATGTCTTCCTTCAAAAATCTTGATATGGATACAGTTATGAATAACTTTTCATCGGGATTACTGGGGCAGTCTAGGGCATTGTATAAGTTTGGTATTGATACATCAAATGCAACATTAAAACAGTATGCCCTTGCAAATGGAATCAAAAAGAATGTTTCGGCTATGTCACAGTCGGAAAAAATGCAGCTTCGTATGTTGGCTATTTTGGATCAATCCAAGGTATCATGGGGAGACCTTGCAAAAACCATTAATTCGCCATCAAATCAGTTACGCTTATTGAATAATAATTTTAGATCGTTATCGAGAATAATAGGTGCTATAGTGTTGCCTGCAGTGGCAAAGATACTGCCATATATCAATGGACTGGTTATTGCCATTCGCAGACTTTTTGAGTGGACAGCATCCATGCTTGGAGTCGATTTAAGTAAAGTGATTGGCTCTTCCGGGGGTGGCTATTCAGATGCTTTTGATGGACTGGAAGATTCTGCTGACGATGCTAAGGATGCCGTTGATGATACATCGGATTCTGTTAAGAAACTGTCCAAGCAGCTCATGGGATTTGACGAGCTTAATGTGATCAATACTAATTCTGATAATACAAAAAAGGATGATGATAAGAATAGTAAGCCTATCGATCTTACCAGTCAATTGTCTAATGCTTTAGCTGATTACAAGACTGTTTGGGATAAGGCTTATAAAAATATGACTAATGATGCAGAAAAATTTGCCGATAAGTTGACTAAGTTATTTAAAAAAGCTTGGAAGTCGGGGAATGGTACAGACATTGGCTCTGCCATTGCTGGCTGGCTCAATAAGGGGATTTCATGGGTCAACGACAATGTGGACCAGTTTGCAAAAGGGGCGAAAAAGGTTGCCAAATTGCTTGCAACTGCTATCAATGGGTTTGTAGCTAAACTTGATTGGGCAGGACTAGGTAGTGCTATTGGAAAATCCATGAAAGCGGCAATTGAAGCAGAAACAACATTCTTTTCGACAGTAAATTGGTTGAATCTTGGCAAAGCTATTGCCACAACACTTAATGCTTGGATCGATACCGGTGTTATTCAATCGTATCTCAAGGGCACGGCCACCAAAATAAGAGCAGCTATTGAACTGGCTTTCGGAGCTATAAAAACATTTCATTTCAGTAGTCTTGGTACTGCCTTGGGACAGGGGATTAATGATGCGTTTGCTGTCATGAATAAAGTCAACAAAAAAACTGGATTAAATGGTTGGCAGGAGCTTGGTCAGACTATTTCTGGGGGGATTTCTGGAATCCTTACATCCATCTCAACGGCACTGAGTACTGTGAAGTGGGATAGTGTGGGGCAAGCAATTGCAACTGCGATTGGTTCTATTGATTTTAAAGGAATTGTGTGGAATCTTGGGGATGTTGCCATAAAAATATTAGGGGCACTTGCGGAAGCGATAAAAGGTGCTTTTGCACAATCTCCAGTCGAAACAGCAATTGTTACTGCGTTAGGTTTTATTAAGCTTTCAACGCTTACCACAAAATCAATGGAGAAGGCAGCAACTAAAATATTGAAAGTGCTTGGTATTTCCTTAGAAAAAGATGAGACAGCATTAACAGTATTAGGCGGCAAGATAAAAGGTGCTATAGAAAAAGCATTAGGCAAAGTGAAGGACTTCGGAATGAATTATGTCAAGCCATTGGCGGGGAAAATAATGGGTAAAATTGCAACTGCAGTTGGAGCTGAAACAGCTACAGTGAGTGGAATCGCAAGTGCAATTGGAACTGGAATTACAACTGCCTTTGCACAAGTTCCAGCGCTTATGACAGGAAGTCTTTCTGGGCTAGCGACCGCAGGCGCAGCGGCAACAGCGGCAACAGTGGCAACAACGCTTGTAGCAGCAGTAGCGGCGGTTGGTATTGGTGCAAAGATTGGAAAATCCATCGGCGATGAACTTGTTTCTGAAGATATGAAACAATATCAGGTTGATTGGAAGTTTTCAGATTTTATTCATTTTACCGATGATGATTGGTCAGATTTCTGGTCA
>OIWS01001683.1_pt1 | contig 20946 bp, 15 predicted proteins | sample 1587611 | NCBI WGS metagenome assembly OIWS01 (sample SAMEA3888919, study PRJEB22519) | human gut metagenome | biome: human gut; feature: human-associated habitat; material: faeces | place: Denmark | collected 2010 | reverse complement strand
AACAGCGCCAAGGCGGACACCGCCGCTCCGGCGGACAGCTCGTCCGACGCTTCCGCTTCTTCCGATGCTTCGGCTGACGCCTCGAGCGACTCCGCCGCTTCTTCCGGCGACAAGGTCGTCAAGATTGGCGTCTTCGAGCCGCAGACCGGCGACAACGGCGCCGGCGGCAAGCAGGAGATCCTCGGCATGCAGTATGCCAACTATGTACAGCCAACCGTCGAGATCGGCGGCGAGACCTATGAGGTCAAGCTCGAGATCGTCGACAACCGCACCTCCGCCGAAAACGGCCCGTCTGCTGCGGCAGAGCTTATGAACCGTGACGTCTCCATCGTCCTCGGTTCCTATGGCTCCGGCGTCTCGATGGCCGGCGGCGAGGTCTTTGCCGAGGCCGGCGTCCCTGCCATCGGCGTCACCTGCACCAACCCGCAGGTCACCGCAGACTGCGACGTCTACTTCCGCATCTGCTTCCTCGATCCGTTCCAGGGCACTGTCCTTGCCAACTACGCCTGGAACTCCGGCGTGACCACCGCCTACACGCTGGCCATGCTCGGCTCCGACTATGATCAGGGCTTGGTCTACTACTTCAAGCAGGCGTTTGAGGCCCTCGGCGGCACGGTCATCTCCGAGGACTTCCCGGAGGGCACTGCGAACTTCGTCTCCTACATCAACAACGCGCAGTCCGCAAACGCGGGCGTCATCATGGCCCCTGTCTCCACGAACTACGCACAGCTCATCATCGAGGCCGCCTCTTCGCAGGGCTTTGAAGGCGAACTGCTCGGCTCCGATACCTGGGACAACAACATGGTCGTTGAGTCCGCCAAGGGCAAGGATGTCAGCGTCAAGATCACGACCTTCTATCAGGAAGGTGGCAACCCCGAATTCGACTCTGGCATCAAGGAATGGATGAACGCCAACCCCGATGCCCTGACCAACAACGGCGGCAACGACATGGTCTCTGCCGTCACCGCGATGGGCTATGATGCCTACTTCACCGCGCTCGAGGCCATCAAGGCCGCCGGTTCCGCGGAACCCGCCGATATTCTGGCCGCGCTGCCGTCCGTTTCCTATGAGGGCGTGTCCGGTCTGATCGAGTTTGACGAGATCGGCGATGCCAAGCGCGACGCGGCCTACATCAAGACCGCCAACACCGAAACCGGCGAATGGGAGTTCGTCACTGTTCAGGGCGTCGAGTAAGCACCGAATCCAAACCGCGCAGACCGTAAACAACAGTTTCGACCTGATAGGGCATTTTGCCCTATCAGGTCGCACCCCGTTTATAACGGAGGATCCGCGCAGCACATCCTGTGCGATCTGCTGCGGGGATCCTCCGCTATCCCATCAAAAATCCAGCGGCATGATTTTCTCCCCAGCAAGCAAAAAAGATCCGCCGCTCCAAGGAGGACACCCATGCAAGGACTGCTTCCCTATGTAATCAATGGTATTTCTGCCGGCGGCCAGTATGCCCTGATCGCCATCGGCTATACGCTTGTCTACGGCATTCTCCGGCTCATCAACTTCGCCCACGGTGACGTGTTTATGGTTGCGGGCCTCATGATGATCTACTTCACGGCTTCGCTGCCGATGTACCTCGCGCTGCCGCTTGTCGTGGCCTGCACGGCGCTGCTCGGTTTTCTCATTGAGCGCGCTGCCTATAAGCCGCTGCGCAGCGCGCCGCGCATGTCGCTGATGATCTCCGCCATCGGCGTCAGCTATCTCATCCAAAATCTCGCGTTTTACCTCACCGGCGGTCTGCCGAAGCCCGTGACAAACCCCATCCCGTGGATCTCCGACACGATCAATGTCCTCGGCGCGTCCACCAAGCGCGTCACGCTCATTACCCCGGTGCTCACGATTCTGCTCGTCTTCGTGCTTGTTTGGTTGACGAAGAAGACGAAGATCGGCATGGCCATGCGCGCAGCCTCCAAGGATTTTGAGACGGCGCAGCTCATGGGCATCAAGATCAACTCCGTCATCTCATTCACGTTCGTCATCGGTTCGGCGCTTGCCTCCATCGGCGCGATGCTGTATTTTACGAACTATCCGAACGTTGCGGTCACGTCCGGCGGTATGCCGGGCCTGAAGGCGTTCGTCGCGGCCGTCTTCGGCGGCATCGGCTCGATCCCCGGCGCGGTGGTCGGCGCGTTCATCATCGGCCTGAGCGAGGAGCTCATCAAGGGCATCGGCTATTCCACATTCTCTGACGCCTTCACGTTTGCACTGCTCATCGTGATTCTCTGCGTCAAGCCCACGGGCCTGTTCGGTGAAAAAGTCACCGATAAAGTGTAAGGAGGGGGATATCATGACGAAAAAACTGCATCGCGAATCGTTGATCGTCGCCGTCATCCTGCTCGTCCTGCTCGGCGCGTGCATCTATCTCGACTCCGTTCTTCCCAGCTATCACATTGTCATCAAGGTCATCAAAAAAGCCGCGGTCTATTCCCTCGTTGCCGTCTCGATGAACCTGCTCAATGGCTTCACGGGCTTGTTTTCCCTCGGTCAGGCGGGCTTCATGCTCCTCGGGGCATATGCCTACGCCGTGCTCTGCATCCCGGTCGCCAAGCGCGCGGGCGTCTATCAGCAATTTGAAGGCGGCCTCATCCAGTTCTCGCTTCCGGAGACGTTCGCAAAGCTCTTCGGGCAAAGCACGGGCACCGTCGTCGGCATTCTCATCGCCCTGCTCATCGGCGGTCTGATCGCCGCGCTGATGGCATACCTGATCGGTCTGCCGGTGCTCCGGCTGAAGTCCGACTATCTCGCCATTGCCACACTCGGCTTTGCCGAGATCCTCCGTGCCTTTTTCCAGTGGAATGCCCTCGGCCCCATCACCAACGGCTCCAACCTGCTCAAGGGCTACCCGGATTTTGACCACGCCTGGGCTTACCTCATTCTGATCGCCATTTTCATCGGCGTCATTTTGCTGCTTGTGAACTCCACCTACGGCCGCGCCTTCAAGGCCATCCGCGACGACGAAGTCGCCGCCGAGGCCATGGGCATCAACCTTGCACACCACAAGCGCCTTGCCTTCGTCATCTCCTCGTTCTTCGCCGGGATCGGCGGCGGAATGCTGGCGATGTACATGGGCGCGGTGCAGGCCATGTCGTTCAAGAGCACCATGACCTATGAGATTCTGCTCATCGTCGTCATCGGCGGCATCGGCTCGATCACCGGCTCCGTCATCACGAGCTTCCTCTATATCGCCAGCGTCGAATGGCTTCTGCGCGGCCTCGATTCCGGCGAGTTCCTGGGCATCCAGGCACCTGGGATCTTCAAAAACGGCTTCCGGATGGCCATTGTGTCCGTCATCATTATGCTCGTCGTTCTCTTCTTCCGCAAAGGCCTTATGGGCGACCGCGAGCTGACCGACCTGCTCCGTCGCAAGCCGCGAAAGGAGGGCAAATAATATGGCAGAAACGGTCCTTCATGTGGAAAACATCACCATGCAATTCGGCGGCGTCGTCGCCGTCAACAACCTGTCGCTCGACGTGAACGAAGGCGAGATCGTCGCGCTTATCGGCCCGAACGGCGCTGGCAAAACCACAGCCTTCAACTGCATTACCGGTGTCTATGAGCCGACCAACGGCAAAATCGACTTCTATGGCAAGACCATTGTCGAATCCTACCCGCGCGGCAAGATGAAAAAACTCTACGCGGGCGAAAACGCCGGCTGCTACCACCAGCATATCGCGAGCCGCCCCGACGCCATTACGAACCTCGGCATCGCCCGCACGTTCCAGAACATCCGCCTGTTCAAATCCATGACGGTTTTCGAAAACGTGCTGACCGCGATGCACCTGCGCCGCACGTCCAACGTCTTCTCCGCCACGTTTCACCTGAACGCGAAGGAGGAGCGCGCCCAGCGCGCCCGCGCGCTCGAGCTGCTCAAGATCGTCGGCCTCGCCGACCTCAAAGACGAAATGGCGACCTCCTTGCCCTATGGCAAGCAGCGCCGCCTTGAGATCGCCCGCGCCCTCGCCACCGAGCCGAAGCTGCTCCTCCTCGACGAGCCCGCCGCCGGCATGAACCCGCAGGAAACGGGCGAGCTGACCGCCTTCATCCGCGAAACGCGCGATCGCTTCGGCCTCACCGTCTTCCTCATTGAGCACCACATGGACCTCGTCATGGACATCTCTGACCGCATCTATGTCATCGACTTCGGCCGTCAGATCGCGTCGGGCGTCCCGTCCGAGATTCAAAATAATCCGCGCGTCATCGACGCATACTTGGGGGTGGACGACGATGAGTAATATTCTGGAAATCCGCAGCCTTGTCGTCTCCTACGGCGGCATCGAGGCCGTCAAGGGCATCGACCTGAACGTCGAGCAGGGCAAGATTGTCACGCTCATCGGCTCGAACGGCGCAGGCAAATCCACCACGCTGAAGACCATCGCGGGCCTTGTGAAGCCCAAATCCGGCACCATTACCTTCAACGGTGAGCCGCTGCTCGGCAAATCCACCGACCAGATCGTCTCCCGCGGCGTCACGCTTGTGCCCGAAGGCCGCCGCGTCTTCCCCAACCTGACCGTCGAAGAAAACCTCCGCATCGGCGCCTACCTCCGCAAGGAGAGCATCCGGGACGACCTCGCCCGCGTCTACGACCTGTTCCCCCGCCTGCGCGAGCGCGAATGGCAGCTGGCCGGCACGCTCTCCGGCGGCGAGCAGCAGATGCTGGCTGTGGGCCGCGCCCTGATGGCGAAGCCGCAGCTCGTCATGATGGACGAGCCCTCGCTCGGCCTGGCCCCGATCGTCGTGCGCGGCATCTTCGACATCATCCGCGAGATCAATGCCCAGGGCATCACGGTTCTCCTCATCGAGCAGAACGCCAACATGGCCCTCAAGATTGCCGACCAGGCCTACGTCATGCAGACCGGCGTCATCACGCTCTCCGGCTCCGGCAGCGCGCTGGCCGCGAACGAGGAGGTACGCGCGGCCTATCTCGGAAAGTCAAAATAAATGCAGGAAGCACTGCACACAAACGCATCCCCGGCGGCCCTCCGCCGGGGATTTTTGCCGCAAATTTCAAAGTAAACATTGATCACCAGAGAAAATAGAAAGTAAACCGCAAATTTCTTCGATTTTTCGACAGGAAATTATGTTTTTCGAAAAATGCTTGGCTTAACAAAAAATTAACGGCTATTTTTCACAGGATTAAAAACGTAAAAAATGTTATATTTTGAGGAAAATGGGGATATCAGTGATTACTAGAAAAATATAACAGGAAATGCATGGAATATTTTCGTTAAAATGCACAAATTTTAAGCGGGGGGGGGTCTTGAATTGTGGCAATATTTCCGATAATCTACAGCCTGCCTTGCATTCGACAACCCGTTTGGCTAAAATAAGAACATATAAAACGAACGAAATTTCGCGCCTGCAGGAGGTTCATTCTTATGAAAATGTATTGGAGTACCCGTTGGCACCGAACGAAGCTGCTCAGTCTGCTTTGTGCGCTTGCCATCTTTGCCTCGCTGATCCCGGCCGCTCTGGCCGCGCCCCCTGACGGCACGCAGAAAACCGCGTTAGAAACCGCGCTGGAAAACGCTGTCGTTCAGGATGCTGTCACGCCCGCAGGCGTCCAGCTCAATCTCTTTGACTACTGGGTCGATACGCGGACGTCCCCTGATACGCATACAGAATATGCCAAGGTCAAGGATTCCGGCATCAACAAGGATCACTACTTAAAATTCATCAGCACCGGCCCAACGCACACCGGTGACGACAACATCAACCAGTGGACTGGCTCCTCATCGCCGCAATCCGGCATCGTGAAGGACCGCCTTTCCGGCGGCTATCCCGTCCTGACTTCCGGTAAAGACTACGGCGCAGACTGGCAGATGGATAAAACCAAAGAGCAGTCGTTGGCCTATTTGTTCGATAAATCGGACAAGGATGGTACTGATGGCAGTAGAACATCCTACAAGAAGACCTTCTGGGATGTTGCGGGTCTCCTGCGCGTTGGCAAAGACGGCTATTACTACTACAATGCCAACCAAAACAATGTCGACGAGAAGAAATATGAAAGCGCGAACTATGCCTGCTTCAATGAAGAGACGAATGCCTTCACGCTCTACAACAACTGGGCTGTCACACGCAGCGGAAGCTCGGGTATCAAGGGCCAGTTCTTCCCCTTCACCGACCCGAAGACCGTCTTCGCACTCGGCAGCAATAACGCCCTGACACAGGCCTCCATCAGCTCGGACAGCGACGCCATCCACCACTATTTCGGGATGACCATGACCTCGCGCTTTGTGCAGCGCTATAACGGCAAGACCACCGAGGACGGCAACGAGGCCATGACCTTCGAGTTCTCCGGCGATGACGACGTCTGGATCTTCATCGACGGCGTCCTCGTGGCCGACCTCGGCGGCATTCATGACCAGGCCAGCACCACCATCAACTTCAAGACCGGCGTCATCAAGGTCGACGGTCAGGCAGACACCGCCCTGAAGGCCAAAATGGGGAGTGTCTACACAGACTCGACCTATTGGAACGACAACACCTTCGCCAATGACACCTACCATACGCTCAAGCTCTTCTATCTCGAGCGCGGCGGCACGGATTCGAACCTCGCAATGAAATTCAACCTGGCCTACGTCCCCGAGACCGACGGCATCAAGGTCGATCAGGACGGCAACCGTCTGAACGGCGTGGAATTTGACCTCTATGCCGCCAAACGCATAGACAATGGCGACGGCCCCTATACCTACGAGAAGGTCGATCCTGACTCCAGCACGCCCGACATTATTGAATCCATCGGCTCCGGCACCACGGATGAAAACGGCCGCTTCGTCCTCACCAATGCGGACGACATCGCGGTCAGTCTCAACGACCTGAACAAGCGCAACATTCGATATCTCATTCTCGAGGAGCGGAACGAAAACCGCACCGGCTATCGCCACGACGACAGCATCTATCTCGAGCTTTACGAACATAAGTTGGACACCGTCCTTCTCAACGACGAAAACCACCGCTGGACCACCGGCACCTACGCCGCGCTCAAAGGCAGCGTCGCCACCGGCCCCAACATCACCTTGTCCGACACAAACCAAACGATAAACCTCGACACTGCCGACGGCAAGCTCTTCGCCGTCATCATGCGCCGTCTGGAGAATGTCGGAAAAAGTGCGCCTTCCTTCACAGATAACTGGGGCGTCGTCACAGGCAGCGGACTGTCCGGCTGGCAGGTGACAGGCCGCGCATCCGGCGGCAGCTATATCTCCGCCGTGATCGAAGCCCTGAAGGGCAACGCTGAGGCCAACGGCAACGCCGTCGTCTTCACGCCCGCGGCAAACGGTTCTTACATGGCCGAACTTAAAAAATGTCCCGGCGATCTCCGGAACTATTATTACTGGAGCGACGCTGCGGACACAGCCTACACAGCCTACACCGTCGCGTTCTATTACACCGAGGCAAGCAAACTTTCTGAGGCCAATGTGGAGAACACCCATCGGGTCGACGGCGAAGACTTCGAGCGTCAGTTCGCCGCCACCATCTATATCCCCAACGTTCAGCACCATCTCTATGTGAAAAAGGTGGATGACAGCGCGGCTCAGAAGCCCCTGTCCGGCGCGGTCTTCGATCTCTATACCGCAGAATCCCTGACGGTGACCGATGGCGCCTATGAGATCAAACCCAATGCCGTGCCCTACGATACCGTGACCACTGGCGCCGACGGCCTCGCAACCTTCCCGTCGACGGCGAAGAAGCTCCTCCCCGCGGGCAATTACTACCTTGTGGAGCGCACGGCCCCGGCGGGCCACACGGTCAACCCCACGCCGGTCCCCGTGATCGTGGATGATACGCATGGCGTCATCGCCGACGCCGGCACCGCCAACGACGGCATCTCCGTCAACGTCGCGGAGGGCACCCTGGTTCCCACCATGACCCCCTTCGCCACCAACGACGCCATCGACCACAGCCTCACCGACATCACCACCACCCGCATGGAGGCCCCCAGCGGCTGGAATCCGAAGCTGACCAGTACCACGGAACAGGTCGAGCTGACGCTGGACACGAAAAAGTTTGCACAGGACGGCTCCATGAGCTACACGTCCAATACTGCCCGCGACTGCTGGAGCACCGAAACGGGCTGGCTCTGGTTCCATATTACGCAGACGCGGTTTAATCCCTCTGAGGCGCCGCTGAAAACCGATCTGAGCAGCTATGACCTCACACGCCTGTTCAGCGGCAAAACCACCGTCGTCGTCACCGACCAGCGCGTCGGCAGCCTGGAGATCCGCAAGACCGTAACCGACCTCACCAACAAGGCGACGGGCCTTCCGGACAGCTACGCGCTGGAAATCGCGCTGAATGACAACGCTTACAACGGCGAAGTCTCCTATACCAGCAAGGTCGGAAACGCCGCAGCACAGACCGGCAAGCTGCAATTTACAGGCGGCCCAAAGACCTATAACATCCAGCCCGGCGAAACCCTCACCCTCCTCGACCTGCCCTTCGGCACCACCTGGAGCGTGAAGGAAACCGCAGACCTCCCTGCCGAGAACTGGCGCACAACAGTCAACGGTCAGCCCGTCAAAGAGGCCTCCGGCAAGATCAAAGAAGCCGGGCAGCAGGATACCGTTGCCATCGTCAACAGCTATGACGAGTATAACAATTATACCGGCACGCTCACCGGCTTCCGGGCCTCCAAAACCTATGCCACCAGCGACATCTACGACGGCTCCGTGACCTTCCGAATCACCGGCAGTGAAGGTGCTCCCATGCCTAATCCAGCCGAAATCAGCATCACCGGTCAGGACACCGGTTCCTTCAAGGACCTGACCTTCACCAGCACCGGGACGTATACCTACACCATCCGCGAGGTACAGACGCCGGTAACGAGCGGCCAGATGATCTACGATGACGCGCTCTATACGATCACCGTCACCGTCACAGAAGGCGACCGCCAGCTGAATGCATCCGTCAAATCCTTCACCGTTACCCGCAGCGGCGAAACAACGAATCCGCCGACTTCCGACATCCCGCTCTGCACCTTCGTAAATTCCTATACCCCGGCCCCCACAACCGGCACGCTCACCGTGACAAAGAAAGTCGAAACCGCCCCGAATTCCACCGCACCGGACGCGGACCAGATCTTCCCAATCCAGATCACGCTGAAAAACGCGGACGATACTGCCTACACCGGCGCGATCGGCAACTTGACCCTTGACGGGCCAGGCCAAGCCACCTGGAAGGCCAAGAATGGCGAAAGCCTCACGCTGACGCTCCCCATCGGCACAAAGTGGGACGTCACGGAACTGACTGACAACCTGACCAACCCGGCCCGCTGGAGCGTCACGGTGAACGGAAACGCGGTCAATACCGCAAACGGCACGATCTCCAAAGAGGCCAGCACGGTCAGCGTGGTGAACACCTATTCCTACATCCCGGATCCCACGTCGGTCAACGAAACCATCACCGTCTCCAAGACCTATGACCAAACTGCAGATGGCATGTCCATCTATTCCGGCGAGATGGAGTTCACCATCAAAGGCATCGAAGGAACCGCCACCCCGCAAACTGCATCGGCCTTCGTCCGCGGAGCAGGCCCGGCCGACTTCCATCTGGCCTTCTCTCAGCCGGGCTCTTATACCTACCAGATCACCGAGCGCAAGCTCCCCGCGATCTCCGGAATGACCTACGATCCAGCGACCTATACCGTCTACTTCAGCGTCGAACGGGATCCGGCCACCGGCCAGCTGATCGTCAACAGGCAGTGCCAGAAGGACGGCGAAACCTATGAAGGCAGCAACCTGGCCTTCGAAAACACCTATCGCGAGCCGCCCACAACCGGCACCCTCCGCCTGGAAAAAGCCATCGGCGAAGGCGTCGAGGAAAGGACCTTCCAGTTCAAAGTCGCGATTTCCGGTCTCCCGAACGGAACCTACGGCGACGTAACCTTCGACAGCGGCGAAGTCACAGTCGACATCACCGCCGGCACCCCGGTTGATATCACGAACCTCCCCGCCGGCGCGCACTACACCGTCACAGAGCTGAACGCCGACAACTACGCCGTGTCCTACCAGGGCGCGGGCGGCAGCATCCCCGAGGACGACACCGTCACCTGCACCGTGACTAACAACAAGAAGTCTTCCGAGCCCAAAACCGGCACCCTCCGCCTGGAAAAAGTCACCGGCGAGGGCGTCGCGGAAACCAGATTCCAGTTCGAAGTCACCATCCCCACCCTCGCAGACGGCACCTACGGCGGCGTGACCTTCACCGACGGCAAAGCCACGGTCGACATCACCGCCGGCACGCCGGTTGAAATCCCCGGCCTGCCCGCCGGCGCGCAGTACACCGTCACAGAGCTGAACTCCGACAACTACACCGTGACCTATCAGGACGAAACCGGCAGCATCCCCGAAAACGGTGTGGCCACCTGCACCGTGACCAACGCAAAGAAGGGCTCCAGCGGTGAAGAAGACCCGAAAATGGCCTCTCTCACCATCTGCAAAACCGTCGGCGACGGCATCGACATGAGACTCAGCTTTAATTTCGCGGTCGACCTGCTCCGGCCGGACGGCACAACCGACACATTTGTGATCCCCGTCCCGGCCAACGGCGTCCGCATGACGCCCCAATTCCCCGTCGGCACGATCTACACCGTGAACGAGCTGACCACGGGCTATACCGTGACCTCGACGGGCAGCCAGGGCGTCATCACGGAAAACGGCGCGGAGGCAAGATTCCACAACAGCATCGGAAATTTCAACCCGATCCCCGGCGGCGATGACGGCGGCACGCCCGCGCTCAACCGGCGCGACCACTACGCCTACATCATCGGCTATCCCGACGGCAATGTCCGCCCGCAGGGCAACATCACCCGCGCCGAGGTCGCGACGATCTTCTTCCGCCTCCTGCGCGATCCGGTGCGTACGCAGTACTGGTCGCAGACAAATTCCTATTCCGATGTCGCAGGCGATAAATGGTACAATAATGCCATCTCCACGCTCTCCAACATGGGCATCATCTGCGGCTACCCGGACGGCACCTTCCGCCCCGACGCCCCGATCACCCGCGCCGAGCTGACCAAGATCGCGGCAAGCTTCTTCGCCGACCCGCGCGTGGCGCGCGAGTACGACGGCCGCTTCTCCGATGTAAAGGGCAGCGAATGGTACATTGCCTACCTCATGAAGGCCATCGAGGAAGCGCTGATCTACGGCTATCCCGACGGGACTTTCGGCCCCAACCGGCCCATCACCCGCGCCGAGACCTGCGCGATCGTCAACCGCACGCTCGGCCGCAAGCCGGATAAGGATCACCTCCTGCCGGAGCTGGTCATGATCACCTGGCCGGATAACCTCCGCCCGCTGGCCTGGTATTACGCCCACATGCAGGAAGCCACAAACTCCCACGACTACAGCTGGCTCTGGCAAAACGGCGAACAGATGGAAAACTGGACCGGCAAGCTTCGTGAGCGCGACTGGGCCGCGCTGGAGCGCACCTGGTCCCACGCCCACTCCGCCCCCGGCGGCGAAGTCATGCAGTAAAAGCAAACCCCAAAAACGTCCCCTGACCCCGGATGGGATCAGGGGACGTTTGCTATGTGCGGCGAGTGCCCGGCCCGCCCGCGCTTTCAAAAACATCTTAAAATATGGAAGAAAAATATCGTTCCGTTGGTCAAAGCGTTTGCTGCAGCAGGCAATAGAGCAGCTGCGCATGGCGCCCTTCATCCGCGGCAAGGGCTTCAAAAGTGCAGCGGCGTTCTCCCGCACGGGCGGCAAGCGCCTGATACTGCGCCTGCCCGGCCAGCTCTGCCTGATAGCGCTGCCGGATGGTCTCGTTAAAGCAGGCCGTGCAGACCGGCTTCACCGGCTCCGGGCAGAGCTTTTTCCCGGTCATGAGAAAATAGAGCGCGCCGAGCTGCCGCGCATGGCAGCGCTCCTCCTCCGCAAGGCACAGCAGCCGCTCCCGCGCGCATTTCGGTGCGCGCGCGGCAAGTGTGCGGTATGTGGCGGCGTCCTGCCATTCGGCCTGTGTCAGCGCGGCGACGGTTTCGGCGGATAGCTGCGCGCCCTCCGTGCCATTCTTGGCGGGGCAGGGGGCGGAGACGTTCATCACCCGGCTCCAAACCTGTTGCGCTTTTTGTTCATCCATGGAAATCATTCCCGATCCCTCCTTCCCTCCATCGTATGAAGGAGGTGGCATTTTTGCGCCCCGCGCGGCCTGAGCAGGCCGCGCGGGGCAGCGCTTACCCGTTCGAGGAGCAGCAGCTGCAGTGATTGCAGCCACAGCAGGAGCAGGAATTGCAGCGCCTGCAGGAAGTAGAAGTGTTGCTGCCGGACGTCCCGGCGACGGAGCCGCTCTGGTTGCACTTGCACGAGCAGGCGCAGTTGCCGGAGGGATTGCTGCTGCTCGTTCCGCCGACGGAGCCGGAGGAGTTGGCGCAGCACGGATTGCAGCAGGAATTCTGAACGAAGCTCGGGAAGATCATGCCGCCAAAGCAGCCGGAGTTACAGGAATTGCACATAGAGATTCCTCCATAAAAAAGATGTCACGGAGCATCGCGCTCCATGACATCTTATGTCGAACTCTGCCGTGGTGTTACGAAACCGTCCGCCCGCCCGGGTGGAAAACCTGCTCCGCGCCCTGCACAATGGGCACCGCCGGATCCTTGATCTCGTGCGGCTTCGGCTCCTGTTCCTGCTTTTTCAAATAGATCACCTCACAGCTAGTGTGTGAGGTCGTTCGCCGCTTATTCGCGGATCAGCTCCACAATTTCCTGAAAGCGTGCCGTGATCTTGTCATAATTTTCCCGCTTGTGCGGGAACTGACAGTTTGTGCAGTCCTTGATGCCGGACTCGGTGTAGCGGAAATTGCCGCCGCACTTCCGTCCCAGCGCATAGAGCGGACAGTAGCAGAACAGACAGTTGAAGTTCTCCTTGTCCGCGCCCGCATGGCAGGGGAAATACTCACATTCCCGGTTTTGAAAAAATGCATAGTGCCGTTCGCTCATTTTGTTTCCTCCCGTAACCGCTCCACAAGTGCTTCATCCGGCGAAACCATGCCGGTCTGATACCGGTCGTAGACCACCATGCCTGGCTTGGCTCCGGCGGGCTTTTTTACGAACTTCACCGGCGTATAATCCACCGGCACATTCTGCCCCGCCCGTGCCTGGGAATAATAGGCCGCGAGCGTCATCGCTTCCGTTACGGTCTCGTCCGACGGCTGCGCGCCGTTCGTCTCGATAATGACGTGGCTGCCGTGAATCTTCTGCGCGTGCAGCCAGAGATCGCCCTTGGCCGCCTGCTTCAGTGTCAAAAGGTCATTTTGCCGGTTGTTCCGGCCCACCCAGATGACAAAGCCTTCCGTCGAGCGGAAGCGCATCGGACGGCTGGGCGGCAGCTTCATGCGTTTTTTGCCCTGACTGTCGCGGACATAGCCGCCCTCGACAAGCTCCTGGCGAATTTCCTGCACGTCGCGTTCCGATTCCGCGCGGGCCAGCTCTTCCAATACGCTCTGGAGATAGGCCAGCTCTGCCTCGCCTTTTGCGATTTGCTCGGTGAGAACCTTTTCGGCGGTTTTGGCCTTCTGATAGTTTTTATAGTATTTTGCCGCGTTTTGCTGCGGAGAGATGGCGGGGTCGAGCGGAATCGTGATCTCACGCATCTCCGGGTCGTAAAAATCAACGGCCTCCAGGCGGGCCTGGCCGCGGGAAATCGCGTGCAGATTTGCCGTCAGGATATCGCCGAGGCGGCGCAGCTGCTCGCGGTCATGCGTTTTAGACAGCTCAAGCCGCTGATTTTCCAGCTTTCGCGCCGTCCGGTTGCGCAGGTTCGTCAGATTCTTGCGCAGCGCCTGCGTCTTTTGCTGGATGCGATCCTGTTGGTCGCGCTTGCCGTAAAACCCGTCGAGCAGCTGCGAAAAGCTCTCCGCCGTGCAAAGCTCCACGGCGCCGCCGTACTGCGTGATGGGAATGCAGGAAAAATCCCAGGGCCGCTCCGCGCGGCGCAGCAGAACGGGCGTCTTCGGCTCCGCCTCCAAACCGGAGAGCTGCGCGAAAAGCTGCGCAGCCAGCGCAGCGGAATTTTCGGGCCGCGGCGCGTCAAGCCTGCCGAGCAGACGCACAGCCACCTCCCGGCACACAAGCGGCGAGAGGCCGCCAAAAGTCTCCAGCAGCCACTTGTCCAGCGGCTGCCCCTCCGGCCAGGTGCCAAGCAGCGCGCGAACCGACTCCGGCGTCTGCGCAAAGATCTCCTGCTTGGCCTGCCGGGGCGGCTCGTGGTAGTAGAGCCCGGGGAGCACCTGCCGCTCGGCGGACATTTCAAAGTCAACGCGGCGCAAACAATCCAAAATCCGCCCGTCGCCCCCCGTGAGGATAAGGTTGGAGTTGCGTCCCATGATCTCCAGAATCAGATGCTTTTGTACGGGCGAACCCATCTCATCCGTGCAGTCGAAGGCCAGATCAACCAGCCGCTCCATCCGGGGCTGGCGGATCGCGGCGAGCTTGCCGCCGACGAGGTGCTTGCGCAGCAGCATGCAAAACATCGGCGGCTGCGCCGGGTTTTCCTGTGCAAGTTCGGTGAAGTGAATGCGCGGCTGATTCGGCGAGGCTGTGAGCAGCAGCCGCCCGCCGCCGCCCGCCCCGCGCAGACTGAGCAGCACGGTGTCCCGCGCAGGTTGCTGTACCTTGTCTACACGGCAGCCCAGCGCGCGCGGTTCCAGTTCGCTGCGCAGCGCAGTCAAAAATAAGGCATCAATCGGCATACTCATCCTCCATGGTCAGGTTGAATAATTCGTTGGCGCGGGCCTTTTGACCGGTCAGATACAGCGCGCCGAACAGGCACTCGAGCCCTGTAGCCTTGGCATACTGCTCATGCGTGGCATTTTTCGGGATCTGCCGGACGTGCGCGTTGCGCCCCCGGCGGTAAAAGGCCATCTCACTCTCCGTCAAAAGCGGCAGCATCCGCTCCGCGCGCGCTGCCTGCGCGCCGGCACAGACGTAAGACACGGTCGCCCGGTGCAGATTGTCTACCCGCGCCCGCCCGGACGCGCAGAGCCAGCTGCGCACCAAAAGCTCAAACACTGCGTCGCCGCAGTGTGCCAGCCCCAGCGCGCTGAGCTGGTTGACCTCGCGAACCGTCATCGAAAGGGAAAAATAATCCTGCACGGCATGCGTCCTCCGTTTTGCGCTCAAAATTCTCAGCCTCTAGTATAACACATCCCCACCGCTTTTTGTCGCTAAAATGGTTACAAAAATCACAACAATCAGTTGACAAAATGGTTACAATCTGTTACAATCGAAGCATGCTTTTTGGAAAGGACCGTGGCCATGAGACGAATTTGGACCAGAATCGTGCTGACGCTGTTGCTTTTGGCGCTGCTTGCCGGAAGTGTATTTGCCGGAGAAGTGACACTGGGCCTCCGCTTCCGCCCGATCGAGGGAGGCGTATTCGCCACCGACTCGATGTACGGCGTAAGCGCAAACTACCAAAACGGCGGCACGATCTATTGTTCCGAACTCATCAGCCGCTTCTATCAAACCCTCTACGGTGTCGACGTCCTGGTTGGCGACGGTCCGTATGTGGTGGATAACGATACATACTGGTTTGAACCGACTGCCACGCCCACCACGGGCGACGTGGTCTACGCTTCCCCGGCCAGGCGCGGAAAGAGCTACGCCCACTTTGCGCTCGTCAAATATGCCAACGCCGAGGACAACATCGTCACCCTTATGGAGCAGAACTGGAGCTGGAACGGCGGTGCGGCCTACGAGCGCAGCATCCCCTACAGCGACGACTGCCACGTCTTCTATACCCTCCGCTGCAAAACCGGCAAGGCGAAAATGAACCTGCCGGAGGCCGATACCGTCTCCGCCTGGGCGGAGGACGCAGTCGCGAAGGCAGACCGGCTTGGCATCACGAACGGCCTGGTCGCCGGCTACCGCCGCACGATCACGCGCGGCGTGTTGGCGCGGCTCTGCGTCAACGCGGCGGAATACCTGGGCGCCAAGGTCGACCAGAGCAACCCCTATGGTGCCGCCTGCGCCCTCGGCATCATGGAAAAGCGGGCCGACGGCGAGTTCGCCCCCTGGGAGCCCATCACCCGGGCGGACGCAGCCCTTGTCTTTACCCGCCTTCTGGAGTACGTCGGAACCGTTCCGGACGTCCGCCAGACCGTGCTGCAGGCCGTCTCGGACGCGGCGGACATCCCGGCCGCCGCAAGAAGCAGCGTCGCTGTCATGACGGCAGCCGGCCTCATGCAGACAGAAAACGGCGCCTTCCACCCGAACGCGGAGCTGACCACAGAGCAGGCCATTACCGTCCTGGTGTCCCTGGTGGAAAACCCCGCGCCCCGCGACCTCAGCGCCTCCGCCGAGGCCAAGGCGCTGCCCCTCGGCCTCGAGAAGACGGCCGTCCGTGCGGCATCCAACCTGATCTGAAGTTCCGGCCTCCCCGCCCGGCAGGGGAGGCTCTTTTGCGCCCCGCCAACTGATGCTTGCATGTTTCCGCCGCAGCTGTTAAAATACTCTCAAAAGGGGGTTGGCCGATGAAACAGACCACGCTTTGCTATCTCGAGCGGGACGGCTGCTATCTGATGCTGCACCGCATCCGAAAGGCGCACGACGAAAATCACGACAAGTGGATCGGCGTGGGCGGCAAACTTGAAGACCGTGAGAGCCCTGAGGACTGCGCCCGCCGCGAAGTTCTGGAGGAGACCGGCCTGACGCTGACGGACTGGCGCTACTGCGGGCTGATCACCTTTGTCTCCGACCGGTGGGAGACGGAGTATATGCACCTGTTTCACGCGACGGGCTTCACCGGCGCGCTGCGGGACTGCGACGAGGGAGTGCTCGAGTGGGTGCCGGTCGAGCAGGTCAACGCCCTGCCCGCCTGGGAGGGCGACAAGATTTTCCTCGCTCTGATGCAGCAGGGGAGGCCGTTTTTCTCGCTGAAGCTTGTCTACGAGGGCGAGCATCTGACCGAGGCCGTCCTGGACGGAGAAAGGATCCGATGATGGAGCATTTACTGATCAGCGCGTGCCTGCTCGGCGCGCAATGCCGCTACGACGGGCAGAGCAAGCCGGTGTTGGAGATGGTGGCCCTTTCCGAGCAGTTCGACCTCGTACCCCTCTGTCCGGAGCAGCTCGGCGGCCTGCCGACGCCGCGTACCCCTGCTGAGCGCAACGAAGACCGCGTCATAACAAAGGACGGGCGCGACGTGACGGCGGAATACCGCCGCGGCGCGGCGCAGGCGCTCCACCTTGCGCGTATCTGTGGCTGTAAAATCGCCCTTTTGAAGGAGCGCAGCCCCAGCTGCGGTTCTGGCACGATCTACGACGGAACGTTTTCCGGCGGTCTGACTGCGGGCGACGGCATCACAGCCGAGCTCCTGCGCCAAAACGGCATCGCAGTCTACGGCGAGAGTGAGATCGGCCGCCTTCTGGAAGAACACGGCTGCCCCGAGCCCGGCCAAACTACGCTTTTTTAGTCAAAAACCGCGCGCCCTGAATCATTTCAGGGCGCGCGTCTGTTATTTCATCGCCTCGAGCGCCTCCTGCGTATCGCAGTCAAACAGCTCCTCGTCTCCGGCCTCCACCAGAAGAAACTCCGCCTCATGCGCGCGGATGACGCTGCTTCCGCCGTGGTCGCCGGAAAGGGCCATCAGCTCGCCGAAAAACTTCGCCGGGAAGAGATTCGGATTGCCGCGCCGTCCGCCGTGCCCCGCGCCGACAATCCTGTCCGGGTGCTGCCGCCAGACATCCACAATCCGCGCTACCGTCTCCTGCCGGAGCTTCGGCTGGTCAGCCACCATGTATAAAATGCCGTCGCAGCCGCGCATCGCCCCGGTGCCGAGGCGGATGGTGTGGCTGAGGCCGAGATCGGGACGGTCATTGTGGATCGCCGTGAAGCCAAATTGCCCGGCCAGCCGCTCGATCCCCTCATATTGGCTGACCACCGTGACGGCGGCGAACTGCGCCCCCGGCACGGCCTCGAGCGCCCGCCGGATGAGCGTCTTTCCATCGAGTTCCGCCTCCAGCTTGTTCCCGCCGAAGCGCCGCCCGCTCCCTGCGGCCATCACCAGACAGCCGATTCTGTGTGCCTCCTGCATATCCGCCCTCCTTGTCGTTTTCTACAATTAAGTATACCCATTTTTGGTCATAACTGCAAGAAAGCAACAAAATTTTCGACGATTCCGAAAAAATACGTTATTTCCGAATTAAGATAACGCTTTTGCTTTGCGTTCCATTTTACTTGTGATACAATGAGAACAAATCAAAAGAGGAAAACGCACATCCGGTGCGTTTTTTGGCATCTGTGAAACATATGGAGGTTGAGCAGCGATGGCAATCACGGGCAAGAGTGAAATTCGTGTCGACGCCTTTGACAAGGCGACCGGCCGGACGAAATACTACGACGATCTGGCCCCCAGTGATGCGCTGATCGTCCGCATCAAGCATTCGACGATTGCGCATGGTTTTGTCAAATCCGTAGATACGTCGGCAGCGGAGCAGATCCCGGGTGTGGTGAAGATTCTGACGTGCTTTGACGCGCCGGACCGTCCGTTCCCCACGGCGGGCCACCCGTGGTCGATGGATCCGCACCATCAGGACGTGGCCGACCGGCACCTTTTAAACCGCCATGTGCGCTATTATGGCGACGACGTCTGCGCGGTCATTGCGGAAAATGAGGTCGCGGCCATGCAGGCCGTGCGGGCCATCCAGGTGGAATATGAAGAGCTGCCGTTCGTGCTGGACGTGCAGGAAGCCATGAAAGACGGCGCGCCGCAGCTCCACGAAAAATACCCCAACAACATCTTAAACCATACCACGGCCGCCGCGGGCAACTATCAGGAGGCCATCAAAGAGCCGGGCCTCATCCGCGTCGAGGGCTGGTACAATACCCCCACCGTGCAGCACTGTCACATCGAAAATCACGGCTGCTTCTGCTACGGCGAAAACGGCCGCCTGGTTCTGACCAGCTCCACGCAGATTCCGCACATTGTCCGCCGCATCGTCGGGCAGGCGCTCGGCCGCCCCTGGGCGGATATCCGCATCATCAAGCCGTATATCGGCGGCGGCTTCGGCAACAAGCAGGATGCCCTTTATGAGCCGCTGTGCGCCTGGTGCTGCGAGCAGGTCAACGGCCGGCTGGTCAAGCTCGACTGTTCACGCGAGGAGACCTTCGTCTCCAACCGCGTGCGCCATGCCATCCGCATCCACATGATCTCCTGGCTGCGCAAGGACGGCTCCATCGCCGCGCGCAAGGTCGAGTGCTTCTCCAACCAGGGCGCCTACGCCTCGCACGGCCATTCCATCGTGGCGAAAGCGCTCGGCTCCTTCAACCAGCACTATCCCTGCCCCAATTTTGAGGGCGACGCCTATACCGTATTCAGCAACATTCCGGCGGCGGGCGCCATGCGTGGCTACGGCATGCCGCAGGCCTCGTTTGCCGATGAATCGCACGCCGACGAGTGCGCTAAGGCCGTCGGCATGACGCCGCTGGAATACCGCTGGAAGAACCTGATGCCGAAGGGCTATGTCGACGGCTTCTCGAAGAACGAAAACCATACTGACTCCTTCCGCGAATGCCTCGCACAGGGCATGAAGGAATTTGACTACGAGAAAAAACGCGAGGCCTACGCCCACGAAACCGGCCCTATCCGCCGCGGCGTCGGCGTGGCGACGTTCTGGTATAATACGGCAGTCTTCCCCATCTCGCTTGAGACGTCCTCCAACCGCATGCAGCTGAACCTCGACGGCACCGTCACCATGCAGTGCGGCGAAACGGAGATCGGCCAGGGTGCCGATACCGCCTACGCCCAGATGACCGCCGAGGCGCTCGGCCTTTCCGATTATAAGAAGGTTCACGTCGTGTCCTGCCAGGACACCGACATCACCCCCACCGGCCTCGGCGCCTATGCCTCCCGGCAGACCTATGTTGCGGGCTTCTCCATCCGGCAGACGGCCGGGATGCTGAAGAAAAAAATTCTGGACTATGCCTGCGAGGTCACGCGGCAGACGGTAGACAACCTCGACATCATCGACTCCAATATCGTCCGCGTGCCGGATAACCGCGTGCTCATGAGCCTCTCCGAGCTGGCCATGACCGCGCAGTATAACCCCGTCCATTCCGAGCACATCACCGCCGAATCCACCTACACCATCCGCAACAACGCCTATTCTTTCGGCTGCACGTTCGCCGAGGTCGAGGTCGACATCCCGATGTGCAAGGTCAAGCTGCTGAACATTCTCAATGTCCACGACTGCGGCAAGCTCATCAACCCCGCCCTCGCCGAAGGTCAGGTTCACGGCGGCATGTCGATGGGCATCGGCTACGGCCTGTCCGAGCAGCTGATCTTCGACCCGAAGACCGGCAAACCGCTCAACAACAACCTGCTGGACTACAAGCTCTCCACCTTCATGGACCACCCGAACCTGCAGGCTTCGTTCGTGGAAAACTACGAGCCGACATCCGCCTTCGGCACCAAAGCCCTCGGCGAACCGCCCGCGTGCTCTCCGGCCCCGGCCATCCGCAACGCGATCTATCAGGCGACGGGCGTCGCCATCGACCGCTGCCCGATCACGCCGCATGTGCTCTTCGCCGAATTCACGACCGCCGGCCTCATTCAGGACTGAGAGGAGGAACCGCATCATGTATGACATCAAAGCGCTCTATGAAGCGACCAGCGTAGACCATGCCTGTCAGCTCCGCATCGAGCATCCCGAGGCGCAGATTATCGCGGGCGGCACCGACGTGCTCGTCCAGGTCCGCGAAGGCCGCCGCGCCGGAAAAGAGCTCATCTCCATCCAGAAGCTGGACGAGCTGCGCGGCGTAACGATGGAGGACGACGGCACCATCCGCATCGGCTCGCTCACCGTCTTCTCCCATATCACGCACGACCCCATCATCCAGAAGTATATCAATGTCCTCGGCGAGGCCGTGGACATGGTCGGCGGCCCGCAGATCCGCAACGCCGGTACCATCGGCGGCAACACCTGCAACGGCGT
>OIWS01001673.1_pt1 | contig 21051 bp, 17 predicted proteins | sample 1587611 | NCBI WGS metagenome assembly OIWS01 (sample SAMEA3888919, study PRJEB22519) | human gut metagenome | biome: human gut; feature: human-associated habitat; material: faeces | place: Denmark | collected 2010 | reverse complement strand
GCGATGTCAACCGCGTCACGGTGGATGAAGTTCGCAGCTTGATGGGCGGAAACGCCTCCGGCCGCGTGCAGCGATAATCGCTGTATTCGTCCTTGTACTTATGAACCGGATTCCATACGGAATCCGGTTCTTTTCTATGAAATGATTGCAATGTGCGTTCCGGGATTTTATAATGATACTGCCTGTGCATAACGGGCAGTATCACGAAAGTACGGGGGAGAACAATGGGAGAAGAAATTCGTTTCCGCTGTCCGGTAGCGGCGCGCTGCGGCGGCTGCCAGATGGAGAAAATGAGCTATGCGCAGCAGTTGGCGGCCAAGCAGGACTGGGTGCGCGATCTGCTGCGCCCGTATTGCCGCGTAGACCGCATCCTCGGGATGGAGAATCCCTTCCATTATCGCAATAAAACCCATGCAGTCATCGCATCGGATAAGCGCGGCAATGTGATCTCCGGCGTGTACCGCATGGGTACGCATCAGGTGGTGCCGGTGGACGATTGCCTGATTGAAAACGAGAAGGCGGACGAGATCATCCGCACCATTCGTTCGATGCTGGCTTCATTCAAGATCCGTCCATATCGGGAGGATACGCGCAGCGGTCTGATCCGCCATGTGCTGGTGCGCACAGGGCACATCAGCGGCCAGATCATGGTGGTGCTTGTCGCAGCGCAGCCAATACTGCCGCGCAAAAACGACTTCGTGGCGGAGCTGCTTCGCCGCCATCCCGAAATCACCACAGTAGTGCTCAATGTCAACGACCGCGCCACATCCATGGTGCTGGGCAAGCGCGACATTGTGCTGTACGGTGAGGGATATATCGAAGACACGCTCTGCGGCAAAATCTTCCGCATTTCGCCGCAATCCTTTTATCAGGTCAATTCCGTGCAGACCGAGGTGCTCTACAATAAGGCGCTGGAGTACGCGGGGCTGACCGGGCGGGAAGTGCTCTTTGACGCCTATTGCGGGATCGGCACCATCGGCATCACGGCGGACGGGCTCTCCACCACCGATCCGGGCGAAGCGTACACCAAGAAGCTGATGCTGCGCCGGGCGCACAAGTCGATTCTGCTGGCCGATTCCGGGAAGTTCGGCTGCGCCTCCCTGGTTGCAAGCGGCTCCCTGCGCGACCTCGACATCGTCATCACCGACCGCGGCCTGCCGCCGGAGTTCGCCCGGCTGCTCAAACGGAACAAAATCGAAGTGGTTACCCAGTAACATTATTCATAGAATCTTCTGGAAAGGGAAAAAAGGAAATGGCAAACAACTACTTCAGCGACCTCGGCCCGAACTTCCGCAAGACGACGCTCAAGTTCAAACCGATCCCGGCGTACGCCTACGACGGCACGCTCGCCGGAGAGTACAAGGCGAAGAAGATCTCCAAGGCCGAAGCGGCCGAACTGTATGAATCGATGCTGGTGATCCGCGAATTCGAAGAGATGATCCTCAAGTGCCGCACCGGCGCCTACGAAATCATCAGCGACTACGAATACCGCGGCCCGACCCATCTGTCGATCGGCCAGGAGGCGACCGCCGCCGGAGTCTGCTCCGAACTGGCGATCACCGACCTCATCACCAGCACCCACCGCGGTCACGGCGACTCGATCGCCAAGGGGTTCCACGCGATCAAACACATGAGCGAAGAGGAGCTGCACGCCCGCTGTCCTGAATTCGCCGCCCTCTCCGGCGAGGAGTTGCGCGAAGCGGTTATGGAGGATCACATCTTCCGCACCATCGCCGAACTCTTCGGCAAGGAGGCCGGTTACGGCAAGGGGCGCGGCGGCGGCATGCACATCGCCGACTTCCGCGTCGGACACCTCGGCGCGAATGCGATTGTCGGCGGCGGCATTCCGATCGCCACCGGAGCGGCGATGACCTGCCGCATCGACGAGAAGATGAAGGGGCGCGTGGTCTGCTCCTTCGCCGGTGACGGCGCCTACTCCAACGGCGTCGTGCTCGAATCGCTCAACTGGGCCAGCCAGGATCAGTTCAACGGACCGCTGGCGAAGACCAAGTTCGGCCTGCCGATCATCTACTGCCTGATCAACAACCATTACGGCATGACCGGCCGCGCCGACGGTGAAGTGACCGGCGTCGACCATCTGGCCCGCCGCGCCGCCGGATTCGACAACGACAACATGCACGCCGAAGTGGTCAACGGCATGGACATCATGGCGGTGCGCGACGCGATCGTCCGCGCCCGGGAGATCATCGAAAAGGGCGAAGGCCCGGTGCTGCTCGAGTTCGACACCTACCGCTACTACGGCCACTCGCTCAGCGACCCGCGCAACGAATACCGCACCCGCGAGGAGGAGGCGCGCTGGAAGGAGGTCGACCCGGTCGAAACCTTCCGCCGGAACCTGCTCGAAGCGAAGATCATGACCGAGAAGGAGCTCAAAGCGCTCGAGGAGAAGGTCGCGGCGCGCAACGCCCGCGCCGCCCGCCGCGCCGCCGACGCCCCGGACCCGGATCCGGCCGACGTGATCAAGTACATGTACACCGACGGCACCAGCGATGTGGTGCCGGAGGAATACGCCGCCGCCAGCGTCAAGGTCGACGACCCCGCGCCGCGCGCCGGAGTGCACCATCGTGTTCGTGGGCTATCAGGCCATGGGCACCCCCGGAAGAAAGCTCGTGGACGGCGCAAAATCGCTGCGCCTCTTCGGCGAAGACGTGGCCGAATATGGCGGCGCCTTCAAGCTCTCCAAGGGGATGATCGACACCTTCGGCCGCGACCGGGTCTTCAACACCCCGATCTCCGAAGCGTGCATCTGCGGCGCCGCGGTCGGCATGGCGATGACCGGCTACCGGCCGATCGCGGAGCTCATGTACATGGACTTCGCCCTGATGTCCTCCGACCAGATCTCCAACCAGGCCGCCAAGTGGCACTACATGACCGGCGCCTCGACCGAGGTTCCGCTGGTGATCCGGTGCAGCGTCGGCGGCGGCAAAGGGTACGGCGGGCAGCACTCGCAGTCGCTCGAATCGATGTTCGCGCACATTCCCGGCACCTACGTCGCCTACCCGTCGAACCCCTATGACGCCAAGGGCATGATCAAAACCGCGATCCGCACCAACAATCCGGTGGTGTTCGTCGAAGGTCAGCTGCTCTACAACGTCAAGGGGGTGGTTCCGGAAGAGGACTACACCGTTCCCTTCGGCGTGGCGAACGTGGTCCGCGAAGGCTCCGACGTCACCATCGTGAGCTGGGGTCCGGCGGTCGCCGACGCGGTCAAGGCCGCCGACAAGCTGGCAGAAGAGGGGATCAGCGTCGAAATCATCGACCCGCGCACGCTGGTGCCGTTCGACTGGGAGACGGTCTTCGAATCGGTCCGCAAGACCGGCCGCTGCATCGCGCTCAGCCAGTGCGTCGACATCGGCAGCTTCACCGGCGAGATCGTCTCGCAGGTCACCGCGAACTGCTTCGACTCGCTCGACGCCCCGGTGCTCAAGGTCGGTGCGAAGAACGGCATCGCGCCGCAGGCGTATTCGCTCGAGAAGGCGTTCCTGCCGAGCGTCGACGAGATCATCGCCGCGGTCCGGAAACTTTACTGAAGAATGTGAGGTCCTGAATTATGGCTACCAAGATACCGGTTCCGAAACTCGGCCAGTCCGAGGAGACCGTGACCATCGCCTCCTGGCAGGTCAAGGAGGGCGATGCGATCAAGAAGGGAGATGTGCTCTTCCAGGTGGAGACCGACAAGGCGGTGCTCGACGTCGAATCCCAGTTCGAGGGGACGATCCTCAAGATCGTCACTCCGGCGGGCGTGGAGGTTCCCGTGATGACCACCGCCGCCATCATCGGCGCGCCGAACGCAGGCAAGAGCTCACTTTTGAACGCGCTCGTCGGCTTTGACCGTGCCATCGTCACAGACATCGCGGGCACGACGCGCGACACGGTGGAGGAAAAAGCGACGGTCGGCGGCGTGCTGCTGCGCCTCATCGACACGGCGGGCCTACACGAGACGGACGATCTCGTCGAACAGCTCGGCGTCGAGCGATCGAAAAAAGCGGTCGAGGACGCTGATCTGATCCTCGCGCTGTTGGACGGCAGCACGGGACTGCCGGCATCCGAGGCGCGGGCAGCAGAAATGCTTGCTCCGCTGGAACTTGCCGCGAAAAGCGGCAAGCCGTGGCTGCTGCTGCTGACAAAATCCGACCTCGGCGGCGGGGCAGGCATTGTCCCCGACAAGGACTGGCGCACGCCGGAGGCGATTATTTCGCTCTCAAGCGTGACGCACGAGGGGTTCGAAGCGCTGGAAGCGGCGATCCGCACGCTTTACCCCGCGCCGAAAGGCGATACGTCCCTCGTGACAAACGCCCGTCAGGCCGACGCCATCCGCCGCGCGCTTGATAGCGTCCGTGCGGCGAAGGACGCGCTCCAAAGCGGCATGACGCCCGACGTTGTACTCACGGAAGTAGAGCAGGCGGAAAACGCCCTCGGCGAGCTCACGGGCCGCACCGCGCGCGAGGACATGGTCGCGCGCATCTTTGAGCGCTTCTGCGTCGGAAAATAAGAGCTTATTTCAATAAAAGTGCCCTGAACGAACCGTTCAGGGTACTTTTTTATCAGATGCCGCATTCATTCAGCCGCTTTTTTCTCATAGTTGCCAAAAAACGCGGCGTATGATATCTTGAAAGAAAAGCCCCCGGTCAAAACTGTCTTGGAGGTACGCCATGCCGAAGCGAAGCTGGAATTTGAACACCGTCTACATATCCGAGCGCCTGCAGGAGTGCCTGCGCCCGATCTCGCGCTGCGCGCTCACCACCGTGATCGCACCGATGGGCTACGGCAAGACGACGGCGGTGAACTGGTATCTTTTAGAGCGCGCCAAGCTCGACGAAGCCGCCGTTGTGCGTATCAGCGTGTATTCGGACAATCTGGCCATCTTCTGGAAGAGCGTGCAGGAGGCCTTTTTCCACGCGGGGTTCGACTTTCTGCGCGCCTACCCCTGCCCCGACGACGCCGCGGGCGGAAGCCTCCTGACGGACGATCTCTGCCACGCGCTCGCGGGCAAGCAGCCCTGCTATATTTTCCTCGACGATTTTCACCTCTTGACCGATAACCGCGTGCCCGCCTTCCTCTGCACGCTGACGAACCGCCTGCCCGAAAACGTTCACCTGATCGTCGCAAGCCGCGACCGCTTCCTGCCCGCGGAGGAGATCCTGCGCCTTGGCGGCAGGCTCTACACCGTGGGTGCCGAGCAGCTGCGCCTCAACCACACGGAGCTCTCGATCTACGCCCACCGCTGCGGCACGGAGCTCTCGGACGCGCAGATCGAATCGCTGCTCTATTCGAGCGAGGGGTGGTTCTCGGCCATTTACTTAAATCTCCGCACGCTGCACGAGCGCGGCGAGCTGCCGAGCCGCAGCTCGGATATCTACGCGATGTTCTCCGCCGCGATGATCGACCCGCTGCCGTCAAAGCGGCGCGAATTTTTGGCCGTCATGGGTCTTGCGGACGAATTCACCGTCGAGATGGCCGAAGCCGTCACCGGCAGCAAAAACACCGCTGCGATCTTACAGACGTTGACCGAGCAGAACGCCTTTGTCAAGCGCCTGCCGGACGGCGTAACGTTCCGCTTCCACCACATGATGAAGGACTGCGCCGAGCGCACGTTCCACACGATGGAGCCGCGGCGGCAGGCAGTTTACCATAATAGATATGGCGGGTGGTACAAAACGCATGGGCAATATCTGCATGCGCTCAAATTCTACTGTCTTGCCAAAAACTACGACGCGGCGCTGCGCGTCATCCAGCGCGACGCGGGCATCCTGCTCACGTCGCTTGGCGCGCAGCAGGTGCTCGACTTCATCGCCCACTGCCCGGTCGAAACGCTCAAGGAGCACCCGCTTTCGCTCCTCGTTCTGATGCGCAGCATGTTCAACTGGCGGCAGATCCCAAAGATGCTCGAGCTCAAGGAACTGCTGCTCGCCGCGATCACCGAACACCCCGACTGGCCGGAGAGCGAGCGCGGCGACCTTCTCGGCGAGTGCGACCTCATCATGAGCTTTTTGATGTACAACGACATCTCCGCGATGAGCCGCCTGCACCGCAGCGCGAGCGCGCAGATGTCGCGCCCCGCCATCAGCATCCAGAAAAGCGGGGGCTGGACGTTCGGCTCGCCGTCGGTGCTGATGATGTTTTACCGCGCGTCCGGCGAACTCCAGAGCGAGCTCACCGAGATGGACGAGTGCATGCCGCACTACTATAAGATCACAAACGGCCACGGGCAGGGCGCTGAGACCATCATGCGCGCGGAGGCCGACTTCATGCGCGCCTGCTTTGCCGACGCGCAGATCATGCTCGAGCGCGCCTATGCGCAGATTGACGGCAACGGGCAGGAAAACATGGCCCTGTGCTGCGACTTTCTCGCTTGGCGGCTCTCGCTCTGCACTTCTTTCACGCCGCGAGAGTCCTTCGAGCAGCGGCGCGAGGCGCTGCTGGGGCTGCATAGCGTCACGTGGCTCAACATTCTGCAAAGCTCCTGCGCCTATTACTATGCGCTGCTGTGCCAGCCCGAAAAAATCCCTGCGGTCTTCCGCGAGCATCAGCTCGCCTCCATCCACTTTCTCGCGCCCGGAAAGCCGATGATGGAGCTCATCGAAAATCAGGTCTACCTCGCTCAGGGCGAGTACGCCAAGGTCATCGGCCGCAGCGAAGCACTGCTCGGTATGTGCGAGGCGATGCACTATGCGCTCGTCGCGCTGCACATCCGCCTCCAGACCGCCGCGGCCTACGAAATGCTCGGCAAGCGCGAAACGGCAGACGAACTTTTGATCTCTGCCCTCGCCGCGGCGGAGCCGGACGCGCTCTATCTGCCGTTTGTCGAAAATTACCGCTATCTCAAGACGGCGCTCACGCGCGGCGCGGGTGCGAAATTTGCCGCGTTTGTCCGGACGGTCACACCGCTTGGCGAGGACTTTGTGCGCCGCTGCGGCGAAAAGCGTGCGGAAGGCTCCCGTCCCGCCGCCCTCGCGGGCCTCACCGAGCGCGAAAGCGCCATCGCCGCGCTCGTCGCCAAGCGCCTGAGCAACCGCGAGATCGCCGAGCAGCTCTTTTTGTCCGAGGGAAGCGTGAAGCAGTACATCAATCAGATCTATTCTAAGCTTCTCATCACAGGCGACGTGCGCACCAAGCGCAAACGGCTCGCCGAGCTCGCCGCGCCGAAGAGCTAAGACACAGCTTGGACGCAGCATATCCGTTTCTGCATTGCCGCTCCTGCAAAATTATCTAACCTTTGGTTAATACCAACTTTTTCCGATCCACCGTACAATGGCTGTACGGTGGATCTTTTATTTTCCGGAGGGGAGGAATGCCTTTGTACCGAAAATACATCTCAGCCGTCACACCGCTCCCGGACTACATTCTTCGGGTGGACTTTGTCTCCGGCAGCCGCCTGCTGCTCGATATGAAGCCGTATCTCGACAAGCTCCGCTTCCGCCCGCTTGCCGATCCCGCGGTGTGGAACAGCGCCATGACGAACGGCATCTTTGTCCGCTTCGACAATGTGGAGCTGAGCCATGACGAAATTCTGTCCATGGCGGAACGGGCGCACTGAGCGCCGATTTTTCAAAATTGAGAGGAGAATACCATGAAAAACGCTTGTAAGCACCTTGCCCTTTGCACCCTGACGCTGATCCTTTGCCTTGCCCTCGCCGCCTGCGGCAGCGATGACTCCGGCGACTACACAGACTACGGCGACGACTCCAATGTCCCGTCGACGATCGACGGCTTTGTCAAGGAAAGCTACGACAGCTATGATTACAGCGCTTTCGAAGGTTACTATCTGCCCGACAGCGGCACGGACTTCGACTATCTCATCATCGACACCAACGGTTCGCGCTGGCGCATCGGCAGCAACGACGACCTCGCCGCCAGCGGCTATTTGCAGTACGACGCGGACTATGACTGCATCTACGCCTACAACGAGCACGACGGCGTCGCCTATCAGTTCTCCGCCGACGGCAGCAGCGTGAACATCTATTCGCTCGGCTCGTTCACCTATGAAATGAGCCTCGACGAGTTCGACGCGCAGGCCGAAGACTACAACAGCAGCGACAGCTCGGTCGACCTTTCTTACCTTGCGGGCATCTGGTATCTGGACGGTGATCTCGACGCCGACAGCTACATCTACATCGACAGCAGCGGCGGTCTCTGGGGCCTCTATGAGCGCGCGCCCGGCGCGGAGACGACCGAGGTCGACGGCGGCTTTATCTCCGCCCCGACCGATGTCGACGACGTGTACTATGCCGTTTCCACGACGTATCAGGACGTCACCTATGAATTCACGCTTTTTGACACCGATTCCATCGTATGGGGCGGTGAAAATGACTACTACGAGCGCCTTGAGTAAGCCGTTTTGAAAAAGTGAAGAAGGGAGAAAAGAAGATGAAATCATTCCATCATTTCCTTGCGGTGCTGCTTACGCTTCTGCTTTGCCTGAGCCTGACCGCCTGCGGCGACAGCAGCGATGACGTCACGGGCGACGACTGGCGCGCGAGCGGCGTGGTCGCCGCCGAGGGCACCATCACGCACGAGGGCGAGGGCAGCGTCAAGGTTCTCGTCACCGTAGGACCCGAGAGCGCGGCGTTCTACCGCGACGAGCCCGAGCAGGAGCTTTTCGACAGCGTGTCCTTCCCCGTGACGGTCGAGGACGCGAACGACGACGGCACGGGCTTTGACATTTCATTCGACGACATCACCGGCGATGGCGAGAGCGACGTCGTCGTGACGTTCCAGCACGCCGACATGAGCACGACGCAGATGGTCTGGTTCTGGGATGCCGACGAGCGCTATGTCTTCGAGCCGGATTACTCCTACTTCCACGAAAACGGCGTGCAGACCGACCTGACCGACACGCCCTATTTCTCCGACAACGGCTTACAGATCAACGCTGCGGTCAACACGGGCACTTATCTTCTGGAAAACGGTGTTGCCTGCTACTCCGGCCTTGGCGACGGCTACGAGAGAAATGACTGCTACTGGGAGGTCGTGAAGCACAGCGACCAGTCGCACGACGGCATCCGCGAGATTCAGTTCGACGCCATCTGCTACATTCCCGAGAGCTCCATCCCGTACTTCACCGAGCAGTACATCACCAACACCGACAGCGAGCTCTACGACTACTACACTGGCATGTGGTTCACCGCCGCCACCGCCTACGGCAACAGCCAGCGCGGCGACAACTACTATGTTCATACCGTCAATTATAACGGCAACGAATACCTCATCGAATTCGCCTACTCGACCGACTGGCAGTACAACGTCAGCGATTGGGCGATGGTGCTGACCAAGAGCTACATGGTCTACCTGCCCGACGATTACGACGGGCTGGTCTTCGCCGCCATGCCGCAGCTCGACAACTATAAGGACTGCGCCAGACGGATGCAGCTCGATAGCATCGCGCCCGAGGCGAGCATCATGGACATTGACCTTGTCGACCCCTACAACACGCTGTTTTTCAGCATTTGCTACTAAAAAGGCGGTGAACAGCATGACGCACCGAACGTATCTTCTGCCGCTCGTGCTCGCGCTGCTGCTCCTGCTGAGCCTGACCGCCTGCGACGACAGCAGCTCTGATGATCCGAAAAGCGGCTATGAGACCGTCATGGACATGGAATTTCTCGACGGTATGTGGAGCATCGACGGCACCTCGAGGCTGTACTTTGACAGTGAGGAGGGCTTCTATGCCTACCGCACCGGCTGGGGCCTCGGCGGGCGCGGAGAATTTGAATTGTCCGAGGCGAGCGGCCGGCCGATGATCTTTTTCAACGGCTTTCTCTACAATTTTCTCCTGCGCGACGACGGCGTGCTGCTACCGAACCAGAACGGCGAGGGCAGCGGGCTCACCATCCACCGCCACACCTTCCTCCGCGACGACGAGGCGGAGATCGTCGAGTGGGATAAAAGCAACTGGGACGGCATGTGGCAGAACGCCCTGGGCGAGACCATCGTCATTGACTCGTCCCTCATGCAGTACATCGCCTGCTCACCGGACTATTCCATGAGCGGCACGATGAACGACGAGGGCGAGGGCATGGGCCTCTACCTCTACGACAACGGAACGCGCGCCTACCTCTGCCCCAGCGACGACGGCAATAGCTTCACCCTCTCCGCCGAACGCTTTGGCCGCTACGGGGACGATCAGCACTTTGACGGTGTCTTCTACCGCAACGCCGACTTCTACACCTACACGGACATGGAAAACGCGGCGTTTTACGAAGACGAATACTCCACCTTCTATATCTGGTACTACGACGGTGTGAACCGTTACCTTCTGGGCAACGATTATACCATCGGCGACGACGGCCTTGCCTACCACGACGAAGACGGTCTCGTCTATCCCGCGGGCTGGATCCCCGAAGCGCCGTATGATCCCGCCGACGACTGGGGCGAAAACTGGATGGACAACTGGGATATTTGAAAACACCATGATAAAGGATGGATGTGAAATGACAGGAAGAGGAAAACTCAGCGGCGCCGAGCTTTCGAAAAAGCTCGGGCACTATCAGAAAATGTCGCGCATCTGGATCCTGGTGGGCCTTTTTGGCGCGTTGAGCGGCACGGTCTCGTACTTTGCCGTGCAGGACACCGCGCTCAAGGCCATCCTGACGGGGGTGCTGTTCTTCGGCGGCGTCTGCTGCGCGGTCTTTTTGGGCGGCAGCGCGCAAAAGAAGCTCCAGGCCCTGATACAGGAGCAGTTTGGAGACTTTTTCCGTGCGGAATGGGAAAAGGCCTTCGGCCCGGATATGCACACACCGGAAATGTGCGTTGACGAGCCGTTTCTCCGGACGTTCCACCTGCTGGACGGTCAGTGGGAGGAATGTACGGTTGAGAATTTCCATGAGGGCGATTATCGCGGCGTGCATTTTTCCGCCGCCAATGTGCGGCTGGACCATGTGTATGAGCGAGGGTGCGGTCACGAAGGCTATGAGACCTGCCACGAGATGGTCTTCAAAGGCCTCGTGCTGCGCTGCGAAACGCAGACGCCCGCCCCCTCCCCCGTCCTCGTCAACGCAAGGACGGAGGACAGTCCGCGCGGCGCAGCGACGGGCGATGCGCTGTTTGACCGATGCTTCTGCGTCACAGCAGAGCCGGAGCAGGATGCCCTCTCCCTTCTTGCCCCGCAGTTTATGGAGCTGATGAACGAGTTCAGCCAGCACGTCGAAGGACAGCTTTTGGGCTTCCGCTGGGAGGGCCGGGTGCTCTCGCTGGCGGTGGAAACAGACTACGGCTTTGCCGCCGTTGCCAGTAATGTAGACCTGCGCGACCTTGACGCCCTGCGCCGCAGCTATTGCGCGTCGCTGCACGCAATGGAGGAAACGCTGGATCTTCTGTTGAAAAACACCGCTCTTTTTGCGGCGCGGGACTGAGAAAGGATGATACGATGGAAAAAAATCAAACAATGACAGACGAACAGCTCGCGCGCGAGCTGCAAAACGGCAAGCGCGGCCGCGGCCGCGGCAAGCTCCTCACCGTGGTCGGCTGCGTCGTACTGGCGATCGGTATTTTCACCTCGGTCACGGCGCTGACGGTCATCGGCATCGTCGTCGCGTTGCTGGGGCAGGGCGTTCTGAACAAGCACCAGAAGGCCGCCGGAAAAGCGGTCTTTGAGTCCCTCGTGCCGGAGATCATGAACGCGAATTTTGAAGACGTGCAGCCCATCGGAAAGCAAAACCTTGTGGATATCAAGGGTTCAAACATTCCGCTGCCGTCATACGTCTACGACAACGCCAGCGGCCGCATCGACTTCACCTACCGCGGCCTTACGTCCGAGCTCTGCACCGTCACGCTGACGGATGTGGACGAATACCGCAACGAAAACAACGACATGATGGAGTCCGCCGAGCGCGTGGTCTACACGGGTCAGTGGATGGCCTGTGAGCTCGGCAAAACGTACCCCGCAGAGCTCATGTTCTGGCCGCGCGGCAAGCTCGACAAGCTTTTCCGCGCCAAAACGATCAAGACGGACTATGAAGATTTCAACAAGCACTTCAACCTGAGCTGCGGCGACGCGGACTGGGCGCTGCGCTTTTTGAATCCCAGCCGCATGGAGCGCATCCTTGCGCTCACCAACAGCGCCTTCGGCGATTTTTCCGTCAGCCTGCTTTCTGACGGGACATTGTACCTCGCCGTGCACAGCGGCCGCGGCTTTTTCGACGTCGGCAAGGGCAAGGAGCCGCCCGACGCGCTGCGCCGCCGCTTCACCCGCGAGCTCAAGTGGTGCACCGACATGATCGACGTCTTCCGCCCCGCGGCGGAGTGAAGAAAGGAGCGGTCGTATGCAGCTTTGGGTCGCGATATTGCTGTTCCTTCTGTCCGTTGCGGGTGCCGTGCTCTCAGCGCGAAAGCTGAGGCATAATAAGCCGCTTCGCGTCGTCTGCATTGCGCTCTGCGCCGTGATCGCCGCGGCCTGCGCAGTCTATATCGTGCTGACGGTGATCATGCTCTACGCGGCGAGCACGAAGTGATCTTCTGCACTTCATGCAAAGGAAAAAGTCCATCAGCTCGACGAGCTGATGGGCTTTTGTTCTGAAATTTTCTTGGCGGAAGTTACACCTTTTTACTTCTTCTCCACCGCGCGGCCGATCAGGTAGCACACCGCGGCGACCACCATGCCATTGATCGAAGCGATGCCCCAGTGCACCAGATTTGCTACCACCGCGCCGAGCACCACGCCGATCACCGCGAACCAGTTGACCGTCTCGCTGACCTCCACGTCCTGATACTTTTCCTTGTTCAGGAAATAGCCCAGCACCAGAATGATACCCACCGGCGGCAGCGTGCAGTTCAGGATGTTCAGCCAGCCGCAGAAGTTCCAGTACAGCCAGACGGCGAGCACCGTGCCGATGATGCCGGAGACAAGCACCATGGGCTTCTTTTTCTGGCCGAAGATGTTGGCAAGGCCGAGGCCCGCGGAATAGAGCGCGTTGTCGTTCGTCGTCCAGATGTTCAGGCCCAGGACCAGGATGGCGAGATAGAACAGGCCGAGGTTGATCATCACCTCGAAGATGTCGTTGCCGCCCACATAGACCGACGAGACACCGCCGAAGAAGAACATCAGAGAGTTGCCGATGAAGAACGCGATCACCGTTGTGATGGCACCCACCTTGCCGCTTTTGGCAAAGCGGGAGAAGTTCGGCGTCGCCGTGCCGCCGGAAACGAACGAGCCAACGACCAGTCCCGCGCCGCCGATCACCGTCAGCGTGCCGCTGGACTTGGCAAACTGATCGACGATCGTGCCGTCGCCGCGCATGACGGCGAGGATCATCGCGACCGTACCCAGTACCGCCACCATCGGGACGGCGATATAGCTGACGATCGTGAGCGACTTGATACCGAAGTAGGCCGAGGCCGTCATGCAGATACCGGCAACGATCACCAGCGCCCACTCCGCCGTCTTGCTGCCGCCCAGCAGCTCATTCGCGACCGGGATGGCAAACATGGCGATGCCCACGCCGAACCAGCCGATCTGCGTGAACGAGATCATAGCCGAGGGCAGATACGAACCCTTGACGCCAAACGCCTTGCGGGCCAGAAGGTCGAGGCTCATGCCCGTCTCCGCGCCCACGTAGCCCAAAAGGCCCGTGTACAGGCTCAGGATCACACCGCCGACAATCATCGACACGACGAAGCCCTGAAAATCCAGGCCGTCCGCCAACTGCTGTCCCACCCACATGCTCGCGGAGAAAAAGGTGAAGCCCAGCATGATCATAAACATGGTCACGATGCCGCGTCGGGCGCTTTTCGGCACGATCGCCTCTGCGTAGTCAATATCCACTACCGTCTTTTCATTCTTCATGTGTTCTGTCCTCTCTGATCTATAAATTTTTTAAAGGATATACTTTCTCAGGGTCGTGGTGAACTCGTCGATCCGCTGGCGCGCGATCTCCTTCAGCGAGACATCGCGCATGCCCTCCACAAAGCCGCGCTCCTGCTGATAGAGCCAGCGCGTCGTCTTTTTGTCCAGTTTTTCGTAGTGGCAGTCCTTCAGCCAGTCCTCGTAGGAGATCGGCAGCGGATGCCCGAGCTTTTCCTCGAGCAGCGCTTGCTTGTCGATGCTGTCGGCGCGCTCTAAGATGCCGTTCCAGAATTCGAGCACCTCTTCAATATGCTCGTGGATCTCGTAGCGGCGGGCGCCGCCGTCGTAGATCGTGCACTTTTCAAAAAGGGGATTCTGCATCGAGAGCGTTTCGCGGCGGAAGGCGGGGGCAATGATGCCGCCCTTCCAGTAAAAGTCGATCAGCGCGCGGTTGATACCGGAAACGCCCCTGTTTCCCTCTTCATAGCAGCTGAAAATGCCCTCGTAATACACCGTGACAAATCCCTCAAAGCCCGGCCAGTACACGCGGATCTCCTGCGTCAGCTTTTCCAGGATCTCGACGCCCTGCGTGCCGCCGATCGTGAAGAGCACGATGTTGCGTAGCTTGGCCCCCTGCTTGCGGTAATAGTCGATCACATAGCGCAGGCAGTTCACAAGCGTCTCGCCGGAGGCGATGATGTCGCCGATCAGCAGCGTGCTGTTCGGTACGGTGGCGAGCTTGCAGTATTTGATTTCAAGGCCCGTCATCTCGCCGTTTTCAAAAACGCGCTCGCTCGACATAAAGCTGATGTCGTGGACGCGGATGTGCTCTTTGTAGCAGCTCTCCTCCAGCGGGTAATTCAAAGCGCCCCGCAGGATCGAGAGGATATTCGCCGACGTGATCTTCTTTTTCTCCTTCAGGTAGTACATCATCTGCGAGGTCGCCGTCACGAGCGAGGCGTACACCTCGTAGCCCACCACCTCCGGATGGTTCATCAGCTTTCGCGTCTCCGCTTCTGAGACAATGTAATACTCATTGAGGAAGTGTCCCCCCTCCAGCCGGTAGCAGTCCACGCCCTGATCACAGAACTCCGGCACGATCTGAACGTCCTTCCAATTTTCGATCATCGCTCTCTCCTCCTAAAAAAAGACCACCTGTCGAAGAATCGACAGATGGTCCATATACTAAATATGAAAAACAAAAAGGGAAGCGAAATGACATTTGTTGCGTTTTTTCAGCAGCATAGCAGGTGGCCTCCCTTTTTTCAACTTATGACATTATATGGAGAATGTCATATTTTGTCAATAAGGATTTTACAGTCATTGCGGCGCAAGCGCCGCTTCCTATTCCCTGCGTACCCGCAGGGTGCGGACAAAGGGGGCCATTCTCTCACGTGAGAGAATGGCCCCCTTTCAATCCCCCAAGAGAACGCGAGGGGAGTCCCTCAACCCCCGACATTGGCAGTCTCGATCTTGAAGAACTGCACACGCTGCGCAATCGGGTGCAGTGTACATGGCTTCGCCATGAATCTTCTGCGAGTCGTTACCGATTGCAACCGCGCCTTACTATCGTGAGGCGCGAGTGACGCTACCTCGGCGGCAGACTGCCTGCCGAATGCGGCATTGCTGCGCTCGCCGCATTGTAGGGACTGGCGGTAGACGGGAATTAGGTTGCACTACTACGAGACAGGCAAAGCGGCAGCGGATAGTAGAAGCAGAGTCAAGTCGTCTTGCAGCTCTAAACGCGGCAACGCCGCGCGCAGGCATTTCCATTCCGGAGGCATAAAGGTCATTCAAGCCCGGGACTGCCAATCAAAAGCCTTTCTCTTGGGGTTCCAAAGGGGATATTCTCTTTCGCGAAAGAGAATATCCCCTTTGCCCCTGCCGTCCACAGGCGGCATATCCCTTCGCACCTGTGCGAAAAGCAGAAAACCGCTATATGTTTTCTGTAAAAATGCAAAACTTTTGCTTGCAAACTCACTTTTCCGTGTTATGATGATGACCGAAAAAAAGAACGTGCAGTGCACATGGCAAGAAAGAGTGATCGATTTGTTGGATTTTTTGAAACAGGAGGGGCTGAGTCCCGACCTTTTGGATGGCATTCGTGAATTTAACGCGCAGTATCCGACGCCGCCGGAGCTGCAAAACCGCATCCCGCAGCCGCGGTATCATTATTATGGCAAAGACGTGTGGGAGGCGGCGGTCGCCGCCATTTTGTGCGGGGAGAACCTGCTGCTCGCGGGCAGCAAGGCCACGGGCAAAAACGTGCTGGCGGAAAACCTCGCCCAGGTCTTCGCCCGTCCCGCATGGGACGTGTCGTTCCACGTGAACATGGACGCCGCGAGCCTCATCGGCATGGACACGTTCGAGGGCGGCGAGGTCCGCTTCCGCCCCGGCCCCGTGTACCTTTGCGCAAAGCATGGTGGCTTCGGCGTGCTCGACGAGATCAACATGGCAAAAAATGAGGCGCTTGCTGTACTGCACGCGACGCTCGACTTCCGCCGCGCCATCGACGTTCCCGGCTACGAGCGCGTGGAGGTCGATCCCGCCGCGCGCTTCATCGGCACGATGAACTACGGTTACGCGGGCACGCGCGAGCTGAACGAGGCACTGACCTCGCGCTTTGTCGTCATCCAGATGCCGCCGATCGACGAAAGCGGTCTTGCACGCCTGCTCGGCGACGAATTCCCGACACTTGAGAAAAAATACTGCGGCCAGTTCGTGCAGCTCTTCCTTGACCTGCAAAAGAAGTGCGAAAACGCGGAGATCTCGGAAAAGGCGCTGGATCTGCGCGGCCTTCTCGATGCGCTGCGCCTGATCCGGCGCGGCGTGAGCGCGGGAACCGCGCTCGATATGGGCATTACGAACAAGGCCTTCGACGCTTATGAGCAGGGGCTCATCCGCGACGTGATCGCCGCGCGCATCCCCGCAAAGCTCGACAGAAGCCGCCTCTTTTCTGACTGATATGGAGACGGCAGGCTATTCCGCCCAGCAGCGGCGGGCGATCAACCTCGTATGGACGGCGTGCGGGGACTATACCTTTGAGCCGCAGTTTCTGGCGCTCAAAGCGGACGGGAAACCGGACTTTTATATGAACTGCGTCATCGGCCTTGTGCACAAGTGGTTCGGCGATGAGATGCCGCGCCGCCTTTTTGCACACTGGACGGGCGATGTGCGGCAGGCGACCTTTGACGATCTTGCGTGGCTGGCGCTGGAAAACGCCGCATATGAAAAAGAGCTCCCCGATCGGCCTGTGCTCGAGGAGCTGCGGCGCGCGCACGCCACGGAATTTTTTGCGTCCGAATATCAGCTCTCACGTCAGGAGTGGATGGACAAGAACCAGCTCGTCTACGCGCTCCAGTCCGCGCGATGGAAGGCGGTTCTTTCGCAAAAGCCGCCGCTGCTCGCGCCGTGGGAAAAGGGACTTTCGACGGCCCTTGCCTGCCATGGTACGATGAGCGGGGACGAAATAGAGGCCGCGGTGCTCGCGGCCTTTGAAAAGTATCTGCAATTCGACGGAAGCGTGCACAAAAAAGAGCCGCTGCGCCTGCACTTTGGCGACAAGTGGGCGCCGCTGCTCACAAAGCTTTTGCCGACGGAGATCGTCCGCACGGACGATCTGACGATCGGCCGCTCCGCTGCGGCGGGCGAAAACGGCATGGTGCGCGCATCGAACGCGCTGAGATCGCACCTGCGCTCCAATGAGCGCGAGGGGCAGGACCGCGACTATATCGAGCGCTGCTTCGGCCGCAGCATCTATTCTCCCCAGCGCCTTGCGCGCATCGAGCAGCAGCTCTGCACCGGCAACCACCTTGGCTGCCACCTGTGGTTCACCAAGGGGGAGAGCGCGCCGGATCAGCCCATGAGCGCCGACACAAAGCGCCTTTTTGAACAGGCAGAAGAACAGGCCAAGCGCAACCGCGCTGCCTTTTCGCGCGACAACGCGCTCTATGAGAACGCGCTGCTGCGCCTGACGGAGCAGATCCGCAACTGCATGCTCATCCACCAGCAGCCCTCGGACGTGACGGCCCGGCAGGGCCGCCTGGACGGCACGCGCGTCTGGCGCGAGCCGGTGCTGCGCGACGATCGTGTATTCTTACGCAGCGACGAAGAGCCGCGCCCCGGCTTCACGGTCGATGTGATGCTCGACGGCTCGGCCTCGCGTCTGCACTGCCAGGAGACGATCGCCATTCAGGGCTATATTCTTGCAAAGAGCCTCGCCTCCTGCGCCATCCCTGTGCGCGTGACGAGCTTTTGCAGCCTGCGCGGCTACACGGTGCTGCGCATTTTGAAGGATTTTGGCGACAAAAATGGCGAACGAAACGTTTTCAATTACTTCGCCGCGGGCTGGAACCGCGATGGGCTCGCGCTGCGCGGCGCGGGCGAGCTCATCAAGTCCGCACCCGCGGAAAAGCATCTGCTCATCCTGCTGACCGACGCCTCACCCGACGACAGCCACAAAATCCTGCCGAGCGGCAAAGTCCCGCTCAGCCGCGACTACGACGGGCAGATCGGCGTCGACGACACGGCGGAGGAGGTGCGCGCCCTACGCGCGCAGGGCATCCGCGTCGCCGCCGTCTTCATGGGTGAAAACGCGAGCGTTCCCGCCGCGAACGCCATCTATGGCCGCGACCTTGCGCGCATTCGCCGCATTGACCAGCTCGCCGCCACGGCGGGTCGGCTCATTCAGGATGAAATCCGCGAACTCAGCAGCTGACAAAAAGGATCCCGAAAGTTGAACTTTCGGGATCCTTTCTTTTATGTCAGAATGTGCGAGAGCGTCTCCATTGAGCGGCCTGCGTTTTTATTTCCGCACGGTAAAGCAAACGATTTGCAAAATTGCGCAAAAAGGAAGGTATCCTGTCTTAAGCCTTTTTTAAGACTCCGGTAGTATTGACATTGTGATAAGACTGGAGTATTATGTGCTTGTAGCTACTACTAAAGTCTTATGAAGGAGGCCTTCTCATGGATATCAAACTGTTCGACTCGGAATTAAAGGTGATGGACGTTTTGTGGAAGCGCGGCGATACACCCGCCAAGGAGATCGCGCGCACGCTCACAGACGATCTCGGCTGGAACGTGAACACGACCTACACGCTTATCAAACGCTGCATGAAAAAGGGCGCGATTGAGCGCAGCGAGCCGGGCTTCCTCTGCCATGCGCTCATCCCCAAGTCCGCCGTGCAGGAGGCGGAGACCGACGAGCTCATCAACAAGATCTACGACGGCTCGGCCGACAAGCTCTTCGCCGCGCTGCTGGGGCGCAAAAAGCTCTCCGCCGAGCAGATCGCGCAGCTCAAGAAGATCGTCGGCGAGCTGGAATGAGGGTGAAGGGATGAGCTTTTTGCAGATGAGCCTGCACGGCGCGGTGATGATCGCGGTCATCACCATTCTCCGCGCGCTGACGCTCAACCAAGTGCCGAAAAAGACGTTTCTGGTGCTCTGGGCGCTCGCGCTCGTGCGGCTGCTTGTGCCGTTCTCGCTCCCCTCGCGCCTGAGCGTCTACACGCTGCTTGCGCGTCAGGCACCTGCGGTATCGGATGCCACCGCCGTCTCTCCTCCGCCGGTCCTGCCGGCGGCACCCGTCACCATCACGCCGCAGGTCACTGCGCCTTCCGCGTCGACGGTCTTGCCGTGGGCAGTCGTCTGGCTTGTGGGCATTGAGGTCTGTGCGCTGACATTTGCGGTGCTCTACGTCAGGTGCTATCGCGAATTCCAAACCTCGCTGCCGGTCGAACACGACTATGCCCGCCGCTGGCTTGCAGCGCATCCTCTGCGCCGCAAGCTCGTCATCCGCCAGTCGGACCGCGTCTCGTCCCCGCTGACGTTCGGCGTCCTGCGCCCCGTCATTCTGATGCCGAAGTCGACCGACTGGTCGGACGAGGGCACTCTGCGCTTCGTTCTGGAGCACGAGTTTGTCCACGTCCAGCGCTTCGACGCGCTCTCCAAGCTCGCGCTCATCGCCGCCGTCTGCGTCCACTGGTTCGATCCGCTCGTGTGGGTCATGTACGTGCTCGCGAACCGTGACCTCGAGCTCTCGTGCGACGAAACAGTCGTGCACCGTTTCGGCAGCGCGCGGGCGGACTATGCGCGCACCCTCATCCGCATGATGGAAACGCGCAGCGGCGTCGCGCCCCTTTGCAACGGCTTCAGTAAAAATGCCATTGAAGAAAGGATCACAGCAATTATGAAAACGAAGAAAACAACCATCATCTCGTTCGTTCTGGCGGCTGTCCTGATCACCGGAACGGCAGCCGCCTTTGCGACCTCCGCCCAAGCGGAGGCAGACAACGGCGACAGAGCAACCGCCGCCTATGGCACAAATATCCAGCCGGACGCGGAGCTCCTCGCCACAGGGCTCACGTATCAGGACTCCATCTGGTTCTATCAGGGCAAGGCCGTTGCCGGCATGTACGACGACAAAGGCGGCACCTATACCAACGACGCCGCGGCAGGCGACATCTACCTCGCCATCAAGCGCGGCAGCGACGGCAAGGTCACCGAGCTCGCTCCGATCACTAAAAAGCAGTTTACTGAGCTCGTCGACCGTCACCCGAACGACGTCGAGACCGAGGTGGGCGAAAGCTCGCTGATGTCTTACGTCGACCCGACGGACGGCAAAACGTATTACAGCTTCGACGACGGCAAGACCTTCGAGCCGATGACGGACGAGGAGTTTGAGGCCCGCTTCCCCACGCCGAACGTCGAGTGGTGGACGTATGACGAGTACAAGGCGTGGCTCGACAACGAAAAGGTGCAGCTCCAGAGTCTTCTTGGCGAGACCGACACGATCGGCGGTCAGAAATTCACCTGGACGCAGGAGGAGATCGACAAGACCATCGCCATGTACGAGGAGACTCTGGCGGACATCAAAAACGGCATCATGTACTCCAAATCCGTCGACGGAGACGATCAGCTGATAATGAGCTACACCCCCGCCGACATCAGCACGTCGACGGATGAAAAGGGGCTGTACATCAAGTTAGACAACGGCAAAGAATACACGTTCGGCCCGTATGAGACGGACGAAGCGCTTCTCGCCGCCGTCAAGCCGTTCTGTGAAAAGCAGGTCCGGCTCGGCAACATGACGCAGAGCGAGGCCGACGAGATCATCGCTCGCCACAGCGGGAAATAAACACAACCATTTGGGAAAAGGCGGAGGCCTGCTATCCAGCAGGCCTCCGCCTTTGATTTTAAATCCTTTTCGTGTCATGCATATACATAAGATTCTCATTTCGTACGAGCAGCGG
>OIWS01001665.1_pt1 | contig 21123 bp, 17 predicted proteins | sample 1587611 | NCBI WGS metagenome assembly OIWS01 (sample SAMEA3888919, study PRJEB22519) | human gut metagenome | biome: human gut; feature: human-associated habitat; material: faeces | place: Denmark | collected 2010 | reverse complement strand
TGAGCGTCACGATGCGGTTGCCATCAATGACATCAAACGTATCGCCGTCCTTCACCAAACCGCGGATGTCGGTGAGTTCGGCGGGGAGCGCCTTCACGTCGGTCACGGCTTCAGACGCAACGTCGATCGTCACGAGAACGTTGTAGTTCTTGGAAACGCAGTAGAGCTTACCGGCTTCGTAGACCATACCGGTCACATAGAGTTCGCCCAGGGTGCGGCCTTCTTTGAGGTTCGCTTCGGGTTCGAATTCCGCTGAAAGCGTCCAGTCCTTCTGCATCGCCTTCGAGATCACGAACTTCTTCTTATTCTTGTTGTCGGGCACGGTCGCAGTGTAAATGTAGCGGCCGTCCGTCGCGGAAGAATGCACGTAGCTGAACTTCGCGCGTTCCGTATCGATGCGGGAGCGCCCCAAACCGCCCACGTGTTCAACGGCGTCTCGACCCGCGGTGAAGTTCGCCCATTCACGCACGTCGTCTGCCTTCGAATTCTGACGGAAACGCAGAATCGTCTTATTGGAACCCATGATGACGTAGGCGTCGTCCTTATAGGCCGTCACACCCACGATATCGAGAACGTTCGCGCTGAACCACGGATCCATCGACGCGTGAATCTTCGGCGTGAGGTCGTCGTTCAAGAACCAGAAGTCGTACTTCGAAGTGACCACGTATTCGCCGCGGATCTTGGAGAGGGTGTTCAACTTCGCGTCAATCCCCTGCACCTTGCGTTCGCCCGCAATCGCGAGCATACCGTTCACGGGCACCGGGGCGTCGGCCGCATCGTGCTTAAAGGTAAGACCCAACTTCGCAGTGTTGTCGCGATAGGCGAAATCCGGTTCCTTCACGTCGCGCTTACCGAGGAAGTTGATGCCGCCCCACATGCCCTGCCAGCTGTCTGCGGACCAATTCACATACTTCGGGTTAAAGGAGAAGCGCCAAGGATCGCCCTGGCCCCAGTACGGGGGCAAACCCGTCGTCCAAGCGGCCTGAAAGGCGTTCGAAGCGATGATCGCCGCCACGATGCCGAAAGACCACTTCATAAAGCCCGTCATCGGACGGAAGGGACGGCCCTTCAGTTCCGCGATGAGCGCATCAAAGCGAGGCGCCAAGAAGCAGGCCAAACCGAAGAGCACCACCACGCACCAGAAGACGATTTCCGCCCACATCTGCGTGTGAAGGCCCAGGATTTCAAGGCCGAACCCCTGACCGACGTCGCGGGCGGCGTGGTTGCCCAAATGGCGGAAGGAAGAATAAAGCCCCACGCCCGCCATCACGAGCATCATCGCGAGGTACTTCGGCTTAAAGCCGTAGCGCACCATAAAGAGCGCCACCACACCGATGAAGGCCATTTCTTCGCGCTGCCCCCAGCAGAGGGTGCAGGGACTGTCGCCCATCATGTAGCCCAAAATCACGTTCGCGATGCCCACGGGCAGGAGAACGATCAACAAACCACCCCAGCAGACGATGTCGTACCAGGTTTTTGCTTTACCCAAATCCGAAGCGGACACGGGCTGAGAATAATCCGTCATTGTCCGACTCCTTAAAGATTGAGCACACCGAGGATCCCCGTGGAGACGTGTCCCACGTAGATCAATACCGTCATCAGCCAGCCGCCGACGGCAAGCCCCCATGCGAGCTTTTCGCGTTCGGGCTTGAACCAAATCAAAAGCACCGCCGCCAAAAGCATCACGAGTTCCAAAAATTCCATGATGATTTCCGAAAATACCGACTTCAGGTGATGCCTAAGACACCTGTCTTAGGCCGCAAGTCGTAAGGAGCGCACATTCTACATATTTCCCCGAAGGGATACTACAAATTGTTGCCGAGCGATTTCTCCCTGTGGGATAATGCAATTTCTGTATTGTTTTTTCCTTTATCGATAAGGGTGAGCCGTGTCAATCATCACAAACCCCATCGTCGTATCCGTCCTACTGCTGTGCGCTCTCTGTCTGATGCGCGTCAATGTTTTGCTCGCACTTTTACTGGCGGCCATCACGGCCGGCGTCACAGGCGGCGTGGGGCTTACAAAGTCCATGGATCTTCTCACCGCGGGCTTTTCCACGAACGCCACGACGGCACTCTCCTACATTCTCCTGGGCACCTTCGCAATCGCGATTGCCAATACCGGCCTCATGCAGATGCTGGTGAACTGGCTCTCTTCGCGCATGGGTAAGCGCCCCGTGCAATTCTGCTTTGTGCTCGCCTTCATTGCCTGCCTGTCGCAGAACGTCGTACCGGTTCACATCGCCTTTATTCCGCTGCTGATTCCGCCGCTGCTGAAACTCATGAACGCAATGCAGCTCGATCGCCGTGCCACGGCCTGCGCGCTGGGGTTCGGGCTCACGGCCCCCTACATTACACTCCCCATCGGGTTCGGCCTTATTTTCCAAGGTATCGTAGCGGACAGCCTTACCACGAACGGCCTTGCGACGACGGTCTCGGACGTCGCGCACGTCGCCTGGATCGCGGGGCTTGCGATGTTTGCGGGGCTTGCCTTTGCGATTCTCGTTCTCTACCGCCGTCCCCGCCACTATGACGACCGCCCCATCATCGGTGCCGATTCCAACCCTGCTCCTCAGTCCTTTACGAAAAAACACGCCGTCACGCTCGCCGCGATCGCGGCGGCCGTTGCCGTGCAGATTTACCTGGAATCCCTGCCGTTGGCGGCCCTGATCGGACTCATCGTGATGTTCGCGGGCGGCGCCTTCGCCTTCTCCAAAATGGACGAACACATCACAGGCGGCATCTCCATGATGGGGTTCATTGCCTTCGTGATGCTGATTGCCGGGGGCTACGCCAACATTCTTAAAGCGACGGGAGCCGTACCGCAGCTTGTGGAAAGTGTCGTACCCTTAATCGGTTCGAGCCAATGGATTGCCGCCGTCATCATCACGCTCATCGGTCTTCTCGTCACCATGGGAATCGGCACAAGTTTCGGCACCGTACCGATTTTGGCCGTGATCTACGTGCCGCTTTGCTCAGCCGTCGGGTTTTCGCCGGCTGCGACCATTCTCCTGATGACGGTGGCGGGCGCTTTGGGGGACGCCGGGTCTCCGGCTTCCGACAGTACCTTAGGGCCCACGAGCGGCTTAAATGCCGACGGTCAGCACAACCACATCTGGGATACGTGCGTCCCCACGTTCCTCGTTTACAACATTCCTCTTTTGCTCGTCGGAATTCTGGTGAGTCCCTTTATTTGATGGTTTCCGCCCCATGATCTCTCGCCGTTTGTTGCTGCAGTCTGCCGCCCTTACGCTCGCGGCTCCCACGCTCCCTACCTTTGCCTACCTTCAGTGGCACGAAGAAGCTTTTCCGCTCGCGGCCAAGGACATCGAGGCGCTGACTCACCATCCCTTCGTCACGGGACTCATTGAAGGCACCCTGCCGCAGGAATCGTTTCTCTGGTACCTCTGCCAGAACCTCAATTACCTGGCGGGCTACGAAAAAAGTCTCATGAAGTTGGCACCCAGACTCACCGATAAAGACGATCGGAAACAAGTCCTTGCCTGGGCGAAGGAGACGTCTGCTACCTATCGCTGGACTTCCGAAGTCATCAAGTCCTCCGCCCAACACCGCGACACAGATCGCTATCGCGCGGTGCGGCCTACCACACGGCGCTACATCGAGTGGGAAGCGGAAAATGCCTCCGAAGCCCCCGTGTCGGTCGCCTGGGCGACTCTTCTGCCCTGCTTCTGGGTTTACGGTGAAGTCGGCCGCTTTGTCTCTGCCAACAAAAAGCCGGATTCGCCCTACGCCGCCTGGCTTGACGGGTACGGTGATCCGGCCTACGCAAAAACGGTCAACGCTGCCGTAGCGCTCGCCGATCGCCTGGCGGCTCAGGACGCCAAAAACCGGGGACGAGCCACCGACGCTTTTCTTTCATCCGTGAAATTTGAAGCCGCGCTTTGGGATGCCGCCGTCAAACTCGAAGCTTAACGGTCAGCTCTCATCCCCGAATTCCCGCGAAAACTTTCTCAGGCGTCCGATCAGGAACCCCGCCTGATACGCCGTTGCCTTGAGGGCATTCATAGCGCCGTCGATATCAACGGCAGGAAGCCGCCCCTCGATGTATTTCGCGATTTCATCCCGCAGCACGTCTTCCACAGGGCGCTTCTGCGTTTCGGAAAGGACGTCAAGCGCGATCCGCGCCTGAGGGGGCAGCGCCTGCATCACACGATCCACGTCGTCGTTTCGAATATCCATTTTTGTCCAAAGAAAAACCCGGCCGAAACGCCGATTGTGTCAGCGTTTTGACCGGGTTTCAAGTTCGCTCAGGGCGAATTACTTCGCTTCAGCGACCTTCGCCAGACGACGCCAGGTGTCAACCACCGTGTCGGGGTTGAGCGAGATGGATTCGATGCCTTCTTCCATCAGCCAAGCCGCAAAGTCCGCGTGATCCGAGGGGCCCTGTCCGCAGATACCCACGTACTTACCGCGGGCCGTGCAGGTCTTGATCGCCATCGACAGGAGTTTCTTCACGGCCGCGTTGCGTTCGTCAAAGCTCTGAGCTACGAGACCGGAGTCACGGTCAAGACCCAACGTGAGCTGTGTCAGGTCGTTGGAACCGATGGAGAAGCCGTCCACGTAGTTGAGGAATTCGTCCGCCAACAAGGCGTTCGACGGAATTTCGCACATCATGTTGAGGCGAAGTCCGTTTTCACCGCGCTTCAGACCGTTCTTCTCAAGAAGCGCCACGCACTGTTCGATTTCGTTGATGGTACGGACGAACGGCAGCATGAGTTCCACGTTGGTGAGCCCCATTTCATCGCGCACGCGCTTCATGGCACGGCATTCGAGTTCGAAGCAGTCCGCGAAGCTGTGAGCGATGTAGCGGGAGGCACCGCGGAAGCCCAACATGGGATTTTCTTCCTCGGGCTCGTAGAGCGCGCCGCCCGTCAACTTGCGGTATTCGTTGCTCTTGAAGTCGGACATGCGCACGATCACCTTCTTCGGGTAGAAAGCGCAGGCAATCGTCGCCACGCCTTCGGCGATCTTACTCACATAGAAATCGACCGGATCCTTGTAGCCCGCCGTGATGCGGTCGAGCTTGTCGCGCATTTCGCTCGGGATGTTCGGATATTCGAGGCAGAGCTTCGGATGCACGCCGATGTTGTTGTTGATGATGAATTCGAGGCGGGCCAAACCCACGCCCTTGTTCGGAATCTGGCAGAAGTCAAAGGCCAACTGCGGATTGCCGATGTTCATCATGATCTTTACGGGCACTTCAGGAAGGGCACCGCGGCGCACTTCGTCCACGGTGAAGTCCTGGATGCCGCTGTAAATGTGGCCCGTATCGCCTTCGGCGCAGCTCACCGTCACCGGCGTATTTTCTTCGAGGCTTTCAGTGGCGTCACCGCAACCCACGACGGCAGGAATACCGAGTTCGCGGGCAATAATGGCCGCGTGGCAGGTACGGCCGCCGCGGTTCGTCACGATGGCAGACGCCTTCTTCATCACCGGTTCCCAGTTGGGGTCAGTCATGTCGGTAACAAGGACGTCCCCCTTCTGAACGCGGTCCATTTCGGAAGCGTCGGCCACGATGCGCACAGGGCCCGCACCGATCTTCTGACCGATGGCGCGGCCTTCGGCGAGCACCTTGCCGCGGGTCTTGAGGGTGAACTTCTGCTGCACGTCGCTCGAGTTCTGACGGCTCTTCACGGTTTCGGGACGAGCCTGCAGAATATAGATCTTGCCGTCGATACCGTCCTTGCCCCATTCGATGTCCATGGGACGTCCGTAGTGCTTTTCAATGATGGTCGCAAACTTCGCAAGTTCAATGACGTCTTCGTCCGTCAGAGCAAACTTGCGGCGGTCTTCCGGATCGACGTCCACGGTACGCACGGAGCGGCCGGAAGCCTTATCCGGATCAAATTCCATCTTGATCAGCTTGCTGCCCAGGTTGCGACGCACGATCGGGTACTTGCCTGCGGCGAGAGCGGGCTTGAAGACGAAAAATTCATCGGGATTCACGGCGCCCTGCACCACGGTTTCACCGAGCCCGTAGCTCGCCGTGACGAAGACGACCTGATCAAAGCCGCTTTCCGTATCAAGCGTGAACATCACGCCCGCAGCGCCCTTGTCCGAACGGCACATACGCTGCACGCCGGCGGACAAGGCCACTTCCATGTGCGTAAAGCCCTTGTGAACGCGGTAGCTGATGGCACGGTCGTTGTAAAGCGACGCAAACACTTCCTTCATGCGGGAGAGAACCTGATCGATCCCCACCACATTGAGGTACGTTTCCTGCTGACCAGCAAAGGAGGCGTCCGGCAGGTCTTCTGCGGTCGCGGACGAACGCACGGCGACCGAGATTTCTTCCTGACCGTCCTTCAACCAATCGTAGAACTCACGAATTTCTTTTTCGAGTTCCGCAGGGAAGGGCGCTTCTTCCACCCAACGGCGGATTTCGGCACCGGCTTCGGCAAGCGCATGCACGTCTTCAACGTCAAGACCTTCGAGACGCTTGGCGATACGCGTTTCAAGACCGCTTTCCTTAATGAAAAGCCGGAACGCTTCAGCCGTCGTCGCGAAGCCGTCGGGCACACGGATACCCGCCGACGTGAGCTGGCTGAGAAGTTCGCCCAGAGACGCATTCTTGCCGCCGACGCGGTCAACGTCAGTCATGCGCAGCTGGCTGAAGGGAAAAACATAACGGCCTTGAACCATTTGATCCTCGTTCTATGAAACGAAACATGTAAAAAAATAAAGGGCGTACACCCCGTCGTGTGTTTCCTTTTGAAAAAGGAAACACCGAAAGCCGGTCGCAGAACCGGCTCTTTACGAAAAATCCCGTTAAGTTTAAGCTACTTTCCGCGCCCTCGGGGCTCCCGCGGCCGGTATTTCGTACATATTGGTAAAAACGCGGATATTATCTTGTCATATTTCACGACTTCTGTGCCGAAAAAGCCGCCGTTCACCTACAATTAGCGGTTTGTATCCTTTATTTGCGGCAGAGAGACTATGTCTGAACAGCAGCACGACAAAAACTGGCGTCCCGTCTTCATCGTGAGCGACGGAACGGCCATCACGGCCGAAACGCTCGCGCATTCCGTCATGACCCAGTTTCCCGATCTCGTCTACGACCAGCAGCGCATTCCCTTCATCGACACGCCGGAAAAGGCGCATCAGGTCGCAAAGCGCATTGAGCGCACCTTGAACGAGACCGGCGTTCGGCCGCTCGTATTCTCCACTTTCGTCGACCCCGAGATTTCCAAAGAATTCTTAAAGACGGCTCCGGGCTTTCAGGTGGAACTCTTCCGCTCCTTCGTGGGCCCGATGGAACGCGAACTCGGCATGAAGAGTACCCACACCGTGGGCGCCACCCACAAAATCCGCAACGAAGAACGCTACAACAAGCGCATTGCCGCCATCGACTACACCTTGACGCACGACGACGGTCAGACGAACCGCGGACTTGATCAGGCCGAAGTGATTTTGGTGGGGGTCTCCCGTTCCGGCAAAACCCCGACGAGCCTGTTTTTGGCCATGCAGTTCGGAATCAAAGTCGCAAACTACCCCCTCATCCCCGAAGACTTCGACCGCGGCGAACTGCCGCCCGCGCTTGAACCCTTGCGAGACAAACTGTTCGGGCTTTCCATTAAACCCGAGCGCCTCTCCGAAATCCGCAACGAACGCCGTCCGGGGTCTCATTACGCGAGCATTGAAAACTGCCGCAAGGAAATCGAAGATGCCGAGAAGCTGATGCGTCGCAACGGAATCGAATGGCTCAACTCCACGACGAAATCCATTGAAGAAATTGCCGCCACCATCATCGCCAAACAACATTTGGAGAAACTCGGAAACAACTGATCTTCCGAAAGACACCCGCGGTTTTCGTCGGGTGTTTTTTGGGTTTGGTGCCCTGCTATAGGTAAGAAGTTATAGCCTGGCGTCTACGATCGGCTTCACGTTGTGGGACGTTCGTCTTACAGCGCGAAGTCAAAATAACCAACCGCCTCACAAAAGGACTCCTCCTCCGACTGCTTGAGGCACGCTTCAGACAAAACAAAGGGACTTTAAAAATGAAGAAACCCATCCGCGTTGCCGTGACTGGCCCTGCCGGCCAGATCGGTTATTCGATTCTCTTCCGCATTGCTGCGGGTGACCTGTTCGGAGCGGATCAGCCCGTCGCGTTGTCGCTTCTGGAACGTGCTACTCCGGAAAGTCACCAGCGCTTGAAGGGCGTCATGATGGAACTCTCGGACTGCGCTTTCCCGCTGCTCACGGAAATGAAGGCGACCGATGACCCCGTTGAAGCGTTCCGCGACGCCGAAGCCGTGTTCCTCATCGGCGCACGTCCCCGCACGAAAGGGATGGATCGCAGCGAACTGCTCTCTGCCAACGGCCAAATCTTCACCGTGCAGGGGAAGGCTCTCAACGAATCGGCTTCCCGCAACGTCAAGGTGCTCGTCGTCGGCAACCCCTGCAACACGAATGCCTACATCGCGATGAAGTCGGCGCCCGACTTGGATCCGAAATGCTTCTCCGCTCTCGTGCGCCTTGACCACAACCGCGCTCTTTCGCAGCTCGCGGAAAAGACCGGCAAGTCCGTCGCTACGATGCACAAGATGGCGATCTGGGGCAATCACTCCAATACGATGTACCCGGACATCCGCGCCTGCACGATCGACGGCGAAAAGGCCGAAGATCTGGTGGACGACGCCTGGTACCACGATTACTTCATCCCGACCGTGAGTAAGCGCGGCGGTGCCATCATTGAAGCGCGAGGCGCGAGCTCTGCGGCCTCTGCCGCCTCCGCCGCCATTGACCATATGCGCAACTGGTTCCTCGGTTCCAACGGCGAATGGGTTTCCATGGCCGTGCCGAGCACAGGCGACTACGGTATTCCCGAAGGTCTCGTCTGCGGCGTTCCCTGCATCTGCAAGGGCGACGGCACCTATGAAATCGTGAAGGGCGTGGAATTCACGGGCGAAGCCCGCGAACGGTTTGATAAGACCGTTGCTGAACTCGCCCACGAAGCGGAACTCGTGGCGCCGCTGCTGAAGTAATCCCGCCGGCAATGACCACGACGCCCGGAAGACCTTGCGTTTTCCGGGCGTTTTTTCGTCATGTGACGTCGGAATTCCCCCGCCGATGTATTGCATTTCGATGCGGTCGCGCCTCGTGGTCGCTTCCGACCGAATTTCGGAATAATGATTGTCGCGGTTCGTCCAGATGCGCGCCACGGCATCCCGAATTTCTTCCGTCGTCGCCCCGCCGCGGAGCATCGTACGGATGTCGTAGCCCCGGTCGGCAAAAAGGCAAAGAAACAGTCCCCCTTCCACCGAGAGTCGGGCACGGGTGCAGTCACAGCAAAACGCCTGCGTCACGGAACTGATGAAGCCGACTTCACCCGCGCCGTCCAAATAGTGCCAGCGCTCCGCCACTTCCCCGCGGTACAACGCCTCCGACGGCGCAATGGGCCACACCTCATTAATCCGGCGCACGATTTCAGACGAAGGCACCACGTCATCCATTCGCCAACCGTTGGCGGTGCCCGCGTCCATGTATTCAATGAAACGGAGCGTAATCCCGGTGCCGCGGAACGTTTTCGCCAAGGGAAGAATTTCCTCTTCGTTCATGCCGCGTTTCACAACCGTATTCACTTTGACGGGAAGCCCCGCTTCGCAGGCTGCGCGAATTCCCTTGAGCACCTCATCGGCCGGGAACCCCACGTCGTTGATGGCTTGAAAGAGGTCTTCGGTCAGTGCATCGAGACTCACCGTCACGCGATCCAATCCGGCCGCCTTCAGCGCCTGCGCCTTACGTCCCAAAATGGCGGCGTTCGTCGTCATCGCAACTTCCAGGGATTTTCCCGTCGGCGTTTCAAGCGCCTTTAATTTCGCCACTAATTCTTCAATATGGCGCCGCAAAAGAGGCTCTCCGCCCGTGAGGCGGATCTTTTCGACCCCCAACGCCGAAAACGCCTTCGCCACCATGAGAATTTCTTCAAAGGTGAGAAGTTCAGTATGTGCCAAAAACTTATGCCGCGACCCGAACTTTTCCTTTGGCATGCAGTATCGGCAGCGGAAATTGCATTGATCAGTGACAGATATGCGCAGATCGCGCAAAGGACGCCCGCGGGCATCAAGAATCCGGCCGCCCTCTTCACGGATCGCCCCCGCTACCGGAACCGGCAGCGACAGGATTTCGGTCCGACGCTCATCGGAGTTCGGCGCAGCCGGTGCAATGGGAATGACGGTTTCAGGCATGACGGGGACCGCTTTCTTTTAAGAATAAGGCCGCATTCTAGCGGCCTTATCCGGTGTTTCTCTTAACCTGCCGGAAATCCCAAACTACTTCATCACAGAAAGAATGGCGTTCGTTGCCAAATCGGCCGTCGGCCTCAAAAGCGACCGATGCATGTCCGTAAAGAGCGTCGTGAGTTCGGCTCGCCGCTCGGGAGCCATTTCGTCCAATAAGCGCGCCGCCAACGCGTCCGGCGTGCAGTAGTACTGCAGAAATTCCGGCACCACGATGCGCCCCGACAGAATGTTGGGGAGGCTCACGTAAGGGATGAGTCCCTTCTTTTTCATAAGAAGCGCCGTTAATCCCGGCATGACGTAGCCCACCACCATCGGCTTTTTGTAAAGTGCGGCTTCAAGAGCTGCCGTGCCTGAAGCCACCATCACGCCGTCGGAAGCTTCCAACACCTTGTGGCTCTGCCCTGTGACGACTTTGACGCGTCCCGCCAATTCCGGGTATCCCGCCGCCACTTTCTCAATCTGAGCCCGCCGCGCGTCGTCCATCGCAGGAATCACGAAGAACCCGGCCTTGATGCGTTTGACGATACAGACGCACGCCTTAAAGAAAATGGGGCCGCAGCCCTTTACTTCATCCACGCGTGACCCGGGGAGCACCGCAAATACGGGTTCCCCATGAGGATCGATCCCCAGTTCCGCCCGGGCCGTGAGGGGATCAGGCTCCATCGGAATGATGCCCGCCAAGGGGTGACCGATATAGGTCGCCGGGATCCCTGCCTTTTTGTAGATTTCCTCTTCAAAGGGGAAAACCAAAAGCATGTGATCGACCGCCTTACGGATCGTCTCAATCCGCTCGGGGCGCCACGCCCAAATGGAAGGCGACACAAAATGCACGACGGGAATGCCTTCACGTCGGAGCGCTGTTTCAATCGACAAATTGAAGTCCGGTGCATCCACCCCGATAAAAACCCGCGGATGCAGGGTTTTTAGCCGGCTCACCATGCGGTGCCGCAGCCACAGGAGCCCGGGAAGTTTCTTGAGAACTTCCACGTAACCCCTCACGGCGAGGCGTTCGCTCGAATACCACGGAAAGAGCCCTGCCGCGAGCATCTTCTCGCCGCCGATGCCAAACTGCAAGGCGCCCCCCATTCGCTCTTCAAGCGTGGGAAGCACGAGGCTCGCGAGATAGTCGCCGCTCGCCTCGCCGGCAAGCCACGCCGCGCCGCTTGAGGGCGACCGCGAAACGACGCGCGGTTTCACGGTGAGATCCGTCGCCATAGTCGGTCAACGGATGATGCCGCGGGGGCTTTCGACCACAAAATCGCGGAAATGTACGAGGTAGGGCTTGTCGTTTTCGCCCGCTCGGTCAATGAGGGCGTTGATTTCCGTCACGGCGTCCGCGACGAGATTACCTTCGCGGTACACGGCGTGATAGCAGTCCTTTAAAAGACGCAGCAGGTCGTTCGTGAATCCTGCCCTGCGAAGGCCCACGAGGTTCAACCCGTGGGGGGCTGCGGGATACCCCGAGCAGATCACGTAAGGCGGCACGTCGCGCAGGACGCCCGAAGCGCCCGCCACCATGGCATTACGGCCCACCCGCGTGAACTGATGCATCCCGGTCTGACCGCCGATGACGACGTTGTCTTCGATCGTGCAATGACCGGCGATGGCGCAGTTGTTGGCGATGATGGTGTTGTCGCCCACCGTGCAGTCGTGCGCAATGTGCACGTTTGCCATCAGCAGGTTTCCGGAACCGATGCGGGTAATGCCGCGGTCCTGCACCGTTCCGATGGAAAGCGTGCAGTTTTCTCGGATCACGTTATTGTCGCCGATCACGAGTTCGGTGTCTTCCCCGGCATACTTCTTATCCTGGGGCTCACAACCCACGGCCGCCCCCTGAAAGATGCGGTTGCCGCTGCCGATTACCGTACGTCCGCGCACCGTAATATGACTCATCAGCACCGTACCGGCGCCGATCTTCACCTTACCGTCCACGATGCAGAAGGGACCGACGACGACGTCTTCGGCCAATTCGGCTTTCGGGTTCACTAAACTCGAAGGATGAATCACGGGCATAATTAATCTCTTTATTGGCGTTGGTTCTTTTGTTTTTCCCGCTCCGGGAAAAGAGCGGACTATATCAGTCCTGCACCGGTCGACGGGCGCACATCAGCTTCGCCTGGCAGGCCAGGTGCCCGTCCACCGTCGCCGTCGCTTCATACCAGCCGATCCCGGCGCGGTCTTTGACGTACTTGCAGTCAAAAATCACCTGGTCGCCCGGAATCACGACGCGCTTAAAGCGTGCACCGTCAATACCGGCGAAATAAAAGAGCGCCTTCTCTTTCTTTTCTTCTTCGGTAAGGCGGGCCATCGCCAGAACCGCGCAGGCCTGCGCCATGGCTTCAATCAAAAGGACGCCCGGCATAACGGGGCATTCCGGAAAGTGTCCCGTGAACTGCGGTTCGTTTGCCGTGACGTTTTTCAGTACGCGGCACGTCGTCTTGTCTTCGCTCACTTCCAAAACGCGGTCAATCAGAAGAAACGGGAAGCGGTGCGGCAGCATCCGCATGATTTCGTTGATGGTCTGTTGCATTTTATTTTCCAAACGGAGGGGGAACGAAACGCAATGCGCCGTCCGCCCTGAAATTCTTTACGAAGCGTATCTTAACCCGCAGAAGGCGGATTCATTCGCGCCTAAGCCGTACGGACGAAGTCCGGCGGGAGGATTTTCCGGAAGATTGCTTGAGCGCTTGCCAAGTAAACTTTCCGTGCTCAAAAAATAGGCACAATAAAAATTTTCAATGTTTTCAGATGTATTGTCGACAAACTGAGTACTTCTGCACAGATTTTGTGGAAAAGTAACTTTTGCGGCGAATAACTTTTCGTCCAACTGCCGCCGGAACTCCCGTCATTATTGGCCTGAACGGATTGTCACCGTTTTTTGCATCGACATCCCTTCGTCCCTCAAAATCAGAGCTTTTTCCAAAAAATCAACGCAGGAAAACGCTCTCTTCTGCCCTCACCCAAAAAACACCTTCTGTGGATAACCCGAAAAGCAGAAAAGCCGATCCGACAAACGCGGTCCGGCCTTTCCAAACTCAGGCTTTTAGCTTTTCAATTTCAGCTTCCAGCGCCTGAACTCGTCTGCGCATGTCGCTCAAACGCATCAGAAGCACCGCCGTCCGTTCAAAATTGCGGCGATCCTGCGCAGGGTAAATACCGATCATCTGCTTCAAGCCTTCCTGCCAATGCATGATGGTGGTGGCTGGCCCCACTTCGCTCATGTCGGGAATACGGATGTGCCCGTTGATGTTGGCGGCTCCGCCCACCATGCAGTGACTGCCGATTTCGGTGGATCCCGCGACACCCGTGCAGGCGGCCATCACAGTGTGTTCCCCAATCTTGTCGTTGTGTCCCAGCTGAATCTGGTTGTCGAGCTTCGTACCCTTGCCCACCACCGTATTTTCAATCGCACCGCGGTCGACCGTCGTGTTGGCGCCGATTTCCACATCATCTGCGATCGTGACGCCCCCCACCTGAGGAATCTTCACCCACTCGCCCGCAAAAGGCGCGAACCCGAAGCCGTCCGCCCCGATCACGCAGCCCGAATGTAGAATCACGCGGCTGCCGATCGTACAGCCGTGGTAAACGACGGCATTGGGGTACAAAATCGTATCGTCTCCCACCGTCGTACCGGCTCCGACGTAGGCACCGGGGAAAAGCCGGGTACGCGCCCCGATGACGGCACCGCGCCCCACGAAAGCGCCGGCTTCGACAACAGCCGTCGGATCAACAACGGCGCCCTCTTCAACGGTTGCCTTCGGATCAATGCGTCCGGCGGGTTTCTCACCGGCCGTAAAAACCTGCAGCGCCCAAGCAAACCATGCGTAGGGGTTTGCGGTCACGATGAGCGAGCGATCCGCCGGTACCCCTTCGGGCCACATCGCTTCCACGTCTTTTTGCGTCAGAACCAAGACCCCCGCCTTTGAAGCCTTGGCGGCGTCCCGGTACTTTGCCTGCGCCAAAAACGCGACGTGACTTTCGCCGGCGTGCTCCAGCGTTGCAAACCGCGTCACCGACTTCGTTTCCGCGCGGGCTAAGGGCGTACTCGTAAGCCTCCCGTCGGAACGGCGGAAAATTTCATCCATCAGGTACTGAACGGGAACGGTCATGGTGACTCTCTGCTATATCAAAAATTTATATGAAAAGGGACGGTCTGAACCGTCCCCGTCATTATCCACTGCGCGGACTTACTTCGTCGGCGCATTCAGGCGCTTGATCACCTGTTCGGTGAGGTCGGCCTTGGGGCTCGCCCACACGGCTTCCTGCAGAATCAGGTCGTAATTCTGGGATTTGGCGATATCCTGAATGATGCGGTTCGCCCGCGACAGAATAATTTGGCTTTCTTCCTGAGAACGCTGGTTGCGTTCTTCGAGGAGCGCACGCTGCATACGGGAAATTTCGCGTTCTTCTTCCGCGAGATCACGGCGCTTGTTAAGGCGCTGCGTTTCCGTCATCACGGCGCTGTCCTTCTCGAACTTAGCCGCCTTGTCCTTGAAGGTACGGATGCGGCGGGAGAGTTCGTCTTCACGGCTCTTGAAGTAGCTTTTGAGCTTATTCTGAGCCGCCACCGCCGGAGCCGATTCAGAAAGGATACGACCAGGATTGACGACACCCACCTAAAAGTCGGCAGCCGTAGCCGCCGTCATTGCTGCGACGGCCGCCGCAGCAATCAAAGCCTTCTTAAACATGTAAAACCTTTAAATGCTTCTCTTAAAACTCAGCAAAGTCCGAGGAAGCGCCGTTCCTCAGGCCCATTTGGCGCATTCTACCGCCTCAGACGTCCGGAACCCGAACTTAAGTTTCATCGGGTTCCGTCGTTTTGTAACGATTCTCGTCAGAAGCCCGTGCCGATCTGGAACTGGAACCGCTGCGTATCGTCGCCGTCCTTATCATTGAGCGGGAACGCAATTGAGAACTTCAGGGGGCCCAAGGGCGAAATCCAGGCGACGCCCACACCCCAGGAGTAACGCAGATCGTTGAAGTCCATGTGGTTGGACTGACCGCTCTGCGCGCTGTAGCCCCAGACATTACCGCCGTCCAAGAAGAGCAACCCGCGCAGCGTACGGTCGGCACCGGGAAGCGGCGTCAGAAGTTCTGCGGAGAACACCAACTGTTCGGTACCGCCCAAGTTGTCGCCGTTCACATCCTTCGGACCCAAGGATGAACTTTCGTAACCGCGCACCGATCCGATGCCGCCCGCGTAGAAGTTCTTAAAGAACGGGAAAATCTTGTCGTTGCCGTACGTATCGCCGTAACCCACCTGAGCGTTCAAGCCCAGCGTCCAGGAATTCGTAATCGGCAGGTACTGCGTAATCTGGTAAGTGGCCCGGTAGTACTGGGTATCCAACCCCGGCCCGGAGACTTCGCCCGACAGACGCTGGTAACGGCCGCGGGTCGGCGCGAGAACATTGTCGCGGCTGTCGCGGGACCAACCCAACGTCAAGAGGAGCGACTGCGGGTTCTCACCGTATTCGTCCACAAACGTCTTATACCGCTGCGGCGACGCACTTCTCAAATCCACCTTCGTCATTTCCCACCGGGTACCGAGGAACACGCGGTCGGATTCCGTCACCGGCACGCCGAAGCTGATGCCGCCGCCGATCGTTTCGTAAGCAACGTCCGCGACATCAAGATCGTCCAAATCCACGCGGCGGTCGTACACGTCCCAGTTGCGGCTGATGCCTTCGGGAGTGATGTAGGGTTCCGTGAGACTGAAGGCGTAGGTGCGCTGTGACTTTGAGGTGTTGACGTCGATACTCACCGATTTACCGGAGCCGAAGACGTTGTCCTGCGCAAAACCCGCGGAAAGGATCACGCCGTCGGACGTCGAATACCCGGCCCCCAACGAAATGGAGCCCGTCGGGCGTTCCTTCACTTCAATTTCCAAATCCACCTGATCACGGGTACCGGCGACAGGCTTCGGATCGGCCGTCACCGAATCAAAGTACCCCAAACGGTCAATACGGTCGCGGGATACCTTCACTTTGTCGCTGTCGAACCACGCGGATTCGTACTGACGCACTTCGCGGCGGATCACTTCGTCGCGGGTCTTGGTGTTGCCCTTGATGTTGACGTGACGCACATAGGCGCGACGCCCCGGATCCACGGTGTAGACGATCTGCACGGTGTCGGTCGCGGCGTCCGACACGGGGGTGGGCGTTGCCGAGGCAAAGGCGTACCCCAGCGTGGAGAATTTTTCCGTAATCGCCTTACTGACGTTGTTCACCGCTTCAGCGTTGTAAACGTCACCCGCCTTCACCGTGACGAGGGGCTCGATTTCCTTTTCAAGCCCCAGCATGTCGCCCGTAAGCTTCACGCCGCTTACCGTATAGCGACGGCCTTCCGTCATGTTGATCGTAATGAAGACGTCCGCCTTATTGGGCGCAATAGACACCTGCACGCTGTCGATCTTAAAGTCGAGATACCCCTGATTGAGGTAGAAACTGCGGATCGTTTCCAAGTCCGCCGCAAGCTTTTCGCGGGAATACAAATCGCGCTTCGTGTACCAGCTTGACCAACGGTGTTCGGTGAGCTGCATCTTCTCGGCAAGGTCGTCCGCGTCAAAGAGTTCGTTACCCACGAAGCGGATCTGCTTAATGGAAGACGCGCTCCCTTCGTCAACATTCATCGTGACGCGCACGCGGTTGCGTTCCAAGGGCGTCGTATTCGTCGTTACCTTGACGCCGTAAAACCCTCGCGACAAGTACTGCCGGCGCATTTCCTGATCGGCGCGATCCAGAATCGACTGATCGAAAATACGGCCTTCGGCCAGTCCCACGTCCCGGAGACTCTTTTCGACGCCCGCCTTATCAAAAGCCTTGATGCCGTTCGTTTCAATACTCGCCACGGCCGGACGTTCCGTGAGGTTCAGAACCAGCACGTCGCCGTCAACGCCCACGCTCACGTCACGGAAAAGCCCGGACGCATAAAGCATGTGAATGGCTTCGGAACCGGCTTCCGGCGTGTACTCATCCCCTACCCGAAAAGGCAGATGGGAAAAGACCGTACCGGGTTCCGTACGCTGAATGCCTTCCACCCGGATGTCCCGGATCGTGAAGACCTGAGCCGCCGCTGCGGCGGAAAACGCCGCGAGCACCGCGGCCGCCGCCGTGCGCATCAAAAAGGTCTGTCGCATAAATGTCGTCTGTCGTCTTTGATAATCGGTTCACTCCCGATGAAACGCATGAAAAACCATCATTTCCATTGCATCGGGAAAAAAATTTGTCTCAGTTTAGCCCGAAGAGCCGCATCATGTCATTAGAAAGCGCTACGCCCATCAAAAGAAGTAGCAGCACCAGTCCTGCCTTCTGCCCCCAATCGAGCACTCTGTCGCTAGGTCGCCGCCCGGTCACCACCTCATAGAGGTAGAACATCAGGTGACCGCCGTCGAGTACCGGCACCGGGAAAAGATTCAGTACGCCGATCGAAATCGAAATCATCGCGAGAAAGAGAAGGTACGGGATAAAACCGTACGACAACGTCTGCCCGGCAAGGTCACCGATGGTTACCGGTCCCGACAAGCTTTTCACGCTCACGTCACCCCGAATCATGCCCGCAAGCGACTTCGCGGTCACGCGGATTGTGTCCCAAACGCGCGCGACGCCGACCCCCAACGCCCCCACGGGCCCTTCACGGGTAAACACGAAGTCAGTGAGAGCCCCCAGCGAGGCACCGATCCGCCCAACGGTCTTCCCGTCCACGGTCTCCGGCCGCACCTCCACCGCTACGCGGTCTTCGTCCCCGTTCATCCGGCGAACGTCAAGCGTCACCCGTTCACCCGTATGGGCGCGAATGACGCCGATCAATCCCGTCACCGTCTTCACTTTTTCGCCGTTGACGGCAAGTACGGTGTCACCGCGCGCAAGGCCTGCGACTTCAGCGGCACTGCCGGGCAAGACCTGCGCGACGACGATCCCCTTCACGGCTTGCGTCAACCCCAAGTAATCCAACGGATCCTGCTGCGTTTCGCCGCGAAAACCGCTCAGATCAAAATAAACGGTTCGTTTGTCGCCGGCATCGTCCGTGAGCGTTACGGGCACCGACTTTTCCCCCATCCAGCCCACGAGTTCAAATCGAAGGTCATTGCGGGACACCACGGGCTTCTCTGCAACGGCATCGACCGTGTCCCCGGCTTCAATGCCTGCGGCCGCGGCCTGCGTCTCGGGCACGGGTTCCCCTAATTTCGCAGACGGCTCATACGTCCCCAGCATTGCAAGCGACGCATAGATCACCACCGCCAAAATCAGGTTCATTGCGGGGCCGGCGAACACCACGGCAAAACGCTTCCAGACGGATTTCTTGTCAAAGGAATTCGCCCAATCCGCCGGCGAAAAAGTCTGCCCCTCCGCTTCGAGCGACGCTTTTTCAGCAACGTCGAGCATCTTCACGTAGCCCCCCAAGGGCCAGAGCGAAAGACGCCACTCACAACCTCGCTTATCTTTCCGACGCCACAGAACGCGACCGAACCCAAAGGAAAACGCGAGAATTTTCACGCCAGCCATCCGTGCCACGATGTAGTGGCCCCATTCGTGAATCACGACGATGATGGCGATCGTCAGAAGAAATCCGATAACTCCCAGCATGTATTCGTTTCCCCGGCGGCCGTTAAAGCGACTTCACCGCTTCGCGGGCTTTAACGCGCGCTTCGGCGTCCGCGGCGAGAATGTCTTCCAACGTCTCAGGCGCCGTTCCCTGCATCGTATCGAGCATTGTCCGGCAAAGGCAGGCAATGTCGGTAAAGCCGATGCGCTTTGCCAGGAATGCTTCCACCCCGATTTCGTTGGCGGCATTTAAAACAATGGCAGCGATGCCCCCGGTCTGCACCGCCTCGTAGGCGTACGCGAGCTGCGGGAACCGATCCGTATCGGGTTTGGCAAAGGAAAGATCCTGCAAATCCCAGAAATTTAAAGGTTTCACTCCGCCGTCCAACCGTTCGGGGTACCCCAGGCACCAGGAGATCGGGAGCCGCATGTCGGGGCTTGCGAGCTGCGCCAACACCGCGCCGTCGGCGTACTGCACCATAGAATGGATGACGGACTGCGGGTGAATCACCGCCTTAATGCGCTCCACCGGGAAGTGAAAGAGATGGTGCGCTTCAATCACTTCAAAGCCTTTATTCATGAGCGTGGCAGAGTCAATCGTAATCTTGGCGCCCATCGACCAGGTAGGATGATTTAAGGCCATCTCAGGCGTCACGGTCGACAAATCCAAATCCGGCTTATCACGGAAAGGGCCGCCCGAGCACGTGAGCCAAATCACGGCATTTTCGCGGGCTTCGGCACTCGCGGAAGCAAGGCATTGCGCAACCGCATTGTGTTCGCTGTCCACGGGGAGAAGCTCGCAGCGGTTCTCGCTCACGGTCTTCATCAGGAGTTCACCGCCGCAGACGACGCTTTCCTTGTTGGCAAGCAAGAGTTTCTTTCCCGCCTTCGCGGCTTCAAAGCTCGGCCGCACGCCCGCAGCGCCCACGACGGACTGAATGACGGTGTCGACCTGGGGTTCAGCCGCAATCGCCGCACAGGCTTCCTCTCCGGCCACCACGCTCACGTCGTTGATACCGAGCTCCTTGAGGCGTCCGACCAAAGCGTTGTAACGGGATTCATCCGCGACCCCGATGATGTAGGGACGCCAAACGCTCGCAAGCTGCGCGAGTTTCTCCACATTGCTGCCCGCCGTCAGCGCAAACACACGGAAGCGGTCCTGATAGGCCGCAATCACATCCAGTGCGCTTTTTCCGATGGAACCTGTGGCACCGAGCACGGCAATGTTTCTGAGATCATTCATAAAACGGTCAAGCCGGCGAGAAATTCGCGGCGTTATCCTTTCCGTCTAAATTAAGAAAAGCCTGTATTCTAATCGAAGCAGGGCGATTTATTTTCACCGAAAATCAATAGCGTGCCGTTAACGACATACTCTTTTCAAGGTGAGAAGCGTGATTTTCCCCGTCGTCCCGATCCGAATCGCAAAGCCGTTCCAAAGGTCAGTACCGGAATTCACGTAAAGCGCCATCGCTCCCTTCTCCCCCGTCACTCGGTAGAGTCCGGCGAGGTAGCCGGCGTTCAAAATCTTCGTCAAAAGGTTCACGCCGGGGAGCTGCCCGCCGTGCGTGTGGCCAGCCAATTGCAGCGCTGGGCCTCTCCCCGCCACCCGATCCGCGAGCTTCGGCTGATGCGCGAGAAGAAGCGTAAATGCCTCGGGAGCGCCGGCAAGCGCTTTCGCGAGCTGCGGCACCTCGTCGTCAAACCTATCCGCAATCAGATCCGTCAGCCCAGCAACCACCAGGGGCGTTCCCTTCACCGTCACGACGCCGTGAGCGTTGTAGAGCATCTTGATATTTAAGGTCGGTAAAAACGCCCGCCAACCCGAATAATCGACGTAGTGCTCGTGGTTCCTTAGCAGCCCCACACGCCGTAGGGGGCCGAGAGATTCGCCAACGGCGCCAAATCCGCCGCCCGGTCCGCCACATCGCCGTCCACCCAATCCCCGGTGATGGCAACGAGATCCGGCGATAAGGCGTTCACCGCATCGACAATCGCTTTGACGCGCTCCAAACGGAACAAAAGACTCACGTGCAAGTCCGACAACTGAACGATCGTGAAGCCCTCCAACGCCGGCGAAAGTTCCGGCAGTTGCACTTCCCCCCTTTTGACTTCGGGCAAAGCGAGCGCCTGATGCATACCGTAGCCGTTTGCCCCCAGACCCAGGAGCAAAATGAATATCGTCAGCCGCCGGCTCCGGGCAAGCGTCCCGTCAGGCCAGTCCAACCAGCGACGCAGTCCCCAAGCGACGGCTTCGCGCACAAGCGTCATCATCCCCGTAAGCAACTCCTAACTAAAGTCAGAAGCTTTATTGTTACCGTCTTA
>OIWS01001662.1_pt1 | contig 21142 bp, 19 predicted proteins | sample 1587611 | NCBI WGS metagenome assembly OIWS01 (sample SAMEA3888919, study PRJEB22519) | human gut metagenome | biome: human gut; feature: human-associated habitat; material: faeces | place: Denmark | collected 2010 | reverse complement strand
GGCGGGGCTGGCCCCCCCAGTCTGCGCGGAGCGCAGACAGCCCCCGCTACAAGAGCGGACCTTTTGGGAGACTTCTGGAAGATCCGCAGGATGCCACACCGGTGACATCGGTCACTTACTTCGCAATGACGCCTCTTTTTGAAGGCTGGGGCGGAACCCCTCTCAGTCACTTCGCGCCAACTCCCCCGGAGGGGGGGGTAGCCGCTGCAGTAGTCTGGGCGGGGCGCAGACGGCTCCCCTTGATAGGATCAAGGGGAGCCGTTGAACCGACGAAGGCCGGCGTTTGGCATTATTCGGCGGAGATGAGATAATAGTAGATCGGCTGGCCGCCGGAGAGGAGGTTGATTTCGGCGTCAGGGGCGTAGTGGGCGAAGATGTCGCGCGCGGCCTCGGCGTCGGATTCGGAAATGTCGCAGCCGTAGAAGATGTTGATGAAGGAATGTTCCCCGGCAGCGGCCCTTTCGGCCATCTGCGTGAGCAGAGCGGAAAGATCCGGCGTGACGGAGAGCAGCGCACCATCGCACAGGCCCAGGTAATCGCCCTCGTGAATGTCATGGCCGTCAAAGTCGGAATTGCGGGCCGCATAAGTGATCTGCATGGTGGTGACGGTGGCGAGGCTGGCGGTCATGGCGGTGACATTCTCCTGCACGTCGAGCTCGGCGTCGAAGTTCAAAAGGGCGGTGATGCCCTGCGGGACGGTCTTGCTCCCGATGACGATGACGTCCTTTTCGGCCAGCTCCGCCGCGGCCTGTGCGGCAAGAATGATGTTCTTGTTGTTCGGCAGGACGAAGACGATCTCGGCGGGTGTCTTTTCCACGGCGCTGAGGATATCCTCGGTGGAGGGATTCATGGTCTGGCCGCCCTCGATGATCTGGTCGGCGCCAAGGTCGGTGAAGACGCTGGCAAGCCCTTCACCCGCGCAGACGGCGACGACGCCGTAACGCTTTTCCGGGGCTTGAGGCACGGACGGGGCGGCGGAGCCGGACTCCAGCTCCTGCTCGATGGCCTCGAGGTCGTCGGTGGAGCGGGCCTTACGGCCGGCGGCCAGATCGTCGTGCTGCATGCGCATGTTTTCGATCTTGGCAAGCTCGAGTGTGCCGTATTTCTGGGCCTCGCTGAGCGCGTCGCCGGGGATGTTCGTATGGACGTGAACCTTGAAGGCCTCGTCGTCCTCGCCGATAACGAGGCTGTCGCCGATGCCGTTGAGGTAGGCGCGCAGCGGCTCGAGCGAGACATCGGGCGCAGATTTGCGGACGATGAAGACCGTGTCAAAGGCGAAGGTGATATCCTCGGAGTCGAACTCGGCAAAGTCGGCCTGCTCGTTCACGGCGGCGGATTCGTCCGCGACGATGTCGTTGCCCTGGAGGCTGCTGAGCATGCCCTCGAGGATAACGAGGAAGCCCATGCCGCCCGCGTCGACCACGCCGGCCTTTTTGAGGACAGGGTTTTGGTTGACGGTGTTCTCCAGCGCGGCCTTCGCCACGGGGATGGCGGCGGAGAGGACGGACTCAATGCCGCAGTCCTCTTCGGCGAGATCGCGCGCGGCATCCGCCGTGAGGCGGGAGACTGTGAGGATGGTGCCCTCGGCGGGCTTCATAACGGCCTTATAGGCGGCCTCGACACCGGTGGTCAGAGCGGCGGCAAAATTGCGGCCGTCGGCCTCGTCCATGCCCTTGAAGGATTTGGAAAAGCCGCGGAAGAGCAGCGAGAGGATGACACCGGAGTTGCCGCGCGCACCGCGCAGCAAGGCGGAGGCGGCAAGGTCGGCCGCTTTGGTGAGCGGGACGTCGGGATGGCGGCGCAGATCGGCAGCGGCCGCGCCGAGCGTCATGCTCATATTGGTGCCGGTGTCGCCGTCGGGGACGGGAAAAACGTTCAGTTCGTTGATTTTCTGCTTTTTGAGCTCAATGGAAGCCGCGGCGGAGCAGATCATGCGGCCGAAGGCCGCGCCGTCAAAAGTTTGTCTCAAAAGGAAACACCTCCGTGATGGCGGACAGTTGCCCGCGGCTTAGTCAATGGTAATGGAGTCGACAAAGACGTTGACGGCCCGAACTTCGGTGCCGGTGGACTTCGTGACGAAATAGCGGACTTCCTGGATGATGGACGAGCAGATGGCGCTGATGTTGACGCCCTTGTCCATCATGATATGCAGGTCGATGGAGATCTGCCCCTCTTCGTGGAACGTGACTTTGACGCCCTTGCTCATGGCCTCGCGGCGGAGCAGGTGTACCAGGCCGTCGGTCATCGAGCGGACGGCCATGCCTTTGACGCCAAAGCAATTGGTGGCGGCATAGCCCGCGATATTGGTATAGACGGCGTTGTCAACGGTGATTGCGCCGTTTTCGGTTTTCATACGGATCATGGATAGAACCTCCCTTTCATCAGGATGGCAAACGTACAAAGTATTATAAACGATTTCAGGGCAAAAGACAAGCGCAAAATACGGTTTTTCCGGCGGTTAAACACCGAAGAAGCCCTCCGAAGAGGGCTTCTTGTGGCGCTTAGAGCGGGGCGCGCTGCCAGATTTTGCCGGTTTCGACGTCTTTCCAGCGAAATTCTCCGCCTTCGAGCGTCATGTAGCTGTGGCAGGAGCCGTTTTTGGGGATGGAGACGGAGCCGGGGTTGAGGTAGCGGAAGCTGCCGCAGGTTTCGCAGGCGGGGATGTGTGTGTGGCCATGGAGCAGGATGTCGCCTTCGGCGAAGGGCAGGGGATGGTCTTTGTTGATGACGTGGCCGTGCGTCAGGTAGATACGCCGGCCCTGCTCCGCCAGCACGGCGTAGTCGGCGAGGATCGGGAAGTGGAGCACCATCTGGTCGACCTCACAGTCGCAATTGCCGCGGACGCAGAGCAGCTTGTCCGCAAGGGGATTGAGCAGGGAGATGACCTCTTTGGGCGCGTAGTCCCGCGGCAGGTCGTTGCGCGGGCCGTGGTAGAGAATGTCGCCGAGGAAGAGGAGCGTATCGGCCTGTTCTTCCTCCCAACGCTGCAAGAGCAGCCTGCAGTAATACGCCGATCCGTGCAGATCGGACGCAATCATCCATTTCATTCAGTATTGCCTCCTTGATCGCTGATGTTGTCACTACTTTACCAGAAATCCGGGGGAAATGGAACAGCGGAGGCTGCGATTTGACGAAAAATTTCAAAGCGTTTGATTTCTTCTTGCCTTCAGCGTGGAAAAGAAATATAATAATAAAAAATTTCGAGGTAGGTGAATAGCTATGCACCGGGACGTGGATCAGATCCCCCACCTGTTTGGAAGCTATGTATTCAACGAGGAGGCCATGAGCCAGTATGTCGACGAGGGCGCGATGCGGGCATGGCGCTCCTGCCTGCAGAACGGAAAGCCGCTGACGCTGGATGTGGCGAACGCGATTGCAGACGGGATGAAGGTATGGGCGCTGGAGCATGGCGCGACGCACTTCACCCACTGGTTCCAGCCGATGACCGGCTTTACGGCGGAAAAGCACGACAGCTTCATCCAGCCCGTCGGTGGTGGGAAGATCTGCATGGAGTTTTCCGGCAAGGAGCTGGTGAGCGGCGAGTCGGACGCATCGAGCTTCCCGTCCGGCGGTCTGCGCGCGACATTCGAGGCGCGCGGCTATACGGCCTGGGATCCCACGGCCTATGCTTTTATCAAGGACGACAGCCTCTATATCCCGACAGTGTTTTGTTCCTATTCCGGTGAGGCACTGGACAAGAAGACGCCGCTGCTGCGCTCGATCGGGGCCGTCAGCCGGCAGGCCGTGCGCATTTTGCGCCTGTTTGGCGACACCGAGACGAAAAAGGTGACACCGCAGGTCGGCCCGGAGCAGGAATACTTCCTCGTGGATAAGCAGATGTATCTCAGACGTGAGGATCTGCGCCTTTGCGGCCGGACGCTCTTCGGCGCGAAGCCGCCGAAGGGGCAGGAGCTGGACGACCACTACTATGGATCCATTCGCCCGCGCGTCGCGGCCTTCATGCGCGACCTCGATGAAGAGCTGTGGAAGCTTGGCGTGCTCTCCAAGACCAAGCACAACGAAGTTGCCCCGGCGCAGCATGAGATGGCGCCGATCTATTCCGACGTCAACACCGCCTGCGACCAGAATCAGCTGACGATGGAGATCATGAAAAAGGTTGCCGACCGTCACGACCTCGTCTGCCTGCTGCATGAAAAGCCGTTTGCGGGCGTGAACGGCTCCGGCAAGCACAACAACTGGTCACTCGCCACGGACACCGGCAAAAATCTCTTTGCGCCCGGCAAGACGCCGAGCCAGTCGGCGCAGTTTTTGCTGTTTTTGACGGCATTTTTGGAGGGCGTTGACAACTATCAGGAGCTGCTGCGCGCAACTGTGGCCTTTGCGGGCAACGATCACCGTCTCGGCGCGCAGGAGGCCCCGCCCGCGATCATCTCCGTGTTCCTCGGCGACGAGCTGGAGGCCATCATCCGCTCGATTCTCGACGAAACCGACTACACCGACCGCAAAAAGGGGAAACTGCGCATCGGCGTCGATGTGCTGCCGGCCATTCCGCAGGACACGACCGACCGCAACCGCACGTCGCCGGTCGCGTTTACCGGCAATAAATTCGAGTTCCGCATGCCGGGCTCCAGCCAGTCCATCTCCGGGCCGAACATTGCGCTCAACGCCCTGATGGCCGAGAGTCTGCGGCGGTTTGCCGATGTGCTCGAGGGCGCCGAAGACTTTGACGCGGCGCTGCATACGCTGATTCAGGACTCGCTGCGCGCGCATCAGCGCATCATCTTCAGCGGCAACGGCTATGATCAGAGCTGGGTAGAGGAAGCGGAGCGCCGTGGCCTCGCGAACCTTGTGTCGTCCGCCGACGCGCTGCCGGCGTTCGTGCTGGAGAAGAACATCGAGCTGCTTACGCGACACGGCATTTTGACGCGCGAGGAGATGCTGGCGCGGCATGAGATCCACATGGAAAATTACTGCAAGGTCATCCGGATTGAGGCCTCGACGCTTATCGACATCGTGCAGCATACGCTGCTCCCGGCCGCCACGACCTATGTCAGCCACCTTTGCGAGGCCATCATGCGCAAAAAGACTGCGCTGCCCGGAGAGAGCTGCCGCGTGGAGACGGCGCTGGCCAGCTCCGTCAGCCAGCTGAGCGCCGCCCTGCTCGACCGCGCTGCCGAACTGAAGACGGCGCTGGACACCATGCCGGCGGACTATTGTGCGGAGGAGCAGCTGCACTATTGCCATGATGTGATTTTTGCCCGGATGGGGCGCGTGCGCGAGACCATCGACCACATGGAGACACTGGTGGCCAGCGAGTTCTGGCCGGTGCCGACGTATTATGATCTGCTGTTTTCTGTGTAAGAGAAGCCCCGCTGACGGCGAAGCTGTCAGCGGGGCCTTTTTGACATCGGGAAAAGATCAAGGTGCGCTCCGGCCCGCCTCCGCCTCGCGTTGCTCGGCACTGCCCCGGAGAGGGCGGCTTTCTGCGGCGCGCGGGGTTCTCTCCCGGTCTGTGCGGTGCGCAGACCGCCCCCTTCTAGCAGAGGGGGGGCTTTGGCTGGGGGATTGCGCGTCAGCGGATGAAGTTTGTTTTGGCGGGCGGTTCGGTAGGCGGGAGGGGAACGCCGGCAGCGCGGCCCACCGCAAGACAGTGCAGGAGGTAGGCCATGTTATGGCCGAGGACGCGCATCGTGCGCAGACCTTCTTTGTCCTGCTCAACCTCTTCTGCGTTTTGCCCGTGCACCATGTTCCAATAGCAGGACGTCACGATGGGCATTTGACAGATGCCGGGGTATTTAAGCAGCTGGTCGTAGGTGGCGGTGGTGCCGCCGCGGCGCGCCGAGACGACGACGGCGGCAGGTTTTCCGGCAAGCTTGCGGCCCTGGGAGTAGAACAGCCGGTCGAGGAAACTCGTCATATTGCCGGAGGCCGCCGCGTAGTGCACCGGTGAGCCGAACACGAAGCCGTCTGCGCTGTCCAGTTTTTCGGCGAATTCATTGACTGGACCGTCGAAGGCACAGCGGCCCAGTTTGGCACAGGCGCCGCAGCCGATGCAGCCGCCGATGGGCCGGTTTCCGATCCAGAAGATCTCGGTTTCGATCCCGCCCTGTTCCAGCGCAGAGGCGACCTCGCGCAGCGCGCGGTCGGTGCAGCCATGTTGGTGCGGACTGCCGTTCACCAGAAATACTTTCATTGTAAAAACTCCTTTCAGCGTTTTTTCTCAGTGTAGCGAAAAACGCGGGAAACGTCAAGCGGCTCCGGGCGAATTGCCCGGAGCCGCTGAAATTCTGATCTCAGATATCGAAGAAGCCAAGGAGCACAATGCCGACCACGACGAGCGCGATCATCGCGTAATGCTTCCACGAGAGCTTTTCCTTGAGGAAAATCCGGCTCCACACCACCGATGCCACGCAGTAGGCCGAAATAATCGGCGCGGCGATGGCGACGTGCGCCGTGTCGGCGAGGGCGAAGATGTAGGCAAACTGGCCAGCCGTTTCGAAGATGGCACCGAGATATTTCGGGCCCTCCTGCTTCGGGACGAGCTTCTGTTTACGGATGAGCACGACGTAGATGAAGCAGCAAACGGCCGCAAAAAGGAACGTCAGCTCATAGGCGCAGTTGGCCGCGGAGGCGGCATAGTCCGAGCATTCGTCGAATGTGGCAAACATCCCGGTGTCGAACGCCTGCGTGGACAGACGCTCGAGCACAAGAGAGTCGGCAAATGTGCCGGCGGCGTCGAGCAGGCAGTAGGCCACGGGCAGGCAGATGGCGAGCCACGATTTGGCGTATTTATAGTTGGAAGCCGCCTGACGGGCCTGGCGGAGCTCGTCATCCTCGCGGGATTCGACTACGCCGAGGCCGACTACGCCGATGCACACCAGCGCGACCGCGCCGATGACGGCGACGCGCATGCCGCCCTGGATGCTCTCGTCGAGCGTGCCGGTGATCAGGCAGAGCACCGCGACGAGCGCGCCGGAGGAATTGCAGATCGGCGACGAGATGGACAGCTCAATGTACCGCAGGCCAACATAACCGAGGGTCATGGAGCTGATGTAGAGCAGAGAGACGGGCAGATATGTCCAGATGACGTTCCACGTCACCTCCGTGCCCTGCACAAAGATTTCAAAGGCCGCGTGCAGACCCATGACCACGCCGACGGCGATGACCATCTTGAGGTGTGCATATTTGTCGTTGCCGCGGCAGCCAATCTTCGAAAACAGATCGGAACCGCTCCAGCAGAGAAGTGCGATGATTGCGAACCAGAACCACATAATAATTTTTTCTCCTGTAATGATGTTTGTATGGAATATGGAATGTTTTTATAGGGGCAGACAGCGGGCATCGGCCCATGCAATGCGTTCAGCAGGCCGGAAGCTGCGCAAGTCCCGCCTCGACGAGCTTTTGGACGCTCATCAGAATGCCGAGCTTGGCGTGATACCACGTCAGGCCGCCCTGGAAATAGACCGCATAGGGCGGGCGGATGGGGCCGTCGGCGGAGAGCTCGATGGAGGAGCCCTGCACAAACGCGCCCGCCGCCATCACGACCTCTGCGTCATAGCCCGGCATGGCCCAGGGGACGGGCGTGACGTAGCTGTCGACCGGGGCCGCCGCCTGAATGCCGCGGCAGAAGGCCAGCATGCGCTCGGCGCTGCCAAGCTCGACGGCCTGAATGATGTCGTGGCGGCTTTCGCTGCCGTTCGGGATGACGCGGAAGCCCATGCGCTCATAGAGATTTGCGGCGAAGATTGCACCCTTGAGCGCGCCGGAGACGACGTTCGGCGCGAGGAAAAAGCCCTGATACATGGACGGAAGCAGGCCGAGATTTGCGCCGACCTCCTGACCAAGTCCGGGCGCGGAGAGCCGATAGGCGCAGCGCTCGACGCATTCTGCCGTGCCACAGATATAGCCGCCGATCGGGGCGAGGCCGCCGCCGGGGTTTTTGATCAGGCTGCCGACGATCATGTCCGCGCCGACGTTTGACGGCTCGATGGGCTCGACGAATTCGCCGTAGCAGTTGTCTACCATGCAGATGATGTCCGGCTTGCACTGTTTGCAGAACGCGATAACCTCGCCGATCTGCGCGACGGAGAAGGACGGGCGCGTGGCGTAGCCCTTGGAGCGTTGGATGGTGACGAGCTTTGTTTTTTCATGGATTGCGTTTCGGATACCCTCAAAATCAAACGTGCCGTCCGGCAGCAGGTCGACCTGACGGTAGGAGACGCCATACTCTTTCAGGGAGCATTTTGACTCGCGGATGCCGATGACCTCTTCAAGCGTATCATACGGCGCGCCGTTCGGACTGAGCAGCTCGTCGCCGGGCAGAAGATTCGCGCTCAGCGCGACGGCCAGCGCGTGCGTGCCGCAGGTGATCTGCGGGCGGACGAGGGCGGCCTCGGTGCCGAAGGCGGAGGCGTAGACGCGCTCTAACTTGTCGCGGCCAAGGTCGTCGTAGCCGTAGCCGGTTGTGGCGGCAAAGCAGGTCGCATCGACGCGCTGGGACTGCATGGCACGGATCACCTTGGCCTGGTTGTATTCGGCGACGGCATCGATGCCGTCAAAGCGCTCCCGCAGGCCACCCAGCACGCTCTGCCCAAATTCATAGACCTCGCGGCTGATGCCAAGCGAGGCATACATTTCATATAGCTTGTTCATTTCTGCCTCTCCATCTGTTCAAAAATCTGTGCCGCCGCCGTCTCGATGACGTCTGGCTTGGTGACGATGATGCCGGTCTGCTCGTCGCCTAAGATCAGCAGCGTGTCGCCTGGCTGGATGCCGAAGAGCGTGCGCGCATCTTTCGGAATGACGATCTGCCCCTTTTCGCCGACCTTCGCGGTGCCGAAGATGTGCCGCTTCGGCCTGCCGAGCAGGTGCTTTCCTCCTGACATGGGCAGCGCCTCCTTCTGATTGGAAATTTTCATACTTGTATAACTTATATCAAAGTCCTCCGTTTGTCAAGTGCGGCGTCGACGGAATGGGGGTGCGGGGCATGGGAACTTGTGTTCTGTGGCGGGAGATGTTACAGAAAGTTCACACTTTTTTCTCTTGACTTTTTTAAGATGGGGAGATAAAATGTACTTTTCAAAAGAGCTTTTTTGTTTTTACCCATACAGAAAGAGGGGGCTGCGATGGAGCCTGTGTATGCCGTCGGCGTGGGCGGAGCAAATATCGACCTCTGCGGCCGGTCCTATGCCGCCATTGCGCCGCGCGATTCCAATCCCGGCGAAATTGAAATTTCTGCAGGCGGTGTGACGCGCAATATCTGCGACAATTTGGCGCGGCTGGGTGCGGATGTGAAGCTGGTGTCGGCGATTGGCGACGATCTGTTCGGCGAGCTGATCTGCCGTGAGAGCGCGGCGGCGGGCATCGATCTTTCGCATGTGTACCGTGCGGAGGGGCGCAAGTCCTCCATGTATCTGGCCATTTTGGATGAGAGTGGGGACATGCATGTGGCCCTTTCGGACATGCATGTGCTGCAGACAATGCCGCTGGAGTATCTGGAGCGGGAGAAGGCACTGATTGCGAACGCTGCCGTCGTCACCACCGACCCCTGCATGCAGCCAGAGCGGTTTGAGCGGGTGCTCTCGTACTGCCGCCCGGGGCAGATTGTCTGCGTCGACCCGGTTTCGACGGCCTATGCGCGGACCCTGATTCCGTATCTGGGCAGGATCCATACGCTCAAGCCCAACCGGCTGGAGCTGGAGATTTTGGCCGGGCGGCCGGTGGAAACGGACGCGCAGCTGGAAGGGGCCTGCGAGGCACTGCTGAAAAAAGGCGTGCAGCGCGTGTTTGTGAGCCTCGGCGCGGAGGGCTGCTTCTATATGGATGCGGCGGGACGCGCGCTGCGGCGGAAGCTGCGGCCTGTGACGCACATGGTCAACGCCTCGGGGGCGGGCGACGCCTTCACCGGCGCGATGCTCTATGCCACGATGTGCGGGATGACGCCCGAGGAGATTTTGGACTGGGCGCTGGCCGCCGGGATCGCGGCCATTTCACACAAGGACACCATCAATCCCGCGATGAGTCCATCGCTCATTCATACTATATTGGAGGAATATCGTGATGAATCTTGAGAAATATCTGTCCGTTACGCCCGAAATTCAGGCCGCACTGGCCGAGGGCAAACCCGTTGTCGCGCTGGAATCCACCATTCTCAGCCACGGCATGCCGTATCCGCAGAATCTCGACTTCGGCCGCAAGGTTGAGCAGATCATCCGCGATGAGGGCTGCGTGCCTGCAACGATCGCTGTGCTCGACGGTAAGATGAAGGTCGGCCTGAACGAGGAAGAGCTCGAGCGGATGTGCCACGCGGACGGCATCGGCAAGGTCAGCCGCCGAGACCTCGCAACCTATCTCGCCACCGGCATGCCCGGCGCGACGACCGTGACCACGACGATGATCATTGCGGCCTATGCGGGCATTCGCTTCTTCGCCACCGGCGGCATTGGCGGCGTACACCGCGGCGCGGAGAAGACCATGGATATCTCTGCCGACCTGCAGGAGTTGGCGAACACGCCCGTCTGCGTCATCTGCGCGGGCGCGAAGAGCATCCTCGACCTCGGGCTGACGCTTGAGTACCTCGAGACGCAGGGCGTGCCGGTGCTCGGCCTCCGCACGGACGAGCTGCCTGCGTTCTACTGCCGCACCTCCGGTTTCAAGCTGGACTACAACTGCAAGGACGAGGAGACTGTCGCCAAGATCATGAAGACCAAGTGGGACATCGGCCTGAAGGGCGGCGCCATTGTCGGCAACCCGGTTCCGGAGCAGTATGCAATGGATCCCGTCGAGATGAACAAGGTCATCGACCGTGCTGTCGAAATGGCAAAGGAACAGGGGATTCATGGTAAGGCGACCACGCCGTTCCTGCTGGCGCACATCGTCGAGATGACCGGCGGCCATTCGCTGGACACGAACATCCAGCTCGCGTTCAACAACGCCCGCGCCGCGTCAAAGATCGCCAAGGCCTATACCGAGCTGTAAACTGCGTCTCCGGCCCTCCCAATTTGGAAGGGCCGGATTTTGCTTGGGGCACGTTTGCACAGAGAGGCGGCACATGGAGAAAAAATAATTATTTAGTAAAATACCACTTGATAAATCGCAAACAAACGACTATACTATGCGCATTCCGACAAAGGCGTCAGAGAAGGGTCTTCTCTGGCGCCGCTTTTGTTTTTCGGAGTCTGCAACACAAGGCAACGGCGTCTTGGGGGACGAAAAGTGTCCCGCGCCGCTGCCTTTTTCTTGTGCAAAACGGCGTATGACAAAATAAACAGAAATGTCGAAAGTAAATTATACAAACTTAACAAAAACAGAGCGCAATTGCATAAAAAGAAAAGAACAATGGGGGGCTTTGCACAGGCTGAACAAAAACCAGAAATATCGACCAAAAAAATTGACGAAAATGAAGAATAATTGTTGACAAACACAAAATATGAGTTTATTATTGACTTAACAAAAGATTAACAAAGCAAACGAAATTAAGCAAATGGTATTTTGCGCATTTGTGCGTACAAATAAAAAAGATTAAGGAGTTGGCAAAATGAAAAAACTGATCGCTCTCGTTCTCGCGCTGCTGATGATGTGCAGCCTTCTGGCATGTACAGCAAAAACTGACACGGCAAACGGCACCCCGGCCTCCACGGACACGGCGGCCCAGCCCGCGGCGGACGGCGATAAGTCCGACGATGCAGCTTCGGATACCGCCGACGCAGAACCCTATCGCATTGCGCTGATGGCGCCGATGACCGGCAACAACGCCCAGTACGGCATCACCTATCAGACCGCCTGCGAGATTTACATCGAGCAGTGCAATGCCGAGGGCGGCATCAACGGCCATCCGGTCGAACTGGTGGTCTATGATGACAAGGGCGACGCAAAAGAGGCATTGAACGTTGCCAACCTGATTGCAAGCGACCCGACGATCCTCGCGGTGATCGGTTCGCAGGCCTCGTCCCCGTCGCTGGCAGCGGCTCCGGTCTTTCAGGAAGCGGGTATCCCGATGATCTCCCCGCAGGCATCTCACCCGGATTTCTGCATGGTTGGCGACCACATCTTCGGGCTGTCCTGCCTGGCAAACTACGAAGGCACGGTTGTGACGCAGAGAATGATTGACGACGGCTTTCATAAGGTCGCCATCATCTACGCCAGCGATGACTATGGCCTGAACATCTATCAGACCGCGCAGGAGACTGTTGCAGCGGCCGGTGATGTGGAGATTGTGGCGGCTGAGACCTATGTCTCCGGGCAGACCACCGACTTCACCCCACTGCTCTCCAAGATCAAGTCGTCTGGCGCCGAGGCACTTTACATCTCCCCGAGCTACTCCGACGCGGCCATGATCATCACGCAGATGCGTCAGCTCGACTGCGAGTTCAAGCCCTACGGCTGCTCGATGCTCTACAAGCAGGAATTCCTGGACATCGCCGGTGAGGCGGCGGAAGGCGTGAACATCAGCAACTTCTTCAAGCCCGGCAACACCGAAGAGCCCTATGCTTCCGTGGAAAAGGCCTACACCGAAAAGACCGGCGCGATGATGGACGTGTATGTCACGCATGCCTATGACGCGATGTCACTCCTCTGCGGCGCGATCCGTGAGGTTGGAACGGACGATCAGGCAATCTGCGATTGGCTGGCAAACGTGAAGGATTGGCCAGGCTGCGCAGGCCCCATCACCTTTGACGAGCAGCGTCGCCCGGTGCGTCAGCTGTTCTGGTTTGAGGTTCAGGACGGCAAGTTCGTCTCCATCGACTGACATAAGAAGGACAACACAGGAGGAATACCATGAAGATCGATCTTTCAGGAATCCCAATGATTGACAACCATTGCCATCCGTTCCCCAAGGGACGGGAGCCGGAACACTTTGAGCGCAATTTCTGCACGGGCTTTTTGAACGTGTCGCCCGAGGATATGCGCAACACCCTCTATTTCCAGCAAACGGCCAACGAACTGCGCCGGATTTTGGGCCTGGGCCAGGATGCGAGCATCGATGAGATCATCGAAAAGCGCAACGAACAGGCGATAGGCAACCGCAAGGAATACTGCAAGAAGCTGTTTGAGGATGCGGGAATTGTGGCGTTTTTGAGCGATTTCGGCTTCCCGATCAGCCGCAAGCATCATCCGGAGCTCGCGCTGCGGCAGGAGGAGATCGACGAATATTATGAGTTGTGCGGCGATGTGAAGGTCGGCAGTCTGGATCGCATTGAGTGGATCGCGAACCGGCTGCTGGACGAAGAACTGCCGTTTGACGAATTCGAGGCGCGGCTGGTCAAAGAGACGAAGGAAATGATCGAAAAGCGCAATCTGATTGGCCTGAAGTCCGTCGTGGCTTATTATACCGGCACAGACGTCCGGCCGCTGTCGCAAGACGAATTCCGGAAGGGGTATTATCTCTATCTCTATGACCGCAAAAACTGGGGCTATGAGAAGATGATCCGTGACTTCACGTTCATCAAGGCCTGCGAGATCTGCCGCGATCTGGATATTCCGCTGCAGGTACATACCGGCCTGGGCGACACGCCGGATTGCCACATTGTCCGCGTGAATCCGGCGCTGCTGACCGACTGCCTCAACGACCCGCGCTGCAAGGACACCACCGTCATCCTCATCCACGGCGGCTATCCCTACTGCGAGGAGCTCGGTATGATGACGAACCACTATCCGAATGTCTACGCCGACATCTCCGCCGTGTTCCCGTTTGCTTCGATCGGCGGTGAGGAGAAGCTGCGCAACATGCTGGAGATGGCGCCGCTGAACAAGGTGCTCTTTGCGACCGACGGCGGCTTGATTCCGGAAAATCTCTGGTTTGGCGCACTGAATTTCCGCCGCGTGTTCACCAAGGTGCTGCAGGATCTCGTTGACGCGGGCTATGTGCAGTATGACTTTGCCATGCAGAGCGCGGAGAACGTCATGCACCGCAACGTGGAGCGGATCTATAAGCGCTACGCGAACTGCGGCCGGTATACGCTGCTTTAAGCTCGGAGAAAGGTCTGTAACAAGCTGATCCGGAAACGGCGCTGGTTTCCGGCGCCGTTTCCGGATACTGCATTCTGAATCATACAAAAACGGGGGATTTTCTATGAAAAAGCTCATCAACCGGCCGGAGGACGTTGTTTCGGAGATGCTGCAGGGGCTCTCGATGTCCAATCCGAAACTGGAATATTTTCCGCGCGAGGAAGTCATTGCCCGCAAGCGCGACACGGAGCTGAAAAAGGTCGGGCTCGTATCGGGTGGCGGGAGCGGGCATGAGCCGGCTCATGCGGGTTATGTAGGGGCAGGCATGCTGGATGCAGCGGTTGCGGGCAACGTCTTTGCCTCGCCGAGCCCCGACCGGATTATCTGCGGTATCCGTCAGGCCGACCATGGACAGGGCGTGCTGCTGATCATTAAAAACTACTCCGGCGACATCATGAACTTTGAAATGGCGATGGAACTGGCGGAGGACGAGGGGATCGAGGTCGACCGCGTGGTCGTGCGCGATGACGTTGCCGTGCCGAACAGCACCTATTCCAGCGGACGGCGCGGCATTGCCGGCACTGTATTTGTCCATAAAATCGCGGGCGCGGCGGCTGAGGCCGGTTATCCGCTCGCGGAGGTGAAGCGCGTGGCGGAAAAGGCCATCGCGGGGCTGCGCACGATGGGCATGGCACTCACGTCCTGCACGCTGCCCGGCGCGGGCAAGGTCGGCTTTGCGCTCGGCGAGGAGGAGATCGAGATCGGCATGGGCATCCATGGCGAGCCCGGCGTGTCCCGCGAGCCGATGAAGAGCGCGCAGGAGATTGCCGCGGAGCTCTTTACACACATCAATGCCGACTATGACTACACGGGCAAGGAAGTGGCCGTGATGGTCAACGGGCTGGGCGGAACGCCGCTGATGGAGCTCTATATTATGAACAACGAACTGCAGCAGCTGCTTGAGGAAAAGGAGATCCGTGTTTACCGCACGTTTGTGGGCAACTATATGACGTCGCTGGAGATGGCTGGCTGCTCGTTTACACTGCTCGAGCTGGACGATGAGCTCAAGCAGCTGCTCGATGCGCACTGCGACACGACGGCGCTGAAGGTATAAGGAGGACGGAATGGCATTTTCGATCGGCCCTGCAGGTTATGTGGAATACATCAAAAGAACCGCGGAGAAAATCGCAGCGGAGAAGACCTATATCACCGATTTGGACGCGGCCACCGGCGACGGCGACCACTGGATCAACCTGAATATGGGCTTTGAGGCGCTGGTGGCGATTGCCGGAGAGCTGGAGGCGCTGCCGCTGGCGGAGCTTTTTAAGAAGATCGGCATGACGCTGATGAGCGTGGTTGGCGGATCTTCCGGTATTCTCTATGGGAGCGCGTATCTGGCCATGGGCCGGGCGTGTAAGGAGGAGACGGCAGTGACGCGCGAGAATCTTGGCAAACTGCTGGAGGCGATGATGCAGGCGATGATGAAACGTGGCAACTCTGAGCCCGGGCAGAAGACGATGATCGACACGCTCTACGGCGCGACGCAGGCCTATGAAAAGGGCCTGGAAGCGGGCCTTTCGGACAAGGCCCTGCTCGAGGCGCTCGCGCAGGGCGCGCGGGACGGCGCGGAGAGCACACGCCAGATGCCCGCCGTCCGTGGACGGGCCTGCTATCAGGCAAACAAGGGCGTGGGACATCTGGATCCCGGCGCGGTGACGATGTGTTTCCAGATTGAGATGCTGTCTCAGGCGATTTTGGAGACACTTTGCTGACAAATTCGCGATCTTCTCGCATATTTCATTGAAAACAGGCTGAAAGAGGAATATAATGGATATCAAACATCCATGCGGCCGCCGCGCGCGGCCGCGCTAAAACCGGCCTGCGGAAAACGGAATTGAATTGTCAGCGACAATGGAAAGGACATCATGGCACAGAAAAAAAGCGTGACGGTACGGGAGATCGCAAAACTGGCGGACGTGTCAACGGCGACGGTCTCTTTGGTGCTCAACGACAAGAAGGGCGTCTCGAATGAGACGCGCGAACGCATCTGGAAGCTGATGCGGGACAACAACTATGTCAGCCGCCGCCCGGCGGAGACGCCGGTTCAGACGCAGATCTGCTATCTGCGCTACATCGACAGCGGACTGGTTGTTGAGGTAAATCAGGAGGGCTCGTCCTGCCTGCTCGACGGCGTTTCGGCCTACTGCGGGGAGCACAATATTGCGCTCATGATGCACAGCGTCAATGCGCAGAATCTGGACGGCGTGCTTGCCGCGATCCGGAGCGGAAGCGTCAACGGAATCATTCTGCTTGGCGTGGAGATCGACGATCAGGTCGTGGAGAAGGTTCGGCAGACAGGGCTGCCGTTTGTGGTGGTAGACAATTCAATGCTGCTGCAATCGGTTTCGGCGGTGACGGTTTGCAACAAGATGGCGACCTATGATGCGGTGAAGCACCTCTATGAGCTGGGACACCGGAAGATCGGTTATCTGAAAAGCAACGTGCCGGCGGCGAATTTTGCCGAGCGCAGCCAGGGCTACAGCGATGCGCTGCGGCTGCTGCATCTTGAGGGGCGCCAGCCCGTGATGGTTTCTCCGACGATGACCGGATCCGTGTTTACGCTGCAGCTCTGGATGAGCCAGCGGGGGAAGGATGAAGATTTTCCGACGGCCTTTGTCGCGGACAACGACTGTATCGCCATTGCGGCGGTGAAGGTATTTCAGGAGTTCGGGCTGCGTGTGCCGGAGGATGTGTCAGTCGTGGGGATTGGCGGGATCGCCTTTACGTCCATGATGACGCCGCCGCTCACAACGGTCCACATTCCTTATACGCAGATCGGCAGAAAGGCTGTGGTGCAGCTGCTGTCCATGATGGAGCACCCGGAGGATGCGACGGAGACGCTGTGGGTACACGGGACGCTGATCGTGCGCGGGAGCACGGCAAAGGCCCCGGACGGCGCCGGAGGCTCGGAATAGAGGGGGCCTATACGGAAGGAGAAATTGCCTCGTGTTATTGCAACAAATTGTAAATGGATTGACGATCGGCTGCGTGTATTCCCTGGTGGCCATCGGCTATTCCCTGGTATTCGGCGTGCTGCGGCTGATCAACTTCGCAAACGGCGCGGTATATATGCTGGGGGCTTATATGATGTATATCATGCTTTCGCTGGCCACGGCGCCGCTGGCGCTGGCGATGCCGCTTTGCATGATTTTGGCGGGTGTGGTCGGTTGGCTGGTGGATTTCATCGGGCTGCGGCCGCTGCGCGCAAGAAACGCCCCGAAGATGTCCGGCCTGATCGCAACGCTCGGCATTGGCACGTTCATTGAAAACGCCATCCAGATCTGGGTTGGCACGGACACAAAATCGTTCCCAAACTTTTTGAATTTCGGAAAGATCAGCATTGGCAATGCCGTTATCAGCTATACACAGATCATTATTTTTGCCATCTGTGCGCTGTTGATGCTGGCGCTGTCACTGGTGGTGTACAAGACAAAGGTCGGCAAGTCAATGCTGGCAGTTTCGCAGAATACGGAGTGTGCCAAGCTGATGGGCATCAACGTCAAGATGGTCATTGCGGGCACGTTCGTGGTGCAGGCCATGCTGGCCTGTGTGGCTGGCGCGCTGGTTGGCTCGTACTATCAGAATATTGACACGACAATGAGCTTTACCGTGGGTATGAAGACGTTCGCAGCGGCGGTGCTTGGCGGCGTCGGTTCGCTGCCCGGTGCGATGGTGGGCGGCTTGATTGTGGGTCTGGCGGAGGCCATCGGCGCAAGCTATATCGCCTCCGGCTATCGCGACGCGATTGCATTTGCAATTTTGATCGTGGTGCTGCTGGTCAAGCCCAGCGGGATCTTTGGCAAAAACGTCGTCGACAAAATGTAAGGAGGGCAGGAAGATGCGGAAAAAGAATCCACTGCGGCGCGGTTGGGAATCCTTCCTGCGCTTTACGGCGATGCACAGTGGGATGATCATTGTGGCGCTGCTGGTTGTGACGGCGGCGGTACCGTTTTTGACGACGAACCGCTATGTGCTGCGGATTGGAACGCTCTGTCTTGTGAATATCATCCTCACACTGGGGCTGAACCTGGTGACGGGCTATATGGGGCAGATGTCGTTTGGCCAGGCGGCCTTCTGGGGCATCGCCGCGTATGCCGGGACGCTGCTCATTATGAAGCTCGGCTTTTCCACCATTCCGGCGATGCTGGCTGCGACGGTGATCTCGGGGCTGTTCGGATATCTGGTGGCGCTGCCTTCTTTGAAGCTGAAGGGCTATTATCTGACGATTGTCACGATGGGCTTCTGCGAGATTGTGCGGCTGGTGGAGCTGAACTGGACAAGCCTGACGGGCGGCCCGCTCGGCATTATGAACATCCCTCCGGTCACCATCTTCGGCCAGACGCTGCGCAGCCCACGGGCGATGTATCTGATGGCGCTCGTGATGGTGGTGATCGTGACGGTGATCGTGAAAAACCTGATCGATTCCAGCTTCGGACTGTCGATCAAGGCGATCCGCGACGATGAGGATGCGGCGGAAACCATGGGCATCAACATTGTGAGCATCAAGCGGCGCAATTTCGTCATCTCCGCGATGATCGCGGGCTTTGCCGGCGCGTTTTATGCGCAGTATGTAACGTTTATCCATCCCACGATCTTTACCACGGCGGCTTCGCAGGAGCTGGTTGTGATGATCATTTTCGGTGGCCTGGGCAGTTTGCCGGGCACGTTCCTTGGTGCGATTGCGCTGACGCTGCTGCCGGAGCTGCTGCGCGATCTTCTGCAGTACAGAATGCTGATTTACGGCGCGCTGATGGTGATTATGATGATCCTGAAACCCGACGGGCTGCTTGGCAACCTGAATCTGGGGCTGATCCGCCGCGTGGAGACAGAGCGGCGTGAGGCGGCCGGAAAGGGGGGCTCGCGCGTATGAGTGGAAACATGGTAGTAGAAAACCTGACGCAGAGATTCGGCGGGCTCACAGCGCTGAACCACGTCAGCATGGAGGTCAATCTCGGCGAGATCGTCGGCGTAATTGGGCCGAACGGCGCGGGGAAGACAACATTATTTAATGTAATCACCGGCGTCTACAAGGCAAGCGAGGGCGCTGTTTACCTCAACGGAGAGAAGATCAACGGTCTCAAGCCACACCAGATCACGCGGCTGGGCTTTGCACGGACGTTCCAGAATATTCGGCTGTTTGGAAAGATGACGGTGCTGGAGAACGTGCAGATGGGCATGTGCTGCCGGGCAAAGGCGGGATTGTTTGACGACATCCTGAACACGAAAAAGAAAACAGAAGAACGCAAGGCCCAGGAGAAGCGTGCGGAAGAGCTGCTGGGGATCATGGGGCTGGCAGACAAAAAATATGAGGCCCCAAAGAGCCTGCCCTATGGCGAGCAGCGGCGGCTGGAGATCGCACGTGCGATGGCGACTGACCCAAACATCCTGCTGCTCGACGAGCCGGCGGCCGGCATGAACGAGCAGGAGACCGGCGAGCTTTTGAGCACGGTGCAGCGGCTGCGGGAGATGGGGTATACCATCATCCTCATTGAGCACGACATGAAGTTCGTGATGAATGTGTGCGACAGAATCTATGTGCTCAATCATGGAGAGCTGATTGCGTCCGGGACGCCGGAGGAGATCCAGAAAAACGAGGACGTGATCGAGGCGTACCTTGGAAAGGAGGAGGATTGAGTGAGCGCGTTTTTATCGGTTGAAAATCTGGAGGTTCGCTACGGCGGCATCCAGGCGCTGCGCGGGATTTCGCTGCATGTGGAGCGGGGCGAGATTATCACGCTAATCGGCGCGAACGGCGCGGGAAAATCCAGCACGATGAACGCCATCATGAATCTGGTTCCCAAGGCTGGCGGCACGGTCAGGATGGACGGAACGGATATCACGCGCCTCGGCACGCGCGAGATCGTGAAGAAGGGATTGATTCTGGCGCCGGAGGGCCGGCAGATCTTCCCGACGTTTACGGTGCGCGACAATCTGCTTATGGGCGGTTACTTTAACACGCATGAGCAGAATGAGGAAGAGATGAAAAATGTTTTTCAGCTGTTTCCGAAGCTGGAGGAACGCATCAATCAGACGGGCGGCACGCTCTCGGGCGGGGAGCAGCAAATGCTTGCGGTCGGACGGGCACTGATGGCAAAGCCCAAGATTTTGATGCTCGATGAGCCAAGCCTCGGCCTCGCACCGCTGATCATCAGCGACATCTTCCACCTCTTTGACCGGATCCGAAGCATGGGCGTCACGATTGTGCTGGTCGAACAGAACGCGCGAATGGCACTGAAGTTCTCGGACCGCGGCTATGTCATTGAGTCTGGCCGGATCGTCCTGGAGGACACGGCGGACAATCTGCTGCACTCCGAAGCTGTGATCAAGGCCTATCTGAGCTGAACAAAATGCAAAAAGACCGCCGGGCGCAGCGCGCCCGGCGGAATCTTTTGCGGAAGGATGGAGTGTGCAGCACCGGGGCTGAGACTGCATAGGGCGACTGGCGGCTGTGTTTGCTGCTTTGGGAGACGGTTTCTCATGGAAAGGAAGCAATTTACCGCGGATGAGAGGGCTTTTTACTGTGCGAAGTTCGGACGGGCGGCGGGCGGAAGGACGATTCGGCACGCGGCGCCGCAGCGGAGCACGAGGGGGGATGGCAGATTTTGCAGAGTGACGAAATTTTACGGGATTTTTTGCGCGAATTGCCCAAAAAAGTTTGAAAATGTACTTGACAGAGAGAAGCGGGTATTGTATTATATAAAGGCGCGCGAAGGGAGCGGAAACAACGCGACCGTGCGTGTCAATGCGATGATGCAGGAGATTGCGTCGCAAGACGGTAACTTCTGCGGAGTATGTCCGGTCATCGGGCGGCTGAGGATCACGATACGGCGTATATCGCCGCAGTGAACGGGCCGACAACGTCGGCCCTTTTTCATGGTGCGGAGTGATACGCACGGCTTAGCGTATACAAGATCTTCGACCGTACCCAGGGCATCAAACACTACTGGATACGTTATCAAGGAGGAAACACACATGGCAAACCAGGAAATGATCAGAATTCGTCTGAAGGCGTATGATCATCAGCTCATCGACACGAGTGCAGAGAAGATTGTCGAGACCGCCAAGCGCAACGGCGCTGCCGTCTCCGGCCCCATCCCCCTGCCCACGAAGAAAGAAGTTGTCACCATCCTTCGCGCTGTTCACAAGTACAAGGATTCCCGTGAGCAGTTCGAGC
>OIWS01001659.1_pt1 | contig 21188 bp, 12 predicted proteins | sample 1587611 | NCBI WGS metagenome assembly OIWS01 (sample SAMEA3888919, study PRJEB22519) | human gut metagenome | biome: human gut; feature: human-associated habitat; material: faeces | place: Denmark | collected 2010 | reverse complement strand
AACGACTCAAAAGTCGTTAATTATAAAGCGTTTAACGTATTACGCAGAACAGCATTGAAAAGCCAAAAAAAAGAGGAGCGTTTTCCCTCGAAAAACCTCCTCCTTTTTTTTCGGTACTGCGTCAGCACTCCCGGAGAATCCGCGGAGCCGTCGTGATGCCCAGCGGACGAAGCCGGTATTCATAGCAGAACTGATCCCCCCGGGTCCGCCACGCCTGCGGTCCGATCCACGGAATCCGGAAGGCGAGGTGGATCACCCCGAACGAATTCGCCCGGTGGCCATAGAGGGTGAGGTCAACCGCGTGACGCCCGGCGGCGAGCTCCCCGAGCGAGCATTCGAACGGAGCAAACGCGATCGCGCCGGCCTCCCTGCCGTCCACGGCGACCTCGATCAGCGTGCCGTGGAATCCGGCGTACGGCACCTCGCGGACCGCCAGGTTGCCGCGCAGCGCCTCCGGCATGTGGTACCGCCCCGGAATCCGCAACCGGCAGGGGCCGCCGGCGGGCAGGTCAACGGTCGCGTGGTAGGTCACGTTCCCGCCGTAGAAGGGGAGCCCCTGCGCGGCGATGTCGCCCCAGTGCAGTTCGCGGACCGGCGCAGTCAGCCGCGTCTCGTCCCCGCGGACCTCGACACCGAAATCACCCAGCAGATAGAAGCGTTCGAGCCCGCTCCGGGCGGAGTAGTCGCAGCGGAAAATCAGCTCGTGTTTCCCGGCCGCAATCGCCGGGAACGGGGTTTTGCGCACGCACTCATCCGTCCAGAATCCGCTGTCGTGAAACGCTACCGGCTGACCATCCCATTCAATTTCGAAAGGTTCCGCCGGCGGCTCGAACGCCAGTTCGGGAGCCGCGAGGTCGCAGGTCGCCTCCACCGTGAAACGGAGCTCCACCCGCCCCACCGGTTCGCCGGAGGCCGCCTGCGCCCACGGCTGAACAATCTGACCGCCGCGCCGCCGAAGTCCGAGCAGGTCGCGGATCTGATCGTCCGCCCGGAGGATCTCCTCCCGCGGCCGCCACGCCGCCTCGCCCGCGAGCCGCCACTCGGGCAGGTCGAGCACCAGCACATTGGGTTCGTCGAGCGTTACCGGCATCGTGCCGCGGAGGAACCCGACGGTGGCGGCCTCCACCTCCGCCTCTCCGGCGACAATCCGGGGCAGCGGCCGGCCGACGCTTTCACTGGAAGGGAGAAGTTCCAGCAGCAGATGGCCGTGCGGAGGGAAGTCGTTTTCCACAATGGTCCAGCCGTTTTCCTGCCGGGCCTCGACCGGCGTGACCGCTCCGCTGTGTGTGTCGAACAGCCGGAGCTGCCAGGCGCCGCGAATCATCACGCGGAGCGGACGGATCTCCCCCGCCCGCTCGGTGTTGACGAGAAAGAGAATGCGTTTTTCCCCGTCCCGGCGCATCTGATAGAGCAGTTTTTCCGCCGGATACCCATCCTGCCGAACCACCTTGACGTCGCGGCACTCCTCGACAGCGTCGAGTAACGCGGTGCGGGAGAAGTCGATCCGGCGGCACTTCTCCGCCAGCTTTGCCGGCCGGTCAGAGAGCACCGCGTCGCAGCAGACCGCCACATCGCCGGCGAAGATCACCTTGCCGCCGGCGGCGACGAAGCTCTCCAGCCGGTCGATCGTGGTCGAACGCATCGTGATGCCCGGCGGAACCACGATCAGGTCGTAGGCCATGCGGCCGACGATGAAATGCTTCCCCAGCTGGACCGGCGACTGCGAGGGAAGCAGGGACTCCGCGATGAGATCGAAATCCACCAGTCCGTCGAGCAGCCAGGAGACGGTATTTTCAAATCCCTCCGAAATCTGACTTCTCCGGCGGGCGGTCTGATCCTGCGGCCCGTAGACCATCCAGTAGGATTCGACCGGGTGGATCACTCCGACGCGGACCTGCGGCGCCCCCCGGGTCAGCGCGGCATCGACCCGGGCGAAGTGGTCGCTGATGAGCCGGTAGCGCTTCCACCACGGGGACTGCCAGGCGATCGAGGCGGGATAATCGCGCTTTGCCTCCCCCGCCATCGACATCCAGGCAAGGTGGGGAACCCGTACCGTCACACCGAGCGCGGCCTGCCAGTCCCCCTGCCCCTTGTAGACGGTGAAGTCGCAGTCCCAGTCGGTGACGCCGTAGAGTTCGCTCAGCACGCCGCCGCAGCCGTACTGGTGCGAGGCGCTCTGCGCCTGTTTGGCGGTGGTGAACTCCATGTCGTCGCAGAGCATGTCGATGCCGGGCAGCTGAAAGGAGCGGTAGCTGCGCATCGCCTCGCCGAGCGCCGAGGTCTGGGATTCGAGCGTCGGCTCCGACATCATATGGCCGGTCAGCCGCAGGTTGTGCGCCTCGCACCACTCGCCGATGGTGTCGGCGAAGGCGGCGGCGAACCGTTCCGCCACATGGTCATGGTAGCGGTAGCGGGCGAGCGACCAGGCGCCGCCGGGTAGCTCCCAGACCAGCTCCGGCAGAGTCGGCAGAAACTCCGCGCCGTAGGCGGCCCGGTAGCTCTCCGGCAGGTCGTCGGTGTAGGGCAGGATCACATCCTTCCGCTCTCCGGCGAACTTGAGGACCGACTTGAAGGAAAACTGCGGTTCGTCGGTGAAAATCGCCGGAACCGTCCGCCCGAACTCCTCCCCGGCGCATTTTGCATACGCCTCGTGGGTCACCTCGACAAAGCGGCGGATGGCGGCGGGGTTGAGCGTATCGACGTAGGTTTCATCGTTGAACCAGCTCCCATTGTCCCGAATCATCCGGTAGAGGTAGAATTTTTCGAACCCTTCGCCCGGAGACTCCTCCTCGCCGATCATCCGGGATTCGGCGAGACAACCATCAGCGTCGAACCGGACCGCATAGCAGCCGAGCAGCTTCCCGGAGTTGTCGTTGGCCGCGTCGGGCGCTTCTGTGCGCCGGTTGGGGGTGAAGAGCAGATAACGGGCGCGGAACTTCGGCTCACGCGTGACGATGCCGCCCGCCGCACCGGAGGGCCAGCGGTCCTCGTCGTAGAGCCAGGCGAGCATCGAATCGCGCTTCGCAACGTCGACGCATTCCCGGACCATCGACATGAACTCCGGACCGAGATAGGCGGTGGCCAGCCCGGTACGCGCGTGCATGTGAAAGCCCCCCATCCCCATCTCGCGGAACGCGGCGATCTGGCGGCGGATCTGCTCCCGGTCCAGTTTGCAGTTCCACGCCCAGAACGGCGTGTCGCGATAGAGCGCACCCGGTGCGCGGAACAGCTCTTCCAAATCCTTCTTCTGGTCGGCGGCGTATAAATTCTCCATACCCGATTTCCTCTCTCGACTTGCCCTGCGGTTCCGGAACCCCTCCGGAAAGCTTTCTTCTATATACTATATCGCGTTCCGGCAGATAAACCTTCACTTTTTGAAAGAAAATCAGCACGATCTGTCAGGAAAGCTCGGCGGCGAACCGCCGGAGTTCCCCCGCACCGTCGTCGTCGCCGCGCAGTTCGCAGGCTTCGGCGAGCGCCTCCAGAATCACCCCGGGAAGCGGCGCGGTCTCGTCGTGGCGGACGAGCGCTTGAAATCCGGCGTACCCGGCGATGCCCGCCGCATGGAGCGAGAGCGCCGAACGCATCACCGCCGCGTGGATGTCGCCGTTGATCTCCTCCGGAGGGACGCGGCGGAGGAGCCGGTAGTAGCAGAGGATCACCTTGCCGTCGTCGCGTGCGCGCCGGCCGAGGCGGAGCTGTGTGTTGAGCCGTACGAAGGCGAGCTCGTCGTCGGTGGTGGTCAGCGCTTCGAGCAGCGCGGAGTCGATGTAGCCGTTGGCGTTGAGCCAGCGGAGATCCTCCGGATCGACGGCGATGCCGGTGTTGAGACGGCGGAGACAGTCGGCGATATCGAGCTTCTGTTTCCAGCGGTCGATCCAGAGATAGCCGCTGCCGATCAGCGCCCCGGCGGCGAATCCGGCGACATGGGCCCAGAAGGCGACCTCGACCGCACCGCCGAATACATTCAAACTGTAGAAGATCTGCATCAGGAACCAGCACCCGAGCACGAGCCAGGCGGGCAGCGAAAGAACCACCGGCCGCGGAAAGAAGATCAGCACGACGAAGACCGACTTGATCCGGACCGTCGGGAAGGCGACCAGAAACGCGCCGAGCACCGCCGAGATCGCCCCCGACGCGCCGATGCAGGGGATGTCGCGATAGAAGACCGGCGTCATCAGCAAATGACCGCCCATGCTGGCCGCCGCCCCCAGCAGATAGAGCAGGAGAAAGCGGCCGTGACCGAACGCCTTCTCGCACATCGGCGCGTAGATGAAGAAGAAAAACATATTTCCGATCAGGTGGCCGACACTGCCGTGGAGCAAAGTGCAACTGAAGATCGTCCACCAGTGGAATTCGGAGGGGACGCAGCCGAATTCGTAGTAGAGGTGTTCGATCTGCTGTTCGGAGAGTCCATACGCCATCGCGATGTAGATCGCGATGCAGAGCGCCAGAATGCACCAGGTCAGCCACGGTTTCCGCTCGAATGCATATTCGTCGTCGTCGGCCCGGTAAGGAAGAAATACAAACATCTACGGCCTCCGTTCCACGATGAAATCCTCTTCTCCGGGCTGCTCCACCCGGAACTCGCCGTCCCCCCGGCGGCTCTCTTCTATTGTTTCGACCGCCTTCTCCACGTGATCGGCGGTTGCTCTCAGACGGCGCTCCATTTCCAGTTCCGGGAAATCCAGCTCCCGGCGGGGCAGAAGTTTTTCCATCACCTCCTCATACACCATCGAACCGTTGCAGGTGTAGAGAACGGTGAAGAAGGTGCTTCCCTCGACCGGATTGGTGAGATAGTGGTCGAGAAACTGGTTGAGCGAATTCTGCTTGAGCCGGATGGCGGCGGAGAGCGACGCACGGAAAAACTCCTTCGCCGCCTCCCCGTCGCCGCACTCCTCCGCCCACTCTCCCTGGCGGAAACGGAGCGCGGGAGTGAGCGGGTGCTCCATCGGAACTTTGATCGCCGCCAGCAGCCGCCGCGCCGCCTCCCGTTCCCCGCAGAGCGCCATCGCATTCGCCTCGCCGAACCGCAGAATCGGATAGACCGGCGCATCGTGCCAGAGCCGGGCGGAGTCGGAGAAATCCCGGGCGCTGTGCGCCGCCCAGACCGCGGCGCGTTCCCCGTCGCCGTCGCGGCGGAGCTTCTCCGCCCGGCGGTATTCGCGCGCCGCCCGCATCAGGCAGAGGCGCGGCGCCTCCTGCTGAAACCAGCGCCGCCGGGCGTCCCGGCGCACCATCCCTTCGAGCGAAGGATTGTTGAATCCGGCCAGATAGACCGTTCCGGAGAGGATGACGCAGAGCATCACCCAGAGCACCGGCAGCCGGAGCGCGCGGATTCCGCCCCGGATCAGTTCGCGCCGATGCTGCAGGGTGCGGCAGTCCGGACAGAGCAGTTCGGGGTAGGAGTCGGAGAAACAGCGGAAACAGAGCGGCCGGCCGCAACGGCGGCAGGAGGCGGCGGCCTCCTCCTCCGGGTGGACGCAGCAGAGAAACGGGTTGTCGCGCGAGAGCAGTCCGGATACGATCTCCGCGGCGCGGGCTTCCGCCTCCGCCCGAAGCTCCGGCCGCTCCGGCGGAATCTGTCCGGCATGCTCCTCCACAGCGTCACTCCTTGAGCAGAAAGGCGGCGAGTCCGATCTTCGGGGATTCCGGCCCGCTCGCCCGGTCGTAGTAGGCGGCCAGCAGCTTGTCGCCGCAGATGATTTTCGGTTCGGCGACGGCGATCTCATCCTTGCGCAGATAGCGGCGGCCGCCGGAGGAGAGGGAGAGCTGTTCGAGCATCGTGTAGCCCACATTGCTCTGGTTGACCATCGAAAGCACGCCGCTGGAGGCGGAGTCCCAGTAGATCAGGGCGCGATCTTTGTCGGCGATGAGTTCGCCCTGAATTTCCGGTTTCAACCAGAGCTCCTCCCCGTTCGCAGCGTCGAGGCAGGCGAGGGTGCGCTTGATCCGCACGGACGGACGGCGCGGCGTCTGCAGGATCTGGCGGATGACCACATCCTCCTTCGCAAGTTTCTCGTAGGCATTCGGGAGTTTTCGCTCCTTCTCTTCGACCGGGTTCTCCACCTCTTCGGTGGCGCCTTCCAGATAGACGCGGTCGGCGGTGATGCCGGTGAGCACCCGGCCGGCCAGCGGCTTCCGCCACACTTCGCGCCCGGCGGCGAGGTCCACGCGGCAGAGGAATTCGGCGTCGGAGAAATAGCCCTCCTTCCCTTCCCGGCCGGGCACGAAGCCGCAGAAATCTCCGATCTTTTTCAGGCTCCACCTCTTTGCCCCGTCGGAGGCGCGAAGCGCATGGAGCGTTTCCCGGAGTTTGAAAAGCAGCAGTTCCCCGCTCAGAACCGGCCCCCAGGTGAAGCGGTCGGCGGTGGTGAGGCGCCACGCCTCCTTACTGGAGAGCGGATCGGCCACGATCATGCGGATTCCCTTCTCCTCCCCCGCCTTTCCGGCGGGTTCGATGCGGAACAGCTGCGCGCCGAGCAGGAACTCCTGCAGAAACAGCTCCTCCTGCTTGCCGGTATGCTCCTGCAGAACGGCTCCATCGGCGAGGTTGATCAGCCGCCGGGTCCGGATGTATTCGAAGTCGAACTGGTTGCGCGGATTGGAACGCAACTGCGACTTGACGGTGCGGACCAGTACGGCCCGGTCGCCGACGGAAACGTCGGTGATATCAGCTTCGAACGACTTCTCCCAGACGAGTTTGCCGGAGAAGTCGAAACGGGCGAGCTGATTCTCCCGGCCGAAGAGGGCGGCGCTCTTTCCGACCGGCCACATGGCGCCCTTCTCCTGATACCAGTTGAGCCGCGGGGTTTCGGAGCGTTTCTCCGCGGTGCCGTCGGCGCTGTTCACCTGCCACACGGTGCCGCCGGCGAGGAAGGTGAGTTTGCCGTCGCGATTTTCGATCAGGTGGAAGGTGGGAATCGGCATCTCCTTCTTCCAGGCGATCCGCCCGGCGGGGTCGAAGTAGCGGCCGTAGACGAACCAGCCGCCCCAGAGAAGCAGGACCAGCAGCGCCGCCCGGAAGGTCCATTTGATCGACTTGCGCACGATCTCCCCGGTGTGCGGATTGAAATCGCGGCTCCGGTCCACGTCGTACTGTACGGTCGGGATATCCGGTTCCGGCGGTTCCGCACTCACCTCATCCTCCTCGCGCGGCGACGGAGGCGCCGCAGGAGGCGGCGGGACAAATCCGGATTTCGGGAATGGCAGAGGCGCGGGCGGCGGCGGAGGCGGGGTTTCCGGCGGCGGCACGGCCGGGACCTCTTCTTCTGGCGTCTCCGCCGGCGGCGTTCCCACGGTCTGAGGCCGTGGCGGCAGCCGGAGCGCGGGAATTGCGCGGCCCCCCTCCCGCTTCTCCTCGCCGCCCGACAGCGGAACAGCCGGCGGCTTCAACCCGATCGGCGGCGGAACGGAACGAGGTTTCAACCCGACCGGCGGCGGAGCGGCCGGAGCCGGGGCCGGGGCGGGAGTTGACTCTGGATTCTCCTCCGACGGCTCCTCGGGCACGACGAAGGTCTGCACCGCGCCGCACAGGCGGCAGCGGAAGCGAATCTCTTCGCCGGGATCGGCATCAAAACTGTATTTCTGGCGGCAATCGACACAGCGGAACTTCACTTTCATCCGGCACCCCCCGTCCAGGAAAACATGAGATGTACGCTCATAATTATACGCAAAACAGCTCTCAACTGCAAGCGGATAATTGATTTTTTTTTAAAAAACGGCAGATTTTGCCCGATTTCGTGAAAAAAACTTTTGAACCGGCGATTTTTTTCGAGTTGCTTTTGATTTTTCTCAAACTTCATGTATAGTGAGAACATACCATTACAACATGAGGAGGAACGACATGAATGACAATTACGACCGCGCGCCGGCGGCTCTGGGAGCAGAGATCAGCCGGGGCCTGACCCAGAGCGGCTTCATCAACCGCGTTTTCGGCTGGATGACCGCAGGACTCGCCGTGACCGGGGCGATCAGTTACGGAATCGCCCATTCGTCGATGAGCGAATTCGTGCTGGCCAACCAGGGCACCTATCTGTTGCTGATTCTGCTGGAGCTGGGGGTGGTAATCGGGCTGAGCGCCGCGATCAACCGGATCTCGGCCACCGTCGCCACGCTGGGATTTCTGCTCTTCGCGGTGCTGAACGGGCTGACGCTTTCGTGGATCTTTCTCGCCTACGAACCGAGTTCGATCTACGCGACCTTCTTCGTCACCAGCGGCACCTTCGGCGGCGTCGGCCTCTTCGGCTGGCTGACCAAACGGGATCTCTCCGGCATCGGCGGCCTCTGCGGCATGGCGCTCTGGGGGCTGATTCTCGCGACACTCGTCAACATGTTCTGGACCAATTCGACGGTGTCGCTCTTCATCAGCTACGCCGGGGTGGCGATTTTCGTCGGCCTGACCGCGTGGGACATTCAGAAGATCAAACAGCTCTCCTTCGCGGTGGAGGATGGCGACGTGGAGGCGGACCTCGGGAAAAAGCTCGCGATCTTCGGCGCGCTGGAGCTCTATCTCGACTTCATCAACCTCTTCCTCTACATCCTGCGCATCTTCGGCAACCGCCGCTGATGTTCCAGCTGTGATTGCGGCCCGGTGGACAATTCCGCCGGGCCGTTTTTATTGCGTCCCCCAAAGGACTTACATTCCCGATACGCACCAGAGAAAATACTCCGAAATCAGAAAAATCAAAAAATTTTCGATTTTTTCCGTTTTTCTCATTGCATTTTTTTTAATATTATATATATTTAACTGTATATACAAAAAATTGGAGATAATCGGATGGCTCCGCAACTCAAATATGTTCAGATCGCCGAGCAACTGAAACGGCGGATCGAAAACGGTGACTACAATTTCTGCGCGATGCCCGGAGTTCCGAAACTCGCGGCGGAGATCGGCGTCAGCTACCTGACCGCCCGGCAGGCGGTCCAGAAGCTGATCACTGACGGTGTCTTGTACCGTGCCGACAACAGCCGCCTCGAAATCTGCAATCGTCCCGGCTCTCTGCGAAGTGCAATGAAGGTGGCATTCATCCACCCGATCAACGTGACATCCGATTCTGTCTGGCGCAATGCAATCTGCAAAACGGCGGGAGAGTTCGCATGCAGCTTCCGCGAGATCGTCTACTGTCATGACGCCGATCCGCTGTTGTACGAAGGACTTGCCGGGGGGTTCGACCTGATCTTCCTGCAGTTCGACAGCGCGGATCCTCTGTTTCTGGAAAAACTGAGAAAGCTGTCCGACCGTCTGGTCACGCTTTTCCACGACCTGACCCGGTACGGCATCCGCTGTCTGGACGGACTCAATCCCGCCGCCATCGACGAACTTATCCGATATCTGTACGAACGCGGCCATCGCCGGATCGACTGCCTCAACACGCAGCCCGCCAGTCCCACCGTAGACGCCCGCATCGCCCAATGGCGCGCCTCACTGAAAAAACACGGTTGCACAGGGCGGCTCCACAACGACCCGGTCGCCCCGTTCGTATGGTCAATGCCCCACGCTTACGACGTGCTCAACGACGTGATCGCACGTGGCGAACTCGATGCCGATGCCCTGTTCTGCCTGACCACGCCGATTGCCCGCGCCGCGCTGCGCTGCTTCCACGAACACGCAATCCGGGTACCGGAGGACATTTCTGTGGTCAGCTGGGGGGAAACCGAGGAGGCCCGCATGGCCATTCCCTCCCTGACCACGGTGGATATGCCCGATCCGGCTCCGATGATTCGTCAAATCTTCGGCCACTATCTCGGAAGCCACCCACAACCCGACCGACTGCTCTATCGAAGTGCCGCTTCGGATGTGATTCGTCCCGGCGAATCCGTCAAAGAGCGTTCCCTAGCAAACAACCCCTCAAAATAGAAAGGCAGGCAATATGCGGAAGAAATTCACTTTGATTGAATTGTTAGTAGTAATAGCGATTATTGCGATCCTCGCCGCGATGCTGCTTCCGGCGCTGAACTCCGCACGGGACAGGGCCCGGGCGACCACCTGTGTCAACAATCTGAAACAGGTCGGCAACGGCTTGATGCTCTACGCGGGAGATTTCAACGACTGGTTGCCGCCGATCCAGTGGGTAGGCAACCAGAAGAACTACGGCAAATGGTGGATGGTAATTTCCGGCTGGGATATTAAAATCGGCCAGAATTACCTGCCGAAACCGGTGGACGGCAAGGCGTCGGTTTTCGTCTGTCCCGCCTCGGAGCCGTTTGTATTCCGAGACATAGCCGACAACTCCCAAGTCCATGAGGTCTACGGCCTGGCGCAGGTGGATATCGAACAGATCAGAAATCTCCCCCCCCGGCCGCGACGCCAACGGGCTGCGCCAGAAGCTCAGCCAGATCCGGCATCCCTCGCGCTGGGTTCTAGTCGCTGACTCGCAGCGGGCGGGCGGAGCCGATGCAAACTACCGCCAGAGCCACTACCTCGACCGTAACGGCGAAGTGGACAAATACCAGGACATGGCATACGGCGGCGCTCCGAAGTCGATCATTCTGCGCCACGCCAGGCAGGCCAATGTCGCCTTTACGGACAACAGCGTCCGCAGTCTCGGCCAGCCGGAGGTCGGCATGTACGGCGTCCGCTGGACCGTTCCCGGTTTTGCCAACTGATGACAGGAGAAGTTCCCGATGAAAACACAGCTTTCCATTTTACTGCTCGGTTTCGGCTCGGCATTGGCCGCCGCGACAATACTCACCACCGCCGACGGCGGGGCCGACGCCGGACTTGAATTCAGCAAGCGGAACCGGAATTTCGGCAAGCAGCCGGAGATGATGATCAAACGCGATCAGAATTCCGCACCGGCGCTGACCCGCTGTGCGCTCTTCCGCTTTGATCTCTCCAGGCTCGCCGAGCCGGTGACCGACTCCCGGATTACGCTGACGCTCTCCAGCCAGGGGGCACAGAGCAACCGCTGGAAATACGATTTCCGGCTCTACGCTGTCGGCACACCGGAATGGCAGGAGAACGCCGTAACCTTCGCAAACGCTCCCGGCGTCAAAAACAACTTTCCGGTCGGCCGTGACGTTCCTCCCCCGGCGGGAGTAATTCCGGTCGGAGACGCCACGCTCCCGGCCAACGCCAGACCGGGCGACAAGCTGCAATTCGACTCCGCTGCCCTGACGGAGTTCCTGAATGCCAACAGAGGAAAGGCTGTCTCTTTCCTGCTGATGCGCCGGACGGAAAGTTCTCAGGTACAGGCTTTCGCCACGAAAGAGCACGGCACCTTCGCCCCGCCGGAGCTGAGTGTGAACCGACGGCCGAAACCGGCGGTGTTGCGGGGAAAAGCGATCCGGGTCGGCTTCGCCGCCGACGGCAACCCGGAATTTCTGGAGCGTGACGGGGCGACCATCCGGATTCCCTCCGTCCGCTTCTGGGAATTCCAGTTCGGCGGCAAAACCTACAATGCCGCCAACGCCGTGCTGACCGCAAGCTCGGAGACCGCCGACACCGCCACCCGCACCTATCAGTGCGGCAAGGCAAGCATCGCGTTCCGCTACATGATTCCCGCCTCCGGCGACCGGCTGAACCTGACCTATACGATCGAATCGCCGAAAGGGTGGACCGGCACGCCGAATCTGGTGATCGGCCGCATCGGAGGACTGGCCGCCACTCCGGACAGCCGGATCGTCTGGCCCTACCGCTACGGGCAACTGCTGCGCGGCGACCTCATCAAAAACTATGTGGAACGCCCCGCCCCCGGCCATATGTGGATGCAGTTCATGGGCCATTACACGCCCGACGCCGGATTGCTCTGGTATGTGGAGGATGCGCTCGGCTTTTTGAAATTCGCCTCCCACGGCAAAGAACGCGACGGCAAACTCGTGCTGGGCTGGCGCGAACGGCCCTGGCTCGACGGCTCGGGGCGCTACGAACTGCCCTTCCCCTACGTATTCGTCCCGTTCGGCAAATGCGACTACCACGACTTCGCGGCGGTCTACGCCGACTGGGCGCGCCAACAGCCGTGGGCGCAGGTTTCCGCCGCGGAAAAGCTCGCCGCCCGCCCCGCCCTCACCAACGCGGTCTTCGACGGCAAGGTCAAGATCGCCGGATTTGAAGCGTTCGGCGGCAATAAACATGTGCCGCTGGCGGTCAAAAAAGAGCGGGCCAAACTCTCCGTCGGCTTCGCTGACGCGGAGAAATTCATCCGCAGCCTCGAAACCCAGTACGGTGTGAAACCCGCCTACCGTTACGACGGCTGGTGGGGGGCCTTCGACGTCGGTTACCCGGATCTTTTCCCGGTCTCGGAACGCAACGGCGGCAACGCGGCCTTTGAAAAGTTCGCGGCGTTCACCCGTGCCAACCGCAGCCCGGTCACCTACTATATGAATCCGATCAACTTCGACGAGGAGTCCGACACCTACCGGATCACCCAGTCGGTCCGCCAGCTCAACGGCGAAATCCAGCCTTTCAGCTTCTGGAGCGGTTCGCGGCTGCGGATGGTTTCGCCGCAGTTCATCCTGCCGGGCAATCGGAACACCTTCGACAACTTTAAAAAATATGCCATCTACGGCGGTATTTTCGTCGACCAGATCGGCGGCTCCAGCCCCTATCTCGACTTCAACGACCTCGCCGGGTATGAATATTACGGCAAGGACAGCAACTTCCGCGCCTACAAGGAGGCGTTCCATCAGATCCGGGCCGAAGACCCCGCTTGGATAATCGGCACCGAGGACGGGCAGGAGCAGTATCTCGACAGCTACGATTTCGCCGAAGCCTATCCGCGCGGCTTCTTCGACGCGAAAAACCTCAAGCTCGAAAAAGGTACCACCTATATTCCGCTCAATGAATTGGTCTACGGCGATAAATTCTTCAATCTGATGGGAATCGACGGCAACAACCGCCTGACCTTCGACGGCATGCGTGTGATGCGACGGCTGTACGGAACCAGCCAGGGTTACACGATGCGCGGCGAACTTCCTTACTGGCCGCTGCTCCAGCAGGAATTTGAGGCCAACGACGTGATCGGTGAAGCCGCAACCGAACGGATGCTGCATCACCGGATCGATCCGGCCGGATTCCGCGCCAGCGTGTGGCCCTCCGTCGTCGTGATCGGCAACACCGATTCCGGCGGCCCGCTCGACATCGTCTTCGAAGCGCCGAACGGCATGGAAGTCGAGGTCAAAGCACTGCGTCCCGACGGTTTTGCGGCGGTCACCCGCTCCGGTAAATGGATCCTCTGGGGCGGCAGAGAGCTGAAGCTCGACGGAAAACTGCTGGCCGCCGTCTCCAATTCCGATTCGATCCTTATCGCCAACCGGCGCGGCATCACTGCCGCGAGCTACGGCTTCGTCGGAGAAGAGGGGCTCGCCAATCCGAACGGCGGGGCTTCCGCCGAACCGTGGAACGTCCGGCTGCCGGGCGTAACCGGCGATGCCGAGGCGCTGCCCTCTCATCGCCCCTATCCGGTCGAAGCCGCCGGCGACGGCAGTTTCCGCTTCGCCGCTCCCGGAGCGGAGCAGTCGATCCGGTTCGCCGGGGAGAAGCAGCGATGAAAAATCTGGTTTTGCTATTGCTGTTCTGCGCCGCCACAGTTTCGGGCGCGCGGCTCTTCGAGGAGGCGGAACTGCGCCGTACCGCCGTTTTGCCGGTCATCGACGGCAAGCTCGAATCCCTGTGGTTCGACCGCGCCGTGCCGTACAACCTTGGCGACCACAACGGCAAGCTCAACAACCTGATCGTCGAAAACTACCTGACGATCGTGCGGCTGCTGTGGGACGAAAAGTACCTTTACGCCGCCTTCGTCTGTTCCACCGACGCAGTCGAAACCCGCTTCGCCAAGCGCGACGATCCTCTCTATGAAAGCGAGATTTGCGAACTGATGCTCGCCCTTCCCGATGGGAACCGTCTGCTCGAACTCTCCATCGCCCCCAACGGTGTAATCTACGACGCGCTCGTGCGCTGGAACCGGGACAACCGCCTCGAAGTTGCCACCTCTTATGACATTTCCGGCCTGAAATCCGCCGTCACCATCCGGCAGATCGCCGCCGGACGGCTGGTCTGGACCGTCGAGCTGGCAATTCCGTGGGAAGTCCTCGCGCCGTTCCGCCCCGGCAACGGCAAGCTGCTGCGCGGCAACCTGCTCCGCTACGAGCGGCTCTCCGCCCCGGAGCTTCGTTCCCGGAACATTCCCGCAACCGGAACCGATGGAGCCGCCTATTTGCCGCTTTCGCTCTTTCCGACTCAAGTCCGCGGCTGGGCCGCCGCACCCTCCAGTCTCGGCCCTCTGCGCCTGACCGAATAACCATGCCTGCCCGGGGATTTCACTTCTGCCGGAACGAGTCCCCGCTTTCCGGTTTCCGTTCTTCGGCGGTCGCCGGCCGGTGCTTTGCGAAGATTTCAACCGAAAGATTCGACGGAACCGGCTCAGAACGCACCAAGCTCATACCGAATGATCCGCACTCCGGCGGAATATTGACAAATGGTCTTCCAAAGCATGGATTCCCTTGACGACATGGGAGCCAGCCATCCTCATCGCCCGGTCCCGGCGGCCTGCCCCGCCGGAACCTTTTTTTCAACATTTTTTTCCGGAGGGGTTGACATGGCCCATCGAATATTGTATAATTAATGTAGAATCAACCTCGACAATTGTACATGAATTATACAAACAACACAACATGTTCTCCGCGCGAGCAGGTGATCCGGAATGTATTGCAACTGATCCGGAAACAGGAACTGCCGCCGGATGCGGAGGTTCCGGCGGAGAATCTGCTGGCGGAACGGTTCGGCGTCGCACGCGGCACGGTCCGCTCCGGGCTGGCGGAGCTCGCAGCACGCGGCATTCTGGAGAAGCGGGGGCGCCGGATGCACGTGGTCTCCCGCCCCGCCGCGCGGGGCACCTCCCTGATGAACCGGACGGTTATCCTCTTCAGCTCCACCGACAAGGACGACGCCATCCGCAAACGCAATTCCGGCTTCATGGACGCCATTCAGGCGGGCGCGCTCGAAGAGCTGATGGCGCAGAACATGCACTCGCTCTGGCTCAACGGCTCCCGGCTGACCAGCGGTGAATTGGAGGAACTGACGCAGATCCGCCCCGGAGGCGCGCTCTTTTTCTCTTCCGCCCACCCCACGCCGGAATTCGATGCGGCGGCGCGCCAACTGGCCGAATCCGGCCTGCCGACGGTGGCGTCGGTTCACAAGACACTCTTCCCGCGGGTCGATCATGTGCTGCCGGATCACGCCGAGGGGGCCCGGCTGTTGACGGCGGAGCTGATCCGGCGCGGCTGCCGGCGCGTTCTCTGCTACCTGCCGGCCAATCGCCAGGAATACTGGGTTGCCGACCGTTTCCGCGGTTACTGCACCGCCATGCGGGAAGCCGGTCTGGAACCGCGTCCGCTCCCGGAAAATGCTTACTGGGGGCGGCATTACGACGACGGAGACGCCTGGAGCGAAAGCCGGTTCCGGGAGGAGGTCCGGCTGGCGGCAGGCTATCTGCTGGATGAGTTCGGGCCGGGCGGGAATTCCCCCGACGCACTGCTGACCAAAACCGACTGGGATGTGCCGATTCTGGCAGCGGCGCTCCGTCTGCTGGAGAAAACGCCCGGCAAGGATGTTGTGATCGCAGGGTACGACAACAAAATCGCCTTCAGCGGCTGGAAGCAGTTTGAGAGTTACACTCCGCCGCTCACGGTGGACAAACGGAACAACGAGATCGGGCGGTGCATGACCGGGCGGCTGCTCGCCCGCCTGAATGCCCCGGCGGACTGGAAGCCGGGCAATATTTTGGTGGTCCCGGAGCTGATAGTCCTTTCATGAAGTTCCATTGGCACAGCGGATATGGTTCACAGACGAAGAAGAGGTGCCGGGCAGCCGCTCCCCGGCGCCTCCAGATGAAAAATATGTTGAGAGATTTCACCAGAACAACCTGTTGGATATTGGAAAGGAGTTTTCGATGAAGCCGAAAAAAAAACATCCCATCACCCCGCGCGCCGACATCGCACATCCAAGATTCACCATGATTGAATTGTTGGTTGTTATTGCAATCATCGCAATCCTGGCGGCAATGCTGCTTCCGGCATTGAACAAAGCACGGGAACGAGGACGGGCGGCAAACTGCCTGTCGAATCTGAAGCAACTCACGCTCGGTCAGAGTTCCTACGCCTCTGATTATGCCGGTTACATGGTCCACAGCGTCATTTACGGAACAAAATACGAAAATTACGCAACGCTGCTGGCCCGTTCCGGCTCCATTTCGGGGCTGCTGAGTCAGGGAGGCGGTTACCTTAACTGGCGCAGCATGGGCTGTCCATCAGTTACGGGGGACAAGGTGTTCCGTTCCGCCGACAACGGGTATAAAGACGGCAACACCGCACTCTATTCCGTATACGGGGTCTACATCGGCTACAATACCACGGACCTTTCGAAACCGGGGATTGTCAAATTGATTGAAGAACTGGGAGACTTCGTCAACACCAGTTCCGCCAGCTCCTGGGCGACAAGAACCTTTTCCACCAAGAAAATGAGAAAACCAACTCAAACGGCGATCGCCGGAGACTGCGCATCGGCCAATCTCTCCAACTCAAAATTTTTCAATGTGCAGGGCTGTTCGTTCTCCACGCTCGGCACCGCGCAAAGTTCCTCCAGAATGGCGATTATCCGTCGCCACTCCAACCAGGCCAACATGGGATATGCCGATGGACACGCCGCTTCACGCTCCGGCGACCAGCTTCTCCAGGGCAGCATGCCGTTCACCGGCGGCACCTACAGTCCGGATCTGGTGCTGGATCATATCGAAACGGAATGAAAAAAGGAATCCCCATCATGCGCTTGAAACCCTTTGCACTGCTTCTCATCAGCTCACTCTTCCTCGCTTTGAATTCCGCGGAAATCAATCTGCGCAACTATATCGAAGAACGTTACCGGGCGGGGGAACGAGTCATCACACTCCCTGACGGCGACATCTATGTCAAATTCACCCCATGCCGGCTGGGACCGAAAATCCGGGATCTGGAAATTCGGGGAGGGAAGCAGACCCGGCTGATCCTCCGGGCTCCCACGGAACTTTTTTACTTCTCCGGCTGCCACAACGTCAAAGTATCTGGATTCGCGGTCGATCACCAGCCGTTACTGTTCACGCAGGGAACCATCACGAAGATCGAGGGAAAACGCTACTATTTCCGACTGCATGACGGTTATCCGCGAATGGGGAAACAGTTCATCAACCGGCATCCGCACTTTTTCGATCGGAAGACCAGAAAGTTCAAATGGGGAAATTCGCTTTCTTCCGGTGACTGCCGGGAAGTCCGTGCCATCAACGCCGACAGCGGCGTCATCGAATATACCGCTCCTGTCAATGGAATTCAGGTCGGTGATTACATCGTGCTGAATTACCGGAAAGGAGCGGCATTCAAAATCGATGACCTCGCCGGCGACATCCGGTTGGAAGACATTACCGTTTACAATGCGGGTTTCGGTATCATGAGCCGCCGAAGCACCGGAAACGTGACGGTCCGCAGATTCCGGATCGTGCCCGGTCCTCCTCCGGAGGGAGCAACGGAACCGCGTCTCATGGCAACCTGCGCTGATGCATTCAATTTCGCTGCCTCACGCCGGGGGCCGACAATTGAAAATTGTGAAGTGAACGCGATCGGTGATGATTCGATCAATCTGCATGGTTCTCCCCGGAAGGTTGTTGCACTGACGCCGGATGGAAACCCGATCATCTGCCTTCCCCCCGTCGCAAAAAAAACTGTTGAACTGTTTCAGCCGGGCGATACGGTTCTGGTTCTGAAACCAGGGAACTATGAAATCAGGCGGAAAACTAGATTGAACGCTGTCCGTCCGGTCAAATTCGATGATCCGGAAGTACTGGCGAAATACTTTCCGCACCAGAAGCCTGCATCGCTGATCTGTTGTGCTCTGGAGCTGAAAGACGCGGATGTGCAGACCGGTGATCTGCTGGATTTCCCGGCGATAAACTGTCCGGGCTTCGAGATCCGGAACAACCGTTTCTCCAACCACAGGGCACGGGGAATCCGTCTGATGGCGGGCGATGGAATCATCGAGAACAACACCATCTCGCATCTGGAAAACAGTGCAATCAGCATAGGTCCTGAATACGCCTACTGGGACGAATCCGGCTGGGTGGACAATGTGACAGTCCGCGGCAATCGGATCGATTCTGTTTGCCTGGGTGCGAGTGCGTGGAAGGGGGGAAGTTACACGGCGGGAGCAATCTGCACCTTCATACGGAACGATCCGGCACTGCCGGTATTTCCCGGCAACCGCAATCTGAGGATTGAAGACAACACGATCCGAAACTGCCCTTTGAGCGGAATCTTTCTGGCGGCGGCGGAAAATGTTCTCATCAAAGGGAACGAGCTGGTCAATACCGCATACCGAAACGATGCGCGCACCGGCAGACAATACGGAATAAGATGGGCCCCGAAACCAATCGGTTTTTTCGGCTCACGAAACATCCGCTGCGAAAACAATCAAATTCGGCAAGAAGCGGCACCGACTCTCTACGTGGATAATCTCAAGGGGAATGACGCCAACGACGGCTCCCGGGAGAAACCGCTCGCCTCGATCGAACGCGCCTGCAAGCTGGTTCAAACCAGCGGACGCATCGAAGTCGTCAACACCGGCACCCCCTATTCGCTCCCCTACGACGGCCCGGGGAAGCCGCGCGGACTGCGGCTGCTTCGCGGCGGCACGGCGGAACAGCCGCTGGTGGTGGAAGGGAACGGCGCAGTGATCTCCGGTCTCGCGGTGATTCCAGCGGAGGCGTGGAAACGCGAGGCGGAGGGAATCTATTCGCTCCCCTTCGACCCGATGAGCAACTTCTTCCGCCGGGATATGAGCAAGAACTACTGGCTGCCGGGCACCCAGATCTGGTTCGTGGACGGGAAGGCCGCCCCGAACCTGCTCGACCGGGAATCGCTGGAGAAAACCCCCAACGGATTCTGGTGGAACAAGAAGGAACGCAAGGTGCTCTACCATCTCCCCGCCGGGAAACAGCTTGCCGATCTCAAGATCCAGCTTCCCGCCAACTACGGCTTCTACATCCACCGCAGTCACACGATCGTGCGCAACTTCACGATGATGTTCTCGTGGAACGACGGCTTCGACGCGGCGGAAACGCCGAAACATGCGATGTATGTCAACTGCCTTGCTTACAACAGCTGCGGTCAGGGGATGTCGATCCACGACGCGAGCGACGTCTACTACGAGGAATGCGGCGCGGTGAACTGCGCGAGCTCCGCGGTCTGCAACGTCGGCCAGAGCAACGGCACCTATCAGCGGTGCGTGCTGATCGACAGCACCTTCGAGGCGGCGGTCTTTCTGAGCGACGACGCGTCGGCCCTCTTCGACGAGTGCCTGATCGCCGACCCGGAACCGGCAGAGCTGATCTGGCAGCATGGACGGTCGAAAATCCTGTTCAACAACTGCACGCTGATCGGCAACAGAAAAAACAATCTGGCGACGCTGAGCGCAGGCACGCTGACCTTCTTCGGTTGCACGATGCAGAACGGCACCGGATTCATCTCACTGGAATCGCGCTTCTCCACCGGTGCTCTGAGCGTGGAGAAATCGCTGTTGCGCGGCTTCGCCCGCTACTACGTGAAGCTGCCCGATCAGCCGACGGCGCGGCGCATCCGGCTGGCCGGGAACCGTTACGCGCCGACGGCCGGCCACTGGTTCCAGGGGAAACCGGAGGTGCCCGGCACTTCGCCGGCGCTGACGAAACTTCAGCTGGACCGCAATTCGAAGACGGAAGAATTCCAGCTTACCGGGCGCAAATCGAGCGAAAATCCCCATGCCGTCGACCGCCGTTCACAGCGGATCGGCTCCAAGTTGCCCGAATCGGTCTGGAAGATCTACGACCGCTTGAAACAATATGAGGCCACCCCGGCCGGAATCGTCAAAAAAGGAGCTGACGCCCGATGAAAAAATTCACGTTCGCAATTCTGTCTCTGCTGGCAGGAACCGTGCTGACTGCCGCGCAGTCGGAACTGCAAAAGGAGATCAACACGCAAATTTCCGCCGGGAAGAAGGTGGTAAAACTCACCCGGCCGGAGTACCGTTCGGCAAAGACGATCGAACTGCGCAAACTCGACGGCGTCACCATCGACGGCAACGGCGCAAAGCTGGTGATGACCCGGCCGGTCCACGCACTCCGGCTGAACGGCTGCCGCAACACGACGGTGAAAAATCTGACGATCGATTACGATCCGCTCCCGTTCACGCAGGGGGTGATCACCGCGGTCTCCCCGGACTGTCGGCAGATCGAATTCACCATCGACGAGGGCTATCCGGATCTGACCGCGGCGTATGCGGTGGGCCACCCGCACCTCTTCCAGAAGGATGGGAAGAGCTGGAAACTGGAGGCCGCCGACCTCTACGGCAAGACGGAGATCCTCGACGCCCGCCACGGCCGGTTCCGCGCCAACAAGCCGGAACCCGCCCTCGCGCCGGGGGACAAGCTGGCGCTGAACATGCGAAAGAACGGCGCGGTCTATCTGACCGCCTGCGGTCCGATCCGGTTTGAGGACCTCACCATCTACACCTGCCCGAGCCTCGGCTTCTGCAACCGCTTCAGCGAAGGCGGCGACGAGCTGGTCAATGTGAAGCTCACCCGCGGCCCCCGCCCGGAGGGGGCGAAGGCGGACCGTCTGCTCTCCACCTGTGCCGACGGGCTGAACTACGCCTACATCCGCCGCGGCCCGAAACTGGTGAACTGCGACTTCTCGTTCATGGGCGACGATTCGGTCAACCTCCACTCGGTGGCGCTGCCGGTGGTCCGGGTGCTGAACGGAACCACGTTCGACACGCTGCGCCCCTACAAGGCGGAAGGATTCCCCCGGATCATCCGCCCCGGCGACAAACTCCGGCTGCTCGATCCCTCCGACTACTCGGTCATCGGGGAAGCGGTCATCGAAAGCTTCCGCCCGTCCCCGCGGAAATACGACCGGGAGACCTTGAAGAAATTCTACTTCAACCGCGGCGACGGCCTGCGGGACTGGACCGCCTACGAAGTCAAGCTCGCCCCGGGCGGAACGGCGGTCAAGGAGGGGCAGTTCTTCGACATTCCGGCGATCGGGGCGAACGGATTTGAGATCCGGGACTCCTACTTTCACGATCACCGCGGCCGGGGGCTCCGGATCATGGCTTCCGACGGCGTGATCGAAAACAACCGGTTCGAGCGGATCAAACATGCGGCGATCACCGTCGGCGCCGAGCACGGCTA
>OIWS01001658.1_pt1 | contig 21190 bp, 15 predicted proteins | sample 1587611 | NCBI WGS metagenome assembly OIWS01 (sample SAMEA3888919, study PRJEB22519) | human gut metagenome | biome: human gut; feature: human-associated habitat; material: faeces | place: Denmark | collected 2010 | reverse complement strand
ACGATATATAGAGATATTATCAACGGAACGCGTGAGCTGATGTCCTCTGTGCTTGATAATCGTTTGAATAATGTCATGAAAATACTGACGATTGTAACACTGGTTATGGGTATTCCGACTCTGATCTCAGGAATTTATGGTATGAATGTTTCCAGTAAGTGGATGCCGTTAGCAGATACGCCGCATGGTTTTTCCATTATCTGTCTGCTCATCGTGTTTATTTGTATGATTGCAATGTTCTTATTAAAGAAAAAGAAAATGTTTTAGCCGGTTAGGCTTACATGACAGTAATGTATCAGGCTACGTTACGAGCATTTTCCTATCAATTAATAAAAGGTATGCTCTGTAGAAAAGAGCATACCTTTTTACGTTCTGGAATAGGAAATTGCTGTTGTGTAGCGTGACATCGCCAAGAATTGCCACCCTGTACAATTTATTCTTCAGCGAGATAAGCTTCATATTTGGCGATCACTTCTTTCATAGCCTGTGGTCCCGGAGCACCGATCGTATTACGCTTAGCAACACAGGTTTCCATGCTGATCGCATCATAAATATCTTCTTCGAATACCGGGCTGATCGCCTTATACTCTTCCAAAGACATCTGACCCAGTGAAATATTCTTGTCGATGCAGTACAAAACGAGCTGTCCGACAATGCCATGTGCATCGCGGAATGGAACACCATGATTTACCAAATAATCCGCTGCGTCAGTCGCATTTGTAAATCCACCCTCAGCGCTTGCACGCATACGGTCTTTGCGGAAGGTGATCGTGTCTAGCATACCGTTAAATAATACGATACATCCTTTCGTGGTATCAATGGCATCAAAGACAAATTCCTTATCTTCCTGCATATCTTTGTTGTAGGCCAAAGACAGTCCCTTCATCGTAGTCAACAGAGAGATAAGAGAACCGTATACACGACCAGTCTTACCGCGGACAAGCTCTGCAATGTCCGGATTCTTCTTCTGTGGCATGATACTGCTTCCGGTAGAATAGGAGTCATCAATATCAATGAACTGATATTCGTTCGTGTTCCAAATGATGATCTCTTCGCAGAAACGGCTCAAATGCATCATAATGATGGACATTGCTGCACTAAATTCGATCAGATAATCACGGTCAGATACAGAATCCATACTGTTTAACGTTGGACCGGTAAATCCAAGCAATTCTGCGGTGCGTTCACGATTGAGCGGATAGGTTGTTCCGGCAAGTGCACCGGAGCCGAGAGGGCAGTAATTCATGCGCTTATGAATATCCTGCAGACGGGAACGGTCACGGTAGAACATTTCGAAATAAGCACCCATATGATGTGCTAAGGTGATCGGCTGTGCTTTCTGCAAATGAGTAAAGCCCGGCATGATCGTATCAATATTTTCCTTCATGATCTTTAACAGGCTTTGCAATAAACCGAACAACAGGTGCTCCATTTCCTTGATCTCTTTGCGGGTATATAATTTCATATCCAAAGCAACCTGATCGTTACGGCTGCGTCCGGTGTGCAGGCGTTTGCCGGCATCGCCAATGCGCTCGATCAAATGTGCCTCCACAAAACTATGAATATCTTCGTGCTCTTCGGTAAAAACAAGTTTGCCATCACGAATATCATCGCGGATCGACTGTAGACCTCCGATGATCGCTTCTTTGTCTTCGTTGGTCAAAATTCCCTGCTCAGCTAACATTGTGACGTGTGCAATGCTGCCTTCAATATCTTCCTCATAAAACTTCTGGTCAAAAGAAAGAGAAGCATTAAAGTTATGTACTAATTGATTGGTTTCTTTCGTGAAGCGTCCGCCCCAAAGTTTCATAGTGGTAATCCTCCATTTTATGTAGTAAATTATGCTTTACGGTGAAATGTGCTTTACATAGTTAAATCTGCAGAAACAATGGAAGAAAAACATTCTGCCATCCGGTTACTGCAGATTTAACGGTAATTTTTACGCTTAGTTGTTAAAATTAGTCCTCTGCTTCTGGTGTTGTATCTGAGAACTCAATAAAGTCATCATCAAAATTGTCACCAAAATCATCCGCATCAAAGTCGTCCAGATAATCGCGTTCCAGATGGCGGAAAACAGCATAAGCAATAGCTGCAACTGCTGCAACTGCACCTATGATAGCGAGTGCAATGATGATGCCGTTTTTGTTTTTCTCCTCTAACTCTTTCTTGTGGAGAAGTTCGTTAATCTTTGCTGTATTCATTAATTCTTCGAGCTTATTTGACATAGCGCCACATCCTTTCCCTGATTGGTCAATTGTTATACGAATAGTATAACACATCACACGTGCAATATCTATATTTTTTTAAGTTTCGCAAAGGAAGCCATCATGCGCCTGGTTGAGCCATTATCGAAGTCGACAGTCACTTCGTGATCCCCATTTTTTTCCTTGAGAGCAATTACGGTTCCCTCACCAAATTTTTTGTGTTTGATGCGGTCACCCTCACCGTAGGACAGTGTGCCGGATGTGGTCTTGCCGCTATTTCCTTTGTCAAATATCGAGCTGTCCCGCAGAGAGGATCCTTTGGAACGATAAATATCTCCAGCCTGGGAAGAGCTTCCGATCCCTTTGCGGATCAATGGATTCCCGGCAAACAGGTCAGCTCCGGAACTACGTCTGACTGCCTGTTTGGCACTTCGTTCTGCCATAGGATCCCAAGTAGATGAAGCATTTGTGCGTACATTTGGAAGTTCGTTCATGCGAACCTGATGATACGACTGCCTGCGGCTTTCAGTAAAGGAATTGCCGCTAAAAGGAGAGGAAGCAGTTCGGGAACTATCCTGAAAAGCATCTCCATTTTGCTTGAGCAGATACCGTGGGATCTCATTCAGGAATGAAGATGGACGGTTGTATTGCTGCTCACCATTGCGAAAACGGCTTCGTGCACAGCTTAGCGATAATTTCTGTTTGGCACGGGTAATACCGACATAACATAAGCGGCGTTCTTCCTCCATTTCCTCCGGGTCATCGCCCATGACAGCAGCATATCCCGGGAAAATACCGTCTTCCATGCCGACCAGATATACATAAGGAAATTCCAATCCTTTCGCGCTATGTAATGTCATAAGTAACACCATGTTGTTGTCATCGTCTACCGTGTCAATATCTGCAACAAGAGCAACTTCCTCCAAAAATCCGCTGAGCGTTGGCTCCTCTTCACAGTTTTCCTCATAAGTGACCACTTTATTAATGAACTCTTCGATATTTTCAATACGTCCGTTGGCTTCCTCGGTATCCTCTTCCTCCAGCAGGCGGACATAACCGGTTTCTTCAATGATCTCACGGATCAGATCTTCCAAGCTATACTCGGGAGATGCTAAATGCCGCTTGAACGATTCGATCAGACTGACAAAACTGCCCAGCTTGCCGGCGCTGCGTTTGATGCCGTCAATGTATTCGTAGTTTTGCAAAGCACCGTAAAAACTGGTCTCGTGCGTGAGTGCATAGTCGGCTACCCGGTCGATCGTTGTAAGACCAATGCCGCGTTTTGGCACATTGATGATTCGTTTTACGGAAATATCATCTAAACCGTTTTCCACCGTGCGCAAATATGCCAACAGATCCTTGATCTCACGGCGTTGGTAGAAGTTTACCGCACCGACAATACGATATGGGATATTGGCCGTCACCAGTTTTTCCTCCAATACACGAGACTGTGCATTCGTACGATACAAAATGGCAAAGTCCTTGTAGTCTGCTTCGCCGGTCTGTACAGCGTAAGAGATACCGTCGGTAACAGCCTCCGCTTCTTCGTATTCATTACCATATTGCGCAAAATAGATCGGATCACCTTTTTCCTGGTCTGTCCAAAGCGCTTTATCCTTACGCATGGAGTTATGACTGATCACAGCGTTTGCCGCATCCAAAATATTTTGGGTGCTTCGATAGTTTTTCTCCAGCTTGATCACTTTAGCGTCAGGATATTCGGTCTCAAAGTTCAGGATATTATATATATTGGCACCACGGAATTTGTAGATAGACTGGTCATCGTCACCGACAACGCACAGATTCTGCTCGCGTCTGCCATCTTCTCCGGTAGAGTCAGCCAACAGGCGTACAAGCTCAAATTGAGCTGTGTTAGTATCCTGATACTCATCGACCATAATATAGCGGAAACGGTTTTGGTAATAGTCCAGGATTTCCGGGTTATCCTGCAATAGCTGAATAGTCTTTACGATGAGATCATCGAAATCCAATGCATTTGAGTCGCGAAGACGTTTTTCGTATTCCCGATAAGCTCTGGCATATATTTCTTTGAGATAGTCACCGGCTGCACGGCGTTCATATTCTTCCGGAGTGATCATCTCATCTTTGGCAGATGAGATAGCACCGAGTACACTACGTTCTTTGAACTTTTTGGGGTCTAACTGCAGATATTTCAAAATATCCCGCATTAATGTCCGTTGGTCGTCTGCGTCATAGATCGTGAAACTTCTCGAATAACCGAGAGCTTCAATATGGCGGCGCAGTATGCGCACACATGCGGAGTGGAAGGTGCTGACCCATATGTATTCTGCACCGGAAGTAACAATATTATCAACTCGCTCACGCATTTCTCCGGCAGCTTTATTGGTAAAGGTAATGGCAAGGATGTTCCAAGGGTTGACGCCATATTCCTCGATCAAATAGGCGATACGGTGTGTCAATACACGGGTTTTGCCGGACCCTGCACCTGCTAAGATCAGAAGTGGTCCCTTAAAATGTTTAACTGCTTGCTCCTGCTCAGGATTTAATCCTTCTAATACGTTCATTCGTCACCAAGCCTTTCTTTAGAATCGAATATGATCGCGGTAATTCTTTGCCGCTTCAAAAAAATGCATTAGTCCATCTTTGTCGCCGTCAGCGATCTGTTGTTTGGCAGCGGTCAAAGTTTCTATATATTTGTCTAAAAAACTGCATATTTTGTCGGAGTTGGTCAGACAGATATTCTGCCACATTTCCGGAGAAGAGGAAGAGATTCGCGTCGTTGTGTGAAATCCTCCTGCCGCCAGTGTGCCGTAGGTACCGTCTTCATCAAGGGCAGCAACCGCATTGACCAGTGCCGCAGATATTACATGTGGACCGTGGCTGATACCGGCTACTACGGCATCGTGATAATCCGGGTCGAGCAAAATACAGTGTGATCCGATGTCGTGAATGAATTGTTCCATCCATGCAACATATTCCGGTCTGCTCTCTGCAAACGGTGTTAAAATATAGTATTTATCACGGAAAAATGCAGATTCAGAATGTTCATAACCGGTCTTTTCAGAGCCGGTCATTGGGTGCCCGCCTACAAACTGCTCACAGAGACCATGTTCTTTGACTGCAGCAAGAATATCGCTTTTGACACTGCCAACGTCTGTCAGCAGACAGTCTTTGGAAAGATAGGGAAGCAACTTATCCAAATAGGCGATATTTTTGATGACAGGTGCGCATAGAAAAATACAGTCACAGTCAGCAAAATCAGCGAGATCTGTTGTGATCTTGTCTAAAATCCCATCCATTGCAGCCAATTCGAGGCGCGGGTGTGGTTTGGTAATATAGTAATTGTATGCCATAAGTTCACTGTCCGGATACTGTTCGCGCAGTGCATGTGCTACGGAGCCGCCAATTAATCCGAAACCAATAAATCCAAAATGGTGCATCGTTGTCATAATAATTTTTACATTCCTTTCAATAGAAACATATGTTTGTGTTCTGTTCTATTTTATATGACGATAGTGAGCGTGTCAACTTGAATTATTGCATAAAAGCAAGTATAATGTTTCTTGTCATGCTCTGTCCTAAAATTCGGATAGCATAGGATGGACTGTCTTGTGATCTGAATGGAAAGACGATACTGCAGACTGAGACAGCAGAGTAAAGAATATACTTGGAAAGGCAAGGAAATTTATGAAGCAACTAAAGAAATATATCGGTGGAGCCGGCGATGTGTTGGACATAATCGGAAAGACTTTAGGAAGTTATTTAGGAGTTGTTTCCAATATAGCGGGGACGATCATCGGCATTTTTGCGACGGTATTGGTAATTGCGAGTATTGTGGGATTATGCCTGTATGTGAAGTTTTTGCCGATGTTTACCGAAGCCAGAGAGACGGTATTCGACAAGTTAGTCAATATGAGCGAAGATGACTTCGTGATGAAAGAAGATACCGTTGTTTACGACAAAGATGGTAAACTGGTCGGTTCTGTAAACGCAGGAAGATATAAATATACGGAGATCAAAAGTATTTCTCCATATTTGTATAATGGTTATATCGCTGTGGAAGATAAGCGTTTTAAGACACACGGCGGTGTGGATCTGCTTGCAACGATGCGTGCCGGCGTTGCGTTAGTCAAAAATGGCGGAGACATCAAGCAGGGCGGTAGTACGATCACACAGCAGGTGATCAAAAACAATTTATTGACACAGGAAAAGAGTTATACACGTAAAATGATCGAAATTATGCTGGCACCAACGGTGGAACAAAAGTTCACCAAAGACAAGATCATGGAATTTTACTGTAATAGTAATTATTACGGGAACCGCTGTTATGGTGTAGGGGCAGCGAGTGAATATTATTTTGGGAAATCAGCAGCAGATCTCGAGCCGTATGAGGCAGCAATTCTGATCGGTCTGTCCAATAATCCATCTGCCTATGATCCGGTGAATAAGCCGGAAGCAGCATTAAAGAAACGGAACGAAGTACTCAAAAAGATGTATGATGAACAGGTGATCACACAGAAACAGTATGACAGTTCTGTCAAAAAGAAGATCAAGATCCAGCAGTTGACCAAAGACGGTACGAATGAAAGTTATGTGGTGAGTTATGCGATCCATTGTGCTGCACTGGCATTGATGGAAAAGGAAGATTTCAAATTCCAGTATACCTTTAATGACAAAGAGGACTACGAAAGTTACAACGAGAAATACAGCAATCTGTACAGCCAGAAGACCAACGACATCCGTGAGGGTGGATACAAACTTTATACGTCAATTGATATGAAAAAGCAGAAAAAGCTGCAAAAAGCCGTTGATAAGGGACTTGCCTACAGCAAAGAGAAAAACTCGGACAAGACAAAGTATGCACTGCAGGGAGCAGCGGTCTGTGTAGATAACTCCACCAATTATGTTGTGGCGATCGTCGGTGGCCGTGGCACGAAGGATTCCTATAACCGTGCTTATTTATCAGCACGACAGTCCGGTAGTTCGATCAAACCATTGATCGATTATACGCCTGCCTTTGAAACAGGAGCCTATTCTCCTTCTACTGTTGTAAATGACCAGCCGATCGGGAACGGACCGAAGAATGCCGGCGGCGGTTATCGTGGCAGTCTGCATTTGCGTGAGGCGGTACAGCGTTCGATCAATACGATTGCATGGCAGGTATTAGAAAAGATCACACCGAAATATGGTATGTCTTTCTTAGATAAAATGCATTTTCATAATTTGAGTTATGTGGATAATGACAATTTATCATTATCGCTCGGCGGATTTACCGAAGGTGTCCGCGTAGTCGATATGGCAAAGGGATTTTCAACACTTGCCAACAACGGAAGCTACAGTGAAAAAACCTGTATTCAAAAAATAGAACATGTATCAGACGGAACGGTATATAAGAGCTCTAATGATACGACACAGGTATATACTGAAGATGCGGCTTGGATGATGACAGATGTATTGAAAGGTGTTTTGAATGAGCCGTATGGTACCGGACGTTCTCTCAAATTAGACAATGGTCAGATCGCAGCCGGTAAGACCGGAACGACCAACTCCAGCAAAGATGTATGGTTCTGTGGATATACCAAATATTATACAACTGTAGTATGGGCCGGCTATGACACGCCGAGAGCTATGCCGGGCGTATATGGCGCATCTGTTCCGGGAGGTATTTGGAAGAACTTCATGAATCAGATTCATAAAAATAAGAAGCCACAGGATTTTGCGGCACCATCGGGTATTTGTCTTGCAAAGTATGACGGCAAGGGAAATATGATCAAAGGAACAGAAAGCACGGATCTGAAGCGTACATCGGGCAGAGACTTCTTCTCGATAACGATCCTGAAAGCAAAGGCAGCGTATGCGGACAACTTGGAAGAGGCATCCTATGAGAAAAAAGTTCGTCGTAAGCTGGAAACATTTGAAAAGCTGACAATTCAGAGTATGGCAGATTACTATACGTTAGAAACCAGTTATCAGGAGCTTCGTGATATGATCTCTTCAATTGAGGATGATGATATCCGCAAATCATATGCGACGCGTGCGAAGAACAAATATGATTCGCTGAAAGACGAGACTGTAAAGTGGAAAGATGTTGTGAAAGCATATGAAGAGCAGCAGAAGGAGTCTAATGCAGAACTGGCCCGTGAAAAGAAAACGGCGTCAAAGAATGCAAGAAATAAACAGCTTCGCAAAACCAGGGTTGCGCTTGCTAATACAAGATTGAAGGCATTACGTGGCTATGATTATCAGCCGGACAACATGGCGACTCTGTTAGAAAAAGCCAAGAGTGCGGTAGAGGCATGCAGGGGATATTCAGAATATGCAAGCTTAAACAGCAAATACCAGACTTACCGTACCGAATTATATATGTTGCCAACGAAAGCGGAATATGATGCACAGAATAATCACCATACTCCGGGAACCACAAGTATACCACAAGCGACAGCAACACCAATGCCGACAGTAACGGCTCAGGCTGGTGCACAGTAGAAATTGGAAATCGGAAGAAAAGAGGACATATATGGCAGAAGATAGAAGAGAGCAGGAATTGCGTGCGGCGGCAAAACAGCTTGCCGGGGTACAGAGACAACATCGGCCGGATCAGACAGCAGCCGCACGATCACAGGCGGGTCAGCAAGCACAGCCACAGAGAGCAGCGCAGCAGGCGACAACTCAGACAGCAAATTCTAACGGTAGTGGAAAGGCTCTGTCCGGGCAGCAGATACAGCAGATGCGGACGACAAATACACCTGCGAAAGAATCCATGTCACAGACAAAGCAGATCCAACATCAGTTGGAACAAGAAGTCGCAGATATTATGGATGCAGAATCCTTTGCGGATCTCGTCTTTGTCGATCCGGATCCGTTGCCGGAAACGACCAAGAAGGAAGAAGGTCGTACCGGTTTCTTTGCAAAGAGAAACAAAGACAAAGAGACAGATGCAGCCACAAAAGCACAGACACCACAGGAAAATGATAAGGAGACAGTCGTTTCTGCAGGGCATACCGGATATAAGGAGACAGCTGTAGACAAGACGACGGAACAGGTGCAAGAATCGGATAAACAGGAAGAACAGATCGAGAAACTTCAGAAATGGGGCAGGATCGGTCAGTGGTTTCAGACTTTTTGCTGGATGCATATTCCGATTTTTGGATTCTGGTATATGGTTGTACTGGCTGTTCGTAAGCGGACGCCGGAAGAAAAGAAAACCTTTGCCCGAGCCTATGTATTGTACCGAGTGCTTGTGATGCTGTTGGCGCTTACCATTTTGTATGTGTTCTATCGAATGGGACTGAGTTTCGTAGAACAGATCCTTGCATATATTGATATGCATTCCTAAAAAGGTAAGGGAAGTTTGAGTCAATATATTTTAAGCAGCAGACGCTTATTGAGAAAAAACATCAATAAGCGTCTGTACTTTTTTTAGGAAAACCGTTATTCTATAGTATGGTTAGTGAAAACTAACTGGCTTGAGTCTTACCGGTCAAACAATATGAAGAGGTCATAAGCAATATATGATCTCGGTATATCAGGGAGGTTTTGTGTGACTGGTGCTGTATAGAAGAAAGGTATGGTAAACGAATATGTTTTTGGAAATTCATGATCTGAGAAAGGGATTTGGCGAGGGAGAAAATCGAACAGAGGTATTAAAAGGGATTTCTTTTGAAGTAGAGCGTGGAGAAATCTGTGTATTGCTCGGACCTTCCGGATCCGGAAAGTCCACTTTGCTCAATATTATAGGCGGGATCGATAATGCGGATGCAGGATATGTTGCTATTGACGGAGAGCGAACTGCAGACATGTCCGAGAAAGTATTGACATCATATCGGCGTAAACACTTGGGCTATGTGTTCCAAATGTATAATCTGATCCCGAATCTGAATGTCAAGGAAAATATAGAAGTGGGAGCTTATTTGAGTGACTCGCCGTTAGATATTGATGATCTTTTAAGGACATTGGGGCTGTACGAGCATCGTCATAAAGTGCCAAATCAGCTTTCCAGTGGTCAGCAGCAGAGAACAGCAATTGGCCGAGCAATCGTGAAAAACCCGGATATCCTTCTTTGTGATGAGCCGACAGGTGCCCTTGATTATAAAACGTCTAAGGAAATCCTCAAATTATTAGAGGATGTCAATCAGAAATACGGCAATACGATCATTATGGTTACTCATAATGACGCGATCAAGCAGATGGCAGACCGTGTGATCCGTTTTAAAGATGGGCAGATTCGTAAGGATTATCATAACGAAACAAAGATTCCGGCAGAAGAGCTTGATTGGTAAGAGAGGTGGGACGAGATGAAAAATCCATTAAACAGGCGTTTGCCAAGAGAGTTTAAGGGAGAAATGGGAAAATATATGGTGATTTTCCTGTTTATGCTGTTGACGATCGGATTTACATCCGGATATTTTGTGGCAAACAGCAGCATGCTGCAGGCAAATGAAGAAAGTTATGACAAATATAATATTGAAGATGGACATTTTGTTGTAAAGGATGAGATCTCGGCATCTTTGCAGCGCAAATTGGAACAGGAAGATGTCAAAATATACAAGGATTTCTATAAGGAAGAAGCTGTCGATACGGATAATGATGGGAAGAGTGACGGATCGATCCGCGTGTTTGCAGAGCGGGAGAAGGTCAATCTTATCTGCGTGATGAAGGGAAGTATGCCAAAGGGTAAGGCTGAGATCGCTGTAGACCGCATGTATGCAGATAATAATGATATTGCCGTTGGAGACACGATCTGCATTGGTAACAGTAAAAAGAAAGTAAGCGGCTATGTTGCCTTGTCGGATTATAGTGCTCTTTTTTCGGATAACAGTGATATGATGTTTGACGCGACCAAGTTTGGTGTGGCGGTTATGACAAAGCAAGGCTACGATTCTCTCGCTAAAGAGCATGAAAATTATCAGTATGACTGGAAATATAATACGGCACCAAAAGATAAGAAACAGGAGCAGAAACAGTCGGAAGATTTTATTAATGCATTGGCCGAAAAAACATTTCAGGCAGGTGTTACGATTTCCTTAGCATTACCGGCATACGCTAATCAGGCGATTCATTTTGCAAGTGATGATATCGGTGGTGATATGGGAATGATGATCGCGTTATTGTATATACTGATCGCTATTATGGCGTTCGTCTTTTCGGTAACGATCCGTCATACGATCACACGGGAGTCCGCAGTCATCGGTACATTACGCGCCTCCGGATACACCAAAGGAGAACTGATGCGTCATTACTTAGCGGTTCCGATGACTGTCACGTTTCTTGCCTGTGCACTTGGAAATGTACTTGGATACACGTATTTTAAGGGCATAGTAGCAGATATGTATTACGGCAGTTACAGTCTGCCGACTTATGTGACGATTTGGAATGCAAAGGCGTTCGTTATCACGACAGTGGTTCCGCTGATCATTATGCTGATCGTGAACGTGCTGTCACTGCAGAGTAAATTGCAATTATCTCCGTTGCGTTTCCTGCGCCGAGACCTTGACTGCAAAAAGAAAAAGAAAGCGATGCGTTTGCCGAAGTGGTCGTTTTTTAACCGTTTCCGTATTCGTGTGATCACACAAAACCGTTCCAGTTACATTACGTTGTTTGCCGGAATGTTATTTGCCAGTCTTCTGCTGTTGTTTGGTATGATGATGATTCCGCTATTGTCTCATTATAAAAATGAAGTGGTAAACGGAATGCTTGCGGATTATCAATATGTTTTGAAAGCACCCGTACGGACTTCAGATGATCAAGCAGAAAAATATTGCATGACCTCTCTGATATATAAAGGTTCCAAAGATGAGTCGATCAGCATTATGGGATTAGAACAAAACAGCAAATACTTTAAGCATAGACTGCCCGAAGATGGAGTTATGATCTCGGATAGTTTTGCGGAAAAATACGGTGTAAAAAAGGGAGATACCTTACAATTGCAGGATGAATATTCCGGTAAAAAGTATCGTTTCCGTGTAAAGGAAACCGTTGCCTATGCAGCGGGTCTGTCCGTATTTATGGACATTGACAAGTACCGTGATACGTTTGATGAAGAAGTGGATATGATGCAGCTTGCGATGAGTTATCCGGAAGTCCTGTTGGCGCAGCTTTCCACACCGGAAGAAAGTAAATATTTTACCGGGTATTTGTCGGATCGCAAATTGACCGATATTGATGAAAAATATGTGGATAGCTGCATTACGGTTGACGATATGACAAAGTTATCCAGACAGTTGGATGTTTCCATGGGAGCTATGTTTCAAATGATCAATGTATTTGCGGTATTGTTGGCGGTACTCCTGATCTATCTGCTCACCAAATTGATCTTGGAACGGAATACTACGTCCATTTCGATGGTTAAAATTCTCGGTTATGAAAATAAGGAGATCGCAAGGCTGTACCTGTTAGCGACCAGCTGGGTCGTAGCTCTCAGTGCTCTGGTTGGTTTTGCCATAGCAACGTTATTTATGACCGTGATCTATAAAGCAATCATGATGGAATTTAACGGCTGGCTTACCTTATATTATTCACCGGATATTTATCCGAAAATGTTTGTTATGATCATGGTTTCTTATGCAGTTGTTGCAGCGACACAATATCATAAGATACAGAAGATCCCAATGGACGAAGCGTTGAAAAATGTCGAATAAAATGGATTATTTGCAACGGGTTGTTGACTTTATCCTTGTCACAGAGTATCCTAATGAAATAGATGATCATTAATACATGGATCAATAAAGGAGGACACTCAGTGCAAGAATTTGATATTAATATTTTTGCCAACAGCAGTCAGGCTTTCTGTATTGTCCGTGTTGATCTGGATGAAGGTGGAAAGCCTTTCTCATATACTCCGGTATTTTTCAATCAAGCTTTGATGAATCTGGTTCGTGTTGAAGAGGGACGAACAATAGAAGAACAGTGTCCTATGCTATTTCAAAATATGAATCCGCGGTGGTTGCGTATATTTTATAATGCAGCGTATGAAAATCATAAAAGTGAGATAGAGGATATTTCAGAAGAACATGGCAGATACATTCGTGTGCAATGTTTTTCTGCAGGTCCTGGATACTGTGCCTGCATCGTCAATGATATTTCCAAGCAAATGTTGACAGAACGTTTCAAAAGTGAATTATATGCGAATATTTCCCACGAAATCAGGACGCCTATGAATGCAATAGCGGGGATGTTATCTCTTATGTATATTCATTTGGAGGAACCGGATAAACTGGAACAATATCTGGAAAAGATTGCAGACTACGGCGATGACTTATTGAATATATTGGACAAAGTATTAGATATGAGCCAGATCGAACTCGGCAAAGTAACATTGGCAGAACAATTGTTTGATATGACAGAAATGATAGAATATGTTGCTGCACAATTACAGCCGGAAAGTACGGCGAAACAACAGCAGGTCAAGATCATAAGTGACGGACTGGTACATAAAAAAGTTGTTGGTGACAGGGGAAGAATACAGCAGATATTGCAGTATCTGATGGAGAATAGCGTGAAATTCACCCCGGAGCAGGGAATGATCACTGTTACCCTGACAGAACGTGCTGCCCAGGATGGGAAATCCTGTTACGTTATGGAAGTAAAGGATAACGGAATGGGGATAGAGCCTGAATTTATGGAATATCTGTACGAACCGTTCTGCCGCTCGGAACGTGTGAAAAAGGCGCATATTCCGGGATGTGGTCTAGGATTAAAAATCGTGAATAGTATAGTAAAAATGATGCGGGGCAGTATTGATGTAGAAACGGATATTCAGCATGGTACGAGTGTAACCGTCATGATCGAGCTGCCGTATATGGATGAATAGAGATGGAAAATTTGGATGCAGGAGACAGACAGATTGCGATGTATTTGCGCATTTCTAAACAGGATCGAACCGGTTCCAAAGAAGGCAGTATTGAGCATCAGAAAAAAATGATCTTAAATTGGCTGCATGACCAACAATTTCTACAGGAAGAGGAAAATGTTACACAAAAAAATTATCTGACAGATAATAAAAATAATCCAACAAATAAATATACGATAATCGAATATAAAGACGAAGGGTACAGTGGCATGACTCAACGACGGCCGGCATATGAAAGATTGTTGGCGGCAGTGTTGATGGGACGTGTGAAAGTGCTTGTGGTTAAGGATTTTTCTCGTTTGTCCAGAGAATATTTAGTATTGGCAAGACTGCGTGAACAGGTAATGCCGGAATGTCAGGTACGGTTGGTTTCATTAGGAGACGGATATGATAGTGATGATTATAAGTCCGCCGGATTTTGTGGAGGACTGGACATTTCCTTTCGAGAACTGTTTTATGAATATTATTGTCATGATATTTCCAGGAAAGTAAAAGGTGCACTTTGGGCTAAAAACGAGAGAGGGGATTATGTGTCCGCTAAAGTGCCATATGGATATCGAAAAGTAAACGGAAGCTTAAAAATACAACCGGAGGAAGCAAAAGTCCTTCGGTTTTTATTTGAGCAGATTGCGGAGGGAATGACTTACAAAAATGCGGGGAAAATAGTAGGTATGGAGGCTGCAAGAGTATGGTATCTTGTGCATAATCCGGTTTACACCGGTTGTCATGTATGGCATCGTTATGAAAATCATATTGACCAGATCCGACGCACGGTCGTTGTGCCAAAAGAACAGTATTGTGTCCGTAAAAACGGACATGAGCCAATCGTATCCGAAGAATTGTTTTATGCGGTTGCCGGGCGTCAGTATTCCACAACGGCAAAGAAACGTCATATTTTCCATGGAATTACGAAATGCGGTCATTGTCAACGGGCTCTAGTGCGCAGACGGAGACATCCCGAAATGCTTTGCTGTCGTCATTGCGGTGAGGGAGAAAGCGAGCGGATCGATATTCAAACCCTATTACAATTATGTGGAGAGCAGTTATGTAAAGAATATAAAGATGATCCGGATTTTTGCGGTTGGGCTCGTATGATTTTGGGGATCGGAACGGAGGCGGACGCGTTATCACACTCACCGGAGGCCGATGGGGCTATGTGGGAGAGGGAAGAACTGCGGAGAATTCTCTTAGAGGAGATGATCCGGAAGATTGAAGTGTGGCAGGACAAAAAAGTGTGCATTTATTGGAATTTCTGCTACAATAAACAAGAATGAGGAATGGAACGGAGGTGCTTGGTATGGCGGCAAAACGAACGTATATTGCAATTGATCTTAAGTCCTTTTATGCATCTGTGGAATGTGTAGAGAGAGGACTAAATCCATTGACTACCAATCTTGTTGTGGCAGACAAGAGCCGTACAGAGAAGACAATCTGTCTTGCGGTGTCACCGCCATTAAAAGCACATGGCATTTCCGGCAGAGCCAGATTATTTGAAGTGGTGCAGCGCGTCAAAGAGGTGAATGCCGTGCGCAGAAGGCAGGCACCGGGTCATAAGTTTACCGGGAAATCTGCACAGGCAGAGGAACTTCGTGAGTCACCGGAATTAGAACTGGATTACATTGTGGCGCCTCCGCGAATGGCATATTATATGGAATACAGTACCAAAATTTATCAGATTTATTTAAAATATGTGGCCCCGGAAGATATACATGTATATTCCATTGATGAAGTTTTTATGGATGTAACACATTATTTGAAAACGTATCAAAAGACACCGAGACAGCTTGCACAGCAAATGATCCAAGATGTATTGGAGAACACCGGGATTACGGCAACGGCGGGGATTGGAACGAATATGTATCTGTGCAAGATCGCAATGGATATTTTGGCAAAACATATCATTCCGGATGAGAATGGGGTGCGGATCGCCAGTCTGGATGAGATCTCGTATCGTAAGTTGTTGTGGTCGCATCAGCCGATCACGGATTTTTGGCGCGTCGGCGCCGGTTATGCGAAAAAACTGGCTGCGGAAGGCCTGTATACGATGGGAGATATTGCGAGGTGTTCATTAGGCAAGGGGACAGATTATTATAACGAAGATTTATTATACAAAATGTTTGGAGTCAATGCAGAGCTGCTGATCGATCATGCGTGGGGATATGAACCGTGTACGATCGCACAGGTAAAGGCGTATAAGCCGACGACGAACAGTATCAGTTCGGGACAGGTTTTGCAGGAACCGTATGATTTTGACAAGGCAAAGCTAGTGGTGCGGGAGATGACGGATCTGCTTGTGCTGGAGCTTGTAGATAAGCGTTTGGTGACCGATCAGATGGTATTAACGATAGGATATGATATTGATAATCTGCGTGATCAGAAGATAAAGTACGGTGGTAGTGTGACAACAGATCGATATGGCCGCAAAGTGCCTAAACATGCTCATGGCACTGTTAATCTGCCGCAGAAGACTTCTTCAACCCGGGAGATCATGGAGGCTGTGAGCGGTCTGTATGACCGGATCGTAGATCCGAAGCTGCTAGTTCGTCGTATTACGGTCGTTGCAGCAAAGGTAATTGATGAGGCAGATATCCCCAAACAGGAATGCATACAGATGAGTTTGTTTGAGGATTATGAGGCGCAGGAAGTCAAACAGCAGCAGGACTCAGAAGCCAAACAAAAAGAGCGTAATATGCAGGAAGCATTGCTTAAGATCAAGAAGAAATATGGCAAGAATGCAGTATTGCGTGGAATGAATTTTGAGGAGGGGGCAACGGCAAAGGACCGAAACCGCCAGATTGGAGGACATCGTGCTTGACCTTTTAGCACAAAATGAATTTTCGCAGGAATTTGCATCGATGATCGAAGAGCAGGTTATGAAAAAATATGGCGATATTTTGTATCAGGAGCATCCGGTATCTGCCAATCATCTGCCAATGTCGGTCGACAACCGTGCTGCACAGTTTTCGCCGTTTGCCGCATTGACCGGACATGAAGAGGCGATACAGGAAACAGCGCGGCTGACAGACAGACGGCACGAAATGGATGAGGAGAGCACCAGACTGCTCAATGAGCGGTATCACGAGCTGTTAGAACGCTTTGCAGAGCAGCCGTGGATCTCGCTAACGTATTTTGTCCCGGATGACAGGAAAGAAGGCGGCAAATATGTAACCGTACAGAGCACCGTAAAAAAGATAAAAGAATATGAACGACAGCTTGTGCTAGCGGATGAACGCATTATATCGATGTCTGATATTGTTTCAATGCAGTTTTTAGATCGTCCCTAGCGTTGCCAACGCACATAAGGTAAGGTAAAAGGAGGAATGGGTTATGCAGACTGTTATCGTACGTTATGAAGGGGCATTGGCGCAAAGTGTAGAACGGGAGATCCCGGGGGCTACAACTGTAGAACTATTTAATGAATATGGCGTGGTTACGATTCCGGATGGACAGCTTGAGACATTACGTGCCCTTCCTGAGGTAGAATATATCGAGCTGCCAAAACGTCTTTATTTTGATCTGGAGCAGGGACGGCGTGTTTCCTGTCTGTCATCGGCGACATTACCGGATCAAAATGTGGAGGGATTGCAGGGAAAAGGTGTGCTGGTCGGTATTATTGATTCAGGAATTGATTATAGCCATCCGGATTTTATCCGCGACGATGGAACGAGCCGGATCGCATTTTGCTGGGATCAATCCGGGGAGCAGGAAGGGCGTGCCCCGGAAGGGTTTTCAATCGGAGTAGAATATACAGCGGAAGACTTTGATAAGGCATTGCGGATGCCGGAAGAGAGCCGGTGGGAGATCGTGGCTGTTGATGATCGTGTCCTGGGACATGGAACGGCAGTTGCAGGTGTGGCGGCGGGGAATGGAAGAGGCTCTGTCAGTCGGCGGAATCGCGGCATAGCTGCAGAAAGTGATCTGATCATCGTAAAACTGGCCGGAAGGGACGATGGATTTCCGAGAACGACAGAAGTGATGGAGGGCTTAGATTATGTTTTGCGTAAGGCGATCAGACTGCAGCAGCCGATCGCAGTCAACTTAAGTTTTGGCAATAATTATGGTCCTCACGACGGTCGGTCTTTGTTTGAAAACTATATTTCTGAATTGAATGGTGTTTGGAAAAACATGATCGTTGTGGCAGCAGGTAATGAGGGAAATGCAAGGCACCACACACAGGTGGCGCTGCCCAAGGGGGATTTCCGGATATACGGAAATGGCGGGTTCGATGGTTCAAGAATAAATTCAGATAATTCTACAGAGGTAGAATTTGCTTTAGCAGAAGGAGAGAGAGCACTTACGATTCAATTGTGGAAATCCTATGTCGATCGTTTGGAATTATATGTGGTTTCACCATCCGGGGAGCGGTTCCGGATGCCGGAGGAAGGTACCGGTGTGCGGTATATGTTAGGTGGTGACAGTACATTATCTATTGTACATGGCACGCCGACACCGTATACGATTTCACAGGAAATATATATGGAATGGACTGCCGGGGAGGGAGTTACCCTGCCTGCCGGTATATGGAGCATTGCTCTGTATCCGAGAGAGATTCGAGAAGGAGTATGTAATTTGTGGATGTCCGGGATAGAGGCAAGCGGCAGGCAGACCGGATTTTTAATGCCAGTCACGAATACCACGTTGACAATTCCTGCAACAGCAGATCGTATTGTTTCTGTGGGGGCGTATCAGGCAGATACGATGGCAGTTGCCCCATTTTCGGGGAGAGGATTTACAGCTTCCGGGCAGGTCGCACCGACACTTGTAGCCCCGGGTGTAGATATCCTGACGGCTGCTCCCGGCGGGGGATATGCGAGACGCACGGGTACGTCGATTGCCGCCCCATTTGTGACAGGCGCAGCGGCATTATTAATGGAGTGGGGAATTGTTCGTGGCAATGATGTGGAATTGTATGGCGAAAAGGGAAAGGCTTATCTGATGCGCGGTGCCAAACCGCTGCCGGGGATCACGGATTATCCGGATGTGGCAGCAGGATATGGCCGACTCTGTGTAGAGCAGAGTATACCCAAGTGATGAAAGTATATTTTGGGTGAAGAGAAGATGCTGATTACATTTTAATCTTGACAAACTATCAATTAGTATATATACTATCAATTGATAGTATATGCGTTGGGGGTGATTAGTATATTTCTTAGCTATCAATCGAAAAAAAGAGAAGTAGCTGCTTTTCTAGATGAACTGCATCAGTTACTTGAGAGCGATGACTTTGACATAAATATGGATTTAATCCTTATTCGAAAGAAAAAACAAGGGGATGATTGGAAATTTTCGACACCGTATACATTGCTTGATCTTGAGTACAATGCAGAAGATGTTGTTAATCGATTAAAAGAGTTAAAAGTTGAAGAGTATGCAGAAACAAAAATTGATACAGATGATATAAATCCACCAATACTATTTGTGTTTGGAAAAGACATAAATGATAGACTTATTTATGTAAAGTTGAAGATTCGTGATCAGCAGAAACAAATAGTATGTGTGTCATTTCATTATGCAAAGGATAAAATGCAGTATCCATATGCATAATGGAATGTTGAAGGAGGGAAGACGATGGAGAGTAATACATTAATTAGAAAAGTTCATATGTCATGTCCGTTATGTAACAAGGCACATGAAATCGAAGAGAGAAAGAGAACTACGAGTATTATATTAAAAGGCGAGGAAGTAACCTATGAAGAACGGTTCTATTTTTGTGCAAACGCGGATGAGAATGAGAACGAATTTGAAACCGGAGCAATGACAAATGAAAATCTCCTTAATGCAAGGAATGCATACCGGGTTAAGATGGGACTTCTCACTTCCGATGAGATTGTTGCCATTAGAGAAAGCTATGGGCTCTCTCAGGTTGATCTTGCCAAACTGCTTGGATGGGGAGAAGCAACAATATCTCGCTATGAAAGTAAAGGAATTCAAGATGAGGCTTATGACACGATGCTTCGATTAGTAAAAGACAATCCGTTGCAGGCGTTAGAATTTTTGAAAAAGAATTCTGAAAAGTTTTCGGTCATGAAGCGGTTAGACATAAAAGTAAAGATTATAGAAAAACTAGATTCTTATGGCAAGGAATTTCTTACAAGGCAAACATTTGAAGGTGAGTATGCAAATTTTGAAGAGTTATCTGACTCCAATGGGTTTGCAATGCTTAACATTGACAAAATCGAAGCAATGATTTCTTATATTGCAGAAAAAGTAGATAACTTGTTTAAGGTCAAATTGATGAAAATGCTTTGGTATTCAGATGCCGTATCATACATTAAAAATGGATGTGCAATGACCGGTATGGTATATCGACATGAGCCTATGGGGGCACTTCCGGTTGGACATTATAGTTTGATGAATTTAGAAAATATAAATGTTCAAGAAGAAATGAGTTATAATTATGACACGATGCTTCATATATATCCAACTGCGAATATGGATTATTCGGTTTTAACAGATAGCGAAATAAATATATTGGATAAAGTGATCGCAAAGTTTAAGGATTATAAGGCAAAAGATATTATAGAATATATGCACGATGAAAGGGCATACATGGAGACCAAACCCGGAGAAATAATTCCTTTTAGCTTAGCAAAAGAAATAAAAGCCTTTTAATAGGATGAGTAGTAATTATGGGCACTTGCAGATAATGCGAGTGCCTTCGTCTTATACCGTAAAACATTTTGAGAGAATATATCCCTTATCAATCTTTGGTTTTGTAATATAACATGCAATGGCAGTAGCCTTCGAAATCAGGATCTGCAATCTGTTCCCGAAATTCTTTGCACATGCATTTGTTATTTTCTGTCATTTCCAGACGACATGGGCAGTAACCATTCTTTTTCTTTAAGCCTTCCTTGATACGAGCAACAACCTCGGCATCTTCATTATATCGAACCATAATTCTACCTTCCCTTCTACCTTCCCGAACTTCCCTTTTCGGAAAAGTCCAAATCCGCATTACTAAATGCAAACCTTACACACAACGTAACTGTAGCCATACCGCATATTGTTTATTATGTACGTAACTCAAACTTAATCCTCCACAACCACATATTGCTTATTATGTCAATAACTATATGATATTTTGCAGCCGCCAAAGAACGGTTTCTGCCATCAGAGAACTATAGTAATTGCCTTGCCGCATTTTGTTTTTACA
>OIWS01001642.1_pt1 | contig 21359 bp, 14 predicted proteins | sample 1587611 | NCBI WGS metagenome assembly OIWS01 (sample SAMEA3888919, study PRJEB22519) | human gut metagenome | biome: human gut; feature: human-associated habitat; material: faeces | place: Denmark | collected 2010 | reverse complement strand
TCCCAGCGAAGGAGCTTTACCTGCTGCCGGTTCTTGCTGAAGAAGATGAACACAGCCCCGCTTAGCGGAGGCAGATCCATCTCCTGCGACACAAGCTTATAAAGGCCGTTTATCCCCAGGTTCATTCTAACATAGCGCTGGCATACAAAATAGCGCATTCCGTCGTTCAATCCAAACATGGCAGACCCTCCATTTGATAAAGCTTGAGGAATGACATGACGGCTTGTGCGCTGCCACGTTTTATGTTCACTTGTGTGCCGTCAGGGAATGTCAGACTTACACCAGAGAGTATGTCACAAGATTCAGACTGTGGAGCAGACCTGTCTGTTGTCATTGGCAGGAACAGACTGTCTGCAACCTCGGGTATAGGTGGTATTTGGTTTTCTGTCACATATTGATTACACCCACGTATACGCTTCTTGGCTTCTTTTACAGATAGTCCGTTGTTATTCATCCAGCGTTGCATTCCTTTGCGGTTAGTATGCCATTCCTTTTGAACAGAGGATAAAGTGATAGTTGGATTACGTGGTAACTCTTTCAAAAACGCATTCCATACGCTTTCATATCGTTTTGCTGCTATCATATTAGATTTTTTATTCACGCAGCAAAGGTAAAGAGATAAAAAAATATGGACAAGGCTGCATCGCGGATACGCTTACGTTTGTTCATACGTATCATTGTTTTTAATTAATAGGCATGTTATTTTCGTCTACTGCAAAATTACTGCATATCCATTTACACGAATAAAACATATGGGCTAAAAAATAGAAAAAACAGACCAAAATGGCATATTTTCTCTTTTTGAACCATATTTTACCCCACAAAAGGCAATTTTGACTCAATAATTTTATTTATTGAAGATGTAAGAATGTGAAAGGGGAGAGGTTTTCTTACATTTCACGTTGCACTCATTATACCGAGTTTGTTTTAACTTGATTGAAATAGTTATAAGTCGATGCGCAAACTAAGGGTTTGACCATCGGTGCCCAAATGCCAGCGGCTGCGCTCGCCCGTGAGCTTATCGCCCAGCCAGTAGCCAGCCTCGGTGGCGGCAATGCCTATGGCGGCTCCCACCACTACATCGTCCCAGTGGTGGCGGTTGCGACGCACACGGTCGACAGCGGTAACGGTGGCCACGGTATATCCCGCCACGCTAATCCATGGCGAGACGTGTCGAAACTCTTTGTCTAACATACGAGCACCACAAAAGGCTACAGCGGTGTGGCCCGAGGGAAAGCTGTGATTGTCGGTGCGGTCGGGGCGCATATCGTTGATGGTGTGCTTTAACAGATAGGTGGTGCCAGCGGTGAGGCCTATCGAAAAGGCACCATCTATGGCCAAGCGTTTCCACGAACTGGCCGACTCTACGCCACAGCCTTTCAGCGTGAAGGTGGCTACCAGGGGCACGTATTCGAGCACGTTGTCAATGCCATCGCCATGATATTTTTTGCCTTGCGCACTCAGCGTAAGGGGGCAGAGAACAAGGGCAAGCAGAAGGGTAATGAGCTTATTCATATTGTTTTATGGGTTGATACGTTGGTATGATTTTGGATGCAAAGATACTACAAATAAGATAGATAGCCACATGGGTTAGCGGCTGTGTTATATTAAAAATATGTTAAAATACAAGGGCGGGGTTGAAAAGTGTGTGCATAGGTTGTCTTTGCTATAGAAACAGCCTGACTTACTGGCCTTACAAAACAACAGAAACATACTGATACACAAATCACACAATAAAAAGAAAACATTTAAAAGCAACACTACAATTACATAACACGAAGAAAGCACACAGGATGACACAAACGCTATATTACGAATAGTTTTTTGTTGAAAAGAACACATTAGCTTTCTAATGGAAAGAAATGAATGAAACAAAAGAAAACATTGGTTTGAGAAAAGAAGATTGGTTGTAAGAAAAAAAAGATTGGTTCGTAAAAAGAGAAGAGGTGTATGATAAAACGCGAATAACGTTTTTCATACACCTTTATTTTTATTCTTTCTTTAGTTTATTCTTTCTATAGTTTCGCATGTCTTTCGCTCGCTATAGTGGGTTATAGAATAATAAACGGCATCCTCAACCTGTTTTTATTTCAACCAGAGACCAAACTGCTTGAAAACATCATTGCCATAAATCTCTACAACAAATATGGCGAGGAACTGTATTATTATAATAAAAATGTAGAAGTCGACTTCTGCGTACCAACGCAAGGTCTGCTCATTCAGGTTTCTTACAACATAACGGATGAAGCTACTAAGGCCAGAGAGGTTGGAGCACTGCTAAAGGTAGCCAAATTTATGAAGGCGCAAAGATGTATCATCATTACTTACGAGCAAGAAGACGTTATCCATTCACCTGAACTCGATTCAGAAATAGAGATTATACCAGCATACAAATTCTTACTAACCGACTGAAACACAACTTATCAGAAGTCAAAAACAGAAATGCTTTTGCCGAATATACAAACGAAAAGGTGCCCATGCTATAATACATCTTCGCTATAGCACTGGGCACCTTTATGTGTTTGTAAGATATCATGTTGAACCTCTATTATGAGGGTTCAAGCCACACCCATATCATTTCTTTTTCTTAAACAAGCCTTTTACCTTGTTTACGGCTCCCTTGGTGGCGTTTGACACCTTGTTGCCCACCGACTTTTTGCCTCCCGACACGGCCGAAGCAGGATTGTCTTTCAGCTCAGCAGCGCTGGGGGTGTCGGGGGTATCAGGATAGGGTTGATATTATTGTTATGTTATTTAACTCGAGCCCTTGCCCCCATGATTGAGGCAAGAGACAGGCAAGGTTTCTATCGTAAATGTTTTTATTCTGCTTTGTTCAAAATGGCTTCCACTTCATCTTTGCTAAAGCCTGTTGTCATAGCTATTTGCTCAGTGTTCATTCCGTTAGAATAGAGCAACTTCACTACATTCTTTAGCTGATTATCCTTCTGTTGAAGCTGATCATCCTTCTGTTGAAGCTGATCATCCTTCTGCTGAAGCTGATCATCCTTCTGTTGAAGCTGATCATTCATCAGTTTCAGTTCCTTCTCACGTTTCATTATAGCCGTGTCACGATCTTCAATCGCCTTGTAGTATTCGTCCTCCACATTCATGTCTTGGCGCATCTCCGAGTCGGCAGCAGCAGCAGTAAGACGATGCAACATATACATCATATCGGCATCATCCTCATATTTATTCTCATCAATATTTAGAACCTGTTTGTCTTCAGCATCTTTCTTTGACTGGTCAAAAATGCTGAGCACCTTTTCAAGGCGGTTATTCACATGCCCTCTCAGTAGGGGTATCTGCACAATGATACTGTTGTGTGTAAGGCTTTCAACAAACGGCTCCTCCTTGCCATCCTTCACCACCTGGCCGTTATAGTCGTACACATCATGATTGACATAAACCACAGGCTCTTTTATATCGCCCACACGATGCCCAAGCAGGTATACAGCCACCATAGGATAGGCGAAGCCCTTGGCCGAGTCGGTGCGAATGTTCATTTTGTTGCTATATTGCGCGCCAAGATATTGCCTAAAGCGCAGCGTCTCGGTGTCGAGCCATGTCTTCTGCAGTTCAATAAGCACCACGCGGTCTTTAAACGCCTCGCTATCAGCGTCTTTCTCTCGCACGGTGGCAGCAAAGTCAATGCGAAACATTGAAAGCGTGTCGCGTGTGGTGTTGACATACTCGTGTGGGCGCATTTCAACCTTTACCACTTCTTTCTTCAGCAGTGCCGAAAGGATGGTTTTAGATATGCGTTCGTCAGACATGATGTATTTGAACACGGAGTCGTAAATCGGGTTAGCAACGTGTAGTATCATAAGCGTTAAACATTTTCAGATAATTATATTTGCAAACTTACTATTTTTTACGCAAAATAGGTGCAAATGGGGTAAAAAAATTGCTTTACTGAGGAAAAAACAAAAGAAACAGGCTTGCACCATCACACATGGGTGGGGCGCACAGGCATCTATATATAATAAGGTGTAAGTAGGGGGCTTGAACTTGAAACTTTTTGAAACTATAAACAGGGGGGGCGCTCACACGAGGCTGCAAAATAAAGAACAACCCTTGGGCATTTTTGCATAAATATACAGAAACGAGGGCGAAAATGAATATTTATGCAATCTGTGTATTTTACGTTTGTTAACATAATATCATCCCGTTTTCTTACAATCTGTAAGCAAATAAGGACAGTTTACTTACAGTTTTCAAAGTTGATACTTCTCATTTGCAAAACCCATGGTTTCACGTCCTGAAACCCATGCTTTCACGCCCTAAAACCCTTGATTTCACACTCTAAAACCCATGCTTTCAGACTGTAATTTGATGCCTTTCAAAAAACGCTTTCATTGTGTATAAATATACAGAAAAAGGCTCATATAATATTGTTGTGTTGTTAACCATTTAATAATATATTATTGCGAGTATAATTTTTTATCGAAACGGATGCACCCTCCAAGTAGGACGGTGGCCTCCGTGCCCCGTCCTCCAGCACCCAGCACTTCTAAATAGATAAGCTTACATGCTTTTATTGCCCATTTCTAATGTCGGGAGGACGGGGCACGGAGGCCCCTGTCCTACTAAGGCAGCAACCAAAAAGGGCGTGCCACACGGCACGCCCTTTTGTTATAGATACGTTATCGTTACGATAGCTTATTCTTCGTTACGATAGTTTATTCTTCGTTATGACGCTGTTCGCCACGAGGACGACGATCGCCACGGGGACGACGGTCACCACGCTCGCCACGCTCAGGACGCGGACGACGCTCACGCTCTACATAGCCCTCGGGCTTTTCGAGCAGCACGCGGTGTGAGAGCTTATACTTACCAGTCTTCGGGTCAATCTCCATGAGCTTAACCTTGATCTTGTCGCCCTCTTTGATGCCAGCCTCTTCAACAGTCTCCAGACGTTTCCAGTCAATCTCAGAGATGTGCAGCAATCCATCCTTGCCCGGCATAATCTCTACGAAGCAGCCGTAAGGCATGATTGAGCGAACGGTACCCTCGTACACCTCGCCCACCTCGGGGATAGCCACGATAGACTTGATCTTGCCCAGGGCAGCGTCGATGGCGTCTTTGTTGGGAGCCGATACCTGCACCTTGCCCACACCGTCGGTCTCGTCGATGGTGATGGTAGCGCCAGTATCTTCCTGCATCTGCTGGATAATCTTTCCGCCCGGGCCAATAACGGCACCGATAAACTCCTTAGGAATCTCGAGCTGTACGATGCGGGGAACCTGGGGTTTGAGCTCAGCACGAGGCTCAGCGATGGTGTCGGTAATGCATTTGAGGATGTGCTCACGACCAGCCTTTGCCTGCATCAGCGCCTTTTCAAGGATCTCGAAGCTCAAGCCGTCGCACTTGATATCCATCTGTGTAGCGGTCAATCCGTCGCGGGTACCAGTGGTCTTGAAGTCCATATCGCCAAGGTGGTCCTCGTCGCCAAGGATGTCGCTCAGCACAGCATATTTCTCTTCACCGGGGTTCTTAATCAGGCCCATAGCAATACCGCTCACGGGTTTCTTCATAGGAACACCAGCGTCCATCAGTGCCAGGGTGCCAGCACATACGGTAGCCATTGATGATGAGCCGTTCGACTCAAGGATCTGGCTTACCAGACGTACGGTGTAGGGGAAGTCTTCAGGAATTTGTCCCTTCAGTCCGCGCCATGCCAGATGTCCGTGGCCAATCTCGCGACGGCCAACGCCGCGCTGTGCCTTAGCCTCGCCAGTGCAGAACGGGGGGAAGTTGTAGTGGAGGAGGAAACGCTGGTAGCCACGCTCGAGCACGTCGTCAACCAGTTTCTCGTCCATCTTGGTGCCCAGCGTACAGGTAGAAAGGCTCTGTGTTTCACCACGGGTGAAGATAGCGCTTCCGTGAGGCATGGGCAGCGGAGACACCTCGCACCAGATGGGGCGAATCTCGTCGGTCTTACGGCCGTCGAGGCGGATGCCTTCATCGAGGATGCAACGGCGCATAGCGTCGCGCATCACGTCGTGATAGTAACGCTCCATCTCGGCGTGCTTCTCTTCAAGCTCGTCTTCGCTCAGGTCGGTGTGAGCAGCATCGTAAGCCTCTTGGAAGTCGGCCAAAATCTTGTCGAAAGCTTCCTGGCGGGCTTGCTTCTCCAGCGCCTGCTTGGTAACGTCGTAAGCCTTGGGATAGAGCTCGGTGTTCATCTGTGCACGCAGGTCTTCGTCGTTCACCTCGTGGCAGTATTCGCGCTTCACGTCGGTGCCCAGCTCCTTAGAAAGCTCGGTCTGCAGCTCGCACATGGGCTTGATAGCAGCCATGGCAGCCTTCAGGGCGCCAATCATGTCTTGCTCGCTCACCTCTTTCATCTCGCCTTCCACCATCATGATGTTATCGGCTGAAGCGCCTACCATGATGTCCATGTCGGCCTCTTTCATCTGCTCGAAGGTGGGGTTGATTACATACTCGCCGTTGATGCGAGCAACGCGAACCTCTGAGATAGGACATTCGAAGGGGATATCTGAACAAGCCATGGCGGCTGAAGCTGCAAATCCGGCAAGAGCATCGGGCTGGTCAACGCCGTCGGCGCTGAGGAGCATGATGTTTACATATACCTCGGCATGGTAGTTTGAGGGGAACAGCGGACGGAGCACACGGTCAACGAGACGTGATGTGAGGATCTCGTTGTCGCCAGCCTTGCCTTCACGCTTTGTGAAGCCGCCGGGGAAACGTCCTGCTGCTGAATACTGCTCTTTGTAGTCGACCTGCAAAGGCATAAAATCGGTTCCGGGAACTGCATCTTTTGCGGCACAAACAGTGGCGAGGAGTACGGTGTTGCCCATACGCAGTACAACACTTCCGTCAGCCTGCTTTGCCACTTTCCCGGTCTCAATGCTGATGGTTCTTCCATCAGGCAATGATACTGTCTTTGTAATTACGTTCATCTAAAAAAATACATCTAAAAAGTTAATGCGGCAAAGATACTCATTTTAAAGAATATAAAAGAACTTTAACGCAAAAAATTATGACACTGAGTGGTTAATAAAACATAATGTTTTACCTTATTACCTTTTTATACCATGCAGTGTCGTTTATTTTGTCGGCCAGATAATTGCGACTAGACTGTGAAGTAGTAAGACCAGAGTAGTGAAGTATGGGTACGGGGCTATAGCGCAGTGCCGAGATATACTTAGGCGTGTGCCCTTTGTATAGCACGGTCTTGTCTAATTGGGCGGCAAAGGCAGAAGACAGCACTGTAGAGGCGGCCGACTTTAGCGACATATAGTGCCCAAGGTCGTAGAAGAGTGGCGGAGAGTAGCCGTCCATGGTTTGCACGCCATCAGGCTCTGGCTGTCCTTCTGAAGCGATGTTTATCTGTTGTGCCAGGTAGGCAAGGGCATCCAGTTGGGTGCAGTCGGTTACGGCCACTGTACCATAAGGCATGCTGTAGGAAGAGTAAAAGTTGATAAAGCTGTCCACAATACCTTTATAGTTGGGGGTGCCAAGCAGATAATTACCCATGGTGAGGTAAGGGAAACCGTAGCTTATCACTTCTGTCGGACTGGCTATAAGATAATGAGTTACGTCTTTAAATTCGTAAGCCACTTCTACCGACGACATGTAGCAGGCATCAAAAAGAAGATACTCTGTGTGCAGCCCGGCATCGGCCATAGCACCAGCCAACTGTGAGGTTTCTATCTGCGTTTCAGAATTTAGTCCGCCTATGTAGCGCGTGGTCACAGGCCCTTGAATGTCGTAGTGCACAGAGCCTGGTGCATATTGCCGCCCTTGCACGTTTTGCTGTCCTCGCACGGGCACCCAAGCCAGCCCGTGGCACCCTATAACCATGCCGTAGTGCGTGGCAGGAGCCAGTGTGGTTATGGTAGAGAAGAGAGCGCTGAGCCATGAACGCGACGTAAACGGACTGTCGGCATAGTGGCGCAGCGTGTCGGTGTAGCATTGTCCGTCTCGCTGTTTCAGTTCAAAGAGCACGGCTTCGCGTTGAGATGTGGCCATATACACAATGACGCGCTCGTCGTGCATGGTGCGGCGTGACACTACGGTAGCCATGTCTTGCACAGTGCGTCTGAAGTCGGAGAGCAGTGTGTTGCTCCACGGAAAGAACATGAACAGCGTATGGTCTACAGAAGTGACAGGCATGTCGGGTACATCGGGGCTGTCGTCATCTGAGCACGACACGCCAGCCATGAGCACCAGTGCGGCGATAAAGAGGGTAAGGAGTTTTTTTATTTGCATCGTCTTTATTTGCATCGTCTTTATTTATGCTGAAGTGTTGCAACAAGTGGTTACATACTTATGGCCAGCAACTGCGGTCCAGCACTTGGTTGCCGCCATTGGTAAGGGTGGTGTCGGCACTGGCCGATATTTGTTCGGTGGCACTTGCTTGAGCATTGTTGTGTATGGTGCGGTGGCGATACAGAGTGGTGCCGATAAACACCAGTAGCACCACGGCGGCTGCCGACAGAAGCCACGAGAGCAAACGCACCGGCATGCGTTCTGCCGACATAAGGGCGTGCACCTGGGCAATGGTAGAAGGGCGAGCGTTTATGTCGGAGCAGGCGCACGCGGCAGCCAGACGAGATAGCATACGATTGTGGGTGGCGTTGGCCATGTCGTGCACAACCTTGCCAAGCGAATAGATGTCGGCCCGCGCATCGGCCTTGGCACCATACTCCAACTGTTCGGGGGCTATGTATCCCATAGTGCCTGCCGGCGACTTGAGCACGCAGAAGGCATCGCTGTCTGACAAACTAAAGTCGATGAGCCGCACATCCTTACCACGATGCGTTACCATTATGTTGGCAGGCTTCAGGTCGCGGTGTATAATCTGCTTGCCGTGCATATATTCGAGGGCATCTAACAGTTGGCGCACCACCTTCATGGCCAACTCGGCAGAGAGCTGGTTGTGCGAGATAAGGTCTTCCAGCGTGTCGCCGTCAACATACTCCATCACAATGGTGCTGCCCAATCCCTCTACCTGTTCCATGCCGAGCGTACGACAGATGTAAGGGTGCTCCAGCTGAAGTCCTATCTCAAACTCCTTTTGTAGAGCCTGGCGATAGATGGGCGTGTATATATAGTCGGCCTTAAGGCATTTAAGCATATAGCGCTTGCCATACCTTATGGCGGTGAGCATACGCGTGGGGCCCGACTTTGACACATAGCACTCTTGTATGTTGCTGAACGTGCTGCCCATGCTTGCCGATGCGGTAGCCATCTCGTTGTCTAAATTAGTGGTGTAGCCAGAAGTATTGTCGTTTGTCATTTTAAGTCACAAGATATAAGTTTCAAGTCACGAGATACAAGTAACGAGATACAAGTAACGAGGAGATAACCCTTGGGTATTGGGTATTGGATTTTTCACTTTTCCCTTTTCATTTTTCCCTTACCCTCGCCACCGTCAGTCCTCCGTTGCGTCCTGCCACGAAAGGTGCGGTGCGCTCGTTGTTGCGCAAGAGATACGGTAGGAAAAGAGGCTGACCAATTATAAAGCAGCCAGTAATAAACTTGTCGCCTACCTGCATCTTGCTGTTGCGCGACTCCTCCACGCGGTAGGTGCTGTGTCCAAGATAGGTAAGAAACAGCTGTCGGTTAGGAGCCCATCCTATCTCTACCTTGTCGCCTTCGCTTAAGGTGTCGCTTATCAGTTGGTGGGCGTTGAAGAACGACGAGTTGTAGCGCGTGCTATTCTTCAACCATTTCACAAAGTGTGAAAAGCTTTTGTGGCCTATGTAGACGGCCAACTGGTCGAGTGTGGCGACACGCGGTTTATGGCTGTCGCCCACATAGTCGTAGAGCCGTTTCATGGTCGATGCCGACACGGCGATGCCGCGTTTCTTCAAGGTCAGCGTAAACTCCTCAAAGTCGGTCGTCGTGCACAGCTGCTTGCCGTACCTTTCTTCTATAAGCCGTTTCAGCTCTTCTATTTCTGGTGTAGTCATATTTTTTATTTAATTGACGAGAAATCAGTGGTGGGTGAAGGGTGATAAGCCTCACTAAGCCTTTCTAAGCCGAGGTAAAAAGGATTAGAGCCGCAAAGCTATAGGATTTTTCACTTTTCACTTTTCCCTTTTCCCTTAATTGTCTTCCTTTATTATCTTAAATTTCGCCCACGTAGCATTGCCCCTATAATATATTCTGCGACCCTCGGGCACGTGGATGCGACAGGTGCTGAAGAGGTAGGTGCCCGATGTGGCAAACGACTTGTCGGTGCATACGGGCGGTGTGGGAGCCGAGATGTAGAGGTTGGTGAGCGGACAACCGTTGAACACATACTCGCCCAGCAGCTCGGTAGCCTGACCCAGGTGCACCGTGGCAAGATGGGCACACTTCTGGAACAGTCCGGTGGGAACCTGCTTTAAGGTAGATGGCAGCGACACCTCTTTTACCTTACTGTTATAGAAGGTGTACTTGCCAATAGATTTCAGACCTGCAGCAAAGACAAACTTCTCTATGCTACAGTCGCGAAAGGCATAATCGCCCACCTCGGTAACGGTGGCGGGTAGCGTATACGCACCACCCTTGCCCATAGGAAACCACAGTATGGCCGAGCCATCGGCACTAAGCAGCACGCCGTCTTTGCTGCAGTAATGGCTGTTGCCCGCCGCCACGCTGATGTTGGCCAAGGCGGTGCAGCCCGACGATGGCGTTATTTTCTCCACCAAGGCTGGGATGATGATGGTGGAGAGCGAACTGCAGTCTTTGAAAGCGTCGCCCTCTATCCTTATGGTTTGCAGCGGCAGCACAATGCGGCGAAGCTTCTGGCAAGAAGCAAACAGAGCCGTTCCCACCACGTTGTTCTGTGTGTAGTGGCCCGCGGCATACGCCTTGCCGCCCTCCACAATCTGCGCGCCAGAGAGGTCGATGTCGGCCAGTTGCCCATTGGTGGCATGGTCTTCGTTGTCGCGCCCTGCCATGTCGCGCAGCGTGCGCAGGTCGTCGCCGTTCAGTGTTCCTGCTATGGCTATGGCGGTGTAGTTATATTTGTCGTCGCCCACCAGTTGGGTGAGCTGTCCCGCCTCGCTGATGGTGGTGGCCAATGAGGTAGCCAGCGTCACGCCCTCGCCCACCGCCTCGCCATTCTTGTTCACGGCAAAGGGGCGTAGGGTGTAGGTAGCACCTGGCTGCAGACCGCCTATGCGCAGACGCAACATACCATCGGCAGTGGGGGCATCGGTCTGCACCACCCTGGTGGCGTTAGCCCATCCGTCATCGGCAGCCATATTATCTTGCCGCAACAGGTAACAGCCGCTCTGCGTTACAGGGTCGCCGCCCGTGTCGGCTATGGTGTAGCCCACAATGACGCTCAGCGGACTTATGCCCAGCACCTCTACCTTGCCCACCACTGGCTTTTCGTTAGGCAGAGTGGTAAAGCTGAGGCGTTCGCCATTCAGCACGGCCTTTCCGCTGCCGCCCTGCAACATATAATAATAAGTGGTGCCGGGCGTGAGCGACGTAAGCAGAAGCTGCACCCTGCCATTAGTCGTGCCATCGGCGTTAACGATATCCGTCTTCTGTTCCATGCGCTCGTCTTCGCCATAGCAGAACCACAGTTGCGGGCGCACCGCCCCCTCCTCCACCTGACACTGTCCTGCTATTGTGGCCGCCGTGCGACTAATGTCTGTGGCCTCCAGCGTGTGCAGCTGTGGTTCAAGGTTGTCGGGCTTATCGCTGCTGCACGCTCCCAGTAGCGCTACGCACAGCATAGCGACAGCCCCTATCCATATATGATAGATAATATTTTTCATTTCTTTAGTGACGAGTTACGAGATAAAAGATAAAAGGAAATAAGCAATAGGATTTTTCACTTTTCCCTTTTCACTTTTCCCTTAAATATTCTGACTCCAACCCCCACGCCTCCTTGCCACTGCTTACCAGCAATGGTGAGAGCCGATACGCTAACGCTCACCCTTCCTATATGTGCCATCACGCCCAACTCTGCCGCCATGCCCTTATGCGAGAGGCCCTCGTTGCGCAGCCAACCGCCACCGTTTGAAGCCGACAGCTGCCATGAGGTGGTGTGCTGACCGTAGCCTACGCCCTCAAACATACTGAGGTGCTGGCCGAGGCGGTGCACCAAACCAGCCGTTACCACATAGGCAGCGGTACGAGTACGACCCGTATAGTAAGGTTTTACTGACGCGTCGAGAGAACCGTTAGCGGTGTTTGCTACAGCACCATCAGCAGTGCTTGTCACGTTGCCGTCCTTGTCGCAAGTGCCTATGGTCGATGGGGCGGAGCGCAGATTGGTGTTAGCATGCAGATAGCCACCCGTGCGGCGCATGAGCGCCAGCATAACGCCCCACGAAGGGCCGTCGGTATGCAGCGAAGCAGTGACCAAGGCATAGGCATGAAGCGGGATGACGCGACGCGGGGGTGCGATGGTGACGGTGTCAGTAACCGTCTGCGTATACACAATGGTGTCATGCTTCTCCACCACCCTTTCGGTGGGCAGACGCAGGCGTAGCTCATAGGTCATGCGGCTCTCCAGCTTCATGCCTAACGGCCAGTTGCGCAGCACGCCCCACAGCGGATGCTTGATGGTGAGCTGCTTGGTGCCTTTGGGCAGATAGAGCCATATCTCGCCCACCTCGTCACACCGTTTCACGATGCCCAAGGGCGAGGAGAAAGCGAAGTCGGGTGGCGCCACCACCTTGACCAAGGCGCAGGCCTCGCCATTCAGGTCGCGCACAGCATCAATAAAGGCGCTCACGTCGGTGTCGAGCTGTCTGAAACGCTCCACCGTAAAGGTGCTGTCGGCCGACCCTGTAGCCCACAAGGCCATACAGGGCCGAGTGCAGAGGCACAGCAGAAAGAAGATGATGAGCCTATGCACTGCTATTTGTTTTCTCCAATAGGTTGTCATGTCACTCATTGTTTTTATTCAAGGTTGAAGTCGGAGATATCTATCACACCGTCGCCCCCCTCCACCGTGGCCGACGGTTGCCACGTGCGCACATGAATGAGCGGCATCGAGGGGTTGCGAAAGTCCCACAACAAGAACAGCCAGCCATCGTCGGCATAGCGGTCGCTGCGATAGCGCTGGCGCATAGACACGCCGTATATGCCATCGCGGGTGGGATGGCGAAGGATGCGGAAGTTGGTGAAGCGCACGTCTACCTTCTTGTTGGCAGCAAATACCTTGGTCAGGCGTGCCAGATAGGTGCGTTTGGTGTGCAGAGCGTAGGTCACCCTACTGTCGGCCTGCACGTGGCCAGCCCCCTTGGTTGTCTTCACCACATTGCCCACTATGATGAGGGCGTTGTCGCTGAACACCTGACGCAGAAAGTCGATATCCTTGGTGGTATAGGCCGTGCGCAGATGCTCGCAATAATTCAATATCTGGCGGCGACTGGCAGCATCGGTCTCGCTGAGCTTACCTTTTAGTATCTTGGCAGCCTCAGCATAAAACGGACTGTTCTGTGCCATGTGGCGTATGTCGGCGGCAGATAAAGAGGAGGCGGGCGCCTGAGCTTTAGTATCAGCTTTGCCCCCAGCCATAGGTGCCACATTAGCCTCAGGTGCCGGGGGCACCGTCATGCTTGTAGCACGGTCTTCAGGCACCACCACGGTGGGCCGCTTTCCGCCTTCGGCCCCACCCTCAAAGGCCACCATGCCCTGACGGTCGATGTAGCCTTCGCGACCTGTGGCCACCTCGCGAAAGGCCAGCCTGCCGTTACGAAACCGTGTGTCGATAAGGCAGCCACGCAGCGGTATACGAAACAAGATGTCGCCATCGGCATCTTCTACCACCCACTGTCGTTCGCCACGGGCCATAACCTGCTCCACCAGCTGCATGCCCTCGCTCACGCCGTAGCGCGTTTCTTGAGCTACGTCCTTATAACCTCTAAAGGGCAGCAGCCATAAAGCCACTGCCCATAGAGAGAGAATCAGCACAAAGGCTGACAATATGTATATTCTTTTCTTCATTCAATTATTACCAGTTCTCCACCTCGCCGCCAATCTCTATCTTCACGTTATCAGGATTGTTGGTGATGATGAGGTTGACGAGATGCTCCACGCCCGGTTTGAACACAAACTTGCTCTCATACATGTAGCTCACGCCCTTCATTACCACCTCAACAAGTGGCTGGCGGTTTTCTACACGCTGCGGCACGAGGATAGCCGAGTACACATAGTCGTCGTCCTGATGCGCGGTGATGGTTTGTTGGGCGCCCTTAACATAGCGTGTAGCCATGCCAGCCTGAAGGTCGATGGTAGCCGTAGGCACCGTGTTGTGTATATACACCTGAGCTGTGGTGGGCATTTCGCCCTCAAAGTCTTCGCCCTTCACAAGCCTTATCTTCAGTTTGCTCATAATGTGCTTGAAGGTAAGGTTGATGGGCGATGCCGACGCCTTTATGCCCTTGCTGGTGGCAAAGAGCAGGTCGCTGGCCTCGTAGCCACCCAGGGCCGTAGCAGTCTTGGCCGTGCTCTGGTCAGTGGCCACACTGAAGGGCTGGTCGTCGATGCTGCTCACACCCTGTATGTAGGGATAGTAGGCATAGGCGTTGTAGGTGCCTTCGTCCCAATAAAGGGTGTGTGCAGCCGTCCAGCTGCTGCCGTTGTAGGTCAGGGCCTCGTTGTTTACCAGGTTGCCGCCTATCTCCAGCGGTGCATCGGCTTGTGCCACATACAGGCCTATGCGGTCGCCGCCCTCAAAGCTGGTGGCTGTGGCACGCGTCTGGCTGGGGTGCGTCACCTCAAATGTCATGGGCGTGTGCCGAGCATCCTTATATTGCGGCTCGTTGTCGTCGGCACAGGCCACAAGGGCCAGTAGGGCCAGTGCAAAGCCTATGCCGCTTATGATATGTTTCTTCATATAAGTAAATGCAAAATTACATATTTTTATTTATTACTCATCACACCTTAGCGGCGATGTTTTCTCACCTTAGGCATTTTCAGCGGATTGCCTCTGTGTATCACGGGCGCGTGCTGGTGCATGCCGCTGTTTACGTTGCCCACACTGCCGCTTGTGCCTGTGCTGCGTGTCACGTTGCCAGCCTCGCGCTTGTCGTTCTTCACAAAGTCGTCAAACGAGTAGGTTTCGCCAGCATAGCGCTTGATGCGTTTCACGATGCTCTCGCGGCTGATGGTGCTGTAATAAGGAATGTTGTTGTTCATGCACGAGTTTTGCTCTGAGCGGAACACGCCACGGCTGTGCATATAGCCACCCTCGTATATGTCGACAAGGTCGCTGTAGCGCGGGTCGAAGATGAGGTGGCTCCAGGGCACGCTCTGCATCTTGCCCGTGAAAGAGAGGTTTTCGTACCAGCCGAGGGCCTTGTACATATAGAAGGCAGACCCGTGATCGCAGCCATCCATACAATGGCAGTTGTCTATAAAGGCGTTGTGGTAGATATACTCGTCGCCCAACTTGCCGAAGCCGTGGCCGCCCGCCTCATGCTGCACCACGCCACGCGTGTCGAGCGGATAGCTGTAGGTGCTGAGCGGACAGAAGGCTATGGCAGCACCGCTGGTCCACATCTGCGTCACGCCGCCATACTCGGTGGTGTTGGGCACCATGATGATGAGCGTTTGGTTCAGGTTTTCCTTGGTCACCGTGGGTGCGTTAAGGGCATAGGCAAATATCTCGTCATAGTCGGCCTTCAGACCTACGCCACCCATAAAGGTGGTGTTGAAGCGGTTGTAGCGTATGGTGTTCACCGTGCCCACGCCGCTTTCGGTAGAGAGGGGGAAGGCCGTGTAAACATTAAAGTAGCCACGGTAGGTGGTGTAAGGCTCCAGACCGAAGAAATACTCCATCTCCTGCTTCATGGTTTTGAGATAGCTGCCATCGGCTATGCTCTTTGCATCGTAGCCATCGCCCAGCAGCACAATGTTGATGCCGCCTTTCTTGCCCTTCGTGGCCTTCTGCAGGGTGAGCCACTGGTCTTCGCCATACGCGTAGCCATACTGGCTTACGCGGCACTCGTGGGTATACTCTTCTTCTTTCAGGCGGAACACCACCTTGCCCTCACGGCTGGTTCCGTTTTTGGCCATGGCATTGATGGTGAGCGTAACCTTTGTTTTCTTGTTGCCGCTTGCGGGCGACACCTCGCACCAGTCGGGCTTGCTGGCCACCTCCCATTCGCCCTCGGCATCCACTATAAGGCTCTGCTTATGCTCCGTGGCCAAGGCGCAAGCGATAGAGGGGCGGCACACTAACTCGTGGTGGGCGGCTATGCGTTTAAACTCGTTCCACCCTACAGCCGTCTGATATTGTGCCACGGCCGATTCGGGCACCTCTACTGTGAAGTTGTCTTTCGGCACTCCGTCAAAAGCGTTACCTTTGACATAAGCTGGGTAGGCTCCCTTGCAAACGATGGAACCTATGTGGAAACAATTATAGAAAGCGCCAGGATGGATGGTTTCTAAATTGGCAGGGAGCACCAAACCTTCTATCTGGGAGCAACCTTCAAAAGCCGATTCTTTTATGCTCGTTATTTTCTCAGGAATTTCCAACGTGCCTGTTAGCTGGTTGTTGCTGTAGAAAGCACTTTTACCGATTGACAACAAGGTAGAAGGCAGATGCAAGGTTCCTGAAAAGCTGCAACCAGAAAAGGCCGCATCACCAATTGTTTTCAAGTTTTTAGGCAATACGAGTCCTCCTTTGAACCCACTGCCAGCGAACGCAGACCCTTCTATGTCTGTAACACCATCTGGAAGACTCAAATTGCCGTTGAAACCACAACTATTGAAAGCAGCGTCCTCAATTTCCGTTATTCCTTGTGGAACGATTAAAGATCCAGTTATACCTGTACAACCTGAAAAGGCACCACTTCCGATCCACTTCAAGGAATTGGGCAGATGCAGTTCTCCATAAAACCCATTGCAAGAACCAAACGCGCTGGAACCGATTTCCTCCAATCCTTCTGGCAAAGTAAGATTGCCAGTAAGAGACGAACAGCTGGAAAAGGCTTGAGACCCTATCCTTTTCAATGTCGAGGGCAGAGTCAGAGTTCCATCCAGGCTGGAACAAATATAAAAGGCGTTATCATCTATTACCTCCACACCTTCGGGTATAACCAATGAGCCTACCAGGTATTTACAATTCCAAAACGCATTTGAACGGATGCCCTTTAACCTGTCTGGCAAGACAAGATAGTTAAGTTTTGTGTTTTGCATGGCCCCCACGGGGATTTCGTCTTTTTCTCCAGGATTAATCGTTCCCGACTTCGCTAAGGTCACCTCTTTCAGGTTCAATGCCTCCAGCGCCTTCATGCTGTAATTCATAAAATTGAAGTCGATGTCGTTAATCTCGCCCGTAATCTTCAGATTGGTTACTTTGGTATAGTTGAGCTTAGCCGCTGCAATGGCATCCTTCAGTCCTCCAGCCGTTGGGCAGTTTACCACCACATACTCTTTTGCCGTGGCATCGTGACTCACGAGGTCGTTCTCCCACGGTGTGATGCTCTCGCTGATGAGCGTGAGCTGATATTGTCCGCTGCCGGCCTTCTTGTCTACGCGAATAGAGAAATTGCTCATCTTGCCGGGCATATAGGTAAACGCCTCATTCTTGGCAAACTTATAGGGCACGCCGCCTATGGTGATGCTGAACAGCGTTACGCCAGCCTTTACGGTCTGCGGCACCACGATGGCACGCCACTCGTTGCCCGAGCGCGATGGCATGGTGGCCGTGGCCTCCACGCTGCCGTTGGCAGTCACGGTGCCGTCGGCCAGATTGATGCTGGCCTTGCGTATCAGGTTGGGGACCAGCACGGTTTTCTCCGTTCCAGCCCATTCGCCTGCTGCAAAGCCGCTACCCTCAACCAGCGTCACGCGGGCGTTGGCCATACGGTGTTTCATGGGCAGACGTATCACACTGGTGGTAGGCGCCACGTCGGCCACCTTTCCCCACAGGAAGTCGCTGGCCTCGTAACCGCCCATCTCGCCGTTCTCAGAGGGCTTACTCTGGTCGCGCTTCACCTCAAACTGGTAGCTGTCTACGCTCTCGGGGTTGGCAAAGGGATAATATCCGTACACGTCGATATGCGTGTGCTTGTCTTTCCAGTATAGGTCGTAGGCCGAGTTCCACCTATAGTTAGGCTCATCGAACGTGTGGCGCACGTTGTCGCCACGGTTGCCGCTGGCCTTCAGCGTGCCGGGGGTGCCGCCGTCGTAATCGACAATGTACACGCCCATCACATCGCCATCGCAAAAGCCGTTGTCGTTGACACGTGTCACGGCCAGCTGGTCGATGTCGCCAGAGAGCTGTATACGGTCATCGCCGTGCAACTGGCTACCTGCGTCGAACATATCGTCAGAACAGGCGCCAAGCAGCATGGCAACGACCATAGCAGCCATATATATAATTGTGTTTTTGTGTGTCTTGTTCATAAAACAGCCGTTAGGTTTGTGTATAATATGTAGGGAGTTATCGGAAGGTATCGGAAGTTAATCCGCCTGGGGCGGATGGAAGTTAACGGACAATACCTTTTTTATTTCTTCCCTCTTCACTTTACGAGGAAATAAGCAATAGGATTTTTCACTTTTCACTTTTCACTTTTCCCTTTAACGAGGAAATAAGCAATAGGATTTTTCACTTTTCACTTTTCGTTTTTCACTTTTCCTTTCACTTTTCACTTTTCCCTTTTCACTTAAATAGCCGATCCGCCGTTGTCGTTGCCATCGTTCTCCCATGCACCGATGGTCACGTTCACGCCGCTGCTGGTCTTGTCGAGCGTTACGGTAAAGGTGTGGCGTTTGCCGCTCTGGAAGGTGAAGGCCTTGGGCAGATTGAAGTCGCGCCCATTCACGTTCACGGTGATAAGGTTGCACTGTGCCACCTGCTGCGGCACGATGATGGCGTGGTATGCCGAGCCATCGTTGTAGGGTGTGATGGCAGAGGGCTGTCCTGTGGCCGTGGCTGTGGCGGTAGCCAGGTCGACGGTGGCTGATGTCTTGATGTTGTTCAGACTCACCTTCACGTTGGCGGCGGCCAGCGTGCTTTCAGTAAAGCCAGCGCCCGGCTTGAGGCGAATGTCTACCTGACTCATAATGTGCTTGGCCTCAATGCGCACGGCCTCGGTTGAGGGAGCGGCATTGAGCGTAGAGCCTACGAGCAGGTCGCCAGCCTTATAGTCGGCCTCGGCGCTCTGATTGGCCTTGGTGCTGAAGGGCATAACCGTTACGCTCTCTACCTGCTTGCGGTAGGGGTAGTAGAGGTAGAAGTCGGCATGCGTCTTGTCGTCCTTCCAGTATATCTCGGTGGCGGGTGTCCACACGTTGGTGTAGGTGTAGAGCATGTTGTCTACATAGTTGCCCGTGGTTAAGAGGGCTGCTTGCGAGCCATCGGTATTGCGGTTCACGACGAACAGGCCCACCTTGTCGCCGCTCTCAAACGCTGTTTCGGTAGCACGTGTAATGTTGGTGCTGATGCTGATGGGCAGCTGGGTGGTAGGTTTATCGGGGGTAACGGGAGGGGTTACAGGCGATACGGGGTCATCGCTTCCTCCGCACGACATGCAGCAGAGCACGGCCATGCAGACAGAGGCTATAAAAGACGCTTTTTTCACAACTTGTTTCATAATAATAAATTTTAGATCGTACAAATGTTATTAACACTTTTGCAAAATTACGAAAAGAGGAAGAGCAAAACAAGTTCATAATGGTTCATAAAGCGAAAAAGTGGCCCTCAACCTCTCTTTAGCTCACATTCATTGCCCAAACAAGTGGGCCATCGTCACCTCTTTTTGCACTATTCCGCTGTGCTTGCCATAGGCCACACCAAAGGTAGTGATCATGGTGAGATGAACGGTTTGTTTAGTAGAAAGGGTGGCTTTAAGGGCATCAATGCGATGTCTCAGTCGTTGCTCTTCTTCTTTGCTTATCGAGTAAGGCGTGCTCGCAAACTTCATCTCACACAGGTTCACCACATTGTCGTCACGCACAATAAGCATATCTATCTGGGCACCTTCCTGTCGGTCGTCGCCTTTCACGCTCCATGCCGACACCGATGTTCTCACACCGCCAATACCCAGCGCCTGCTTTATTTGTTGCATATGTTGCCAGCACACCTCTTCAAAAGCCACGCCATGCCAAGCCTTCAGTATATCTGATGCCATGTGGTAGGTTAAGAACCCTGTATCCTTACTATTGGGCTCGACATATTTCAACCAAAAAAGGCAAAAGTCGTCTACCAGTTTGTAGCACATCATGCTCTTAGGCATGCCGTATGGCGAATAACTTGTTATAAAATCGCTCTCGGCCAAGGCTGCCAAGGTAGAGCTCAACCCACCACCCAACGGTATGCCTGTGGCCTTGCTTATCTCTTCGCGTGTAAAACCAGCATGACGCGTTGCCAGCAGGCGAACAATGGTCTTGCAGTCGTCAGGATTATTAAAGATGGCAGCAAACAGGCGGTTGAACTCGTCTCTGAGTCGGGGTTTGTTACCAAAGAGTATATTGTCGACGTTCTGCTCAAAACTCAGCCCCTTTTGAAAGTAACTTATATAATAAGGTATACCACCAAAGACCATATAGCTCTGCAAGATATCATACTGGCTCATCTGTATCTCGGCTCGACTGAAATATTGGGCACACTCGTTAAGGGTGAAGGGCGAAAGTTTTATTTCTGATGTCAGCCTTCCGTACAGGCCGCCTTTGTTTCTTGACAGATGGCTCAGTATCCATGAGGTGGCACTGCCACACACTATGAGCATGATATTGTCGCGGCCACTACACCAACCATTCCAAAAACTTTCAAAGGCTGGAAGAAAGCCCGAACGGGGAGTGTCCATCCATGGCAGTTCGTCGATAAAAACCACCTGACGCTCGCCATTGTCAAGATTTTGCAAAAGTTGTTCAAGCAGAAAGAAAGCCTCCATCCATGTCTTTGGGGCAGGATAACCCTCTAAACCATAGTTGAGCAACGAATAATAAAAGCTTTCAAGCTGCATACGCATCCTACCTCTATCACCACCTTGATCTATGGGCGACACGCCAGTATGCTGAAAGGTGATACGGCCTTTCAGGGCTTGTTTTATTAAGAAGGTCTTGCCTACGCGACGACGACCATAAACAGCTACAAACTCGGGGCGTCCACTATGGTATAATTTCTCCAGCTCGGCTATCTCTGCTTGTCTTCCTACAATCATATTATTATCGGTTTTAGAAACGAATATTGGTACCAAATCTGCCGCAAATATACAAAAAATAGTAGTATCGGCAAAATAAGTAGTGCTTATTCTGCCGCGAACATTAAAAAAATAGTAGTATCGGCGGGATAAGAGGTACTTATTCTGCCGATAACACAAAGAAATGTGTAATAAAACGAATAAAAAGCCCCACCCCCGCGCTGCTTGCGCGGCTTTCCCCTCCCCTTCTTGCTCTGGCAAGCGACCAAAGGTCGAGCGATG
>OIWS01001638.1_pt1 | contig 21419 bp, 18 predicted proteins | sample 1587611 | NCBI WGS metagenome assembly OIWS01 (sample SAMEA3888919, study PRJEB22519) | human gut metagenome | biome: human gut; feature: human-associated habitat; material: faeces | place: Denmark | collected 2010 | reverse complement strand
CCGAGCAGACCGCCCGCCGCGTCGCGGATTTCGACTTCGCATGCCGCGGTGTCGGCGAATTTCAGTTCGGTGACACCGCCGGGGGCGGAGCGGAACTCCTGTTCGGCGACGACGGTTCCGTTGCGGAGCAGACGGGCGGTGAGGGGCCCGAGTTCACGCACCGGCTGGAAGCGGAGACTCTTTCCCGCCCGGTCGAAGCGGGCCGCGAAGTCCCGGCCGGCGAGGTTGAATCCGCCGGTTTCCGCCACCGGGAACCAGCGGTCGCGCTGAATCAGCGTCCGCCCCGGTTCGAGCAGCCGGTAGTCGGACTGCAGCGAGAAGGGGCCGGTCTGGAGTTCACAGTAGTCCAGATGGTCGTCGGAGAGCTGATCGATGAACACCCGGCCGTCGCGGGCACAGCCGAAGGTCCAGATCTTGCGCCCGCGCACCAGGCGGTGGTCGGCGTGATGAACGACGCCGAAGTTGCGGCTGTGGTGGTAGATGCCGAAGAAGTCCTCGTGCATCGACTCGGCGAAGACCGGGAAGTGCTGATGGATGTTCCCGAACCGGCTCACGTCGACGCCGCGGTGGATCGGATAGTCCAGCCGGTCGAGACGCGAAGCATCCATCGGCGGGTGGGTGAGCAGCCGCCGGGTGGTCGGCGGAAAGATGAACTCCGACTCCTCCCAGACCGGGCAGGCCGCGTTCATCCAGTAGTAGAAGCGGTGCGGATCGGAGGTCGGGTTGCAGAGCTTCGTCTCGATGTCGATCGCCGCGACGCCGGGATGGAGCGTGATCGTGACCGCCCACGCCATCCGGCTGACCAGTTCGAGATCGCCGACGGTCACCGAGGCGGAACCATCCGGCTGGATGGCGGTGCGGCACTGCACCTTCTCCAGCGTCTGCGCGTTGTGGCTGTTGGGGAAGTTGAACTCCACGCCGACCGCGGGCCAGGCGCCGCGCACCGCGAAGAGGCCGGGGCGGATCACCGGGTTGCAGTAGAACATCTCCTGACGGTGGAGCTTGTCGAATGCGGAGTAGAGGCGGCCGCCCAGCTCCGGCAGAATCGTCAGCTTGAGAAATTCGTTCTCCAGAGTGAGCGCTTCAAAAATGCGCTCCTCCTTCCCGAACTGAATCACTTCGCTGAGCGTGTAGGGGTAGACCGGCGCCCGGCGGGGGGTGAACTCCGCCAGCAGTGCCGGTTCGACATCGTCGTCGCCGGGAGCGTACCAGGGGAGGGCGAGTGTCGTGTGTTCGATGGCAACCGGATTCATTTTTCACCTCGTTTGAACAGAATGAAATCGTGGGGCGGCGTTTCACGCCCTTCATACAGGAATGGAGAATCGGTGAAGTTGGCGACCACTTCGGTGCCGTCGCCGAAGAGCGAATGCGCCACCGCCCGGAATCCGTCCCGGACCGGAGTGAGATATTCGTGGCGGACCATCTCCGATGTGTAGGCTTTGCGCATTGTCCGCGAGAGGTAGAGTTCCTTCTCGTCGAACTGGGTGGGCAGCAGTCCGTAGAGCGCCAGAAACGCGAGATAGTCGCCGCCGGAAATCCGGAACCGCTCGGTGGTGTATCCGCCTTCGGCGACGTAGTTGAGCACCGAATCGTGATAGACCAGCTGCCAGAGCGGCACCGCGACCGGCAGCGGCGAGAGCGTCCGGGGAACTGCCGCCGGGAATCCAATCGAGCCGTAGGCGCCGAGATCGACCTCCGAAAGATAGATCTCCGCCGGGCTGCCCTCCGTCGCGAGCGAGCCGAAGGTCTCCTTCAGGAAATGCATGGTGCTCAGGCGCGACGCGGCGTCGTCGCGGCGGCTCTGCGGATGGGCCGGGTGATAACACTCCTCCAGCGGCGTACAGCCGAACACGTCGGTGTAGATGCTGCCGCGGCCGAGCATGGCCGCCACGCCGGGCAGGTCGCGTTCGGCGTACTTCCGGCTCTGCGAGGTGCAGAGCAGCCGGGCGCGGCCGCCGCGCCAGATGCCGCCGGTCAGGATGGCGCCGTCCGGTTTCCGGGCGAGGTCCTCCTCGTGGTTCTCCGGGGAATCGGCGTAGCAGTCGCGGTAGTTGTCGTGGATCGAATAGAGGTACCCCTCCGACAGCGACCGGCCGTACTCCGCCGCCAGATGAAACTCCTCCGGCGTGCCCCGTTTCGGATTGGGGGGCAGCCGGGTGGGATATCCGTCGTCGAAATCGAAACGGTTCCAGCCGGTGTTGTAGATGCAGACCCGGTCGAAACCGGCTTCATGCGCCTTGTCGAACACCTCGTAGGCGGTCCAGTTGTTCGGTTCCTGCTCGATCTGGTTGAGTCCGGGGGCGGCCAGGTAGTAGCTGGGGCCGTGTTTGACGCCGTTGGGGAGGCGTTTCTGCGAATAGACGTTGTGTTTCCAGATCACCGCGCCGACCAGTTTTTCGACCTCCGGATGGGCGGCGATCTTCTCCTTGAGCGGGTGGAAACGCCCCTCTTTTCGGACGACGGAACGGTAATATTTGGCGAGTTCCAGATAGCCGTCGCCGGGGGCGAACGCCCGGAAACGGAGTTCGCGCGGATAGTTTGCGAACCTCCGGTTGAACTCCCAGGTGGTGCGGTAAAATCCCCGGCCGTTCTGCCGGGTGGACCAGCCGAATTCCGAGTGCTGGTCGAGGGGAGCGCCGATGATGACGCCGATGCCGCCGGAATCCCTCCGCATCACGCCGTAGAAGGGCATGCCGTTGTGATCGTTGCAGAATCCGTAACGGAACTCGAAGGCGTCACTGCGGGGGAACTCGAAGAGCGAACCGAATCCGCAGGGAACCACGAGCGAGGCGACTTCGCAGCACTCCCATTCAACGAGATTGTCCGGAAAGGTCACGCGGCACGGCTCCTCATCCATCCCGGCGATGGGCGCGGTGCGGAAGCGGGCGGTTTCGCCGTCGAGTTCCACAGTAAATTCGAATTCGAGTTCCGGCCCCGGATCCGGCTTGCGGTAGCCGCTCCCCGGATAGCGCGCCCACCAGTCGAAATGGTCGAACCGGATGGTGAGGCGCTGTTTCTCCACCTCCGTCCGCATCCGGCAGTGGGCGGCAAGGTCATAATCGTAGAAATCGCCGTAGTTGAAGTGGAAGGGATGCCGGCTCTGCCACACGGCGCCGCTCACGCGGTCGGTCAGCGTCAGCGTTGTGGAGTCGGGGTCGAACTCCACCTGCCAGAACCGGTTTCCCAGAGTCAGTGGTTCAGCCATCTTCAAATTCCTTTCAGACAGTTTTCCACGATTTCGTCGAGGTTGCCGGTGGCGAGGTTGACGCAGGTGTCGGCGCCGCCGTAGTAGATGCGCAGTTCCCTGCTTTTCGGCTCCACCACTGCGCCGGTGGTGAACACCACGTCGGGCACGACGCCGAACCGTTCGTAGTCGGTTTCGGGGGTGAGCAGATAGCTGTTCATGAGGCCGATCACCTTCTCCGGATTTTCGAGGTCGAGCAGCACCGCGCCGATGCTGTAGCGCCAGCTGGAGAAGCACTGCTGGACGCCGTGGAAGATCTCCAGCCACCCCTTTTCGGTGCGGATCGGCACGGTCGGCCCCACCTTGAGGTTGCACCAGCGGGTGCAGTTGCGCCGGAGCACCAGCCGGTGTTCCCCCCAGTGGATCAAATCCGGCGAACGCGACAGCCAGATGTTGGCGAAGGATTTCTCGTAGGGCGCTCCCGCGCTGTAGGGGCGGTCGAGGCGGACGTACTGGCCGTTGATCTTCTCCGGGAAGAGGCAGGGAACCCGGTTGTGGGTCATCGCCACGATCTCGATCGGTTCGGCGGTGAGAAAATCCTTCGTCCGGTAGAGGAAGGCGATGGTGCCGGTGTCGGCGTCGCCGCCCGGGCGGATGATGTAGTAGCAGTCATCCTCCGGGAACCAGGTGATGCGGCAGTCGATCGGGTGGTTGTCCAGCCCGGGGAAGGCGGTGTCGTCGGCGGAGAAGAGCGGCTTTTCGTGGATGGTGAAGTGGATGCCGTCGGTGCTCTCCGCCACGTGACAGCGGGCGAGCCGTTCGCCGCGCGGCAGGACGGAAAGCAGCAGGATGGTGCGTCCGTCCGGCGTCATCACCTGACCGGGATTGAATACCTGATCGGCGATTCCGTATGGAAACTCCTCCGCCCGGAAGAGCGGATTCCCCGCAAAGCGGACCAGTTGCGACTTATACTGCGGCATGGTATTTCCCTTTCTCGTTGTTTTCGGACCATGATTGCCTGAAAATAGTGTACCAGCTTCCGGCGTGGAAGACAACTCTTTTCCGGAAAATCGCCGAGCAAAAAAAGCAAGAACTGTGCAAATCTGTGCAAATTGGATTGAAATCTTCGAACATCCGGAGTATTTTGAATCACGAGCGGAGGAGCTTCCTTCCTCCGGACGACAGCAATGGACATTGTGGGGAGAGATTGTGAAATCCGCTGGGATTCAGGAGATTGCCGAACGGGCCGGCGTGTCGATGTCGACCGTCTCCCGGGCGTTGAATCACACCGGGCAGATCTCGTCGCAGCGCGCGGCGGAGATATTCCGGATCGCCAATGAACTGGGCTACGCGCCGCGTACCGCCGGGCGGACAATCGCGGTGATTCTGCCGGAATCCGATATCGAGCTGCGCTGGTATTCGATCAACCTGCTCAACGCCATCCGGCAGGAGGCGGCGGAGCGGGGGAGGCCGCTGGAGATCGTCTCCTCCGATCAGCTTCACATTCTCGACGAACGGTCGCTCGCCGGGATGCTCTCGTTCGATTTCGGCTGCCAGCTGGCCGAACGGGTCGGGCGGAGCAATGCGGTGCCGCTGGTCTGCATCAACGACTCCGCCCGGCATATCGATCAGGTCTATTCGGTCTTTTCCGACGAGGATCAGGCGATGTCGCTGGCGGTGGGGCATCTGGCCGGATTCGGCCACCGGAGAATCGGACTGATTCTCAACGGCACCCTCTCCGACTACAGCAACAACACCCGGAAAACCGCGTTTGAACGGGAGCTGGCGCGGTTCAATCTGGAGAGCCGCGAGGAGTTCATCGTCCACCCCGGCGACGTCCGCTGGAAACTGCATGGATCGGTCCGCCAGCTGCTCGACGCCGGCGTGACGGCGGTGATCAGCACGGGGGAAAGCCGTTCGGCTTCGGTGCAGAATTCGCTCCGCTACTGCGGCGTCAAAGTGCCGGAGGAGGTGTCGCTGATCGGCTGGGAGATGGCGGAGGTTTCCGAATACCTCGACCCGCCGCAGACCACGATCGGGCAGGATTTTCCGGCGCTTGCCCGCTGTGCTCTCAACACGCTCGAGTGCCGGATCGGCGGCGGGCAGGTCGGCAAGGATACGCTGGTGCCCTGCCGGCTCAACGAGCGGGCCTCCGTCGCCATGCCGCCGCGGAACTGAACCGGAGCGGAAGTGCCCCTACGGATTGTGATAACTGCCGCCGCGGAGAATGGAGCTGGCGCGGAAAAGCTGTTCGAAGAGCAGAAACCGGGCGATTTCGTGGGTGAAGGTGAGTTTCGAGAGCGACCAGAGCAGTTCCGCGCGGGCCTTGACCGCCGGATCCAGCCCGTAGGGGCCGCCGATGACGAAAACCACTTTGCGGTTGAAATTGCCGAGTACCGAGGCGAAGGCGGTGCTGGTGAACTCCCGCCCCTCTTCCGAAAGCACGACGACGGCGGCGCCCCGCTCCCGGTCGAGCTCCTTGAGGATCGCCTTGCCCTCCCGCTCGACGGTGGAATCCGGCAGCTCCCGGATTTCGAGTTTCGCATAGGGGCCGAGCCACTTGGCGAACTCGTCACAGCGCGCCTGAAGCGCGCGGTCCTTCAGCCGGCCGATGACGACGATCTTAATCAGCATGGTCGATCACTCCTCCGCCGAGCAGCAGATCATCGCGGTAGAAGACGGCGGACTGCCCCGGCGTGACGGCGCGGAGCGGCCGGAGCGGAAACACCCGGCAGCCGCCGGGAAACTGTTCGAGCCGGCACGGTTCGCCGGAAGAGCGGTAGCGGATCTGCACCTGGAGCGGCCCGTCATCCTCCGGCGCACGCCCCGACTGCCAGTGGAGGTCGCGGAGGACGAAACTGGCGGAGAGGAGCGCCTCCGGGTCGGTTTCCAGCGTGATGTCCCCCGAAACCGGATCGATCGCCGCAACGTAGGCGGGGACGCCGAGCGCGACGTTCAGCCCCTTGCGCTGGCCGATGGTGTACTGGTGGATTCCGGAGTGACGGCCGACGATCTTGCCGCGATAGAGGAAACTGCCGGGCCGGGCGGGCAGATGGCAGAGCTTCCGGAGCGTTTCGCTGAAGCATTCGCCCGGCACCTGAAAACAGGCGTCCTGACTGTCCGGCTTGTCGGAGGTGACGAAGCCGTAGCGGGCGGCGACGGCGCGGACCGCCTCCTTCTCCATGGCGCCGACCGGGAACTCCGCCATGGCAAGTTCCCGCTGGCCGAGCCGGTAGAGGAAGTAGCTCTGATCCTTGCGGCGGTCGTCGCCGCGGCGCAGTTCGCACACGCCGTCGGGGCGGCGCGAAAGTTTCGCATAGTGCCCGGTGATGATCCGTTCCGCGCCGATGGAGCGGGCGAATTCGATCAGTTTGCCGAACTTGATTCCGGGATTGCACCGGCAGCAGGGATTGGGGGTGCGCCCGGCGGCGTACTCTTCGGCGGCGGGGCGGAGGATCTCCGCTTCGAATGCCGGATATTCGTCGAGATAGCGGTGGGCGATTCCCAGTGTCCGGCAGACCTGTTCGACGGCGGCTTCGTCGTTTTTCGAGGCGCACACCTGAGCGGCGGAAAATTCCGGGTCGGGGTGGCGCAGCCGCAACGTTGCGCCGACGACCTCGTATCCGGCCTCCAGCGCGAGTGCGGCGGCGGTGGAGGAGTCGACGCCTCCGGAGAGTGCGGCGACCGCTTTTTTTCTGTTATCCGACATATGCTGAATGGTTCCTTTTTTTTAATATGCCGCGCGACGTGCCGGATTTCAAGATTGACAACGCGGTTTTGCACTGTATATTACCGGTATCGATGAGGAGGTGCAATCATGGCAAATCAGGAAGAAAACAATTTCGGCAACCTGACGCCCCGGGCGCGGCAGATTCTGCTGCTTGCCAAACAGGAGGCGGAACGGTTCAATCACGACTATATCGGCACCGAACATCTTCTGCTGGGCATTCTCGCACTCAACGAAGGTGTTGCGGTGAACGTGCTCAAATCGCTCGGGCTCAATCTCCAGCAGCTTCGAATCGAGGTGGAGAAGTGCTGCGGCGTCGGCGGTCAGACCAAGACCTCGGGCGCACTGCCGCTCACGCCCCGGCTCAAGCGGGTGCTGGTGCTGGCGGCGCGGGAGGCGGCGGCGATGAACTACAACTTCATCGGCACCGAACACCTGCTGCTGGCGATTCTGCGCGAAGGGGAGAGCCAGGCGGCGCGCATCCTTCAGAATCTCAACGTCAATCCGGAAGAGGTGCGCCAGGCGATCATCAAGACGCTCGATTCGGACTACCTGCCCGAAGGGGAGGAGGCGCCGGAGAATCCGTTGCCGCCGCAGGGGAACGCTCCCGGCGGCGCACCGGCCGGAAACGGCGCGGAACTGCCCGCCTTGAACGCCTTCGGGCGCAACCTGACCGACCTCGCCGCCCGCGGGGAGCTCGACCCGGTGATCGGCCGCAAGGATGAGATCGAACGGGTGATTCAGGTGCTCTGCCGCCGCACGAAGAACAATCCGGTGCTGATCGGCGAGGCGGGGGTCGGCAAGACCGCCATTCTGGAAGGGCTGGCCGAGGCGATCGTCGCGCGCAAGGTGCCCGACCTGCTGGCCGACAAGATGATCTATGCGATCGACCTGCCGCTGATGGTGGCGGGGACCAAATACCGCGGCCAGTTCGAGGAGCGGATCAAGGCGGTGATCGACGAGGTGCGCAACTCCGGCAAGGTGATTCTGTTCATCGACGAGCTGCACACTATCGTCGGCGCGGGCGGCGCGGAAGGCGCGATGGATGCCGCCAACATCATCAAACCGGCGCTGTCGCGCGGCGAACTGCAGTGCGTCGGCGCCACCACGCTCGACGAGTACCGCAAGGGGATCGAGAAGGACGCGGCGCTGGAGCGCCGGTTCCAGCCGGTGATGGTCAATCCGCCGAGCATCGAGGATTCGATCCGGATTCTCGAAGGGCTGAAGGAGACCTACGAAAAGCATCATCATGTCGAATATGGCCCCGGCGCGCTGGAGGCGTGCGTGCGGCTCTCCGACCGGTATATCTCCGGGCGGTTTCTGCCGGATAAGGCGATCGACGTGATGGATGAAGCGGGCGCCCGCGCCCGGATCAGCAGCGTCGTCCCGCCGCCGGACACCGCTTCGATCGAGAGCGAAATCGAGTCGGCGAAGGCGAACAAGGAGGCGGCGATCGTCGAGCAGAACTTCGAAGCCGCCGCGAAGTGGCGGGATGTCGAACGGGAACTGCGTCAGCGGATTCTCGATCTGCAGGAGAACTGGAAGCGCCAGTGCTCCGAGAAGCGCACGCCGGTCACCCGCGCCGATATTGCGGCGGTGGTCGCCAAACTCACCGGGGTGCCGCTCCAGCAGATGCAGGAGGGCGAGAGCGCCAAACTGCTCCGCATGGAGGAGGAGCTGCGCAAGACGGTGATCGGGCAGGATGCCGCGGTGGAGGTGATTTCGCGGGCGTTGCGCCGTTCGCGCGCCGACCTCAAGAATCCGGCCCGTCCGATCGGTTCGTTCATCTTCCTCGGGCCGACCGGCGTGGGCAAGACGCTGCTGGCGAAGGCGCTGGCGGAGTTCATGTTCGGCGACGCCGACGCGCTGATTCAGGTCGATATGTCCGAGTACATGGAGAAGTTCAACGTCTCGCGGCTGGTCGGTTCGCCGCCGGGATACGTCGGGCACGGCGAAGGGGGCGAGCTGACTGAGAAGGTCCGCCGCCATCCCTATTCGGTGGTGCTCTTCGACGAGATCGAGAAGGCGCATCCGGATGTGATGCACATGCTGCTGCAGATTCTGGAGGAGGGGCGGATCACCGATACGCTCGGCCGCCGGATCGATTTCCGGAACACGATCATCATCATGACCAGCAACGTGGGGGCCGAACAGATCGCCCGCGGCGTGGCGCCGCTCGGCTTCGGCGGCGATACGCTCGCCGAGACCCGGAAGAACGACGAGCGACTGCTCGGCATCGCCAAGAAGTTCTTCAAGCCGGAGTTCATCAACCGGGTGGATGACATCATCGTCTTCCGCAGTCTGGACCGCAAGGATCTGATGGGGATCGTCGACATCGAGCTCGCCAAGCTGCGGGAGCGTCTGCTGGGGCGGAAGCTCGAACTGCATCTCTCCGACGAGGTCAAGGAGTATCTGATTTCGAAGGGGTATGAGCCGGAGTTCGGCGCGCGTCCGCTGCGCCGGGCGGTCGAGCGCTACATCGAGGACCCGCTGGCGGAAGAGCTGCTGCGGGGGAGCTTCGAGCACGCGACGGGGGTCCGGGTGGAGCTGGATCAGCAGAAGATTCTCTTCTTCCCGGAAGAGGCGGAGAAGAAGCCCTCCCGCCGGAAGAAGAGCGATTCCGCTGAATAAAACAGCGCAATAGAGAAAACTGAGCCGTCCCGTTCCCGAGAGGGGAGGGGGCGGCTCACTGTTTCCGGGAGGAGTGGAGAAGCCGCGACATCTCCCGGATGGCGCCGGCCGGATCGTAGCCGGGGACGAGGTATTTGCGATCGATCGTGAAGACCCGCCGGTTGCGGACGGCGGAGATTTCGCCCCAGCCGCTGCGTTTGACGAGTTCATCGGGGGAGGTGAAGCCGTCGACGACAAAGATCACTTCCGGGTCGCCGTGGATGATCGCTTCGGCGGAGACGGTGCCGGAGCGCTGCAGGGAGGAGACGACGTTTTCGCCGCCGGAGAGGCGGAGGAGGTCGCCGGCGTAGGATTCGTTGCCGGCGCTCCGGCAGGGGGAGTAGAGTTCGAGATAGACGCGGGTGCGGCGTGCGGGGGCGTTTTGCTCCAGCTCGCGGATGAGGCGGCGGAACCTGGCGGCGATTTCCGCCGCTTTTTCCGCACGTCCGATCCGTTTCCCGAGCGCCTCGACCACATCGGGATAGTTGTCGCAGCGCAGCGGCGGCACGATGAAGGTGGGGATGTTCATGCGGCGGAAGAGGGATTGCAGGCTGTGCTGGTAATACCAGATGACGGCGAGATCGATTTCGAGCAGCAGGACCCGTTCGGCGGAGAGGGCGCTGCCGCGGCCGACTTCGGCGGCGTGTTCGGTGCCGGGGACGATTTTGCCGTAGCGGTCGATGGCGGCGAGTTCACCGGCGGCGCCGAGTTCGATGAGGAGCGCGGTTCCGGCGGTGGTGGTGGAGAGAATCCGCCGGGGAGGCGTTCCGGATTCTGTTGCGGCGGCGAGGGGGAGCGCGGCGAGGAGCGACAACAGCAGCCATGCCCGCCGGAGCGAATGAAAGAAGTGAATCCGAGCCACGGTAAAGAGAGAATCCCGATTGAAGTTGATCTGTTCCGGAGTGATTCCGCATCGCTGCTTCCCGAAGCGGCGACGGGGAAACTATACCTCGGCAGCGGGGATTTTTCAAGTATCCCCGGCGTCATTTCCCGGAACCGGGGAAGGTTTTTCGTGCAAAAATTATTTTCTGCCCGGTTTCCACGTATGACCGCAGTTCAGACAGGTGAGGGTGACCTGATCTTTGCCGAGCAGTCCGGCCAGGAGACCGACGGCGCCGAACAGTGCTCCGCCGATGACGGCATTGGTGAAATTGATTCCGCTTTTGTCTGCGCAGAACTGTCGGGAGCCGCATCGGGGGCATTCGACGATTTGTGGCGCCGGCCGGGGAGCTGTATCATCGGATTTTTTCCCGAAGAGTGACAGACGGTGTTGTTTTTTCATGGGCGCGGGTTTGAATCTGACATGCTCCTTCTGGTTCATGGCGTTAACCCAGGAGGGATCATACCCTGTTTTCTTTTTCTTTCTGCGCACGGAGCGCATCACCGAAGCTTGCGATGCGGCGGGGGCGGTCACGAGCCACTTTCTGCCGCATGAACATTCCACCGTTTTCCCGCAGATGGAATCGTCAAGTTCGTACTTTGCGCCGCATTGCGGACAGACGATGTTCATTGCTCTTTCTCCTTGCGAATTGCCTGACGGTGATTTGTCATGTTTAAAATACCATAATTTATTTCAGGTACAAGGCGAAGAGCAATCTTTTCTGCTGTTTGACGGCATCGGCGAGGTCGGGGGCCCACTCCGCGACGCTGTCGAACTCCTGCCCGCCGAGGGCGCGGTCCATGCGGGATTCGGTTTCGGTGCAGAGGCGGCAGGCGGCCGCGAATTCGCACAACCGCCCGCATTGATCGAATTTTCCCCAGCACTCCGGCGCCTGTTCCATACTGAAAACCCCCTTGATTTTCAATATAGTGCCGTTTCCGGAACCATCAACCGATGGCATGGATTATTTTGCAAAAATCTTGCGTTTTAATCCATATTGAGGCAAAGAAAAACCCGGCCGACAAGCCGGGGGGAAACTCATGCTTATTCTTCGTGATATCTCATTGCATCTGCATATTTCGGATCATTGAACTGCTCATAAAGTGGATATGCCATCAATTCATCAATGGAAGGCAATGGTTCTTTGGGTGCTTGCCATACATGTAAACCGTACATTCGTTCTTTCCAGATAGGACCAGTACGAAAATTCCGATTAACATCAACGACAATAACATTATGTTCATCGACTTCGATTGCGTAGCTGGCGTAACTGACTGCAATAATTTTCATGAGCATAACTCCTTATCTTAAAATACCGTGATTACTTCAGAATTTCAAATGGAATCCCGCGTTTTTTCAATTCCTGCGTTATCCGATCAAAATCGTTATGAGCCGTCGCCGATGGTTCAAAAAACACTTTTTCAATATCAGAACAGTGTACTTCTCCGTGGAATTGCACCTCATTATAGACAAGATCAATAACATGGTCAATCTTGGTGATCTTCTGATCCAATACATCCACACTGCGGATACTGGTAAGATTTACGTTATCAACAGGGCATGAGCCGTATATATTACCATGTCCCAGGGAATCCCCATTGGTAAATGTAGTTCGCGTCCTGATTTCAGGTTTAAACTTGCAAATGATATCACCATACCAGTAACTACTATCTATGGAACCGCCCTTCCCATTGGCGGAAGCGCTGACTGTTCCATAAATCGGGCGCTGTTTCACAACTTGATCCTGATATCCCCAAATCTGTTTTTCTACTTTTCTTCTGCCGTCATGAGTTAATGCACCGCCACTGGTATTGGTTTCAAATTGAGACTTGAATCTGCCAGCATTCAGAATATTCAGAAAAACATCAGTATTATCTCTCCGATATAGACTTGCATCGTCCATCATTTTTTGAAGCTTCTTTTCGGCTTCCGCAACATATTCGTCATAGGTCATGTTGTGTTTGCGGGCATATGATTCCAGCTCTGTGCGACGTGATTCCATAATTTTGCGATTATGCAGCTCCCGCAAGCGAACCGCCTTCGGATCATTCCATGCAGAGAGATCCGGTGATTGAAATCTGTTGTCATCCAGCGGCAACTCCGGCTGCACTGCCGCGGGAGTGCCCTTTGCGGGCTTAGCCGGGGCTTTGGCGGCCGGTTTCGCGGTCGCCGGAGTAGTCGGCGCGGATTTCTTCTTTGACGCGGCGGAGGGGCCTTTCTTAGCTTTTTGCGGCTTCAGGCTGTTTCGATACTTCTGCCACGCCTCCTTGTCGTCCTTCTCCTCCTTCCCGGGGGAGTTGACGCCCTCTTTCGGGCGGCCGTCGGCGGTGAAATCCTCCTGCTGAACAAATTCCCCGACCGCGACGAAGGAGTGGGTGCAGTTCGGGTGGCACAGCCCGGCGGCGGTCGCCTCGCTCTCAGGGAACTGCGGTTTTTGCAGATGGGCGATTGAAAAACCGTAAAACCATGCTACCTTTATTCCAGGACCAGTCAGAAATGCCCGGAGGAGATGTGTCCGCCGGACCGGACAAAAAGGAATTCTGGGTAAAAATGAAATGGAAACTGCCGGGCGAGCGTTCCGTATTCCGGCTGCCGCTCAACTTCCTCTATTACCGCAAATGGACCGCTCCCGGATTTGAAAAGGGACTCTCCTACATCAACGCGCACCCTGAACTGCGCAATGAAGAGGCTCTGCTCAGCCGGACCGGCGGAAAAGAGGTATGGAAAATTCCGTTGCCGCAGGAGATGGGCGGTATGACGGCCGTCTATAAAATCTGCCATGGCAAGAAGCCGTGGCGCTACTGGTTCGATCTCTCGCTTCCGGCGCGGGAGTTCCGCAACTATCAGGTGCTCTACCAGCTCGATGTGCCCGCGGCGAAGGTGCTGGCCTTCGGGGAGCGGCGCACCCTCTGCCATCTGCACGACTCCTTCTTCATCACCGAATTCCTCGAGGGAACCCGGGATGGCCGGAGCTTCATGCCCGGCGGCCCTTTCCGCGAAGATCGGAAACGGCGCGAGGAGTTCTGGCACATCAATATGCCGATTCTGGCGAAACTCCATAAGATCAATTTTTTTCACAAGGCGATCCACCCCCGGAACATCCTCTGGCGGCTCCGCCCGGATGGGGCGATGGAGGTCTTCTGGATCGATGTCGCCCGCTGCCGGATTGTGTTCCGGTTCCGGATGAAACGCGCGATCGCTTTCGACCTCTACACCATCCTGGGGGACATGCAGCTCCCGGCGGAGGAGGGGCGGCGGATGCTCGCCTGCTACCTTGAGCAGAATCCCGACTGCGGCTTCACGCTGGATTCCCTCTGCGCGACGATGCGGAACTTCCACCGCCATTATTTCCGGAAAGGCGTGAACGTTCTCGACTGGTAGTGCCGGTTCCCGGGTCAGAACTTCCGCAGAATGGTGCCGCCGCCGGAAAGGTAACGGTCCATATTGGCGTTGAGCTCTTCGCCGCCGGGAAAACGGTAATCCGCCGGGAAGCGGCGCAATTCGAATTCCAGCGCCTTCCAGACCGGCGTGAGGTCGGACTGGGTGAGACCGGCCGCTTTCAGCACCTTGGAGTTGTCCAGCACCCGGTTGAGCATCCGGTCGTAGCGGAACTGATAGAGCGCCCACTGCGCCCGGTTCCAGTAGATCCCTTCAAACTCCTCCTGCGGAATGGTCCACGTCTCCAGCCCGATAAGTTCACGATAGGCTTTCGCCCACTCTCCCCAGGTGCGGTGCTCCCCGGTGCAGAGCGAGTAGGTCTCCCGGAAGGTGTCGGGCCGGAAGAGCAGTCCGGCAAAGAGTTTGGCAACATCTCCGGACCAGGTACAGGTACTCTGTACCTCGACCGCGCTGTCGGCGATCAGGGCCGGTTTCTTCTCCATCGCCCGGTTGTAGATGCAGTTGGCGCCGAGCGAAGTCAACGGCAGACTGAACTTCGAGAAGATGATCGACGGCCGGACGATGGTCCAGTGGTCGTAAGGCATGGCGCGCAGGATCTCTTCGTTTTGCGCCTTGTAAATGGAGTAGTCGTCGGAATTCCGGAATGCGAGGTCGGGCGCGGCGTCTTTCTGCAGGGGGGACTCTTCCGTGGTGACCGGGTCGAGATCGGTGTAGACCCGGTAGCTGGAGAGGAAGAAATAGTGCTTCGTATGGCGCAGAAAGAGTTCACAGCGCTTCCGGTATTCGGCGGGTTTGTAGTCGAGGAAGTCGATCACCGCGTCGGGATGGGTTTCGAGCAGCCGGGTGAGATTGTCGATGTCGCGGGCGTCGAGAATGAAATATTGGAGATTGGGGTGTTGGATTTCGCCGGGGGCAATGGCGGCGACCTCCACCTGGTAGTTCTGCTTGAGCAGAAGTTCCGTAAGATAGAACCCCATGGAGCCGGTGCCGCCGATGAGCAGGATGCGTTTTCGATTCATGACAACTCCCTGTGTTATGAAAAAATCAATGTTCCGGATTCTGCCATACTATATCATGATCGAACCGAATTGCACCTGAAAAAAACAGCGCACTTTCTAAACAAATCAACGATCACTGCAAAAAAATGCGGAGCGCCGGGCGGCGTCCCGTCAAAAACACTTATTTTCGTTTCCGGGCAAGGCTGTCTTAGGCGCGGTTCCCGGCGGAAATCATGCAAGAAATTGGGTTGGTTGTCAATGGAAAAAGAGATGGAAAATCCCGGTTGTTTCACCATGTGAGACAATCCGGAACTCCGTTGCCGTTCACCCGGGCGAAACAGAAAAATCAACGGGTTCTCCTCGTAAGCAGAGAACCCGTCGTCAGTCACGGAAGAGCATCCGGAATCAGCGGAACTCTTCTCCTTTGTACCGGGCGGTGATGCTGCCGTCGTTCCGGTTGACGGAGAAGCACAGTTCGCCTTCCGGCGTGGGGAGGGTGATGTGCAGCTGGTCGCTGCGCTCTTCCAATCGGGTATTCCCCGTCAGCGCTGTCCCTGCCCGATGCGGGCGCAGGAGTGTGAGAAAGAGTACTTTCCGCGCCGGTTCCGGCGTGTCGGCGGTCAGGTGGTACTGGCGCAACTTGAGGTGAGGCGGCGGTGGGGGATCAAACCGATCGGTCACTGTCAACTTGAGTCCCTCCGGCCGGAGAAATTCCACCTTGCAGGCCGCCTGATTGTTTTCAAGCAAGATGTCGTTCTGCCCGTTCACTCGGAACGGATTGAGCGCATGCAGATGCCAATTGAAAATGGCCGGTTCCGGTGTTTCGAGCGTGTCGGAAATCAGAATCACCGACGGCTTGGCGAAGAGAATCCGGCGACGGAAACTTCTGACCCGTCCCTCGTAGGAGCCGGCGGCCTCTCCCTCGACGTAGTCGAAGGTTTTTCCGGTGACGAAGCGGATAATTTCTCCTTTTGCGTCACGGGAGTGTTTTTTCTGGCCGATACCGTTGACCGTGATGTTGTTTTCCGATTTGGTCTCCCACATCCAGTTACTGTGGAAATTGCTCGCATACATATCCCGGCGGCCGGAACGAATCAGCATCCGTTCGCTGAAGACGTTCAGGAGAAAGCTGTTGTTGGCGTCGTATCCGTGGCTCCATGTGCCGACCGGGCTGGATTTGAACTGGAGTTGAATGTTCTTCTTCCCGTCGAGCAACGTTGTGTTCAGCACCGCCAGGCCGTTCCCCCGGAAACAGCGCGAAGTGGGCAGTGCCGTCGGCGGAACTGGTTTCACGCGGGGGCGTGAGGCGCGCAGAAAATCGATGTAGATGGCCTCCTTCGCCGCCGCCGCTCCCTTCGGATCGGTCCGGCGCATGATGTCGGTGATCCGTTCCGCGTACCACTGAAGGTTGGAATCTCCCGCCAGGGTGGCGAGGGTCGACATGGCGCCGGCATGGCGGCAGCGGTGATTTTCCGACAGATCCCCGAAGCCGCCGTCGCGGGTTCCCGGTACCGAGACGTACATGCCGTAATAACCGGTCCGGGCGAAAAAGGGTTTCCGGCGGATGTCGATGTGGAAGGTGTTGTCCAGAATGTCGGCCCACCAGAAGAAGCGCTCCATGTACTCCCGCCAGTAGGAGATTCCCTCATGCCAGCCGCCGTCCTCATCGCCCCACACCGGATAGAGGCAGAAGTAGTAGTGCATGGCGCCGTCGATCCAGTCGCCCGCCTCCGGAATTTCACCGAAAAAGACCACCCCCGCTTCTCCGAGAAAGTGCCACAGCCGGTTGGCATGACTGTCATAAGGGCGGAAAAACAGCCGGGGATAGAGCGAATGGAACGCTTCGTTACCGCGGATTCGGATGACCCGGCGGCACAGTTCCCGTTCCGGTTCGGTCAGCAGCTCCTGCACATAGCTGTAGGTGCGGGAGAAGCGGGAGAGATAGGGCATCCCCGCCTCGTCGTTGTACCGGCGGCTGGTGGAACCTTCCGGATCCCAGCGGGCGCACTCCAGCAGAATTTTTTTCGCCAGATTGCCGTACTCCCGCTTCCCGGTGATCTGATAGCCGTAGCCGAGGGTGGCCGCTCCGTCGAGTGTTTTCATGACATGGAGCCGGTTTCCCCACCAGATTTTGATCCATTCGGGGGAGGGGCGTTTCACCCCTTCCGGATACTTCGGCGGCTCTTTTGTGGAGGGAGGAGAAGCAAGAAGTGCTTCACACTGTCGGGTGAGTTCCGCGAGCAGTTCCGGTTTCGAGCGGCGCAGCTTCGGCAGCTCCTCCGGACGCAGGAAGATGCGCGGGTGTTTTGCCGGAATTTGCTTTTCCCACTCCGCGCGTGTCGGCATGGGATTGACGGCGGCATCGGAGGTGATCTCGAATTTCCGGACCGAACTCCATTGTGAGGGTTCTCCTCGCTGATCGACGAAACGGACGCGCCAGTACCAGGTGCCCGGCGCCATCCTTGCCGCGGGACAGTGAACGTTCCAGCGGAGCGGCGCCGCCGTCACCCCATTGTGAAATTCCGGGTTCCGGGCGTACTGCAGCTCGTAACTGCGGGCCCCCCTCTGCTCCCGCCAAACGAAGGGCGTCGGAGTGACGCGAAGCAGTTCCCCGGCGGCGGGATGCACTCCCCGTTCATCGCTGCGGGCGGGTTCCTCCCGGAACGGCGCCGCGGCTGATATGCTCAAAGACAGAAGATATCCGGTGATCAAAAAAGTGGCAAGCGGTTTTTTCATGGTTGGGTTTCTCCTCTTCAACGGCTGTCGCTGGTAGACCAGAAATACCCGGTGACCTGGTCCTCCCAGTAGGTGGAGGGAATCTTTTTTTCACCCAGCAGGGCGACGTGCCCGTCGGCGAAGCATACGTTGATGCTGTCGTGATTGCCGTGCCGCCACACGCCGATGCCGTCGGTACTGGCGTTGAGCATCTGGGATTTCTGCATGGCCCCGTTGGGCGGTTTGGTTTCCCAGCGGTCGAGGTCGAACATGGCCGCCCGGCGACTGGGTGTTTTGATTCGGGAGATCTTCATGTCGAACTCACCTCCGATGTAGGAGGCAAATCCCGCCCGGGTATTTGTCGCCATATTGATTCCGTAATGGCGGCAGGATTTGGCCCGGTCGTAAGCCCAGGAGGAGGGGCAGGCGAAGGGGGCGACGGGATATTCGAGTCCGTTTCCGGCGTCCCGCAGAAATTTGCAGTCACCAGCGAGGGCGTTCGGATTGGCGAAGTGATACAGAACATCCTGCCACTTGCCCGCAAACGCGTTGCTTTCGGTCGCCAGGTTGCCGTCGTGTGACGGTATGATTCCGGCGTTCTGATCGACATACATCAGCATATAGGCTCCCAGCTGCTTCAGATTCGATGAACACTGAATCGACTTGGCGCGTTCTCGCGCCTGATTCAACGCGGGCAGCAGTATGGCGGCGAGGATGGCAATGATTGCAATAACTACTAAAAGTTCTATTAGAGTAAATAAATGTTTCATGATGGAACTCTCCTGCTGTTGTTGTCTAGTATTCCAGAATTTCAAAATGATTGCCGTCAAAGCATTTTGGGGACTGCGGAGGAATGGAGTTGAATGGCTTTTGATCATAGTGCCGGCCCTTTCGTTTGCGGCGGCGCGCAGGAGCCCGCGTCTACGAATTCATAAAAGCGTGCATGCCCCGGTTGCAGCGTCTCGTTGCGAATCTGTGCGAGAAGATAGCGGACTCCTTCGGCGGAAAAGCCCTGTACATCGATGCGGAAGCGGGAGAGTTGCGGATACAGATTGCGGGCGTCGTCATGTTCATCGATGCAGAAGACGGAAAGGTCCCGCGGTACGGAAATGGCGCATGTTTCGAGGGCCTGACACACCTTGGGTGTCAGCATCTGGTTGCCGACAATGACGGCGGAGGGACGCTCCGGAGCGGTAAAGTACATACGGAGACGTTCCGGGGTCGTATTGGAGGAAAAGACCCAGGCCGGATTCACCGGCAGTTGCTGCTCCCACATTGCCGTCATGAAGTTGTCCAATCGGAGGTTGTTGGGCAGGGTGGAGGCGTTGTCGATCAGAAAACCGATCTGCCGGTGGCCGAGCCCGGTCAAATAGCGGACCGCGTCCCGGATGATCTCTTCGTTGGAATATCCGACCGTGAATTCCTGGGCATTTTCCAGAACGGAGCTTAACAACAGAGTCGGCGTGCCGTTTCGCCGCAACTTCCGAATCAGTTCCAGCGGAATGTTGCTGCGGTTGTAGACCAGAACTCCATCCAGTCGATAGTCGGCAACCGTCTGTTCGATCTCTTCCGGAGTACGGAAAAGCGGCACCAGATCGCAATGGCGTTCTTCACAGATGCTCCAGAGCGCGCAGAGCATCTGGCGCGTGTAGTTGGATTGGGAAACCGTGGAGAAGAAGCCGATTTTCAAGCGTCGGTTCTGTTCCAGTGGATCGTCAGTTACGAAGGTTCCCGCGCCGAGTCGCCGGACCACCAGGTGACGGTGGAGCAGTTCGTTCATCGCCGCCGTCGTGGTGGTTGGCGAAAGACGGAACTGCTTCGCCAGCTGCCGGTCGCTCGGCAGCCGTTCTCCGGGCGAGAGTTCGCCGGAGCGGATCCGGGCGGCAAACCAGTCCGCCAGTTGCTGATACTTTGCAGTTCCGGTTGCTGCGGCTTCAAACGGTGTCATCTTGAATCATCTTTCCGGGATTCGGCTTTCAATCAAAATTTTTCTGTTTTTATTATACTATATTTTCTGCATGGTGTCAATGGTATGTATGCAATTAGTTTAAAAATAATTGTATGTATACAATTTAAGAGAGAACCGTTTCTGCAGAATAAAAGGCAGAGGAGGAAAACGTGGAGTATGTGGTGAGACCTGACAGACGGGGAGGAACAGGGGATAGTGCAACACCAGACTGAGAGGAGGATTTTATGAAGTGGAGCTTTCAGAAGATCACACTGTTTCCGCGCGGCACGCTCGTCGCGCTGCTGAGGAAGGCCTGCTCCTTTGATCCCCGCTGGGAAAAGGCGTATGGCGGAAGCTGGCGGGAGTTCGGCGCGTTCTTCTTTGACCACCCGGAAAACGCCGATTTCTGCGGCTTCTTTTCCGTGCTGGACAGTTCGCCGAGCGGATTCGTCAGCTGGGACCCGCGCCGTTTCCCGGAGTCGGTTGAAATCGGCCACAACTGCATTCGTCCCGACTGGAGGGGGAGGGGATTCGGAACACGGCAGATGCGGGAGGCGCTCCGTCGGATCTCCGTTGCGCGGTCCCGGAAAATTTTCGTCGTCACCAGTGCGCCGCTACTTCCGGCACAACGGATGTATGAGCGGGCCGGTTTCCGGGGGTGCGGCCGGGAACCGGCTGCCGGATTTCCCGGCGACCGCATCCGTTACGAATATTTTCCCTGTCGATGACGGCGGGACCGCCTTCTATTTCGCCCGGCGGAACTCGATGTAGTCGATCATCGCTTCCGCGTCGGTGCCGGTGTACTGGCTGTTGGAGGAGATGCTCAGCGCGAGCCCGTCCGGAACCTTCCCGAGTTTTTCCTTCAGATCCTGATAGAGGTTGACCTCCTCGGTGTACCAGGTGTTGAGCTTGTCCTCCTGGTTGCGGAGCGAGCGCCAGTGGACGGTGACCAGCCCGTTGTAGACCGCTTTGCCGGTCAGATTCTTCGGCGTGACTGTCTCCCAGGTGTAGGAGCAGCTGGTCTGCCGGAAGCGCCCGTAGCCGACGTAGATGGCGATGCCCTGATCGTCTTTGGCTTTCACCCGGGCGTCGGCGCCTGCCGGGAGCTGGACCGCTTTCCAGCGCCAGCGCATGATCGGGTATTTTGCAAGGTCGATTCCGGAGATGTCCGCCATGATGACGCCGGTCGCCTTCGGGGAGCGGATGACCAGCACCGGGTGACCGAGTTCGGAATCCTTTTCGATGGCGTAGCGTACGTCGGGGGTGCGGAATTTCCCCTTGTAGGTCCAGCCGGCGGGATACCCGTCGTCGTCGAGCGCAGTCTTCTGAAAGTCAAAACGGATCGCTTCGACTTCTCCATTTTTCCCCTTGACGGGAACGCCCTCGACATCATCGGCGCAAACGGCGGCCGCGAAGAGAATTCCGGCCAGAAACAGCAGCATTTTTCCTCTCATATTCACTCCTTCGTTCCGGCGTCGGGATTTTCCGCAACAGCCGCCTCTAATATATCTCCCGGTGGGAGAAAATGCAAAGCGGGAACTCCCTCCGCCGGTTGATTGGAGAATTTGACGGAAATCGCGTGAATTTTTGGAAAAATGGTGTATATTATCAATCTTACAGGCAGATTGCTGCATTCAAGAAACAACCAACCAGGAGAACCAACATGAGTTGTCCGTATCAGTGCTCGCACGAAGTGGAGCAGATGTGCCGCGTCGCCAAAGGCGCCAAGCATGGTCCGGCCCCGATTCCGGAAGAGGGGAAATGGGTTAAATCCAAACAGATCACCGATATCTCCGGTCTGACCCACGGCGTGGGCTGGTGCGCTCCCCAGCAGGGCGCCTGCAAGCTGACGCTCAACGTCAAGGATGGCGTGATTCAGGAGGCGTTGGTCGAGACGC